>Ga0070737_10006191_pt1 | contig 11064 bp, 11 predicted proteins | sample Coa_R1_10_FD_66438 | JGI IMG/M metagenome (GOLD analysis project Ga0070737, IMG submission 66438) | Surface soil microbial communities from Centralia Pennsylvania, which are recovering from an underground coalmine fire - Coalmine... | ecosystem: Environmental > Terrestrial > Soil > Unclassified...
CAGGCGCAGCCTGATGTGCAATGACTGCAAGCAGAGTGCTGTCCTGTCCTCCTGAGCAGGCAAGTATCCCGCGTCCGTTCAGTTCCCTCAGAATCTGTGATTTGGCTTCGGATAGAAATTTCTTAGGTTCAACCATTCAAAAGGTGATTGGTAATTTATTAATAAATCGTTATAAGCGTTCAGGTCTTCATTATGGCTCCCAGAAAAATGAGGAGCCCAATAACTGCCCCTATAACTGCGGCAACCACATAGAACACCGTTCCGAGTATAACGTTATACAGGAGGTGTACCTGGGGTGTCACATAGTGGGTAACGTAGACCTCTATGATGCCAACCACAATGCCCGCAACCAGAAGGGCTACACCGACATATCTGCTCTTCCCGCTCCCAAAGTACGCTGTTAGCACTCCAAGAACAAAGAGCGACAGGGCTAGTATTCCAATTACTACAAACAAAAACACTGACCAATTCCATGGGTCGTAAGAAGCCAACATTGAATGCACCTCACAGTTTTATTCCGGTAAGAGTTTTAGTGTCTATAACTCCTTCGATTGTTCTTATCTGTTCAACGACTATTTTTCCAAGTTCGCTGAAGTCTTTAGCATCTATCTTCACGATCAGGTCGTACTCGCCAAAGAGGGGGTGTATTTCTACAACATAGTTTATCTTGGAAATCTTGTTGTAGACTTCGTGTTCCTTGCCGGGCACGGTGCTGACCAAGACAAATGCTATAGACAACAAACCACCTAGATAAGATAAGATGGAGATGGTTTATGAATTTTTCTGAATATATTGAGCCTGTATAGTCTGATGGAGAAAGCAACTCCTGAATCTGGACCTTTTATGTGCAAGAGACATTGGAATACACTGCCTAATGAGCAGAAATATGGTTTTCCGATCATCCTTATTCAGGATTGTAACCAGGAAGCTGATCCCTAGTTACTGTTGTCTGATCACCTTTCACAAGGTCCTTCAGAGTTAACTTTCCGGTGCTCACCTCTTTCTGCCCAATTATTATCGCGTACCTGCTTCCCGATGACGAGGCCATTTTGAGCTGATTGCTAATGTTCCTGTCGCCCAGGTCCACGATGGTCTTAATTCCCCGGCTCCTTAGGTGGGCAGCCAGGGTGAGCGCCCAGTCCAGTAATGATCTGTCAATTGTGCAGATATAGTAAGATTTCTCTGACCTTACAGGAACCCAGGTACCGGCCCGCTTCATCAGCAGTTCCAAGACTACATCGCCCATTCCGAATCCTACGGCCGGAATCTGCTGCTCCCCGATAACGCTTGCAAGAGAATCGTATCTTCCGCCACCTAGGATTGCCCTAAGCTCACCCCTTATGTCAAATGCCTCAAATACCAGGCCCGTGTAATAGGACAGCCCGCGGACGATAGACAGATCGACCACAACTCTGCTGCTGGTGTACTTGCTGACCAGATCGGAGATTGCCAGTAGTCTCTTCAGCCTATTTTTCGCCTCGTCGGAAATAGTAGAGATACGGTTCAAGTGATCCATCGCATCTTTCGGATCTGCTTTTGTCGATGCAATTCTCATTACAACTGATGAAGTTTTCTCGTCAAGGCCGAGGTCACCAAGTGTCTTCAGAAACTCAGCTTCTGTCACTTTGTGGAACCTATCTATTGCGGAAAAAACTTCTCTTGGGCTATCCACTCCGATGTTGTTAAGTATCTCGTCCATCAGGAGCCTGTCATTCATCCTTATCTCGTAGTGCCCCTGCAGACCCAATCTATCCAAGATCGTGCAGGCAAGCCCTATGATTTCGGCGTCGGCTGCCTCGCTCTCTGAACCAAAAATGTCCGCATTGAACTGAACGTGTTCTCTGAGTCTTCCGGATTGCGGTTCCTCGTAACGCCATATCTTTGGAAGACAAAACCACCTGACCGGTTTAGGGAGATCTTTCCTAGCAGTTAGCATTCTTACTACCGAAGGTGTGGCCTCGGGCAACAGTGTCACTTCACGGCCGCTGCGATCCCTGAAGTTGAAGGTTTGGCCAAGCAGCTCCTCTCCCGATTTGGCGCGATAGAGGTCCAGTGGTTCCACCGACGGTATGTCAATCTCGCTGAATCCGAATGATCTGGCTGTTGATTTGACGGTGTCAAGAACGCGATCCCGAATCTCCATATCCTCAGGATATATGTCACGGAAGCCTCGCAGGCGTTCTAGGGGCATTCCTTACATGATGTGTGTCTAGGTTATCAATTTGTACTTTTTGGGTGAGAGATACATTTAAATAATTAGGAGACTATAATTCCACGTGCACCTGAATCCTGAAAGAGCCAACGAAGTGTACGATGAACTGCGAAAAGAGCGGTTCTCCAGAAATCAGGCCAAGATACTTGCCCTTCTTGAGCAGTCAGGTAGCATAGGGATAGCTGACATCTCCCGGATTCTTGGGATAACATCCTCGCGTGCACTTTCAGCACTTAACACTCTTATGTCAAGAGGATACGTGATGAGGATGGAGGTAAAGCAGACGCCTGGACGTGGCAGAACATCCTTTCTTTATAGGATACGGATGCCCATACTTGACATTATAATCGATTCCAGAACAAGAGTGGAAGTCGTTTACTCGGATGAATTCATGATCGACCCCTGACTTCAATGGTTCTCAAGAGGCGCCTGGAATATCTCCCAAGATCGAAATGTGAGTATGAGCCCAGGGCATTCCTGAGGAACAAACCGTCCATATTGTCCTGGATTCCTTTTCCGATGATGTTCCTGAATAATTTGTCCCCGGGATCCTGTATTGAGGTTCTATGGAACTCGTGCCCGTATATGACATCTCCCTTCCTGAACAGAAAGCTGTTCCGAAGAGCCACAAGCTTCGTATAACCGAGTGTCAGTCTTCCGATGGGCTTTACGGTTCCGGCAAATAAACCTGCCATACTGTGGCTCTTCCCGTTGGCCTCCAGATGCCTCTCAAGAAACATAAGCCCTCCGCACTCAGCCATAAGCAACCCATCAGATTCCACATGATTCCGCAGGAACTCCTTGGTCCTTTCTGCTCTCTCTAGATCATCCGGGTAAAGCTCGGGATAACCGCCGCCTATGTAGACAAAATCTGCCCTCTCAGGGACCTCGTTTTTCAGAGGGCTGAAATATTCCACTTCTCCTATTGAGTTGAGGAAATCCAGACTCGATGTGTAATAAAAATTGAAGGCTCTGTCGTATGCGACAGCAACCTTGAGCCTGCGATTCGGGATTTGGACAACCTTCTTCCGTACACTGGGGGGCGGCTTAAATTCTTCAATCCCCTCCAGAAATGATGTGTCTATATGTGCAGCTATCCTTCTCGATTTCTCCTGCAGATCCTCCATTTCAGACGCTGTGTAAAGACCCAGATGTCTTTCCGGTATAGCTGCTTCTTGAATATGAGGGATGGTGGCAATTACCCTGATCCCATGTTTTTCGAACTCTGATCTCACCATGTTTGCGTGCTTCTCTGAACCCACGTTGTTGAGTACCACACCAATCATGTTCCTTCCGAAGAAACTCCTTCCGACGTAATAGGCAGATTCAGCCATTCTGGAAACATCAATTACAAGCAGATAGGGGACTTTGAGTTTCCTGAAATAGTAATGTGTACTCAGATTCATAGCAGACCCGGAGTCGAAAAACCCCATAACGCCCTCTATGATCCCGTAATCCGCATCTGAGGCCAGAAGCGGATCAAGATAGTGCCTTCCCTGTATCCAGCGGTCGATGTTGTAAGCCCTCCTGCCGCTTACCCTTGCAGCCAGTCCTGGATCTATGTAATCCGGCCCGATCTTGAAAGATTCAGCACCGGGAATTTTGGAGAGAAGTGCAAGCGTAACGGAGGTCTTTCCTGATCCGGTAAATGGAGCAGTTACACCTAGTAACTTCACCGCGTCTAATAGCTGAATAACTCATTAACTTTGCCAGGATCATTATATTATCAGATAACACATAAGTGCCTCAGAGAACTAAGCGGATCCAAGCTTTGGGTTCTTCGGATATGAGCTAAATTAAAAAATTTTAATTACTATTTAATAATATAAGGGACGCATGGAAACCGCATATGTCGATGCACTTAAGAAATCGGGATTCAAAATTACCCCCCAGAGGCTGAGGGTCATCGATTTCGTCAAAAAGAATACACCTGGCCACTTCACAGCGGAGGATGTGTACGTCAGCGTGAAACGCCATGAGCCGTCGATCACACTTGCAACGGTATACAACATTCTCAAGACCCTCCAGGTTACTGGAACTGTTAAATCCTTTGAGGCAAAAGGCACAACATGGTTTGAGACAAACACAGCCCTTCATGGCAACATGGTCTGTGAAAACTGCGGAAAGATCTATGACGTGAGCATAGATGACCTTGACATACTTCCCAAGCTTAGGGGCCAGGGGTACGACATCAGGGATGTGAACCTCATTCTGACCGGCAGATGCCCCGAATGCAGGTCAGATTAATCTGCATAGTTCAGAATTGCATGCTGAACTAAGAGGGCATCTCTTATTTCCAGCGGATCGTGAACCCTCAGAATATCAGCCCCATTTCTCGCACATTCCAGGGCTGAGGCGATTGTGCCTGGCAGCCTTTGTTCCGGGTCCTTCCCCGTGAGCCTTCCAATAAAACTCTTCCTTGAGGTTCCTACTAATAGCGGAAATCCAACTTTGAATGAGTTCAGATTGTGGATTATTCTGAGGTTCTCGCCTGAATCCTTGGAGAACCCTATGCCGGGATCGAGTATGATTTTTTCCCTGGAAACTCCATTTCTTTCTAGTACTGAGGCTCTTTCAAGAAGGAACCGTATGATCTCGTATTCCAGAAAGTCATATTTTGTATTATGCATCATTGTCTGAGGGGTCCCCACCATATGCATTACAATGCAGCTGGCCCCGGATCTGGAGGCAACCGTAATCATGCGCTCATTGGTGAAACCGCTGATGTCGTTGATGTATGATATCTGATCAATGAAAGCTTCTACTGTTTTCCAGTTTCTGGAATCCAGTGAAATAGGGATGTTGGAGACCTGGGAGATATAATCGATCACCGGCTTCACTCTCTTCTGCTCTATCTCAGGGCTTACAGGTAAGCTTCCAGGTCTTGTGCTTTCGCCCCCAACGTCAATGATATCGGGCTTTGCGTCTAACATGGAATCTAATAGCATATGGTTCACTGACAGCCTTGATCCTGAGTAGAATGAATCTGGTGTTGCATTGACTATCCCCATCAGCTTAGGGGGTGCATTCCTCCTCTTGGGGGTAAGATAGTGGCTGAAAAGTCTGGCCTCTTCCTCATGGTTTTCATCATTGAGAAAGGCGGAGAGCTGATCCTTTCCGATAACGTAATGGTACACTGGAAGAGAATTCACAATCACTCTTTTCCCCGAAGCGGCAAATTGGCTAATTTCGTAATCCGAGATAACCTCATACCGTTCTCGGACCTGTTGATATGAATCCTCCAGATTCTCCAGGAGGGTTGCCCTTACTGGAAATATGACCGTTCTCATCCCGCACTACCTTAATGCTAATTTTTTTTTTAACCTTGATCATACTGCAGCAGCAGGGATTCCGGTCTCAAAACCTAGGACGAGGGTGCCCTTATGAAATGCTGTTCAAAATTGAGGCATCATCCTGACAAATTTCCATAATTTTCACTTCTACGTTAAACTTATTAATCACCCTACAATTATGATCTTCTGTTCACGACTGCAGCAGATGAGATTATGGATAACAATGGCGATTCCGGCGGGATTAGGCTGCCGGAGCACAGAAACTACACCAATATCAGGGAACTTTCTCTGGCAATCAGCAAAGGCTTGAGTTTGCAGAACAGAAGCATGACTCCTGAAGAAGCTATGGAGGCTGCGGAACATCTGATAAATTTTTTCGGGTACAACGATCGGGTGATTGATAATATGCTGGAGCCAGAGGATCGTGATGCCTTCTATACAATGGAGGACATCGGAGTTCTGCAGACAGAGAGGGAGGAAACCACTCTCTATGACGGCAGGGAATGGAGAATCCATTACTGGATACTCAACATACCGAGGATTATACAGCTGAGTACAATGAAAACGGTAAACACGAATATTGAGAAAGACAATTCATACCAGATTTATGAAGAAATTCCCGATGAGTACTGGAAGCCCAACTGATATCCGGGGTAATTGAGTTGCATATAGCTGTTCTTGACAGGGAAAGATGCCATCCTAAAAGATGCAACCACGAGTGCCAGTACTATTGCCCCCCTGTAAGAAGCGGTGTAATGGCGATTGACTTTCCTGATCCGGAAGGCCAGGCCGTCATCAATGAGCCGCTGTGCATAGGTTGCGGTATTTGCATAAAGCGTTGTCCGTTTGGTGCCATAAAGATTGTGACTGTACCGGATGAGCTTCAGAAGGATATAGTCCATCAGTATTCCCTCAACTCCTTCAGGCTCTATGGGCTTCCGCTTGTTGCTCCTGGAAAAGTAACATCACTGATTGGCCAGAACGGTCTTGGCAAGAGCACGACCATGAAGATTCTCTCAGGTATCACTGTTCCAAACTTCGGGAACTATGGAAACAAGCCTGACAAGGAAGCCGTTGTGAAGCGTTTCGCCGGTAGCCAGATGGGGGACTACTTCAGGAATCTATACGATGGAGAATTCCGGGCAGTTCTGAAGGATCAGAACGTCGATCTGATTCCGAGGGTTGCAAAGGGGACAATAGGAGAGATACTCAGAGCGGCTGATCACAACGGCAGACTGGACGAAATTGTCTCTTCCCTGAATCTGGAGGGAGCCCTGGGAAAGGATGTTTCGGTGTGTTCCGGTGGGGAGCTGCAGAAGCTGGCTATAGGTTCGGCCCTCCTTAAGGAAGCTGACATCTATCTCTTCGATGAGATGTCATCATACCTTGACGTGTGGGAGAGGCTAAGGATAGCAGGACTGGTGCAGCAACTCTCAAAGACTAAGATGGTGATGGCTGTCGAACATGATCTCGCCATTCTAGACTGGATGTCAGATGAGGTTCATATTGCATACGGTCAGACTGGTGTTTACGGTATGATCAGCAAGCAGAGGACTACCAGTAAAGCCATCAATTCTTTCCTTGAGGGGTACCTGAGGGAGGAGAACGTCAGGATAAGGACCTATCCCATAGAGTTCCAGATAAAGTCAGACAGGAGAAAGCCCAGCGGGGGTGAGGTCGCCTCTTGGACCGATCTTTCCGTAACACGGGGAGACTTTACCCTGACCGTCCACGCCGGCCGAATTCTGTCGGGAGAGGTAATTGGAGTGATGGGCAGAAACGCGCTTGGAAAGACAACCTTTATGTCGGCGCTGGCCGGTTCCATTTCACCAGACTCAGGTAGTCTGTCCAGAACTCTCAGGATCTCGTACAAGCCGCAGTATATTTCAACAGAATACGAAGGAACTGTTTATGATCTTCTTCGTACAACACTTAAGGATGCACTTGACAGTTACACCGTCAAGGCAGAAATTATAAAGCCTCTTGAGATTGAAAACCTCTATGATCTTTATGTGAACTCACTCTCAGGTGGCGAATTACAGAGAGTGGCAATAACCCTGACCCTGGGAAGGGATGCGGATCTTTATCTCCTTGACGAGCCTTCCGCTCATCTTGACAGCGCCTACAGGATGGCGGCAGCAAGAATAATACGGAGGGTCATGGAGAACAACAGAAAGAGTGCACTTGTGGTTGATCACGATGTCTATTTCATCGACCTGATAAGCGACTCCCTGATGGTATTTCTTGGAAGGCCAGGAATATCAGGAGAGGCCTTTGGTCCCATGGCCATGAAGGATGGCATGAACACATTTCTCAGGGATGTGGGAATAACGTTCAGGAGGGACGGGATAACAAAACGTCCCAGAATAAACAAACTTGACAGCAGACTGGATAAAACCCAGAAGCTGTCAGGCAATTACTATTATTCCGAGTAGCATTCACTCTGGAATGTTTGAAATTCTAGAGACCGACGGACTTGCGAGGATAGGGAAATTTTACACAAAGCACGGAACCTTCAGCACCCCAAACATAATGCCGGTCATCAATCCAAATCTGAAGACTGTAGGCATACAGGACATGAAAAAGCTAGGGATGGAATGCCTAATAACAAACAGCTACATCATTTACAGAAACCCGGATCTCCGCAGGAGGGCTGAAACAGAGGGTGTTCATTCCCTCATCAACTTCGACGGCCCTGTGATGACTGATTCAGGAACCTTCCAGAGCCATGTCTACAGTGACGTTGAAGTTTCAAATACTGAAATCCTCGAATTTCAGCAGATGATTGGAACCGACATAGCCACCATATTAGATATCTTCTCAGAGCCAGAATTTAATGAGGAACAGGCAAAGAGAGCTGTGTACGACACATATCAAAGGCTGAAGGAGGTGCCTCCCGGCTATGAGCCTGTTGTGGCTTCACCTATCCAGGGATCGCTTTTTCCGCATCTGCGCAAACTTTCTGCTGAGCTTATGAGTAGTGACCCTGCAGGCTACCTTCCCGTGGGGGGCGTCGTTCCGCTGCTTGAGTCGTACCGCTATGACGATCTGGTGAGGATAATAATTTCCTCAAGGGTGAATAGCAATTTTGGAAAACCATTGCACCTTTTTGGCGGAGGGCATCCCATGTTCCTTGGGATGGCTGTTCTTCTGGGGGTGGATGTTTTCGATTCAGCTTCATATGTCAAATATGCCCGTGACGGGAGGCTTCTATTTCCGGACGGATCCAGGGATATAGGCCAGCTCAAATCCTTCCCATGGTGGTCTCCGCTGGATGGGAAATACACAGTAAATGAGGTGCAGTCAATGGGACCTGAGGAGCGATCCCTGGTACTTTCGCTCCACAACCTTTCGGCCTTGTTTACAGAGATCAGGGAGATCAGAATGAGAATCCAGGAGCAGTCTCTATGGCAGTATGTTGAATCTAAAGCAAGATCTCATCCTACGCTTTTCAAAGGGTTCTTGGAAATTCTCAACAACACGAAAACCATCGAGAGATTCCAAGAAATATCGAAAAAGCAACCTTTCTTCTATTTTGATGGTCTGAGCAACCAGCACCCGTACGTTGAGCGTCTCAGGGAATTTACCGGAAAGCTGGCTGCAATGCACACCTCACACATAGTGGTATCGGAAAGGGAGTTCAGGCCAGGCAAGCCCCACAGCCCCTCACTTATATCAGAGTATACAGAAAGCAACTCCCTGTTTCTCCTCCCCTGGCAGAATGAGTTTGTGCCCATTGAACTAGAGGACACATTTCCAGTGGAGCAGATAATATCAACTGGATACCGTGACAGTGCCATTGCGGATCGCAACCTTGTCTCATTGGGAATTTCACAATATAAAATGCAGCAGAGTGTTGAAGATCACAGCATAACTAGGGACCTAATTTTAGAGAAGGTTAGAAGAATAGCAGATTATCAGTTCGGATTCGGAGCTGGAAAGATTCTATTTCCAGAAGGTTCAGAGGTGAGGAGATCAAGAGCCACCGGCAGGATTAGGACAGTGCTTCAGGGCGGCATGCTTCTGGCCACCCTGAGAGCCCATGACGGCTTTTTCACCTTGTCAGCACGCGGTGCAGAGCTCCTGCACTCCGGGACAACCCCACCGCGCCACCGTGTTGTGGTCTCTGACGACAGCGTACCCTTCAACAGACAGGGTTACAATGTCTTTTTCAAGTTTATCAGATTTGCTGATCCGGAAATAATCGGAGGGAATGAGGTCCTTGTTGTGGACGAGACAGACAGGCTTGTGGCAGTTGGCAAGGCAGCGGTCCCTGGAATAGAGATGGTGCATTTCAAGAGGGGCATCGCTGTTAAAGTTCACACTGGATTCCCTGAGTGAATAGTAATATCTCATTTGGCTGGCTGTTTTTCTGATTTTCTCCTGAGCGCTTTTTCTGCTGTCGTAATGAACATGGCGAGCACCATTATCGCACCTCCTGCCACTGTATAAATCCCCAGGGTCTCATGACCAATTGTCACGGAGGCGATAGCTGCAAAAATCGGCTCTCCGACGAAGATGATTCCGGCTTTAGTTGGTTCCACGTAGATTAAGGCCACCGTGCTTATATAATATGCAAATACACTTCCCACAAGCGCAGTGAATACTGCTGCAAATATCACGTACGAATTGAAACTGATGAACGACCCGGGAACAATCGGGGTGAACACGAAGGCCAGGATCGTCAGGAAGGCAAGCTGGTAGAACGTAAAGGTTCCGGAGTCGAGCCCTCCCGAATATTTTGAGACGTAGGCTATCTGAACCGCATAACCCACCCCACATATGACGGTCAATATATCTCCGAAGAGAGTCCCAAGTGAACTGAGTGATCCTAGCGTCATAACGAGGAGGCCTCCAAATGAAATCAGGGATGCCAGCCAGTCCAGGCGCGACACACTGGACCTGAGGTACAGGTACGAGACAAGGGGCAGAACAACAACATAGATTCCGGTAATCAGACCGGAAGCTGCAGCTGTCGTGTAATCAAGGCCCAGGGTCTGGAAAAAGTAGCCTACGAACAGGAGTGCCCCTGCAACGAAGCCGTGCTTAACGTTGTTCCAGGAAAAAATATTCTTTGATCTTCCGAGAAAGATAGCAGTCATTGCTGTGGCTGCGAGGAACCTGAAGGCCAGGAAAGGGGTAGGGCCAATGTATAAAAGTGCTTCCTTTACGATGGGAAACGTCACTCCCCAGAAGAATGTGACCAGCAGGAGCATTCCCATGTAGAATGTGCTCTTCTCCATGCTATCAGAGACCGGTCAGCAGACTCAGAAGAATTGCAGGATTCCTGGCGACCATTCTGAAAATGAGGCGGGATGGGTAATCTATATCCCCATAAGTGTTTATTACGTCTATCATCCTCTTATTTGAAAGTATCCTGGAAATCCACTGTAGCCCCCTGTCCCCAAGCATTGAGAAAAGCCTCTGGGCAATCCCGTCCGTGCTCAGTTCCCTGCCAATGACTGCTTTCCAGTATTTCTGGTATCTGGAGAGCGAACTTTCCGACATGTCGTCCCTGTCAAACGCCTCTATTATAGCTCTGGCCCCCTCGTTTGCAGA
>Ga0070737_10006193_pt1 | contig 11062 bp, 9 predicted proteins | sample Coa_R1_10_FD_66438 | JGI IMG/M metagenome (GOLD analysis project Ga0070737, IMG submission 66438) | Surface soil microbial communities from Centralia Pennsylvania, which are recovering from an underground coalmine fire - Coalmine... | ecosystem: Environmental > Terrestrial > Soil > Unclassified ...
GCGGCGCCGAGCCGACCCTGACTGTCGGGCCAGAGCTCCCCGAACCCCTTCCCCTGCGTCTCCGCTGGCTGCTCGAGCGCGACGGCGCGCTCTACCTGCGCTACCTGCTTGATGTTGAGGGCCATCCACGGTAGCCCTCCGCGTCCCGTCCGTCATGCCCCCCGCGCTGACCCCCCTCACGCCCTCAACCACCGGGCCACCACCGCGCTCCCGTCTCCGTCCCCACGCCCAAACTCGAGCCATCCCTCACCACTGCCTCGATGACCTCACCTCGCGGCGCGAGGTGAGACTTGCGCAGCTCGACCTGCCGCACAATCCGCTGGAGAGCCCTCAATGAACTCACCTCGCACCACGAGGTGAGACCACCTGTCGCGGCCAGGCTTTGAATGCGGGGACACCGCCCTCAATGAACTCACCTCGCACCACGAGGTGAGACATGAGCAACTGGACCGGTGGCACCCTCAACGGTGGCACCCCTCAATGAACTCACCTCGCACCACGAGGTGAGACCCCCCGCCGCTCCTGAGAGGGGTGGTGGGGACGGCCCTCAATGAACTCACCTCGCACCACGAGGTGAGACTCGTATTCGGTTAGGGCTCGGAGCCAGTGCGTAAAATCCCCTCAATGAACTCACCTCGCACCACGAGGTGAGACCGTCTCCAACGCCGCGACCGGATTCAGATGGTCCACCCCTCAATGAACTCACCTCGCACCACGAGGTGAGACCGCAGCCGAGAGCAGGTCCAACACTGATCGCTCACCCCTCAATGAACTCACCTCGCACCACGAGGTGAGACCCTCATCCAACAGCAGTCGCTGCCGGTCCAGCACCCGCCCTCAATGAACTCACCTCGCACCACGAGGTGAGACCGGCTGACCACGGGTTTACATGGACGCTTCGCATGCCCTCAATGAACTCACCTCGCACCACGAGGTGAGACACATTCAAGGTCAAGCACCCCATGGGGCATTGTGCCCTCAATGAACTCACCTCGCACCACGAGGTGAGACAAGGGGTCACCTGGGTTCGCACCGGCTGGTTCAGAGCCCCTCAATGAACTCACCTCGCACCACGAGGTGAGACCCTGCGGGCCACCGACACCGGGGCTGACAGTCGTGGGGCCCTCAATGAACTCACCTCGCACCACGAGGTGAGACTCTGACCGGTACGTTCGGGACCGGGACGATCGACTCCCTCAATGAACTCACCTCGCACCACGAGGTGAGACTGCGCTCGTCAATCTACCCTCAACACGGAGGTATCCCCCTCAATGAACTCACCTCGCACCACGAGGTGAGACGCGTGCCATTCATGCCTCCAAGGTCGGTTGTTGCCCTCAATGAACTCACCTCGCACCACGAGGTGAGACTCGGGGAGCGGCATGATCGCCAGTGTGTCAAAATTCCCTCAATGAACTCACCTCGCACCACGAGGTGAGACCGGCGGGGACCCCCCGCCCACCCCCGCGACCCGGCCCCTCAATGAACTCACCTCGCACCACGAGGTGAGACTCTGCGCAACATTTCCTGCCCATTTGCAGGCTCGTTAGTTGTGCTTGCGCAGTCTCCAGGCCAGAGGGCTGACGGGGGGATGCACTTTTCAAACGACGCCGGCCGCAATCCCGGGATTTCCAGCGAGTTTAGCACGCGCGGGCTCCCGGGGAGAGCCGGTTTATCAGAGCCTGCGCAGCTCGGCCAGGGCGTGCCCGGACGGACAATATGCGCCCGCCATGCGACCTGGCGGCGCAACGCTCCGGTCTGCTCATAGCGCTCCACACCAACAGCAGAAAGCACGCCGCCCACAACTGCCCCACGAGCTGCGCGTCAACCTCATCGGTCTTGACCTTCGCCTCGGTGATCCCCCGCGTCTTCGTCCCCTCCTTCGATCAAACCATGGTTGAGGGAGCAGGTGAACAAACGACAACCACGGATTCGCGCTCACCGCGCATGCGGGTGAATCGCAGCGCAGGCCAAGCACTAACAGACGGTCTGAGCGCATCGGACGAAGACCGCCCTGCCCAGCCTGTGTTTGCCTCCGGATATCCCTGTCCCGGACGGTCGCACTGTACCCACCCGCCCCAAAGCGCTCAACAGCCGCAACGGCCAATCGCGGGTTCGCCCTGGCATCCGCCGCCTTTCATACCAGCCACTAAATCGCTCCGAAAGGCCTGCCGCCCAAGAAGCCACCCATCCGCGGCCGGCGGATCCTTACCATCAGCGACGCCGCGCACCACGGCCAGCCGGTCGCACGCTCGCGCTGTCTTTACTTACCGCGGAACCCCGGCCACACCGCCACTCGCCGATTCCTTCTCAGACAATAACCGCGATACCATCTCCAACTAAGCTCAGCGTGCGTCCAAGATACACGATCGCCTGTTGCGCGCCGCCCCTCGGGCCGAGATCGCACAGCATCACGCGATCCGTCTCCGGATCAATTAGCCGCTTCAGGTGGCCGCGCAGACGAACGAGGTCCGCTGGCCGCCCATCGACAAGAAAAACGCTGTACTGGACTCGCTCGCCGAAGCCCCCAAGAAGAGCGGCCGCGCGGTCTCGCCGGCGGTCCTCCGATATGTCGTAGGCAACAAGCAGTCTCCGAACAGCTTCGCTCATCGCAGCGCGATGGGCCGGTACACATCTACCTCATTTTCCACCAGAGCTAAAAACAGTCGCGCCTGAATCTCCATCGCCCGGCGCCAAGTTACTTTGTAACCAAAGTGCGGGTGGCGAAACTCTGTGTTAACTCGTCGTTCGTATGCGGCGATGAGGGCCTTACGGCCGCGTGGCCTCAGCCACACCCCATCCAAGTCGCGACGGAAGTCCTCTTCTCGGACCTCACCGTTGTTGAGCGCCCAGAGAACCGCGGCGTCCGCGATCGGTGCCCGAAGTTCCTCCATGAGGTCCAGTGCTAGTGCGGGCTTGTTCCGCACCGGAGAGTGCAGCACTCCTCCGTGTGCATCGAGGCCACACGCCACAAGGGCGCGCAGGACATCCGCGAGCAGCAGACTGTACGCAACGTTTAACGCAGCATTCACATAATCACGCGCTGGGTGCGCGGTGCGTCGCTCGATGCGTGCCCAACTCGGTACTAAGGCGCCGTTCAGTGCTCTGAAATATGTCGCCGCCGCACGCCCCTCAATACCAAGCAAAGCCGTTACGCTCCCCGCGCTCTCCGCATCGCGGGCGAGGCGCCGCAAATCGACTCGCTCTGGTAGTCCGTGGCGCCGCAGCACAACAGCCTGGTTTCTCACCTTCGCCGCAACGATCAATCGCCCCGTGACTAGACGTGTTTTGGCATTAAGTCGGTGCTGTCGCCGTCGTGCTGCGCCATTGGGCCCCTCTACTGGAGCAGCCCAGCCAACAACTCGGCCCGCCCAACTACACCACACAATTGTCAGCCCCCGTCCGAGAACTTCCCGCACGAGGGCGCTGGAAAGATCGGCGTTACCGTGGACCACGATGCCGCTCACCTGGCCGAGCGGCACGTTGACGACCGTTCCGTCTCCTTGGCGCACGACAACGCGTCCCCGACTCAGGCTGGCGCGACTCCCTGGAGTCGCTAAATGGAGCACTCTTCCGATCGGATCGCCTACAGCGATTCTCCTTGCCGGACGCCGGCCCCGATGCTCGTCCGGTAGGCAAACCCCCACGTGACTACAAAACCGACAGCGAGGATCATCCTCAAGCGCGGCCGGAGGTATCGCTGCCTGGATGATGCGCCGAGTCTCGGCAAGGTGCATGCGCGCCAATTCCATCAGCGGCTCAGTCAGCTCCACAGCGACTCGCCTTCTCAGGGTCGTGAACCAGACCGCGGCGCCCGTCACCCTATAGCCCATCTCCTTCAAACACAGCGCTTGCAGAGCAAGCTGCACTCGTTGCGCGTCTGTCACATCGGGGGTTCGCCGGATCGGTGCCGCCTTGTGCTCGACGATCCTTATTCCGCCGCTCCCATCCATCTCCACAGTGTCGCACCGCCCAGACAAGCCGAATCGGGAAGACCGTACGTCGACCGCGTGCACACGCGTTGCGCGCGATGTGGTCACGTCGTCGACCGTTTCGTGATCGGCGTGCCCGCTGGCAACCTGTTCCGTGTCCGTACGCTCCCCGCGGGCCTCGAGCCACGCTCTGCGGGGGCAGAATACGTGGTGAGCAACAAGGCTGATCGGGACAACATCCTCCGCATCGGTTTCTATTCTCGATGGCGGCCCCATTACAGCCCCACGATCTCCCCCCGGCCAAACCGGAACTCGAGCATTTTGCGGTTTTGCGAGCTCCCCAGAGTTCCCATCTCCACCACTCCTTCAACACCGAGGGCGCGAAGGCGAGCTCGATCTACCCATCGCAGCTGCGCCAAGCTAAACTCCGCAAGCGCCAGCACGGCCCGTAGTCGTGGCAAAGACACCGGGGCAGCAAAGAGCGGCAACCGCACGCGTGGCTCGCCGTTACCTCCTCGATGGCAGCATGGGGTGCGGCCCCCGTTTTTTCGCAACCCGACCGGTAGCACGCCCAGACCAAGCGCGGCGAGCCATTGGTGCGCCAGGTGGATCCTCGCCTCCGGAGGAGCCCAGTACGTGTGGTCCCGATGCTCATCTCCGAGTGCTCGCAACTGGCCCGACCACAGCGCAGTCGCTTCCTGAAGCGTGAGCGCGTCTGCAGCCGGAAGGGTGCGCCTCAGCAGACCGCGCACCAAATCGGACGTGCTGTTCCCTGGTACACCATCCAGCCATGTCGCCCCCTCCGAAGGCTTTGTGCGCGAGGGGCCCCAGGTTACAGGCGCGCCAAGTCCCGCAGCCAGATGAAGCGCTAGGCGGCCCCCTTTGGGGTCGAGCCCTTCCAACAGGCTCTCGCGTGCGGCAAGAACGTCAGGACCACGATCTAGCTTGGTGAAGCGAGGATAAAGGACTGGCTGGCCGGGGTTGACATCCGCGTTTACGACGTCCGAGCACACATCGGCACTGCAACGCACGCATTCAAGGACCCGCCCAAGAGCCGCCGGGGTAAGTACGAAGGGCTCAACCTCGGCGGATTTCAGATCATGGCCGACGAACGCTCGCTCGCCTTGGGCGTCGAGCACGCTTGCCAACCCATACGCAGCCAAATGTGAGGCCAGCAGAAGCCCGGAACTCCCAATGCTCAGCCTCTCCATCTCAGGACCCCTCCCTCGACACCTGCATGTCCGCACACCGCAATAGCGCCTCTAGCCACGCCAGGCCGTAGATTCCAAACCTGCGTTGGGCCTGCTGACGTAGAATTTCGTATTCGCCACAATCACCGAATAGCCTCCACACCCAATCGCGCACAGCCGATTCGCATCCCTCCCAATCGTCGATCACTTCGGGCGCAACGCGGTCGAACAGCGGGCGTCCTCGGCCATGGTGGCTCCCCACGAGCGCTACCGTTAGCGCGTCACCGCCACTGGCCCGAGCGGCGTAGGCGGCAGATAGCTGCTCATGCCGCCAGCCGTCCCCGCGATCTGGGCGATAGCCAGGTCGCGGCTTAGCTAGCAACTCCTCACGCGCGCCCATTCTCGCCTGGAAGCGGGGGTGCCGCTTTCCCTGGTCATGCTCGCGGGCGGCGAGCAGTAGTGCGTCTGCCGGGAGGCGCTCATCGTTGGCAACCAGTGCCTCGAGAATGCAAGCGAGGCGACGCTCCACGGCGAGCTGGTGCTCCTCCAGGCCGACCAGGCGCTCTGGCACCGTGCGCTGGATGTCACTTGTCCTCGCAACCATCTCGCGTACTACCAGCAGCCCGGTATCCACCCCTGGCTCGCCGCCACACCATGTGACCTCCAAGTCGGCTAGGCGCGCATGCGTGCGCAGGCGGTATGCGCAATCTGTATCGCCGTACTGCGCCACCACGTCGGCGAGCTTGCGTCGCCCCGCTCGCGTGCCGACAACGGGATCGTCCGTAAGTATCGGCTCAATTACCGCTGCGGGAATTGGTAGCACCCAGTCGCGGCCAGTCGAGGCGGGCGATTGCTCTAGAACCTCGTTGAGCGGGTCACCGTCGGTTCGGCGCTCACGCATTCCTACAACTCCGGCGGTGCAGATCGCAGCCCCATGCGGCACCACGATCACGTCGCCCGGGCGTGGATACGCCTCGGCGCGGAAGGGCTCGGCCATTTCGGAGCCGTCCCCCTGACGGATTACCCAAGCCTGCTCGCCAACCTTCTCGAGCACCCTTCCGAGGGTGCTCGTCTTTTCACGCGACCACGGCAGGCTCGCAAGCTCGTGCTCCCGCGGCGGACAGGCTGTTAGTGCTGCGGCTACAACCGTGGGGTCCAAGTCCAGATGCCGGCGCGCGACCACTCCTACCTCCGGTGTCTCTTCGCTTGGGTCTAGCAGGTAGAAGTCCGCATCGGGGTCGGCGCTATGTCGGTCGCTGCTCATCGCAAGCGTTTCCAGCTCCACGGTGCGGAGCGCCGGAAGCAACGGTCGCGGGCTCGCAGGAAGCTCAGAGGAGGAGACAGAAAGCGGCGTGATCGAACCCCCTAAGCCCTGCAGCCATGGCAGTGCATCCTGGAGCTCCTCGGTAGCGTAGGGCCCTGCTCCATCCCTGTTCGCCGCTTCGTCAAGCTTAGAGGGAACCACGACCGTAAAGACAGCCCCTGCGTGGCGACCAGAGCGGTTCAGACGACCCGCGCGCTGCGCGAGAGCCGCTGCGGGAGCGATCACGCTGATCATTGCCGGCAAGTCGAGATCGACTCCAACCTCAAGGGACTGGGTGCTGATCAAAAATTGAACCTCTGCGTCGCCTTCAGGGGTGAGTAGACCCGGCCTGCGCTTGCGAAGGTCCGCTAGGTCCGCGCCACGCATCCGCCCGCACACGACTTCAACAACATGACCCATTCGGCGCAGCTGGTCCGCCACTCCGAGTGCGCTCGGGACGTCGTTAACGAACACCCCTACAGTCCCATGACCATTCCGGCCCCCCAAGGCTGTGACCGCGCACCTCACCAAGGCCTTTTGCAGCTCCCTCCCCCAACCGTCAACCTCCACCACCTCAACACGCTTGCAGGCCTGCACTCTCACGGCCAGCTCGTGATCATCTAGGTCGGCGGCCTGCAGCCCCAGCTGCCCCACCGCCGGGCGCTGCGTCGCGCTCATGGCCACAACCTGAAGCCGGCGCGAATCCGACGCGGCCGCAGCGACGACTCGCGCGCTGTCGATGAGCCTCGGGTGCAAATGAGCCTCGTCGACCACGACCACGGCGTCGTGACCGAGCAGGCCAGCCTCCAGGTTCCGCGACGACCGCGACGCGCCGTAGCCCCGAAACAGCAGGCGTGATCCCCACATCTGGGGGGTGGCGCATATGACCTGACATGCGGCCGGCTCAAGACGCCAGCCGTTATCCGGGACCATCCCACCACGAAGACTCCACGCTAAGAACGGAAGCCTCGCCGGCGGCTGCGACGTCTGCAGGGACAGCAGAGCCCGGGCGATTTCCTGCAGTACTGTGTTGCCTTGCTCTCGAGCTGCGCCGGCGAGCCGCTCCGCCAGAGAACACGCACGGTCATACTGGTCGTCGACCAGCGCTCGTCGCGGTGAGACGAGCACCATCCGCCGAGGAGGACGCGCGACGAGGTGACCGAGCCGATGCTCGCCCACGAGAAAGACGTGGGCCTCGATCACGGCGGACTTGCCAGCGCCCGTCGGAGCGCAAATGTCTGGCCATACCCCCCGTGCAGCCACGCGCTCGACCAACTCGCATTGCCACGGGTACGGCTTCCTGCCGGTAGCCTGCTCGAAGAACTCCCCGAATCGCGCGCTCACACTCACCAGGCACCCTCGAGCGGTCGAAGCAAGCCACCTCCCAAGTGTCGCGCCCGTCCAAGAGCGAGAAAGCTGCGCGGCGTCCCGAGGTCACCCAGATCTACGAGCGCATCCACTGCCACCAACAAGTCACCCGCGCGGGCTCGGTGACAGAAGCGTGCCGCGCTTGCTGCAACTCTACGTGCACGCGCCCGCACTCCTCGATCACGCAGCAACTCTACCAGCCGCCGACGAAACGCCCAGCCGCTCCCCCACGCAATCCCGTCCGCTTCAAGCGGGCCGCGCAGTGCGTAACCCACAGAGCAGATGACCGCGTCCTCAAGTGACCAAGCCGAAGCCCTTGGCACGCCAGGAGCGTCAAGGACGATCGGAACCTCGGTGGCGAGGAGTCCCGAGTCTTGCTCCCAGAAGCGCACAGCGGAGCTCACTGCCGGAGGCTCCAGCCGTACCCTCCGGCGCGCAAAGGTAACGGTGAGCCCGCCGGAGAGCGCCTCGAGCAGGCGCGCCCGATCAGCGCTGCCCGCGCTGGACGGAACGCCGAGCGCCACCATCACGTGATCTCTTCGCATCAGGTGGATAGCCAAATGACCGGCGCCCTGCAGCGGTCCGTCGCCCTGCCGGCCAGTGACGAACGGTGGCACATCGTCGCCGATGCGCGCTACGAGCGCGCGGTGAACTGCAATGGCGAAGCGAACACGGTGCTCGATAGGCAGCATCTGGTCGAGCCCTCTTGAGATAGGCATCTCCCATACCTCACCATACGGCCAGCGAGGTGGCGTAGCTGCCGTGAAGCGATACAGTCGAGTGTGCAGATCGCCGGCTCCAAACGGCTGCGCGTCAGTAGCCTGTTTACCTTTGTCTCCCGCCCCGTAGCCGCCGCCGCGCTGCAGGCTTTTCCAGTGGGCTTTCACAAGCGCATCGAATCGCCCGGTCGTCGCCGTGCGCAGCGCGAGCCCGGGGCCCCCTCCCTCTGTGCGAGCTAGCCATCCAGCAGCCTCAGGGTCAAGGACGGCTCGCTCCACGCTCACGACAACAACGCCCTCCGCTCTTCCCAAGTGGGTCACCTCGCGGGCAAGCAGCGAGAGTACCGCCAGAACCTCATCTGGGGGCGCAGGCCAGACATAAGTCACGGGTCCGCGGAGGGCCGCAAACGGCTCGAACTGAGTATCCTTCAGGTGCGGTTGGGGTGCGGCGCGCAGCCGATAGCGTCTGGCCGCGTATACATTGGTCTGCCACGCGGGCGCGATCAGCCCAAGGGGCTTGTTCTCCTCGAGCCAGCGGACCGCTGCTGCGTGGTCGCGTCGTGCGACGAGCGCCTTGCGGGCTGGGATGGCTCCACGCCCCTCTTCAACTGGCACCGCCTCAGCCCATGGGCTCGCCGTTGCGGCGGCGGTGAAAGCAGCGTGCAGACGGGCTGGCGATGGGACTGGTTCCGCGGCACCCAGCTCGCCACCGCTGTAGGCCTCACGCGCGAAGCGCACCCTCACCATTAGAGCATGCTGTGAACTCGCAATCACTCTCCCTCCTCGGTACCTTCCTCCACAGCCCCGCGTGCGATCAGCGGATCTCCCTCCAGGACCTGACGCTGGCCCTGCCACGCAAGCCGGTCGGGCAGCTGGGCGATTGCCCACGCCAGAAATCGCTCGCAGGCGTCAAGCGATAGGTCAAGCTCTACAGGCGCACCATCGAGCTTGACTTCCGCGCGCGGCGCGGACACGTCGCAGTAGGCACGCAGTTCCGGATCAGCATCCGCATAGGCGGCGCCCAGGAGCAGGATCGCCAGCAGCGCACCGCGCGCGGCGACGTCTTCCTGCTCATTCCCGCCGAAACGCAGGCGGCGCAAGCCGGCCAGCGAGAACGTACGCACGCGGCGGACCTCCGGGACGGAGACGCCAAACGGCGCCTCGGTGGAGGGGGGGATACCGCCCAGGTTAAGGACCGCAGCGGAAAGCATCGGCGCGTCCTCGCCGTCCTTCGCCTTCTTGCGGGCCCTCTCGACCGTGTTCTCTATCTCCTTGACCTTCTTCGGCGACAAATGCTCGCGTTGGCGGTCGAGTAGCCTCCATAGCCCATCCGGCGAGACGTTGAAGTCTTGGCCCAAAGGATCGAGCCGCGCACCCGATCGGCGCGAGAGCGCCTCGTTGCCCCCGGCGACCGCGCCGAAGAGCTCGGACACGTAAAGGCCGCGCAGTCGCACCTGCCCACTTTTGCGGGTCGAGTCCCAGCCACCGAACGCCACCGTCACAGGCGAGGTGACGAACAATGGAGAGAGGTCCGCATGGGTGCAGTCCCGCAAATTACGGTACCACTCACGTGCCACCACCGGCTCGCCATCCTGACTAGCGAACCGGACGTGAGCGTCGAACGCACGGTGTGGGAGGTTGAGGTCGAAGAGAGGTTCACGACCCTCGTATCGCACCTCGATGAGCGGGATCCTCGTCGCGGGGCCGCCACGACGGCGTGCCGCCAGTAGACCCTCCTCGGCCCGATTGGCCTGCGACTGCTTTGAATCGATCAGCGCAGTACGCCGAAACTCCCCGTCCACGAACCTTGTCTCGAAGACAAACTCGGCGCCGCGACCCCGTCCGGCATAGCGCGCCGGTGCTATAACCGAGCCGGGCGACACGGAGTAGATGGCTGGATGCTCAAGCAGGGCCGCTCCACCGATCCGCAAGTGTTCACAAAGATCCTCTAGCTGCATCGCCACCTCTATAGAGCTCAATGAATATTGGTCCTGCGGGCTCATCGACCGCAAGCTGTGCAATCTTTAGTCGCACCGCAGGCTTCGAGTCTGACAAGTACCTGCGTTCACGACCAGGCCCTCGCGTTACGCGCGCCGCCTGGAGACCCCTTCCCGGGTGACGCATCCGCGTCGACGAGACGGCTATCGACAGCGAAACACCGAGCCGATGAGAGCCACCTCGAAATCGTGGCTGCCGAGTAGGCGCAAAGCAGTTCCCGGCACGAACTGCAGCGTCGACGCTCGGGCAGGTCGACACGCACCCCCTCGGCTTGCCCTTTCCCACATGCCCGCCTCGGTCCTCCGGGGCGAGGATGGGCCGGCTACCGTTCGAGCCGTCTAGCACGCCCTCAGGTCGTCAAGTCGCACCCCCCCTCACAGCCCGAGCCCGCGCACGCCCTTCTCATCCCAGCCGAGATGGTGCGCGAGCTCATGGCGTAGCGTCCGGGCGACCTGCGCCTGGAGCTGCACCGGATCGTGGCCGAAATCCCGCAGCAACGTGTCGCGGAAGATCACGATCCGCTCATGGAAGAAGTCGCGGGCCACGGTGTCG
>Ga0070737_10006195_pt1 | contig 11059 bp, 11 predicted proteins | sample Coa_R1_10_FD_66438 | JGI IMG/M metagenome (GOLD analysis project Ga0070737, IMG submission 66438) | Surface soil microbial communities from Centralia Pennsylvania, which are recovering from an underground coalmine fire - Coalmine... | ecosystem: Environmental > Terrestrial > Soil > Unclassified...
CTGGGCTCGCCGGCAGCCCGCGTTGCCCGCTGAGCGCCTCACCCGGGCGCGATAATCGAAGCAAAGGCTCTTGGCGGACGAGTTTTGTCGCCATGAGCGGGCCAGTTTTGTCGCTAACCCCGCAGCGCGCTCGGAGGGATTCGAACCCCCAACCTTCTGATCCGTAGTCAGATGCTCTGGTCCATTGAGCTACGAGCGCTTGCTTGTCTTGAGCTGTCGCTTTATGCTCCGGCAGCCTCTTGTCGTCCGCAAGGCTATCTGCAAGCCATCGGCAAAACATACCGCCTGGACGGATATACGGTGCCCTTCACGGGCAGCCCTGAGCGAGCTGGCTTGCCTAACCGAAACACTGGTGGTTCAGTCTACGGTACGCGCCGCGCGACCCGTGCTCCTTCGAACTGGTCGCTTCAAGGCCGGGGAGCTTGCTCATGCCCACCGCTACAAGACCGTGCCCCAACCGTCCTCGTTCTCCTTAGGGAAAGGTGCCAACCGCCACGAACGGACGTACGGTCCCACAGGCGCCGGCGCCAGCGGTAGACGGAGCGGCCGGTTGTCGCCGCAATGTGGGCAGGGCTTGGTGACGGTCAGAAGGTTGCCGGAGCGAGCCAAGTAGCGCGATGCCCTCGTAACCAGGTCAACTTCTCGGAAGACCCTGGTCTTGTCGCAGCTCTCACATTGCAAGCGCAACCACCGTTCGCCCTTTGCCAAAGTGCCGCCAGGCTACCTTGGCCGCGCTATGGAGGACAAGCCAGGCAGTAGCACCAGGGCGCGAGGTCGGCCAACTTGTTAGGGTGCCCTTAGGGAGGTTCTACAGCAGTGAGCGACAACCCGACGTCTGTGAGCCGCCCCGAGGGCTCCCGCTTGCTGGGAGACCCTGGGGGGCTAGGAACCGCACCCGTCCGGTCGAACAAGGAGGTGCCCTTGCCGACGAGCAGCCCTTCTGTCCAAGGCGTGGAGGCCGAGGGGGTCCAGGCCCTCCTCGACGCCCTGGAGGTCGCCGAAGGCGTAGAACCGCACAGCCTTATGATCGTGCGCCACGGCTACGTGGTCGCCGCCGGCTGGTGGTACCCGTACACGTCCGAGCGGGCGCACCTGGTCTACTCCGTGAGCAAGAGCTTCACCTCTACCGCGGCCGGCCTCGCTGTGTCCGAGGGCCTCTTGGACCTTGACCGGCCGGTCGTCTCCTACTTTCCGGAACTAGAAGCCGAGGTCACCGACGCCCGCTCCCGCTCCATGCTCGTGCGCCACATCGCCTCGATGGCGAGCGGGCACGTCGAGGAGACGTGGCCTCGGGTGCTAGAAGCTGGCCCTGACGAACCAGTGCGAGCTTTCCTCCGGCTCCCCCCCGAGCGAGATCCGGGCACCATTTTCGCCTACAACCAGTCGTGCACTTACACCCTCGCGGCGATCATCCAAAGAGCTACTGGTACCACGCTGTCTGCTTACCTGAAGAGCAAGCTCTCTGGCCCTTTCGGCGGCTGTGACCTGCGCTGGAAACGGGACCGCCGAGGCCGCGAGCTCGGCTTCAGCGGGCTGCACACGACGACCGAAACCTTGGCCCGCCTTGGGCTTCTCTACCTTCAGCGGGGAAGCTGGGACGGCAAGACGGTGCTCGACCCCGCCTGGGTGGCCGAGGCTACCAGGGCCCAGGTCCCCACGGCCGAGGCAGGCATGGGCAACGGCGGGAGCGACTGGGCACGGGGCTACGGGTACCAGTTCTGGGTTTCCCGCCACGGCTACAGAGCGGACGGAGCGTACGGTCAATTTTGCCTCGTGCTGCCCGAGCACGACGCGGTGGTGGCGATCACATCTCAGTCGACCGAGACCCAGGTGCTCTTGGACGCAGTGTGGGAAAACCTTCTCCCTGCGCTGCTCGACGGCCCCGTGACCGACAGCGGAGCGGACTCGCGCCTGCGCGACCGTCTAGCCGACTTGGCCGTGCCGGCGCCCGACGTGCTGCCTTCGCCTCCAGCCGGTGGCCAGCAAGTGTGGGCTGGTGCGACTTTCTCGCCCGAAGGAGGGAAATGTGAAGCGCAACCTTCGCTCACGGCTGTGACGGTGAGCGTCGACCAAGCCGGTTGGCAGCTCGCGCTCCACGAGGGCAGCCGGCTGCTGACAGCCCGCTTGGGTACCGAAGGGTGGGCGGTGGAGGAACAAAGCGCAGTGCCCGTTGCCTGCATTGGCGGCTGGGAGAGCCCGAGCACCTTGCGGGCTGAGGTGATCTTCTTGGAAACGCCGCACCGTCTTGTGATCTCTTGCGACATTGCGAGCAAGAGCTTCCAAGCGAGTTGGGCGGCGCCCCCGCTCAGCGCTCCCAGCCTGGCCGATTTGCGCGCTCCCGATTGACTCAGGTACGCACCGAGAACCCGCACATCCCCCACACCGCGAGAACTGGAGCGGGGACCCACTGCCCAGGGCAGTTCCCTCTCGGGACGGGCCCGAGGAGCGCCCAGCTGGAGCCGGCCCGCGAGCTGAAAACGTAAGTGTAGCCTTGGAACTGGCGAAGTTCTGCCCTCACAGCTGGCGTGGGCGCCCTCTTTGTGAGCGCAGCCGACGGCTGGAACGCGGCCACCGCGAAATAGGTCGATATTGAGGGGTCATAGGCATAATAAACTTGGCCGGGAGCGGTCCCAGCGACGTCCTTTGGGCTGAGGCCCAGGCCACCGGGGTCGGCGGCGAGCCATGTGGCGACCAAAGACTGCTTGGCCGCAGCGCTTATCACGAGGTTTTCGGCTCGTGTGCGGGGTCGCGCCGTCGTTGTCGTCCCCCGCCGCAGGGTGGTCGTCGTCGACGTGCCCGGCGTGGAGCTGGCCTTGGTAGAACTGGCCGCCGTTGAGCCGGCGTTGGGTGCCGAGCTCGCCGTAGGCCCCTTAGTAGGGGGCTTTTTGCTGTGGGCCGAGTTTTGGTGCGCTCTGGGAGCTACTGTCGGCGGCGTACTTGCCAGCTTGTTGGCCTTCGGGCTGGTCAGCGCAAGGGCTACTGCGGCAGCGACCACCGCCACCGCGCTGAGCGTCACGAGCTGAGGCCACGGGCTAGCGGACTTCCTCCGGTTTGGGACAGGTTCGGTCCCCGCCGGCGCAACTCCCGGGTACAGCTCACTGCCCTCGTAGTAAGCCTCTGAGTACTCGGGGTAGCTGTCGTCCGCCAACTCGTAGCGGGCTTCTTCGTAGCGCTCCTCGTCAGCGTCTTCGCCGTCGGTCGTGCTGGCAGGGCCCAATGGCTGGTCGTCTGGCGAGCTGCGCCGGCGCCTAATGCCCACCTAGCCCCTCCTCCGGCCGAAGTGCCAGGGTTCAGGCAGCATCGTTCACCTCTCTGGCCCAGATCGCTCTGCTAAATGGCAGTGCCCGGCCCTCAAGTTAGCCCCGGCTGCGCCCGAGCGGCCCCTTCTTTCAGGGGACGGGCGGTGGGGAGCCAGTGGGAGGCGGCCTGGTAAGAAGCCTCGATCAGCTCTTGGCTGTGGTCGAACCTGAAGGGGGAAGCTCCCGGGACGGCCGGCGCGGGCAGCACGAAGAGCTCGCAGCTCGGCGCCCAGGCAGCGACCTCTCGAGCGCTTTGGCGGGCGAGGGTTATGGAGCTCGACGCGAGCAGAGCGCCGAGGGCGCTCTTGGGTTTGGCCAGGCGGCCCCCGGGCACACAAGCCAGCACCCACACTCTGGTGGCGCCGGCTTGCACGGCATGGCCGATCGGGGTGTCGTTGGAGATCCCCCCGTCCATGAGCCATCGCCCTTCGACGCGCACGGGCGGGAATATCCCAGGCATAGCTGAAGAAGCGAGCAGCGCAGGCACCGCCGGGCCACGCTCCAAGAGCACCTCCTCGCCGCTTTCTATGTCTGTGGCCACAACGCCCAAGGGGACAGCCCCCTCCTCCAGCCTGCGCAAGGGCGACACCTTCTTCAGCCACCGGGCGAACGGGCGTGAGCTGACCGTGTGGTCACTGACCCCAGACAGGCCGGCCAGGATACTGACCGGGTTCAACGGGAACACGTCACGGCGTCTTATCTCGGTCCACAGCTTGGCCAGCAGAGAGAGCCCTTCCAAAGTGGGGTCCGAAGAAAGCCAGGCGGCGTTCAATGCGCCCGCCGAAGCACCGTAGAGGTGGTCAGGGTGGTGCCCCGCTTCCATGAGGGCGCGGGCCATGCCTACCTGGACGGCGCCGAAACTGGCGCCTCCCCTTAGTACCCAGGCCGTCTTCATGTCGTGGAGGCAGTGCTGGTGAGCGACTTCGTAGCCGGGCTGGAGGCGCTCGTCGTCGGCGCGGAGGTGCCAGGGAAATTGGGCCCGGGCAGCTCGACCTCGAACTGGCGTGAAGCGCTGGGTTGCGAGGAACCTGGCAAGTACGCTCCCACGGTTATCGTGACGGGGGTAGACGGCGGTGGCACGAAGCCGGCGAGGGTCACGGTGCTCGCTTGGCCAGCTGCGAGGGCCACCTTGGCCGAAGCCTGCTGGCTTGCCGACGATTTCGCCGGTGCTACCGACACGCTGACTACGGCCCCGCTCACGGCAGACGTGCCGCTATCGGCCACGACGACCGAGACGGAGAAACTGCTGGCCGGCGAGAGCACTTCGACTTTGCCCAAGAGGCTGAGCGGGGGAGGTGCGGTCGAGACGGCATCGATGGTAATGGCCTGGGCAGGGGCGTGGGCTGGAGCGGCTTCCAACCGCCTGGCGAACGCCTGAAGTGCGCTCAGCTCATAGCTCCCCGGGCTCACCCAGCGAGACCGAGGCAGCGAAGCCACGCGCCGAGCGTGTTGGGCAAAAAGCCCGTACGCGTTGTCCGAAACTTGGAAGTCTGCTACCGCTTTGGACATCTGGCCGAGCGCAGCGGAAGCCGAGCCGCCCCCTACCAGCGCCTCTGCTGCCGCGGCCATTTCCGCTGCCCCCTGCTGGCGTGCGGCCAGGCAAGCCTGCAGGAGGCCGGCGGCGGCCGTGACCTCCTGTGGAGGGTCGGCGGTGGCTACTGAACGATAGGTGGACGCGGCAGCGGCGGCGATGGCCTGAAGCTCGCTCGCGGCCGCTTTCGGCCCTGCCGGCAGAGGGCTCCCCGCCAAATGGGCTATCTCGCCACCTTGCTCGTTGGAAGCCGTGATGTCAGGGAGGACCTTGTCGACCCAGGCGTAGTTGGAGATGGTCGTGCCCACCTTTGGCGAACGTGAGTGAACCGAAGCGTCGACGAGCAAGGCGATGACCGTGATGAGGAAAGGGACCACGAGCCAGCGGGGAGGAGTCGCGCGGCGCCTGTTCGAGCGGGGCGGCGGCATCGCCATAACCACTCCAACGATACAAAACCTGCTGGCCAGCCCGTTCTGGGCCAGGTGACATGCCAGCCGCTCCCGCCGGGGCTTACGTCAAGCCGGCGGTCAGCAGCTCGACTACCTCGCTGGTCGCGCTGAGGTCGGCCAAGACTGCGTCTGCGCCGAGGCTGGACAGCTCGGCGACCCCGAAGCGGCCCGTGGCCACGAGCAGCGTGTGGGCACCAGCCCTACTGGCAGCCTCGTAGTCCCTTGGGGTGTCCCCGACGACCCACACCTGTTCAGGCTGGAGCCGCACGCCATGGTGTTCTGCGAGCCGGCGAAGCGCTACAGGGACGAGGTCGGCGCGCACTTCGCTGTCGCTACCGTAAGCGCCGGTGCGGAGGTCAAGCCACTTGTCGAGCCCGAACGCCGACAGCTTGACCAAGGCGTTTGGGGCGATGTTGCCAGTCAAGACCGACAGGTGGAGCCGCTCGTCGCCAGCCAGGACCGCCAGCAGCTCCCGTGCCCCCGACAGCGCCTTGCCGGAGGCTGCCAGCTGCTCCGCCACCGCCGCCAGCTCCCTTTCGAGCTGGGCCAGGACTGCCGGCAAGTGGGCCTCGCCGTCGAGCTGCATCAGCTCCAGGTGCTCCCTCACGATGAGGGGGTCCGTCTTCCCGCTCATGGAAAGCCGTCGGGGGGGTAGCTTGCCCACCACGGTCTCGATGGCGCGGTCGAACACGTCCGCGCCCAGTTCGCCGGCGGACACGAGCGTCCCATCGATGTCGAACAGAACCAGCCGTTCGATGGCCACCGGCTCGACTGTAGGGGGCCCAGGGCGGGCTAGAGGCGGTCACGCGGCGCGGGCTGCCCGGCCAGGCTGCCGACGCGGGCTGGTGCCCAGGGGGCGAGCTTGGGGCCCAGGGCGCGGGCTAGGGTCTCAGGGCGGGCATCGTAACCCGCGACCGTCTAGTCAGCTAGGGTCTCAGGGCGGGCATCGTAACCCGCGACCGTCTAGTCAGCTAGGCCAGGGCGGTCTTGGGGCCCCAGCCGAGCTAACCGGCTCTCGGTTGCGTCCGGCATCAGCCGTTGAACGGTGCCAGACTGCGGGCTATGGAGATCAAGCCGGTTCGCATCACCGAGACTGCCGAGTGGAAGGCGCTCCAAGAGCACTTCGTCAAGGTCAGCAAGCTTCACCTGCGCCAGCTTTTCGCTGACGACCCCCGCCGGGCGGCTTCCATGACCGTCGAGGCCGCTGACCTAGTGCTCGACTACTCGAAGAACAGGCTCACCGCCGAGACCGTGCGCCTGCTCGTGGCGCTGGCCGAGCGGGCAGGGCTCAGAGAGAGGACCGAAGCCATGTTCTCCGGCGAGCACATCAATACGACTGAGGACCGGGCGGCGCTCCATGTGGCGCTGCGGGCGCCGCTGGGGGCTTCGGTCACAGAAAGCGGCCATGACGTGGTCCCCGAGGTCCACAAGGTCCTCGAAAAGATGGCCAGCTTCGCCGAAGACGTCCGCAGCGGCCGATGGAGGGGTTTTACTGGCAAGAAGATCAAAAACGTCGTCAACATCGGTATCGGCGGCTCGGACCTCGGGCCTGCGATGGCCTACGAGGCCCTCCTGCCCTATTCTGACCGCAGCCTGTCGTTTGCATTTGTCTCCAACGTCGACGGCTCTGACATCTGGGAGGCTACCGCCCACATCGACCCGGCAGAGACGCTTTTCATAGTGAGCTCAAAGACGTTTACTACCTTGGAGACGATCGGCAACGCCAAGACGGCACGCGAGTGGCTGCTTTCGAGCTTGGGGGACCCCGCGGCGGTACAGCGCCACTTCGTCGCGGTGTCCACCAATGCCGAAGAGGTAGCGAAGTTCGGCATCGACACGCAAAATATGTTCGAGTTTTGGGACTGGGTCGGCGGCCGCTACTCCTACGACTCTGCCATCGGCCTGTCGCTCATGATATCTATTGGCCCCGACGCCTTCAGAGAGATGCTAGCTGGCTTTAGAGCCGTGGACGAGCATTTCCGCAACGCCCCCTTTGAGCGTAATTTACCTGCACTGTTGGGGCTCATCGGTATTTGGTACATCAATTTCTTCGACGCTGGCACGCACGCGGTGCTGCCTTACAACTACTACCTTGCCAAGTTCCCTTCCTACCTTCAGCAGCTCGAAATGGAGAGCAACGGCAAGTCCGTGACCTTGGACGGCCGCCTTGTGGGGACGATGACCGGGCCGGTCGTTTGGGGGACCCCCGGCACCAACGGCCAGCACGCCTACTACCAATTGCTTCACCAAGGCACGAGGCTGGTACCGGCGGACTTCATAGGTTTCTTGCGGCCCTGCCACCGGGTGGGGGACCACCACGACTTGTTGATGGCCAACTTCTTCGCCCAGACCGAGGCGCTGGCGTTCGGAAAGACGCCAGAGGAGGTGCGGGCTGAGGGCGTGCCTGAACGGCTCGTCGCTCACCGGAGCTTCCCGGGCAACCGGCCGACCAACACCATCCTCGCCCCACAACTTTCCCCCCGCGTGCTCGGCGAGCTGGTCGCCGTCTACGAGCACAAGGTCTTCACGCAGGGGGTGATCTGGGGCATCAACAGCTTCGACCAATGGGGGGTGGAGCTCGGCAAGACGCTGGCGCAACGCATCGCTCCCGAGCTCACGGCGGAAGCGGCACCGGCGCTCTCGCACGACAGTTCGACCAACGCGCTCATACGCCGTTACCGCGAGGCCCGCCGGCCATGAGCGCGCGCTCGTCTCAGGGCGGGCTTGGTACCGCTGGCCCTGGGTTCCGAGTACCCGAGGCAGCCCGCATGCTCGGAGTGAGCGACGACACGGTGCGGCGGTGGGCAGACAGCGGGAAGCTGGCGGTGCGGCGCGACACCGGCGGCAGGAGGGTAATCGACGGCAGCTCGCTCGCCGAGCTCGCCAAGCAACTTGGGCGAGAGGTCGGCACCGAGGTAGGCAAGACGGGCGCCCATTCGGCGCGTAACCGCTTTGCGGGCATAGTGACCAAAGTGGTGAAGGACACGGTGATGGCGCAGGTGGAGCTGCAAGCCGGCCCGTTCCGGCTGGTCTCGCTGATGAGCCGGGAGGCCGCCGACGAGCTCGGCTTGGCCCCCGGCGTAAGCGCCGTCGCCTCGGTGAAGGCCACCAACGTAACCGTTGAGCTGCCCGCCGGCGACTGATCTTCCGGGTTGCCAGCGCAGGTGGCCGGCTCCCACGTCCGCCCTGAGCGGGCCGGCAAACGCTGGCGTGTGGCGGGTAGTACGATCGTCCTGGCACGGGAAGTAGCGCAGCTTGGTTAGCGCGCAGCGTTCGGGACGCTGAGGCCGCGGGTTCAAATCCCGCCTTCCCGACCAGCTCAGAGGGGGTGCGCCCTCGCCGGAGCGAGTTCCATGGCACATTTATGGCACATCCCGTCTCGTGGTGTGCCATCGGTGTGCCACAGGCCCTGGGCACGGCTGACCACCCTGAGCGTTGAAAGCGGTCCGTCGCGCTAAGCGCTCCAAGCCTCCAGGGCACATCTACCCGGGCTTGCGGCCCCCACCGAAGCGGCGCACGCCCGGGCTTGCGGCCCCCACCGAAGCGGCGCACGCCCGGGGAGCGGGCCCGGCACAGTAGTCGTCGTCAAGGCGCGGCTGAGCGCCCCGACGAGCGCAAAGTTGATAGCAGAAGGGACCCCCTGCGGGGGCCCCGGCTCCTCATGGGAGGAGCCACCAGAACTCGCCGGACGAACCGGCTCCCTCATGGTAGCGCTCTCTCAGAGCGACGTCTACACGCCGGCCGCTGCTCGTGGCCCGGAGGGCCTGTCACACCGCCCAGGTACGTTGCAGGTCCAGCGCCTCTCGGGAGACCGAGACGAGCCGGATCGAGCTAGGTGGTCCATGCATCTTGTATCATTTCGTGTAGAGAGATGCCGGAACATCCTGGGCTCGGGGGAAATCCAGGTCGACCGTGCTGTCACCTGCCTGGTCGGCAAGAACGAGCCCGGCAAGACCAACCCGCTCCATGCACTCCGTACGGTCAACCCGGCCCCAACCGGCCGTGACTTCGACGAGCAGCAGTACCCTCGACGGCTCCAGAAGGAGTGGGCTGCCCTGTTACTTCGGGGCCCTGGGCGCGCTGCATCCCGAGGTTGCGAAGGCGCGTGACGTCGTGGCCGGCGTCGGTGACGGGCTCGGCGAGCTCGACCGAGAGGCACTGGTCGACGAGGAACCTCATGCCCCGCGACGGAGCGGCACGTTCAACGACAGGCTCTGGCTCGGCCTTCGCCGTTGCCGACCAGCGCCTACGTCCAGTCATCTGGGCTCGACATGGTCAGCCAACAGGATGTCGATGAACGTTGGCTGAGCGAGGGGTTCCCGCCCATCGCGCGGATGGCACATTTATGGCACATCCCGTCTCGTGGTGCGCCATCGGTGCGCCACAGGCCCTGGGCACGGCTGACCACCCTGAGCGTTGAAAGCGGTCCGTCGTGCTGAGCGCTCCAAGGCCTCCAAGGCATCTCTCACTGCGCTCCCGTGATCTGAGACGGCCCGCCTTGGGCGCGGCGCCCCTTCATGAGCCGGCCTGCCACGGCCTCGGCCGCCCTCCGGTCGGCGTTGCTCGTCGCCTGGGCATAGATGGCAAGGGTGAGGCGCGGGTCGGAGTGGCCGAGGCGCGCCTGGACGGTCTTCAGGTCCACCCCCTCGGCGACCAGAGCTGTGGCATTGGCCCGGCGCAGGTCGTGGAAGGTCACACCCTGGACACCCGCCGCCCTGCACGCTGGCAGCCATACCCGCTGGCGCCAGTGCGCGTAGTCGATGACCCCTCCTTCGGCCGAGACGAAGACCAGCGCTTCCGCGTCGCCGGCGTTGAGCCCTCTCGCCGCCAAGTGCTGGGCCAGCATGTCCACGAGCTCCGTTGGCAGCGCGAGCGTCCGGTGCCCAGCCCTTGACTTTGGCGGCCCGAAGACGATCCGCCCGTGGGCTACGCGTGTCGCTTGTTCCGCGACGGTGAGGCGACGGTTGAGGAAGTCGATGCGCCCGACCCGCAACCCAGCGCACTCACCCCAGCGCAACCCGAGGAGAGCGGCCAGCCACACCATCGGCTCGTTCTCGGGCCCTACTGCCTCGGCCAGTGCGGCGACCTCCTCCGCCGTCAGGACATGGTGCTCTGGCGCGGGAGGAGCAGGCAGCTTGATACCCCGGCACGGCGAGCGGACGAGGCGGTCGGACTCGACGGCGGCCCTCATGAGCGCCCTGATCACGTCGTACTGCCTCCTCACCGTTCGCGGGGCGGCGCGTTGGGCCCAAGTGTTGACCAGGCGCTGCACCTCCGCAGGCGTAACCGCCGCCAGCTGGCGGTTCCCAAGGGCCGGGAGCACGTGCAGGCGGAGGACCGACTCGTCTCGCGCCAACGACGAAGAACGCTTCGCCGGGTTCGACCTCAACCACTCGGCTGCCCACTCGCCGACGGTCACAGAGGAGCGTCGTGGGTCGACCCAGCTCCCGCGGCTCCTGTCGGCTACCTCGCGAGCTTCGTAGGTCTCGGCCTCCCTGCGAGTCCTGAAGCTCTGCTTGTACTGGTGCCCGTCGGGCGTCCTGAGCCGCACATCGTAACGAACGCCCCGACGCGTCTGGCGGACTTCGATGCTCATGGGTACTCCTCCTCCCTATAGGTGGCCAAAGGCTTGGGCAACGAAGCGGTAGCGCCGGTCATCGTCTAGTGTAGTGCCACGCAAATAACTGGCGATTGTGCTAGTATGGCAGACATGCGCCCGGCTACCCCTGCCCTGCCGATGACCCAAGCTCAGCGCGACATCCTGGAAAACCTGGCGAAGT
>Ga0070737_10006197_pt1 | contig 11059 bp, 7 predicted proteins | sample Coa_R1_10_FD_66438 | JGI IMG/M metagenome (GOLD analysis project Ga0070737, IMG submission 66438) | Surface soil microbial communities from Centralia Pennsylvania, which are recovering from an underground coalmine fire - Coalmine... | ecosystem: Environmental > Terrestrial > Soil > Unclassified ...
CATCGCCGAGCGCATTCGGGCCCTGGTCCCGCAAACCGACCGCATCCGCGATCTGACCCGCTATCATTGGTGGCCAGCGGAGGCGGCCAATGCCTAACCGTTTACGATGACTCGGTATTATTGGCCGCGGCGGAGACGCAAGCAACCCTCATTACGCATAACGGATCCGATTTTCGACTCCTTCACTACGCATGGCGTCGCTGGATGGTCGCATGGAGTGTCGAGTTCCAACATGCAGGCATTGTCGTCTGTCCTCAGCTGTGGCCAGCGCCACGCATCGCAGAGGAAATTGACATCGTTCGCAGGGGCGGCTACCCCATGTTGAACGAACTCTACTTTTGGCGTACACCAGGCGGTTGGACGCGACTGGATCATCCGCGCTGGCACACTCCTTAGCTGGCGTGCCGGTTCGACCTGACTGCTATACTAGCGAACGGCGGGCAACTCGTTGTCGCGCATCTGATTAGGCAATCAGCCGTTTTGGTGCGACCGCCGCCGGTGGACGAACAGCTCCGCGGCCAACTCACGTTCCGGCCTTCTTCGCCTCAATGACGAGCGATATGAGCCGGACGTGTACGTTCGTGGGCAGGCCAAACCCTGGAATCCGCCGGGAGCGCGGACCTACGGTGCAGTAGAGGGGAATCGGCATGCCAGGGGAGACCTACGATCTTGTCCTGCTGGGCGGCGGGACTGGCGGTTACGTCGCGGCGATTCGTGCCGCTCAGCTCGGCCTCAAAGTTGCCGTCATCGAGAAGGACAAGGTCGGCGGCACCTGCCTTCACAAGGGGTGCATCCCCACCAAGGCGCTCTTGAAGAGCGGCTCGGTGGCCAGAATGATGCACGAGAGCGTCGAGTACGGCATCACCGTCAATGGCTTCGACGTCGACTACCCGCAAGCCATCAAGCGCTCGGCTGGCATCGTCGAAAAAAACTTCCGTGGCATCCAGCTCCTTTTCAAGCGCCACAAGATAACCCTGATCGATGGCGTCGGCCGCCTCAAGAGCAACCGCGTCGTCTCGGTCAATAAGCCCGACGGCAGCCAGGAAGATATCAGCGGCAACGCGATCATCATCGATACCGGCTCGCGCCCGCGCGACATTCCCGGCATCCCCTTCGACGGCTCCCGGGTCTACAACAGCGATCACGCCACCTGGAACGACTGGCTGCCGAAGCGCGTCATCGTCCGTGGCGGCGGCGCCACCGGCGTCGAGTTCTCGACCATCTATCGCGACTTTGGCTGCGATGTTACCCTGGTCGGCCGGGTCGTCCCCAATGAGGATCAAGAAGTCTCTCAGCGCCTGACGCGCTCCTTCACCAAGGCCGGCATCAAGCTCATCCCCAGCTATCGCCCGACCGCCGACGACTTCGACATCACCGAGGGCGGCGTCAAGATGCGGGTCAACCAAAACGGCAAGGAAGAAGTTGTCGAAGCCGACGCGCTCTTCGTCGCGGTCGGCCGCCAGGGGAACATCGAGGATATCGGTCTCGAAGAGCTTGGCATCAAGACCGAGCGCAGCTACATTCAGACGACTGACGACTACGGACGAACCGGCGTCGACGGTATCTTCGCCATCGGCGACGTCATCGGCAAGCAGATGCTGGCGCACACCGCCATGCATCAGGGCATCGTCATCGCCGAGCTGCTGGCCGGCGAGAAGCCCGAGGCATTGAATCTGCTGAATGTCCCGAATGTAACCTTCTGCCACCCCGAGATCGGCAGCGTTGGCCTAACCGAGAAGGCGGCGACCGAGCAGGGACACACAATCAAGGTGGGCAAATTCCCGCTCCAGGCCAACGGCAAGGCGCTCATCGAAGGGGAAGCGGATGGATTCATCAAGGTAGTTGCCGACAGCGATACAAATGATATCCTCGGCGTACATATGATTGGTGGACACGCCACTGAGCTGATCGGGGAAGCGGCGCTAGCGAAGCTGCTGGAAGCCACCCCCTGGGAAGTCGGCCTCAGCGTTCATCCTCACCCGACGATCTCGGAAGTCCTCGGGGAGGCGGCGAACGCGGTGGACGGCATGGCCATACATATTTGACGCGGAGCCGACGCTGGCTCCGAGCCGAAGGAGGCTGCGTCATGACGAATCACGAGTCCGGAGGGGTTGGCGTAAAAAGCCGCCTCAAGATTCCGGCTGGCTTGAGCGAGCCGGATCTCCTACGGATGTTTGAATGGATGCTGCTGGCTCGCTCGGTCGACGAGCGCATGTGGCTCCTCAACCGGTCGGGCCAGGCCCCGTTCATGATCTCATGCCAGGGGCACGAAGCGGCTCAGATTGGCGCGGCCTTCGCCCTGCAGCCCGGCAAGGACGTCCTCGTCCCCTATTACCGCGATCTTGGCATGGTCCTCTACTTCGGCATGACGCCGGGCGAGCTGATCTGCAGCCTCCTTGGCAAGACGCCCGATCCGAGCAGCCAGGGGCGCCAGATGCCGGGCCACTATGCCGGCAAGCGCTACGGTATCCTCACCACCTCCAGCCCGGTCGCTTCACAGGTGCTCCATGCCGTCGGCGTTGGACTGGCCGCTAAGCTGAAGCATGAAGATATCGTCGCCTGGACCGCCTGCGGCGAGGGCGGCACCAGCCAGGGCGACTTCCACGAGGCTATGAACTTCGCCGCCATCCATAAGCTGCCGGTCATCTTCTTCGTCGAAAACAACGGCTACGCCATCTCGGTCCCGGTCTCCGAGCAGATGGCGGTCGTCAACGTCTCCGACCGCGCCGCCGGCTACGGCATGGCCGGCGTGACGGTCGATGGACTCGATCCATTGGCAACCTATGCCGCCACCAAAGAGGCGGTCGAGCGAGCCAGGGCCGGCGAAGGTCCGACCTTGATCGAAGCAAAAGTCCATCGCCTTACCGCGCACTCCAGCGACGACGACGACCGCACCTATCGCACCATCGAGGAGATTCAGCGTGAGCGCTCCGAGGACCCGGTAATCTCCTTCCGCAATCTGCTGGTCGAGAATGGGATCATGAGCGAGGAGACTGAGGCGGAGATTCGCAAGCGGGTCAAGGCCCAGGTCAACGAAGCCACCGAGTTCGCCGAGCAAGCCCCGCTGCCCGATCCCAGCGAGCTGCTCGATAACGTCTACGCGAGCTAGGGGGCAACCATGGCAAATAAGCTCCTGATCGACGCGATTCGTGACACCTTGATCTCCGAAATGCGGGCCGACGAGCGCCACATCATTATGGGCGAGGATGTCGGTCAGCGCGGCGGCGTCTTCCGCGTCACCGCCGGCATGGTCGATGAATTTGGGCCCGATCGGGTAATCAACACCCCGCTGGCAGAGTCCTCGATCATCGGCGTGGCCATCGGCGCTTCGATGCACGGCCTGCTGCCGATCGCCGAGATTCAGTTCCTCGACTTCATCCATCCCGCCATGAACCAGATCATGAGTGAGGCGGCCAAGATCCGCTATCGCTCGGCCGGCGATTTCAACTGCCCGATCGTCATTCGCACCCCCTACGGCGGCGGCGTTCACGGCGCCCTCTACCATTCGCAGAGCATCGAGGCGATCTTCGCCCGCGAGCCGGGCCTGAAGGTCGTCGCGCCGATCATGCCGGACGACGCAGCTGGGATGCTGCGCAGCGCCCTCGAAGACCCTGATCCGGTACTCTACCTCGAGCACAAGAAAGGCTACCGGGCGATCAGAGGCGAGGTGCCCGAGAACGGCTACCGGGTGCCGCTCGGCAAAGCCAAGGTCGTCAAGGAAGGTAGCGACGCGACCATCATCTCCTACGGGATGATGCTGATCGAGTCGCTGGCGGCCGCCGAAGCGCTGGAGCAACGTGATGGCTCCAGCATCGAGGTGATCGATCTCCGCACCCTTTATCCACTCGACAACGAGACGATCCTGGAGTCGGCCTGCAAAACCGGCAAGGTATTGATCGTCCACGAGGCGAACAAGACCGGCGGTCTCGGCGGCGAGGTGGCGGCGATCATCGCTGAGGAAGCGTTCCCCTATCTCGACGCGCCGATCATGCGCGTCTGCGGCCCCGATGCTCCAGCTATCGCCTTCAGCCGGCCGCTCGAAGACGCCTTCCTGCCCACCCGCGAGACGATCGGCGCCACCCTCGACAAGCTGGCTGCCTACTAGGCTTGGAATTGGAGGCTCCTACGCATGTCAACAACTGAACGCGGAACCACCGTCCGCCTCCCCAAGCTTGGCGAAAGCGTTACCGAGGGAACGATCGGCGCCTGGCTCAAGAAGGTCGGGGAGGAGATCGAGAAGTACGAGCCGCTGGTCGAAATCACGACCGATAAGGTGAGCGCCGAGGTGCCGGCGCCGGTGAGCGGTGTCGTCGCCAGGTTGATCGCCGAAGAAGGCGAGACCCTGCCGGTAGGCGCCGAGCTGTGCGTGATCGACGACGGCAGCGGCACGGAAGATCACGTCGAGCAGCCGGCGGCAGCGCCCGAAGCGAAAGCCGAAACACCGGCAGCTACCGCTCCGAGCAACGGCCACGCGCATAACGGCACCGCGCCGAGCACCGGGCGAGACCGGCCAACCGGCGAGGCGGGCGCGATGGAGATGCTGCGGACCCGCTCCTCACCGGCCGTGCGCCGGATCGCCGAGGAGCATGGCGTCGACATCCAGCAGGTGACCGGTACCGGCACCGGCGGCCGCGTCACCAAGCAGGATATCCTCGCCTATATCGACAGCCGGCCCGAGGTGGCGGCCGAGCCGATATCTACGCAGCCGCAAGCAGCGCAAACCGCTACGCCGGCCGCTCCGTCGCGGATGCCGGCACAACCGGTCGTTCCGCCGCCGGCTGCTCCGGCCCCGATACCGGCTCAGCCCCCGGCTGCTGGCCGCGCTCAAGTCTTCCCCGGCGACCAGATCGTGCCGGTCAGCGCCGTCCGCAAGCAGATCGCCGAGAACGTCGCCTATAGCGAGCGCGTCGCACCGCATGTCACCCTCTGGATGGAGGTCGACATGACCGGCGTGGTGGCCGCTCGATCGCTGGCCAAGGATCGCTTCCAGCAGGAGGAAGGTTTTTCGCTCACCTACTTGCCGTTCGTGGTCAAGGCGGCCATCCAGGCGCTGCGCCAGCACCCTCGCGTCAACGCCGTCTGGGATGGCGATCAGATCATCCAGCGGAAGGCGATCAACGTCGGCATCGCGGTCGGCATGGACGACGCCTTGATCGTGCCGGTGATCAAGGATGCTGATGGACGCAGTATCGCCGGACTGGCGCGAGCCATCCGCGACCTGACCTCGCGCGCTCGCGACCATCAGCTGAGCGTCGACGATCTCCAGGGTGGGACGTTCACCGTCAACAACCCCGGCACCTACGGCACGGTCCTTTCGACGCCGATCATCGTGCAGCCGCAGTCGGCGATTCTGAGCACCGAGGCGGTTGTCAAGCGCCCGGTCGTTGTCGACGACACGATCGCCATCCGGCCGATGATGAACCTGTCGATGTCGATCGACCACCGGATTCTGGACGGCCTGGCGGCCGCCAGCTTCCTGGCCGACGTCAAAGCCTGGCTCGAAGCAGTCGACAGCTCGCTGTCGCTGTACTAGCCGCCCTCACCCCCTACCCCCTCTCCCAACAAATTGGGAGAGGGGCCATCATGCAAACGATGTGGTCTGCTTCGGTCTCATACGACCGAAGCTGGTACACGGAGCACGATAATTCCCTTCTCCCAGACATGGGAGAAGGGGTAGGGGATGAGGGTGGCCGTCAATGTTGTTCCTGGTTCAGCGGGACTCCCGCCTGGGCCAGGAGCTGGTCTTTCTCCTCGATTGAAAGATAGCGGCCATCGTGCTCGCCCAGCGTCTGGTTGAACTGCGACAGGCGAGTGAGATTGGACGTCCAGCGAAAGCGCGGTACGCTACCTTCCGGTGTGGTGTACCAGTAACGATTCTCGTCGCCGTGGTTGTCGCCTTCGGTTCGATAGAGGTCCCCGGCGTAGTCCTGGTACCAGCAGAGGCCGAAGCGGCTGCCCGGCACGAAGTCATCCGACGAGGCGATGACGTTACGGGCAACGGTGATGCCGGTCGATGGGAAGCCATCGCTTCTATGCTGCGACATGACCATAATCCCCTTCGGATTCCAGCCAAGCACGTTCTCAAGCACCTGAGTCGTCTTCGAGCTGTTGACGAATATTCCAGCTGCCCCGGTGCCGGTTGGAACCCGCCAGCCGTTCTCCCAGCAGGCGTTGCCCTGAATGAGTCCCCGCTCGCTGATCTCATAGGCGATGCCGGTGTCGGTGTTGTGATGGACGAGGTTGCGCAGCACCCGCGCTCCGGTCGAGTCGATATCGAACCAGAGCCCTGCCCCGAGGTTGAGATTGAAGGTGTTCTGCTGGATTGTCAAATCGGCGCCATGACTTATTTTCATGCCACCGGCCTCCCAATTTGGATCGAACTCTTCGGTGTTGTTGTCGTGAACGTGGTTGCTCAAGATACGGCTATCCCTGACCCCGGAGAGTGAGAGCCCTTCCTGGCCACCATTGAAGACCTCGTTCCGCAGGAGTTGATGCCCGCTCCCGGCTGCGAGAAAGACGACCGCACCGGACGCGTCGCTCAGGACGTTGTCGCGAATCGTCCAACGGTCGAAGCCGGTGCAATCGATCGCTCCACGCTGTGGTGGTGAGGCGGCGTGGCGCATCCGGAATCCCCCGATCGTCACGTCGGAGGCCGCGCCCACGATCCAGCGCATGCGAGTCGTGACTTCAATGAGATGTCCCGAAGGATCGTCGGCCAGAACGACTTCCCGGCTCGACGTCACCGCGAACTGACCAGTACCCGGATGCTGCCGAACCTGCCGCAGCGGTTGGCCGTCTCGAATAACCTGCTCCGGCCAGTTGCAGCGGCCATCACTCCCAGCGAGCGCGGGCACATCGTAGGTTCCAAGATCGGGCAGACCGGGCTTGACCCAGTAACCGCCTCGTTTCGTCCAGCCTGTCCAGACATCGCTACCCCGAATCTCGGCTCCCGGCTCGGCCAGCAGCGTGATCGGCTTGTTGATGGTGATCTGCTCGCGGTAGATCCCGGCTGGAACTCTCACCGTCGAACTCGCGGCCGCTCCGTCGATCAGCGCCTGGAGCGGCCGCTGGGGCAAAGGAGTCGATGTCAAGGCTGGCACCACCCTCGTCGTGGATTTCTTCCCTGCGGGACGGCGCGGAATACAGCCAGCAGTCAAGCTGAAAGCGCCGGCCGCCAGCAGCGCGACAAAGCCCCGTCTCGTCAGCCGACGCTGCATCATCGGACATCCTCGCAGGCTCGAAAATCGGTGCTCAATCGCGTAGGGTTGTGGGAAGCTGCTAAGTCGGCCCTCTTGCAGTCGGTCCTCGTCTCGCGCCGGGCTGAACCCGTACGGAGCCGGCGCTGACAATGACGACCCCCTTCGGGGGTCCGGACGGCCAAGCCGCAACTCGCCCGGAGCCTCGAAGAGGCTCGCGAGTCGTCAGCGCCTGACTCCGACGGGTTCAGCCCGGCGCACGAATGGCATGACGTTTTATATATAGCGGAGTCTTGCTTGACTTCAGATCGCGCCTGGTGGCCTCCTGGACAAATCGAGAAGCCGCGCGTCGGGCGGACGAGTAGCCCTCGGCCGCCGGTTGAGCGGCGGCGATCGCCAGCCGTTCCGGTGCCCGACCCGCCAGTCGAAGCTCCGGTCACGCAGCCGCCGATCGCGCGGCCGGGAGGCGGTTGGCACGGTGTCGCGCTGGTCGACCTCCATAGCCACGTGCTGCCCGGCGTCGATGACGGGGCCGAGTCGCCAGCCGAGTCGCTGGCGATGCTACGGCTGGCTGAAGCCGACGGGGTTCGGCAGATCGTCGCCACACCCCATGCCGCGCGCTGCCCCCGCCAAAAGATCAAACCGGCGGTCAACCTGTTGAATGGCCTGGCACGCGATAGTGGGCTAGCCATTCAAGTGCTCCCTGGGAGTGAGGTCGCGCTTACCGATCTCGCCGGCCCACACGATGATCTCACACGCTTCCAGACCATTAATGACACGCCATACCTGCTGTTCGAGCTGCCACTGCGCGGCGACTGGCCCGACCGGACCGAAGAGGTCATCTTCCAGCTGCAGGTAGCCGGTCTCTGGCCGATCCTGGCTCACGCCGAGCGTTATCCATCAGTGCAGCAAGACGTTTCACATCTCGATAATCTCATCGCCCGCGACATATTGGTCCAGGTAAACGCCGGCTCGCTCCTCGGTCAAGGCGGCCGGAACGCCCGCCAGACCGCCGAGAAGCTGCTGCGGCGTGGATGGCTCCATCTCATCGCGAGCGATGCCCACGGTGTCGATCACCGGCCGCCGGAGCTTGCCTCCGCCTTCGACCGCGTCAGTGAGCTCGCCGGATCAGCCATCGCGGCCTGGATCGCCGGAAACGCATCGGCCATCATTGAGGGCCGGCCCGTCGTTCTCTCCCAACACCCCAATGCGGCCTCTCAAACCTGAGATAGCCCTCCGGACGGCTGGTGGAGTCGATCAATGGCAAACGCCGTTGAGCGGCAGTGCGGTGTCGGTCGACAGGGTGAAGACGTCGGGTCGGCTGCAACCTGGCAGCTGAGCCGAGACCGCGAAGTCGTTGACTGCCGGTTGCCGGCGGATCAGCAGCCGGGTTATCTCCGGCATCGAGAAGCTGATCGTCAGGTGCTGCGTTGTGCCTTGCTTGAGCGTGATAGCATAAGCTCCGCCGTTCGGCGCGTCCGGGTCCGGCATGGCCAACAGGCTCGGCGCGCCGAGCCGGGCGCCGTCGGGCAGCGTGACCGCGACCCACCAGATCTGCTCACCGAAGTAATAGCCTTCCTGCCCAGCCTTCCCGGTGTTATGCAATGTGAGAGCAAGCGTGACCTGCTGGCGCCCATTCTCCGGTTTGCCGATATCGAGGTTCATCTGGGTTTGGATCGTCCGGCTCGCCTTGTTCGGAATGACGCTTGCGACGTTGACCGAGATGGTCGGCGTCTTCGAATCGGGTTGAAGCCGTCCGCTCCAGTGACGGGCATCGAGCAGCGCCTCGACCGTCGGATCGGCACTGTAGAGCTGGATGTCGCGAGTGTTTGCCAGCTGCTTGAGATTCCTGGCAACTCCCGTCAACGAGCTCCGGTCAGCCGCGCGCAGTTTCGCCAGCAGCTGCTGTCCGATCAGGGCGACGACCTCTTTGTGAATATCCTTCTGGTCGGAACCAACGTTGCGCTCTTGCTCAATCAACTGCTGCACATTGTCCGGCGTCACCTGCACCGGCTTGCCACTTATTTCGACGGTCAGCGGCCCGGTCGTCTCGATCAGCCGGCTGACAACCGCTGGGGTAACGGCGATGACCCCATCGATCGACGGCAGGCCGGTGTACCGGTACATCGACAGCAGAAGCTTTCCATCCTCGGCAAAGTCGGCTCCCCAGACGGCGTCCTGGATTTGTAACGGGCGATGAGGAGCGAAGTAGTGTGACACAGGGTAGGGTTGCTCAACCGGCGGAGGGTCGCTCTCGGCGTAGGCTTGCTGCAAGTCGTAGATGTCATAGAAGCGGTACGAGGCTAGCTGCCCTCGGCTGACCGTTATCAGGGCAGCCGTTCCCGGGAAACCACCGCTGAGCCGGACCTCATCCGAGTTCTGAAACAGCACCAGGTAGCGCTGTTCGCTGGAGCCGCCGAGCGCTCCGTAGATCGCCGGGAGGTCCTGGTTGACAAGGCTCCCAAGGCCACCACTCGTCTGAAACAGCTTGTCGAGCTGCGGGAGCTTGTCGCGGATACTCCCCGGCAGCACCGTCGGATCGATGTCCGCTCTCATATGAGCCGCTGCGTTCAGACCGGCCAGCGCCCGGTCCATCGTCGCCCGATTCTCCCACAGCGCCGAAAGCCAGGTTGGCTCGCTCGGGGACGTGGCCTTACCAGCGCCGGATTTGTTGAAAGCGGACAGTATCTCGTTTCCGGCCGGCAGCGCGAGCTTCCCGGCACCGGCAAGCTCGATTCCCATCGCAATGGCGCGCTGACCGTTGCGATATCTCGTGCCGATCCATGGAAGGCGCTCGATAAGCCCGACGCCGGCCGGAGGGGTGATCGCGCCCCGCAGCTGACGTAGCTGTGAGTCCAGCTGATTCACGCTGACGTCCGCCTGATCGAGCTTTGTCGCGGAGATCGAACTTAGCCTGGTTTGGCGCAGCGCTTCAAGCGAGTCGATACTCGCTTTGGCGCCTTGGTAAGCGCTCCAGGCACGCTCGGCTCGCCAGCCGGTCCAGCCGAGCAGAAGCAGGACAACGATGAGACTGGCTACAACTACGCGGTGATGGGCTATCCAGCGCCGGTCCGCCCTGGCATCGCGTTCACCGGCGCCAATCGCGGTGCGCCCAAGCCGCCGGCCGGCTCCCGGTAGCTTTGGGGCAACGCTCCGGCCGGATGGGGTATCCGGGCTGGCCACGCGCTAGGGCTTTCGGTCGCTCGCCGGAGCGGTTCCGGAGGGATAGCTCGCGGAGCTTCCGGACCGCTTCAGGAAGCGGCCGGCGAGGCCGGTTCGCTCATGTCCGTTTCGGGCGGACCCTTCGCCACCGCTTCGGTGACTCGAGCTATGGCCATTGGCATGAACGCCGTTCGGCGACGATATGAGCGGTGGGCGCTGGGCGTCCTCCGGCTCGACGACGGAAGCCACCTGTGGCTCGCCGGTGCCGTAGGCCTTGTAGTAAGCTTGATAGCTTCCGCCACGCTCCCACTTAACACGGTTTATAACCACGCCGGCGACCGGATTGCCACTGGCGGTCAGCTCCTGTAGGGCAAATTCCAGCTCACTGAGCCGCGTCCGGCCACTATGCACTACGATCATGGAACGGCTGACGAGACCCGCCATGATGAGTGCATCACTGACGGCAATTGGCGGCGCGTCAAAGATCACCAGGTCCGCCTCGGCCTCGAGCCGGCTCACCACCTGTTTCATGCGCGTTGAGTTCAAGACGTCGGGTGGATTTGGGGGCAACGGACCAGATGGAAGAATACGGAGTCCCGGAATATTGGTCTGCCGCAGCAACGGAGTCAGGCTGACGTCGGTGGTGCTGAGCAGCAGATTGGTCAGACCGGTCCGGATCGTCAACCCGTTGAAGTGGTTAT
>Ga0070737_10006198_pt1 | contig 11059 bp, 6 predicted proteins | sample Coa_R1_10_FD_66438 | JGI IMG/M metagenome (GOLD analysis project Ga0070737, IMG submission 66438) | Surface soil microbial communities from Centralia Pennsylvania, which are recovering from an underground coalmine fire - Coalmine... | ecosystem: Environmental > Terrestrial > Soil > Unclassified ...
CCGCGACTATATCGCGTGGCTCCGGCGTCAAAACTTAGCAGCGTCGGAGACATACTGGCGAGGTGCGCTGGCCGGTTTTCGCACTCCAGTTACGCCGGGCGGGCGACGATCGGCTGTGCTATCGGCAGGCCGCATAAACGGCGTGGGCGCCGAGGATCTTCAACTGTCAGACGATCTCACCGAGCGTCTCCAGAGTTTCGCTCGACAGCGACATTTGACAATCAGCACGCTGGTGCATGCCGCCTGGGCCATTCTCTTGGCCCGCTATTCGAGGCAAGACGATGTTGTTTTCGGCATGACGGTATCCGGCCGCCCAACGGAACTGACGGGAGTGGAAATGATTGTCGGCCTGTTCATCAATACTTTGCCGCTCAGGGTGCAGGTGGACGCCAATGCATTCATGGAAAAGTGGCTCTCCCAATTACAGGCCCGGCAGGCAGAATCACAGCAATATCATTTCACTCCTTTGGTGCACATCCAGACGTGGAGCGAACTGCCCAGAGGCGAGCGATTGTTTGACAGTATCGTTGTATTTGAGAACATCCCGCTTAATAGGACTATAACCTCAGGTGACACAAACGCCACAAGTCGCCTGCGTGTTTACAGCGGCCTTTACATCAACTGGACAGAGTATCCTCTTTCTTTATTGGTGAATTCAGGAGCCAATCTATCGCTAAGCCTCAACTATGACCGCGACCAGTTTGAAGCTTCTACGGCGCGGCGCTTCTTGACTCAACTTCACACCCTGCTCGAAGGCATGCTGCGCGATTGCGGAAATCGGCTCCGCGATCTTCCTTGGTTAAACGCGGGCGAGCGTGAACAATTGCTTTTCGGCTGGAATGCAACTGAGACATTGTATGCCGGCGAGTTTGGCCTTCATGATTTAGTTAGGCAGTCCGCGCTCGACCATGCGAACGCGCTTGCACTTATCAGCGACGAAGAGCGCCTGACCTATCTGGAATTAAACATTCGTGCTAATCGGCTCGGCAACTATCTGCGCGAAAAAGGCGTTAAAACCGGCGCGGTCGTTGGTATCTGTCTGGAGCGCTCCGCCAACGTGGTCGTCGCGATGCTCGCGATTCTCAAAGCAGGAGGAGCGTATCTACCGCTGGATCCTTCTTACCCGAGTGAACGTCTAAACCAGATTCTGAGCCAAGCCCAACCTGTTTTGGTTATCACGGAGAGCAGATTTTCAGGGTTGTTCGGCGAAGCATCGCAATCGATTTCTTTGTGCCTGGATGCCGAGTCGCCCGCCATACTCGCTTGCAGCAACCGTGAACTGCCGGTATTTAAAACTGACGCCTTGCCGGCCTACGTCATATTTACATCCGGGTCAACCGGCCGCCCCAAGGGCGTGGTGAATTTGCATGCCGGAGTAGTGAACCGGCTCCGCTGGATGCAACAAAAATACCGGGTACATCCCGGAGATGCTGTTCTTCAGAAGACGCCGTTCGGCTTCGATGTATCCGTTTGGGAGATATTCCTCCCGTTGATTAGCGGAGCGCGGCTGGTCCTGGCTCGCCCGGGTGGGCAGCGTGAGCCGCAATATTTAGCTAAATTGATTGCTCAGGAGAGCGTAACAATCATTCATTTCGTGCCATCCATGTTGCGGCCCTTTCTCGATACACCGGCAGTTGCGGCATATTCTGAAAGTTTGCGATACGTAATCTGCAGCGGCGAAGAACTGACGCCAGATGACCAAAGGCGTTTTGTCGAAGTATTTCCGTCGGTGGAATTATACAACCTATATGGCCCTACAGAAGCGGCTATAGATGTGACTTACTTTAAATGTGGAAAGGAAGAACTAGCACGGACCAGAATTCCCATTGGTAAGCCGATCGCTAATACTCAGGTGTATATCCTCGATCGCGAAATGGAGCCCGTGTCAATAGGAGCAGTGGGCGAGTTGTATCTTGGCGGCGTGCAACTGGCACTTGGTTATCTAAATCGTCCAGATCTGACGGCCCAGGCGTTCTTGCCGGATCCTCATAGCGGCCGGTCTGGACAACGGTTATACCGGACAGGCGATCTGGCTCGCTTTCTCGATGACGGAAACATCGAATTCCTTGGCCGTGTTGATGGGCAGGTCAAAATTCGTGGCCATCGCATCGAACTAGGGGAAATTGAGACTGTACTACGCACACACGACGAGGTACGTCAAGCGGCGGTAATCGTGCGCGAGAGGAATGGGGACAAGCAGCTTGTCGGCTACGTCGTGTTGCAGGCAGGCGGAAGCGCGGAACCGGCGCAGTTGCGCTCATTTGTGCGAAATAAGCTGCCGGAGTACATGACGCCTGCAACGATTGTTGCCATCGGTGAATTACCCTTGAACAGCAACGGTAAGCTTGATCGGGAGCGCTTGCCGAATCCGGACGAGGCGAGGCAAGAGCTTGCGCACGAAGAGCCGCGGAGCGAACTGGAGCGAGCTGTGGCGGGTGTCTGGTCGGAAGTATTGGGGATGAGCCGGGTAGGCATTCGCGAAAATTTCTTCGATTTGGGCGGGCATTCGCTACTCGTGTTGCGGGTGCATACCCGGCTTCAGGAAATCCTCAAGCGCGAGGTGCCGGTTTTATGGCTGTTTCAATATCCCACCATCGATTCCCTGGTCCAGCAACTAGCAGGCAACGAAGATCGTAAGCCTCACGATGCAGCTAGGGTCTCGGATGAAAAGCTGGAGCAGGGGATCGATCGATTGGAAAAGCTGTTCCGGCGCGCGAATAAGCCGTCATCCGGTGGTCCTAAAGTTAACAAAGCGGTCTCAACGAGCTGATTTTTCGGTGGCCAAACCCTCTACTCGCGGCCATCAGCGGTACCGCTCTCTACCGACTGAGCCCCGGACGCCGTACGCGTGCACAGGTGGTAAGGCCGCTGAACCGTAGAGACTTGCGGCTTCAGTACCAGTGGTTCTAAATCGCCTTAGGACTGCACAAGCAATTTCATTTTGTAGACCAGATCTCTAAGCTCAGAGGCATGAGCTATTCCAACGCTTCAAGTTTCTTTTCAGAGCTGGGACGACTCTGGTGCCGTTTCGCGCACGACGATCTTATGTGGCCGATGCATGGCAGATATCAATGCAGGCGGTGTTTGCGCACTCACGCTGTCCCGTGGGAGAAAGCTTTACTCGACGATCCACTCAACGCAGAGCTCAGTGCCGATATGAGGCAGCGAACGGCGCTTTCCTAAGTCCTCATACGCGCCATGAAGTAAAGGCCAAATAGCGCGAAGATAACATCGGGCGACCAGGCGGCCATAATCGCCGGCAGTTGATTTAAATCGCCAATCTGCTCAAAAAGCGTACCGATGGTCCAGTAAGCGATGGCGATTCCAAAGCTGATGCCCACACCGGTCATAGCGCCGCGATTGCCGGCGACGAATGCGAATGGGATGCTGAGGATCGCCATGATTAACGCAAACAGTGGTACGGCGAATTTCTTGTAATATTGGACGCGCAGGGCTGTGGTGTCGAGCCCGCTGGCTTGTTGCTCGCGAATGTATTGGCCTAACTCCTCGAAATTCATCTCCTTGTATTCTTTTTCTTCCTTGATGAACCAGGAAGGACGTTCGGTTAATTCGGGGAAAGAGGCGGACGCGTTGTAGAAAGGACGGTAGCCGTCGGTCGAGCCATCTACGGTATGACAGACGCCATTCTGGAACACCCAAGCCTGGCGCTCAGGATTCCAGCGGGCGCGGTCGGCGGAAATCTGCCGCACGATGTGATAACTGGCGGGGTCCAACTCATAAACGTTGACCTTCGAGAGGATCGCTTGGTAAGGGTCGAGAAAGCCGTAGTTATAAATCCGCGAGCCTTCGCCATAAATCCAGTGGCGATCGCGGCTGCTTCGAAGGTAAGTAGCAACCGTTTTTTTCTTGATTTGGGCGCGCAGCATCTCCTGGCGGCGATTCGCTTCCGGAATATAGTAATGATCGAAGCCGAACAGCAGAGCGCTGATTGCAAGGCTCATGGCCAAGACCGGCGCGGCCAAGCGATATACACTTACGCCGCCTGCTTTGAATGCTGTTACCTCGTTGTACTTAGTCAGGATTCCGAAGCAGATAAGAGAAGCGACCAAAGTCCCGATGGGCGTGAGCTGATAGATCAAGCTCGGCGCCAGGTGCCATAAGTAGTCGAGCATGGTGGACATGGTGATGTCGTTTTTGATCATGTCGCCAAGAAGCTCGAAAAAGGTGAAGACCTCGATGAGCGCTACAAGGGCGGTGAGCAGCACGCTCAGATAGAAGATGAAGCCGTTCAGGACGTAGCGGTCGATCAACAGCGGACGCAAGCCGAAGCGCGGGCCCATGCGCAAGCGGGCTCCCGAAATAGGCACAGAGCGCAGGGACCGCACGCCGTGTAATGCGCGCAGGAACTGGGCGCTGATCCAGCCGGCGAGATCGCGGTCGCCTGGCTTTTCCAGACGAGACAGCAGCACGATGCCGACAACCAGGAAGACAGTGTCGGGCGTCCACACGGCGACAGGAACGGGCAGGCTGCCCTTCTTCGCCAGCCCGATCAACGTGATGTAGCCCAAGTAGTAAAGGAAGGCGAGCATCACGGTTAATACAAAGGCGGCCGATTTCCCGCCCTTCTGAGAAGAGATGCCGAGCGGGATGCCGACCAGCGCCAACAACACGCATGCGAGCGGCAGAGCGAAACGCTGGTGCAGTTCGATGGCGGCGTCGACGTAATCCTCGTGCGAGAGGTCATGGCGTCGGTAGACGCGTTTATAGAGCGGACCGGTGTCCATCTCCTGCACGGTTTTGTTGACCTGCAGATCTTCCTGCTTTTGAGCCTGTAGCGCCTCGACCTGCGCGGGGGCGGCCGTAGTGATGACTTTCCCGTCCTTATCGCGCTCAGAGGAGCGGACGTTCTTCATGTCGAGGATGATGCGGTTGTTGGCGGCGTCGGCATGCGGGATGGCCTCTTCGGCGACGATAATGCGGGGGCCTTCGCCGCGATCTTTGCCCTGCTGTTTGAGCTCGTCGGGTGGCGTGACGTCGCCGATGAAGACCTGCCGCCAGACGATCTCATGGCCGACCGTGCGGACGTTGCCGACATAGAGAACGGTGTTCGGAAACTGTTCATCGAAGATGCGCGATTCGATGTTGCCGGTGAGCTGGGCGGCGGCGAAATTGCGCGCGACCATGGATTCCAGATGCAGGGACAACGGCGTGAGCCAGAGCGAGGCGAGCGCGGTCAGCGCAAGGGCGATAGAGGCGAACAGCAGAACCGGGCGCGCGACGCTAACGCTTGAAATGCCGGATGCGCGCATGGCCGTAATTTCGCGGTCGGCCGACATGCGGCTGAGGCCGATCAGGATGCCCACCAATACGCCGAGCGGCAGCGCGAAGGGAATCGTGGCGGGCAGGGCGTAGAGCAGCAGTTTCGCGACCACGGCCGGCGGAGCGGAGGTCTTTACTAGCAGCGCGGAGAGCCGCTCGATGGTTCTCAGAAAGAGAACGAACACGAAGAGCAGCGTGCCGAGAGTGGCGCTGGTCAATACCTCGCGAAAAATCGCTTTGCTGAGGAGACGCATGAACTACTGCGCAGTGAGCGCGGGCGGCGGCACGATGGGCAGACGACCGGCTTCTGCTTCGGCCCGCTGCAGATCCAGGCTGTCAAACAGCAGGGAGGGGCAGATGATGCTCGAGCTGGTGGCGTCGCCGCCTTCATCCGCCAAGTCAAAACTTGATCCGTTATTCACGTAATTAAAGACGTATGGACGGTCGGAGGAGGCTACCACGTCGCGCAGATCTTTTGCGCTGAATTCGCGGAAGCGCGCGCCGCGCACGAGCTCCTCACGGCTATCCGGATAGATGCGGTAGGCGAGCAGGGGGGCATTCAGAGTGCGCGAATAGCCATTTTTTTGGAGCTGGCGCGCCAGATTCTGAAGCTCCTGAAAATTAGCGGTGGAAGGGAAATCCAGGCGGCGAATCAGTATTCCATACTTCAGGCCCGCAGTTTTCACCGTTTCCAGCAGCTTTGCTTTGAGCTGCGCCTCGGGCACCGTTCTTTCAGATTGCACGAATAAGCTTCCGATGGCGGCCTGCTCGGATCCATAGGAGCCGGGCAAGCGGCCGTGGCCGTTTGAGGCGTTGAAGGTGCGAACCGGCTCGCGGCTCAGGAGAAAATTTTTGAGCGTTCCTTTTTCGACGATGCCGACGCGGCTGGCGGGGACGCCCTGATCGTCCACTTCGTAATGTCCGGCGAGCACGACACCTTGAAAGGTTTCCGGCTGCGGGTCGTCGTAGATGCTGAGCCAATCGGGCGTGACCTTGGCGCCGATGCGGGATGCCCAGACGCTGTCGAGCGCCTGCACGTTGCGATCGTTCGAGCCAGGTGGAGCGAGCGGCGGCCGTTCGATGCGGATGGCGTCGGTCAACACTTGCGCCATCATCTGAGCGGCGGCTTCCTGCTCGAACAGCACCGGGCCGCTGTAGTCTTCCGCAAGCGGCGCTTTGGCGAGTGCATCCGTTTCCGATGCGAGGCTCTCGACGGTCTTGGCGAGCTGAGCTTCTCCCGGAAACTGAGCGGGCTTGAGGACCGTGACGAATTCGTGATTCCACACGCGGTCGCCATCGGAGGCGAGGGCGCTCGATCGAATCTCGATTTCGCTGAGCTCCTGCGGGATGCGAAGAATAGTGCCTTCGCTGTTCACGAGCCGGTAGGTGGAGGAGATCGTGCGCAACGCCAACTCTGAGGCGGCAATGTTCGGATGAGCGGCAAAGCGCGCGGAAAGCTGTCGCAAAGTCTGTTCCCAGTGTTTCTGATCGATATCTAGGACTGGTGTGGGCCGAATCAGTCGGACGGGTTTCGCGGGCGCCAAGTCGGGAGTCTTGTCCGGATCAGCCATCTCGCGTTGGGCGGTCCGCTTGCGCGCAATCTGCTCCGCGGAGGCCTTGTAGAGGCCGTCTGTTGCGAGCCAAAGCTGTGTGCGCATGGCCTGATAGTCGTCGTCAAGCGAGAAGAAATTGAGGTGTCTGTTGATGCTGTAAATGGAGTTGGTGTTGTCGAACTGGTAATCGCCGACGCGCACCTGAAGCCGTGGCTGGCGAACGTGGAAGCGGGTCGTGGCGGTGAGGCCGCCGAGGCTGGCGGCGATATTCGCCTGATCGACGTCGCTGACCGTGTACTCGATGAAATACGGCTTATCCAGGTCGTTGAGCTGGAGCGTTTTCGAGCGAGCGAGCTCGTCGAGCATCGCACGCAACTGTACGTCGGAGCCGATGGCGGCGGTTGCGTCTGCGGCGACGAGCCATGCGGCTAACGACAACACGCCGGCGAGCAGGAGTGAAAATGTGCGGCGCACTTACTCGGCCTCCGGCCGCGGCAGCAAGGGCAGTTTTTGCTGAGAGTTTTCCTTTTTCTGCGTTTCGATTTCGGAGACTAGAATAGCCGGCGAAACGGCGGAAACGGGAATGCTTCCGGATTCGGCACCGCAGTAGCCGTTGAAGATGGAGGCGCGGTCGGAAGTGGCGAGAATCTTTTGGAAGCTCGCCAGCGGAGTGCCGACGATGTCTACGCCGCGGATCAGTTCGTCGGGCCGGCCGTCAGGGAAGACGCGATAGACAATCAGCGGTACCACGGTGAAGGCTTGCAGTCCTTGGCGGCCGGTGGTTGTGTAGCCGCTCGCGACCTCTTCGAAATAGAGACCGTACGGTTTCCCTTGACGCTTGATCTCCTGGATGAGCTGAGCGCGCAGCTCCGCCTCAGAGACTCGCTTGGAGCTTTCGACTATAAGGTTCGATTGGCGTGAGACAACTTCGTGGCCGGGTTGGCGGCGTCCGTGGCCGTTTGAATGGACGAACTCGCCGACCGGCGAGCGCGAAAGAAGAAAGGTCTTGAGCACTCCGGCTTCCACTACCTTGACCGGGCGCGCCTTGACGCCTTCGTCATCGTATTCGTAGGAGCCGATCAGGTCAGCGCCGTCGTATTGCTTGCGCGTCGGATCGAAATCGACACTGATGAAATCCGGGAGCACTTTCTGGCCGAGCATCTTAGTGAAGGTCTGGCCTTCGGCGACGTCTTTCTGCCGATGACCTTCCACGCGATGGCCGAAGATCTCATGAAAGAAGACAGCCGAGGCGCGGCCGGAAAGAATGGCCGGGCAGACGATGGGCTCGGCGGGAGGCGCGTTGACGAGTGCGTCGAGTTTCGAGGCAACGTCCTCCACTCGGGCCTGGACGATTTGGTCGGGCGGAAGATGCGAGGGATCGGACGCTTCCAGGGTGGCGAAATCGCTCAGGTCCATGCCATCCGGAGCGATGGCGATCCCTTCCACTTCGACGCGGAACAGATCGCTGCCGAGCTGGACGGCGGTGCCGTCAGTATTAACCAGAGTGCGGATTTCACGCTGCGCGCGAAAGCTGACGCCCGAGCCGAGAACCTTGGGATGTTTCTTGAATGCGGCAGACCACTCGCGCAGCTTTTGCGTCCAGGCATTCATGTCGTAGGGATATGTTTCGGGCAGGCGTGCAAACGTTTCCGCGGGTTCAAGGGAGAAGTCGGCATCCTGCTCGGACTGCTCGGCGAGAAGCTGTTCATCGGTCTTGAGCTGCAGCAGGCGCTGCGAGGCCAGACCGTAGACGCGATCGGATTCGGCCCAGAGCGTGCGTCGGATCTGGTTGGCGTCGTCCTCCAGGCTGAGTGGCGCAAAAGTGGTGAAGCGGAAGCGCGAGCCCTTGTACGGATGATAGTTATCGAACTTAGGCGAGCCGACGCGGATCGTGGTGTCGACGCCGCGAGCGTGTCCGTGTACGTTTTCGACGAGCGCGCCGAGCATAGCCGAGGCGGTATCGGATTGCTCTTCAGTGACCTCATACGCCATGTAATACGGAGCGGGATCGGCCTTGGCTTTGAGAGCGGTGAACTCACGGCTGAGCTCAGTTTTCAAAACATCGACGAGCGCGGGAGACGACGAACCCGCAGGTTTGGCGGCTGCCAAGAGAGCCGCGGCAGCGAGCGGCGCAACAAACGGGAGCGGCCAGAAGGAGCGACGATTCAGTAAGCGCATGAAAGCAGGGAATAAGCGGCCGGCGTCGACAGGCTTCGCGCCGAGGCCAGGGACAACTAACAAGGATAACAGCGAAAAGCGATATGATCCCGATATGACGATTCGGCAATTTGGCGCGTCCCTTTGTCTGATGGTGACCGCGGCGGTTAGTGCGCGGCCCCAGGAGGCCGGTGGATTTAAAACGGAATACCTGAACGAGCTGAGCGGCACAAGCGAGCACCTACTGCAGCTTGCGGAAGCGATGCCCGCGGACAAGTATGGATGGAGGCCGGGGACCGGCGTGCGCTCGACGGGCGAAGTCTATATACATATCGCGCTGGGAAATTTTCTGCTGTTGGGGATGACCGGCGTGAAGCCTCCGGCCGAATACTATCCGGATGTGAAGATGAAGGCGGACGGCCCGGACGTGGAGGCCATCAATCAGCGAGACGTTGTATTGGCGAAGACGGTGCAAGGCAAGGAGCAGGTTCAACGCTTGTTGAAGATGTCCCTCGACGCGGTACGTGAGCACTTTTCCACACTCAGTGCCGCCGATCTCGATAAACCGGCAGACTTTTTCGGAAAGAAAACGACGGTACGCGGCATTTACCTGCGTATCTTGGCTCATGTGAACGAGCACTATGGGCAGTCGATCGCCTATGCGCGCATGAATGGGATCGTGCCTCCCTGGTCGAAGTAAGACCGGGCGACATTACTCGTCCCTATGTACTGTTTCCATTGCGAAAGCCGGTAGACAGATTGCGAAATACTCTGCGCCTGCGGCTTCGGGCGTGCTATAGCGAATCCACTCGCCTTTGTGCGCGATGACAGCTTGCCCGGCGCGAACATCGAGCGAGCCTCCGGAGTACTCGACGCGCAGGCAGCCATGGGTGACGACGGTGAACTCGTCGAACTCAGGAGTCTGACCCGGCTCCTGCCATCCGCCCGGACTGCGCATGTGGGCGACGCTGAGCGCACTGGTTCCCGAGTTCACGCGGCCGATGTATTCATCGATCAACTTTGGCTTGTTGCCGGCCGCCGCTACGCGGGTGGGTTGAGGGATCAGGGTTGGTTCGCTCATCGGATCTTCCTATACAGGATACGGCGAGAGCCGGGCGGCGCTCCCTGGGAGAATGAGAGTGAGAATTTCATGCAAAAGTCACAAATCGAGTTGTTAGGGTTGATTGCTGCTGTCGCTGTCAGCGTGCTTGCGCTGATGCTGCCCGGGCAATATGTATGGGTAACGAGCATCAGCGGCTTCGTGCTGCTCGCGGCACTTTTTTCTTATGACGCGGAGGGCTACCGGTCGCCGTTTCAGAGCGTTGCCTTTTCGGCGGCGTGCGGCCTCGGAGTCATGCTGGTCTCGGTCCTCTATTATCACTGGCTGGCGGACAAAGGAGAGATTCACATGGCCGGCGGTCGCATCGAATATGAGTGGCTGCCTTTGACCTGGCTGGGCGCAACGGTTGCGGTATGCGCCATCGATCGTATCCGTATGATGAGGCCGAAGTATGCGGCCAAGGGTTCCGCAGGTGCGGTACAGCGCGGCTTCATTCCGCGCTACGCAGAGTCTCAGCCAGACCTTACGACCGCGGAGGAAACGATGCCGGCGGGCGCGACTGCCGCAGCGCCCCCCACGGTTGCGGGCCCTCCTGTGGTCGCGGTCGCTGCGTCTCCCGTGGCGCTGGTGAAAGAATCCGCGGTTCAGCCCAGCGTAACGGCTGCAGCTCCCCTAGTTGCTGCTCAGTCTCCGATCACGGCGGCTTCTCCCGCTGCAGCGCCGGCGCCAGGACCTGTTCCGGTTCCGCTGCCGCCGGGGAAGGAAGTCGATATCTATGTAGCGCTGGTTGGCGAAGGTCTCAACCTTATGCGCACAGTCAAGGCAGAGCATGTGGGGCGCGATTTCTATAAGATCATCGAGGCGATGCCCGAAGGAGAAACCTGGGAATTCACACCGGGTCAAGTGGTCCGCTGCAAGAAACGCAATTTGTCCACCGGTAAAGGATTGGTGGCGGTGGAAGAAGCGCCGCGGGCTTCATAAACGGACGTTGTTGCTATGACGATCAAAG
>Ga0070737_10006199_pt1 | contig 11058 bp, 8 predicted proteins | sample Coa_R1_10_FD_66438 | JGI IMG/M metagenome (GOLD analysis project Ga0070737, IMG submission 66438) | Surface soil microbial communities from Centralia Pennsylvania, which are recovering from an underground coalmine fire - Coalmine... | ecosystem: Environmental > Terrestrial > Soil > Unclassified ...
GGCGGGCCCGCTTCCCGCGGGCTGCGCGCCGGGACGGAGCGTCACATTGCTGTAACGTTGCCCGCCGTTGCCCTTGAGGGAAGGCGCCCGGCGGACGTACGCTGACAGCCACGCAAGCCTGGTAAGCGCTTACCGAGCTGGGGCCGGATCTTTCCGGGGCATGTGGAAAGCGCTTACCCCCGGGACAGGGAGGCGTGTACCGTGACGGTGCTGGCGGATGGCGGGCAGGCGGCGGGCCGGGCCGCGCCGGGAGCGGCCGGCGGGCAGGGGGGCGACAGCGCGGCGCCGCCCACGATCTACGACGTGGCGCGGGCGGCCGGGGTTTCCATCGCCTCGGTGTCCCGGGTGCTCAACGGCCGGCGCAATCCGCGCCCGGAGACCAGGGACCGCGTGCAGCGGGCCGTCGCCGAGCTGGGCTTCGTCCCGGACAGCGCCGCCCGGGCGCTGAGCGTGCGGCTCAAGGAGGTCGTGGGCATCGTCGTCCGGCGGCCGCTGTCCGCCGGGCCGCCGGTGCCGGCGCCGTGGGTTCCCGCGGGCGCATGGGACACCGCGGGGCTGCTCGGCTACGACGCCTTCGCCGACGAGACCGAGAGCCTCCAGTTCCACGACATGGTCAACCGGGGCGTGGAGCGGGCCGCCCAGCGCCGGGGCTTCGACCTGCTGATCCGTTCGGTGGACATCACCGACCACGACGCGGGGCGGCGCGTGCTGGCGCTGGCCCGCAAGAGCGACGGGCTGATCCTCCACGACCGGGTGCTCGAGCCCGATCAGCTAGACCAGCTCTCCCGCCAGATCCCGGTCATCACGCTGGCCGGCGAGCCCACGCCGACCACGGCGAACGTGGGCAGCGACAACGCGACCGGCATGCGGGCGCTGGCGAGGCACCTGCTGTACGACCATGGCTACACCACGCTCGGCTACCTGGGCGGTTACGGGGACAGCCCGGACAGCCAGGCCCGGCTCGAGACGCTCGCGGCGGAGGCCAGGGCGGCCGGCGCCGTGCTGTTCTCCGGGCCGCAGTGGCAGGGCAACTACTACGCCGCCGGGGCGGCCGTGGTGACCGAGCGGCTGCTCGCCTCCGGCACCCCGCTGCCGCGCGTCATCGTGTGCGCCAACGACCAGAGCGCGCTCGGCGTGATGTACGTGCTGCGACGCAGCGGCGTTGACGTGCCGGAACAGGTGGCGGTCACCGGCTTCGACGACATCCCGATGGCCCGCCACCTGCATCCGCAGCTGACCACCGTCAGGCAGCCGATCGGGGAACTCGGCGAGACCGCGTTCGAGGTGCTGTACTCGATGATCAGCCGCGAACAGCCCGCCGAACGCGACATCACGCTCCCCACCCGCCTCATCTGCCGGGAGAGCTGCGGCTGCCAGTCCGGCGGGAAGCTGGCAGGCGTCACGGATCTGTCGTCTGTCCGCCACCTGAGGCCCTAGCGCCCGAGGGCCGCCGCCGTCACGATGACGGCGGCGCGGTCGCGCAGGCGGCTGATCCGGCAACCCGGGTTGCCCGGCTACTCCGCTTTCTCCGCCGTTTCCTCCGCGGCATCCGCGTCCTCCGCGGCATCCGCGGCCCGCCGGGGCTCTGGAACGGCGGCGGGACCCTCAAGTTGCAGGGTGGGCACCACCGGCGCCAGCCAGCGCGGCAGCCACCAGGCGCGTGCGCCGAGCAGCGACATGATCGCCGGCACCAGGATCATCCGCACCAGGGACGCGTCGATGAGCACCGCGAACGCCATCCCGATGGCGAGCATCTTCACCGTGGGATCCGGGTTCAGCACGAAGCTGGTGAAGACGACGATCATGATGAGAGCCGCCGTCGTGATCACCCGGGCCGTCGCGCCGATCCCGATCGCGACGGCCCGGTGCGCGTCGCCGGTGGCCAGCCAGGCCTCGTGCACCCGGGAGAGCAGGAAGACCTCATAGTCCATCGACAGCCCGAAGACGATGCAGAACACCAGCATCGGCACGTAGGCCGGGATGGGCAGCGTGGATTGCAGGCCGATCACGCTCTTCGCCCAGCCCCACTCGAAGACCGCGACGATGACGCCGTATGCCGCGCCGATCGACAAGATGTTGAGTATGGCCGCCTTGGTCGCGATCACTACCGAGCGGAACGCCGTGGTCAGCAAGATGAACGAGATCGCGACCACGGCGATGATCAGCCACGCCAGCCTGCTGGTGATCTGGCTGGTGAAGTCGACGGCCCCCGCCGTCGTGCCGGTGACGTAGCTGGTGGCGTGCTCCTTGGGCAGCACGTCATCGCGCAGCGTGCTGACCAGCGCGGTGGTCTGCGCGGCCTGCGGCCGGGTGTCGGGGATGACGTTGAACACCGCCGTGGTGCCGGACGAGTTGACCTGCGCGGGGGTGACCGAGGCGACGCCCGCGGTCTTGGCGATGTCGGACTGCATCGTGGAAAGCAGCGAGCTGTTCGCCGAGGCCGGCTGGTCCGGCAGCGTGACGACGACGGTCAGCGGCCCGTTCACGCCGACCCCGAACCCCTGGGAGATCAGGTCATACGCCTGCCGCCGGGTGTCCGAGGCGGGCCTCGTCCCGTTGTCCGGCTGACCCAGGGTTATCGAGAACAGCGGGATCGCCAGTACGACGAGCACCGCAACGCTCAGCACCGCCCATGGCCAGGGGCGGTCGCTCACCCGTCGCCCCCACCGGGCGAACGCGCTGTGCTCATGCTGCCCTCGCGTGGCCGCGGCGGTCCGCGCGGCCTGCTGCCGCGCGGTCAGCCCCGCCTTGCGCGCGCGGACCCGGGCGGTCAGCGCGCGCACGTTCTCCCGGGCCAGCCCCATGAACGCGGGCACCAGGGTCAGCGCCGAGAGCATCGTGACCACGACGACGATCGCCGCGGCGAGGCCGAGCGACCCGACGAAACCCACCCCGGAGATGTACAGGCCAAGGACCGAGACGGCGACGGTGCTGCCCGCCACCACGATCGCGGCTCCGGAGGTGCCCGCGGCGCGCTGGATCGAGCGCACGGCCTCCATCCCGCTGTCCAGCTGCTCCCGGTTCCTGGCCACGAGGAACAGTCCGTAGTCCACGGCGACGCCGAGCCCGAGCAGGGTCGCGATGGTCGGGGCGGTGGTCGGGAACGTGATCAGCCGGGCGATCAGCCCGAGCAGCGCGAGCCCGGCGAGCACGCTGAAGATCGCCGCCACCAGCGGGATGCCGGCCGCGATCAGCGAGCCGAACATGATCAGCAGCAGCGCCAGCGCGCAGGCCAGCCCGATGACCTCGGAGATCAGGTCCTGGGTGTGCTGGCCGATGTCGCCGGCGCTGCCACCGTAGGCGACTTGCAGGCCGGCCTTGGTGGCGGGCGCCACCGCGTTGTTCAGCTTGTCCAGGTAGCTGGTGTCGAACGAGCCCGGGTTCACGTCCCAGCCGACGCTGGCGTACGCGATCGTGCCGTCCTTGGACACGGCGCCGGTGTTCGCCGAGGCGAACGGGCTGACCGCCTTGATGACATCCGGCAGCTTGGACACATTGCCGACCGCCTGGTTGACCGCCGGCTGCTGGGCGGCGACCGTGCCGTTCCTGGCATGGAAGACGATCTGGCCGCCGTACCCGCCCTGCTGCGGGAAGGTGCTGTTCAGCACGTTAAGGCCGGCCGCGGAATCGCTGCCGGAGATCGTGTAGTTGTTGACGTACTCGCCGCTGAAGGCGTGCTTGGCGCCGAGCAGGGCGCCGAGGACGACCACCCAGGCGGCGATGAAGGTCCAGTGCCTGCGCGCCGCGAGCCCAGCGAGCTTTTCGAGCAGTAGGTTCACGGCTGTCCTCCCCCCCGCCGTGGCCAGCCATCGCCGTCACGGAGCCCTCGGTGATCCTCACACCGGGCGGCCCGCCATGCCATCACCCGCCGCGGGTGACACCCGGCCGCGCCGGCCGGCGGCCGGCTCCTACAGGCCGGTCAGCTTCGCGGACAGCTCCCGCAGCCGGCGGCGCGCCTCGGGGTCGTAGGCCTGGCCGTCGGCCCGCGCCTCGGCGAGGCCGTTGAAGTAGCGGCCGCTGCCGACCTCCTCGACCGGGGCGGTGATCAGCCGCATCGCCGCCTCGACCCCCTGGGCGATGGTGCTGGCCGGCGCGCCGGCGGAGATCTTGGTCGGCATGAACGTGGCCGGGTGCAGGGCGTTGACCGTCACACCCGTGCGGTCGAGTTCGGCGGCCAGGTCGATGGTGAACAGGATCTGCGCGAGCTTGCTCTGCCGGTAGGCGCGCATGCCGTCGTAGCCATGGGTGAGCATCACGTCGCCGAAGTCGATGGCCTGCTGCCCCAGCGAGCTGACGTTGACGATCCGGGCGGGCGCGGACGCGCGAAGGAGCGGGAGCAGCAGCCGGGTCAGCGCGTATCCGGCCAGGTAGTTGACGGCGAACCGCAGCTCATATCCGTCCGCGCTCTCTTGCCGGACCCCGCCGCCGGGAACCGTGGTGCCGATGCCGGCGTTGTTCACCAGGACGTCCAGCCGCGGCTCTGCCGCGATCACCTGTCCGGCGAGCGCCCGCACCTCGGCGAGGCTGGACAGGTCGGCCCGGTACCCGCGCACCGGCTGACCCGCCGTGCCGGCGGCCGCCTGGACCTCCTGGACCGTTTCCGCGATCCGGCCGGGGTCGCGGCCGTGCACGAGCACGGTCGCACCGGAGCGCGCCAGGCCGGCGGCGAGCGCCCGGCCCAGGCCGTCCGTTGCCCCCGTGACCAGAACGACCTTCCCGTCAAGCAGCGTCATGCGCCCCACTGTTCCACGCTCCGCCCGCATCGCCAAGGGCGCTCCTCAAGCCCGCTCCTCAAGGCCGCGCCCGTTCAGGGCGCCACGGCACCGTGCGGGTGCCACGCGGGACGGCCGCCTGGCCTGCCCGCGTGCGCCGGGGCCGCCGGGCCGGGGTTGCGGCAGGTGCGGGTAGGTTAGCGGATAAGGGTGGTGCTTGTTGGGGGGCCAGCCATGGGTGTCGAAGCGGCGCGTACCACGGCGTCGTCGGCGGAGATCTGGACGATCTGCGTGGTCGCGGTGGGGTGCCTGGCGTTCTGGCTTATCGCGATCGCGGCCGCCGACAGGAGCCCGTACTGGCGGCACTGGCAGCGGACCGACGTGCCAGGCTCCGTGCTCGGCGGGATTCACATGGCCGAGGGCGGCCGCAGCGTCGCCCCGAACCGCGATGCCCCGGCCCTGGTCATCGGACCGGGCCTGGAGCTGCCCGCCCAGCGCGGCGGCGAGCCGGCGGCGGCCGGGCAGGCCACACCGGCCGCGGCATCCGGGGCGGCCGGGGCGGCCGGGCAGGCCGTGCCCGCGCAGCGCGCGGGCACGGCGGACGCGCCGGAGCCCAGCGTTACCGGATCTGGCGCGGCGCAGCGGGACGGCGGCGCCCGCTAGCGCGCGGCCGGCGGGCGCGGCCGCCCCGCTGGCGGGCCCGGCGGGCGCGGCCGCCCGGTCAGGCGTCCGGGGCCGGGATGTTCACCAGCCCGGCGAGGGCGCCGCGGTGCGCGCTAGGCGTGCCGAACGCGATAGCCGACGCCTTCGCCCGCTTGAGGTACAGGTGCGCGGGATGCTCCCAGGTGAAGCCGATGCCGCCGTGCAGCTGCACGCACTCCTGGGCGGCGGCCACCGCTGCCTCGCAGCAGGCGGCCTTGGCGAGCGCCACCGCGACCGGGGCGTCCGGGTCGTCGGCGGCCAGGCAGGCCGCCGCGTACCGCGACGCCGCGCGGGCCAGCGTGATCATCGTCCACACGTCGGCGAGCCGGTGCTTGAGCGCCTGGAAGGAACCGATGATCCGGGCGAACTGGCGCCGTTCCTTGAGGTAGGCCACGGTCATGTCCAGGCAGCGCTGCGCCAGGCCGATCTGCTCGGCGGCGAGCACGGCGGCGCCCGCCGTCAGCCCGGCATCGACCGCCCGCTCGGCGGCGGCGCCGACCGCGATCTGCCGGGCCGGAACGTCGTCCAGCGAGACGTCGCAGAGCTGCCTGGTCATATCCAGCGACACCACCGGGGTGCGGTGCAGGCCCGGCGCGGTCGCCTCGACCAGGTACAGGCCGTTCGGCACGCCTTCGGCGGGCACCAGGAGCACGTCGGCGGGCAGCGCGTCGGCCACCGCCGGGATCGTGCCGCGCAGCCGCGCTGTCCCCGCGCTGCCCGGGCCGGCGATCCGGGCGCCCGCCGGGAACGGGGCGCCGGGGCGCGCGGCGGCGTCCACCGCGAGCGCGGCGGTCAGCGTGCCGGCGGCGAGCCGCCGGAGCAGTTCCGCGGCCGGGGAGACCGGCGTGGCCCCGGCGGCGCCGCGCGCCGCCGACAGCAGGGCCGCGGTGGCGACCGCCGCGCTGCCGAGATACGGGATGGGGGCGACCGCGGCGCCGAAGTGCTCGGCGGCGGCGGCGAGCTCACGGTAGGAGGCGCCGGCGCCGCCGAGCGGCTCGGGGATCAGCAGCCCGGCCACGCCCACGTCCGCCGCGACCGTCCGCCACAGGCCGAGATCGTAGGTTTGGGGTTTCTCGGTCCGGGCGAGCACCTCGGCAGCCGGGGCACGGGAGGAGAGCAGGTCGGCCAGGGCAGCCGCCAGCTCCCGTTCGGTATCCGAATACAGGAGGTCCATGGCGGCAGTCATCAGCGTGGCAGGTCCTTCCACGGGACGCCGGTGTCGGCGCGCGGCTCGGCGGGCAGGCCGAGGACGCGCTCGGCGATGATGTTGCGCATGATCTCGGAGGTGCCGCCCTCGATCGAGTTGCCCCTGGAGCGCAGGTAGCGGTACACGGGGCCGCGGCCGTAGTCGGTGAACTCGGGGCGGCGCATCGTCCAGTCGTCGTAGCGCAGCCCGTCGGACCCGGCGAACTCGACCTCCCACGCCGAGATCTCCTGGTTGAGCCGCGCGAAGGTGAGCTTGGCCGCCGAGCCCTCGGGCCCGGGCTCGCCGGCCGCGAGCAGCTGCCGGAGGCGCTCGCCGGCCAGGCGCGCCACCTCGGCCTCGGCCCAGAGGCGGAGCAGCCGCTGGTGCAGGTCGTGGGTGCGCCGCCCGGGATGGGCGCGCCAGGCCGCGGCCGCGTAGCCGATGCCGCCTGTCTCCCTGGGCACGCTCCGCGAGCTGCCGATCGAGACCCGCTCGTTCATCAGCGTGGTCTGGGCGACGCGCCAGCCTTCGCCGACGCCGCCGAGCCGGTGGCTGTCGGGGATGCGCACGTCGGTGAGGAACACCTCGTTGAACTCCGCCTCGCCGGTGAGCTGGCGGAGCGGGCGGACCTCCACTCCCGGGGCGCGCATGTCCACGACGAAGTAGGACAGCCCGGCGTGCTTGGGCGCGTCCGGGTCCGTGCGGGCCAGCAGCAGCCCCCAGCGCGCCCGGTGGGCGAGCGAGGTCCACACCTTCTGGCCGTTGACGACCCAGTCCTCACCGTCCCTGACGGCGCGGGTGGCCAGGCCGGCCAGGTCGCTGCCGGCGCCGGGCTCGCTGAAGAGCTGGCACCAGACCTCCTCGCCGGTCCACAGCGGCCTCAGCCACCGGCGCTTTTGCTCTTCGGTGCCGAAGGCGATGATCGTGGGGGCCGCCATGCCGAGGCCGATGACGTTGCGCAGCGGGTCCAGGGGCGCGGCGCCGGCCTTGGCGAACTCTTCCTCGGCCGCGGCCTGGAGCGAGCGGGGCAGGCCGAGGCCGCCGTGGCCTCGCGGGTAGTGCACGGCGGCCAGCCCGGCGTCGAACCTGGCGCTCGCGAACTGGTCGCGCGGGGTGCCTGCCGGGTCGTGCTCGGCGAGGAACGCGCGGACGCGCTCGCGCAGTTCCTGTTCCTCAGGCTGGGGCGCCTGGCCGGCGTTCGTGTCGTTGTCCATATCGCCGTTCATATCGCCGTTGACTTAAATTGCCGTTAAGCCGCGGGTCAGGAGACCGGGCCGCCGGCGATGTACAGCACCTGGCCGGAAATGAAGCTGGCCTCCTCGCTGACGAAGAAGGAGATCGCCGCCGCCACGTCCTCGGGCTGGCCGACCCGCTGGACCGGGATCTCCTTCGCGGCGCTGGCCTGGAAGTCCTCGAACGACAGCCCCAGCCGGGCCGCGGTCGCCGCCGTCATGTCGGTCGCGATGAACCCGGGCGCGACGGCGTTCGCGGTGATGCCGAACTTCCCGAGTTCGATCGCCAGCGTCTTCGTGAAGCCCTGCATGCCGGCCTTGGCGGCCGAGTAGTTGACCTGGCCGCGGTTGCCCACCGCCGACACCGACGACAGGTTGACGATACGGCCCCACTTGGCGCTGACCATGTACTGCTGGACGGCGCGGGTCATCAAGAACGCGCCGCGCAGGTGCACGTTCAGGACCGTGTCCCAGTCGCTATCGCTCATCTTGAACAGCAGGTTGTCCCGGGTCACGCCCGCGTTGTTGACCAGCACGGTCGGCTCGCCGAGCTCTGCCACCACCGTGTCGACCGCCGCCTTGACCTGTTCGGCGTCGCTGACGTCGGCGCCCACCGCGATCGCCCGCCCGCCGGCCTTCTCGATCTCGGCGACGGTGTGCTGGCCGTCGCTCTCGCTGAGGTCGAGCACCGCGACGGCCATCCCGTCGCTGGCGAGGCGTTTGGCGGTCCCGGCGCCGATTCCGCGGGCAGCCCCGGTGACGATCGCGATTCGCTGTGGCATAGCGTCCTGTTCCTTTCCTCGGCTCCTGTGCCCGGCAACGCCGCCGGCGGAACGCCAGTGTTCAGCGTAATTATCCATGCCCCCTGGCCGGCCGGCGCGCGCGCCCCGGGCCCCCGGGCCCCCGGCGGCCGCGGCCGGCGCGCCGGCCGGCGCCTCAGCCGCGGCGGAAGACGTAGACCTGGCCGCGCGCGAAGACCTGGCGGTAGCCGGCCTTCGGGTAGAGCTGCCCGATGAACGCGGGGACGTTCTTCGGGGCGGGCGAGTAGCCGCTGTCCAGGCCGTCGAAGACGATGTACTGGGTGGCCGGGTTTCCCGGGTTCCCGATCCAGAACGTGTCGGTGCGCGCCGCGAGCGGGGCGAGCAGGTCGAGCGTGGTCTGCACGGTGGCGCCGTCCGGGACCTGCGCCATCGCGGCGTCGGCGGCCGCGGCGTGCGGGCTGATCTCATACGTCGCCCCGTGCCATAGGCCGCTGAGCGGGAACTGGAAGGCGAGCGCGGCCGCCGCGGCCAGCATCATCGGCGCGCCGTGCCGGGCCGCCGCGGCGCGCATCGAGTGCCACCGCGCACGGAAGGCAGGCAGCAGGCCGGGCCGGGGCTGCGCGGCCGGCTCCGGGGGCGCCATGGCGTGCCAGCGCCCCATGGCGCCGGCCGCCGCGATGAACAGCACGGGCATCACGGTCGCGTTGTAATGCCACAGCGTGCCCCAGTAGGCGCTGTTCGTGGAGATGAAGCGCAGCGCGAGGCTCGGCACCGCCACCAGCGCGACCGGCGAGCCGAGGGCGGTGAACGCGGTGGGCAGCAGCAGCATGGCCACGGTTTGCAGCTTCACCGGCCAGGCGTGCAGCGTCTGCCGGATCAGGCCGGCCGCGGAGAACGGCGCGCCCGGGCCGACCACGCCGCCGTCGCTCCAGTAAAGGTACTGGTGATGGGCGTTGAAGTGCGGGATGATCACCGTGATCGCCAGCAGGGACCAGGCGAGGCCCCAGGCGATCAGGAAGCAGCCGCCGGGCACGCTGCCCCGGATCGGGCGGAACCGGCCGCCGCCGGCGCCGGGCTGCGCGCCGGCGGCGCCGCCGGCGCGCAGCCCGGCCAGCAGCATCAGCAGGCCGATCGCGGCGATGGTGAACCCTTGGTCCTCCTTCACGAAAACCAGGGGCACCGCCCACGCGACCGCGGCCCGCGTCCGCCCGCGCACCAGCGCCGACAGCGAGAACGCCAGCAGCGGCACGGCGAGCGCGATCTCGTGGAAGTCGAAGTCGATCATCTGCTGAAGGCCCCAGGAAAACCCGTAGGCCGCGCCGACCGCGCGGCCCGCGCCCCGGCCGAGCAGCGCGACCGCCGCCTGCGTCACCGGCAGGACCGACACGGCGGCCAGCAGCGCCTGGGCGGCGAGCAGCGTCGCGGGCGAGGGAAACACCCGGAAGAACGGGGCTATCAGCGCCACCGCCACCTGGAAGTGGTCGCCGAGCAGGTTGAACCCGGGGCCGCGGACGTCCACGATCGGCGCGCGCAGGTCCGCGAACTGCTTCACGTACTCGGTGTAGATGCCCAGGTCCCACGAGGAGGGGGTGAGCTGAAGCAGCCGGAAGAGCGAGAGCACCAGGTAGGCGCCGCCCACCGCGGCCGCCACCGTCCAGGTCACCGGGTCGCGGTAAGCGTCCGGCGGCCGCGCCGCGGGCCCGGCCCCGGCCCCGGCGGCAGCGGCGGCTCGCGCACTGCGCTCCTCCAGCATCCGATGCAGCCTATCCGCTCGGGGCCGGCCTGGCATGCGATGTCATGGCTTCGCCGGAACCAGCCCGGTGCCTGGCCCGGCGCCCGGTCACACGCTGGCTACACAAGCAGCAGCCTGGCGATCCGCCGGCCCGCCAGCGCCAGCCCCGCCAGGCCCAGCGCGGCCAGGTACGCTGCCCGCCACAGCAGGCCGGCCGACGGCACCCCGAGCACCAGGTCGCGCAGCAGCACCACGCCCTGGTAGAGCGGCGTCCACTCCACGATCACGGCGACCGGGCGGGGATAGACGCTCAGCGGGTAGAACGTGCCGGAGAACAGGAACATCGGCACCGCGACCAGCAGCACGTAGTCGAAGTCCTGCCAGCTCTTCATGTACGTGGTGCACGCCACGCCGGCCGCGGCGACGGCGAAGCTGATCAGCACCGCCCCCGGCACCGCGAACACCGCCCAGGGTGAGCGGACGAGGCCGAGCGCCGCCATCACCACGGTGAACGCCACCGCGTACACCGCGCCGCGCAGCAGGGCCCAGCCGACCTCGCCGAGCGCCAGTTCGGCCGGGCCGACCGGCGTGGCCAGCACGGACTCGTACAGCCTGGCGTACTTCAGCCGGAAGAAGACGTTGAACGTGGAGTCGTACATGGCGCCGTTCAGCGCGGAGGTCGCGAGCAGCCCCGGCGCCACGAACTCCCGGTACGGGACCGGATGCCCGCCGG
>Ga0070737_10006202_pt1 | contig 11054 bp, 6 predicted proteins | sample Coa_R1_10_FD_66438 | JGI IMG/M metagenome (GOLD analysis project Ga0070737, IMG submission 66438) | Surface soil microbial communities from Centralia Pennsylvania, which are recovering from an underground coalmine fire - Coalmine... | ecosystem: Environmental > Terrestrial > Soil > Unclassified ...
GGTGGGGATCGCCGGCCGGGTGATCCTGTCCAGGATCGGCGGCAAGCTCTGCTTCGCGACGCTGCGGGACGGGACCGGTGACCTCCAGGTCATGATCTCCCTGAACCGGGTCGGCGAGGCCGCGCTGGCTTCGTGGAAACGCGACGTGGACCTCGGCGATCACGTCGGCGTGCACGGCGAGGTGATCACCTCGCGCAGCGGCGAGCTGTCGGTCCTCGCCAGCTCCTTCACGATCACGGCCAAGTGCCTGCGGCCGCTTCCCGAGAAGCACAAGGGGCTCAGCGACACCGAGTCGCGCGTGCGGCGGCGGTACGTGGACCTGATCGTCAACCCCGAAGCACGGCGCATGGCGAGGCTCCGCAGCGATGTCACGCATGCGCTGCGGGAGGAGATGCACGCGCGCGGCTTCATGGAGGTGGAGACGCCGGTACTCCAGGCGATCCACGGGGGAGCGAACGCCCGCCCGTTCACCACCCATTACAACGCCTACGACACGGACGTGTACCTGCGTATCGCGCTGGAGCTGTACCTGAAGCGGCTCGTCGTCGGCGGCATCGAGAACGTCTACGAGATCGGCCGGGTGTTCCGCAACGAGGGCGCGGACGCCACCCACAACCCCGAGTTCACGATGCTGGAGGCGTACCAGGCCTACGGCGACTACGACACGATGGCCACGCTGACCCGTGAGCTGGTCCAGCAGGCCGCCCGCACGGCACTCGGGACCACGGTGCTGCACCGCGCCGACGGGTCGGAGCATGATATCGGCGGTGAGTGGAAGTCGGCGACCGTGCACGGTGCCGTCTCGGAGGCGCTCGGCGAGGAGGTAACGCCGGACACCGGCGAAGCGCAGCTTCGCGCACTGTGCGCGCGGGCGGGCGTGCCCGCCGAGGCTGGCTGGAACCGAGGCCAGATCGTTCTCGAACTGTATGAGCGGCTGGTCGAACGGCAGACCGTCGAGCCCACCTTCTACCGGGATTTTCCTGTCGAGGTTGCCCCGCTGACACGCGCGCACAGGAAGGACCCCCGGCTGGCCGAGCGGTGGGATCTCGTGGTATTCGGCACCGAGCTGGCAACCGCCTATTCCGAGCTGACAGACCCGGCCGAGCAGCGCGCCAGGCTGACGGCGCAGTCACTGCTGGCCGCCGGGGGCGACCCGGAGGCGATGCAGCTCGACGAGGACTTCCTGCGGGCGCTGGAGTATGGCATGCCCCCGACCGGCGGCATGGGCATGGGCGTCGACCGGCTGCTGATCATGCTCACAGGAACGAGCATCAGGGAAACGACCCTCTTCCCGTTCGTCAGGCCGGAGTAGGATGGTCCGGCCTCAGCGCGTGATGCGGACGGCGCCTACGTAGACGTTCCACATGACCGGCTGCACCTGGACGGGCTGGCCGTAGGTCGGCGCGTCGACCATCAGGCCGTCGCCGATGTAGAGGCCCACGTGGCTGATGTCGGGGAAGAAGAAGACCAGGTCACCGGGTTCGAGCTGGCTTCGCGCGACGTGCTCGCCCATGTTCCACTGGCTGCCCGTGTAGTGCGGGAGGTAGATCCCCTCCTGCGCGTATGCCCACATCACAAGGCCGGAGCAGTCGAACGCATTGGGGCCTGCGGCTCCCCACTCGTAGGGGTCGCCGCGCCGGGTGAGGGCATAGCGCAGTGCTATGGCGCCGACGCTGTTGCCGCCGGGGATGGCGATGCTGGGGTACTGCCCGGTCTGCTGGAAGACCGCGAACGCCTGCTGCATCGCGGCACTGTGGATCTGGTCGATCTTGGCCTGGATGGCCTGCTTCTTGGCGCTTATGGCGGAATCGAGCTTCGTCACCCGCGCGATCTGCTGCCGTGCCGTCTCGCTGGCGCGGTTCGCGGCTATCTCGGCCCGCGCGAGGCTGTCGACCATGGCTCCGTCCTGCTGGCCGAGCTGCTCCATGATGGATGCCTGGCTGAGGACCCGCTGAGGGTTGCTGCTGGTGAGAAGCTGGATCTCCGGCTCAAGGCCCGCATTCATGTAACTGGCGGCGGCGATGCGGGCGACGGTGATCCGCCCCTTCTTCAGCGCCGCGGCGTCCTGCGCTGCTGTCCGCTCCGCCTTCTTCGCCGCGGCGCGTGCCGACGTGAGCTGGAGCCGCAGCCCGTCATACTGCTCACTGAGCGCATCGATCTGGTAGGAGAGCTGTTTCGCCTGCGCCACAAGGGAACTCAGGCTGGGCCTGGGCGCTTTCTCCTGGGCGCTGCTGACCCCGCCAGGAAGGACCAGCGCGAGCGCGGCCGCCGCAGCGGTGACCGCTGCCGCGTGCCGCCACACGGGTGCGCCGCGCCGCCCGCGCGGGCCCGTCCCTTGATGCGGATGCGAGAACCTGATCACGTCCTGGACCCCAAGCGTGAACGCGGCACGGAGGTCTCCTTTCGCCGGCCACCTGCCGGCGCAGCATCAACCGTCTCATCCATACAAGCGGGAACAGCGCTGCACGATATTGGATCCGCTCTCGTTTGCCAACCGGAATGGCAAAATTCGTGTGACGCGTCCGGGCGCTCGCCGCTGCGGCTAAGGTGGACGCGCCATGGACGTCACGCTCAGGCAGGCGCGTACCGGGGACGTGCCGGAGATCCGGCGCCTGATCGACTCCCATGTGACCTCGGGGCGCCTGCTCGGCAAGGCCACCGTCACCCTGTACGAGGACATCCAGGAGTTCGTTGTCGCCGAGCGGCAGCCCGGCGGCGCGATCGCGGGCTGCGGGGCCCTGCATGTCATGTGGGAAGACCTCGCCGAGATCAGGACGCTCGCGGTGCACGAGGACTGCCAGGGCCACGGCATCGGACGGCGGATCGCGGAGTCACTGCTCGACCGTGCCCGCCGTCTCGGCGTCCGCAGGGTCTTCGTGCTGACGTTCGCCGTGCGGTTCTTCGCCAGGCTCGGGTTCACGGAGATCGACGGGACACCGGTCTCGCCCGAGGTGTATGCGGAGCTGCTCCGCTCCTACGATGAGGGGGTTGCGGAGTTCCTCGACCTGGAGCGGGTGAAGCCCAACACCCTGGGCAACACCCGGATGCTGCTGCGCCTGTGATCCGGCCCGTCACAGGAGGCGGAGCTGCCGCCCTGCGGGGCGGCGGCGCTGCGGGGCCGTCCTGGTGAGCAGCGCCGGGTCGATGGCGGCGAGGAACGGGGAAGGGCCCGCCGCAGACGGGCTGCCGGGCCCGGAGGGCCCGAAGGACCTGCCCCGCCGTGCCGCGCAGGTGAGGAAGAGCCGTTCGCGCGCCCTGGTCATCCCGACGAACAGCAGCCGCCTCTCTTCCGCGGTGTCGGCGGGGGCGTCGGCGGCGCCGGGGAGCCAGAGCGGCAGCAGGCCCTTCTCGCAGCCCGCGATGAACACGGCACGGAATTCGAGCCCCTTTGCCGCGTGCAGCGTCAGCAGGGTGATCGCGCCGGCCCTCGGCTCCAGGGAATCGGCCTCCGCGCCAAGCGAGATCTCGGTGAGAAACCGCTCCATGTCTTCGCCGCAGCGGCGGGCCAGCGGGGCGAGCACCTCGCCCGCCGCACGGATGTCGACGGCAGCGGGGCTGGCGCCGGGCATGGCCGTGGTGAGGCGCCGCACGGCGGCGCGGAGACGATCCGCGACGCCTGTGCATGATCCGCCGCCCGTCCCCTCGCCCGTCAGCCGCATCTGGCTCACGAGCTCCCTGACACCCGGCCGCCGGGCGAGCAGGTCATGCGAGCGCTTCTGGAACGGCAGGCCCGCGCGGGTGAACGCCTGCGCCAGCGGCGCCGCCTGCGCGTCGGTCCGGTACAGCACCGCCACGTCGGACAGGCCGAGCGCACCGCCGTGGTCGCGGGAATCCACCCGGCCGCTGTCCAGTGAGTGGAAGGACGACCCGCCGAGCAGCTTGTCGATCGTCCCGGCGATCCAGGCGGCCTCCGCATGCTCGTCCGCGGCCTCGTGGAAGGTGATCGTGGGTGAGATGCCACCGCGGGCGAGGCCGTCCCCGCCCGGCGCGCGGCTGCGCCTGCCCGGTAGGCCACCGCCCGCGGAACCAGTGCTGCCGGGAATCTCCGGCCCGCCGGCGGGCCCAGCCGCCGGACCCGCCATCGCGCGCAGTTCCCTGCCGGGGACGAGCGTCGCGGGCGCTATCGCCTGGAGGGCGCCCTGGACGATCACCGGGCTCGACCGGTAGTTCCGGGTCAGGTGCACGGTCGCCGCGCCCGGGTAGTCGGCGGTGAAACGCAGGAAGAACCTCACGTCGGCGCCGCGGAACCCGTAGATCGCCTGGTCGGGATCCCCGATCACCGTGAGGCCGCGCCCATCCCCGCTCAGCAGCCGGAGCAGTTCGTACTGCGGCTCGTCGATGTCCTGGTATTCGTCGACGCTTATCTGTGGCCACCTGGCCTGCAGCGCCGCCGCCACCTCTGGTTCGCCGCGCAGCAGGCTGACGGCGAGGCCCACGAGATCCGCCAGGTCCACGAGGCCGCGGCCCGCCAGTTCCGCCCGCAGCGCGTCACGCTGGGCCGCCAGGTCCCCCCGGCTGCCGGGATCGCCGTCCAGTCCGGCGAGCAGGCGGCGGCCGCCGCGCAGGGAACCGGCAACCGCGGCGGCCGCCTCGGCCCTGGCCGCCTCGTCGGCAACGCGGAACCCGGGCGGCAATCCGGCCAGCTCAGGATGGGCGCGGAGAATCCGCAGGGCCAGGCCGTGGAACGTGGTCACCGTGACGCCGGACGCATCCCGCGGGTTACCGGGCGGGGACGCATCCCGCGGGGCGGCGCTGCCGTCCGCCAGCAGGCTGCGGAGCCGCTGGCGCATCTCCTCTGCCGCCCGGCGGGTGAACGTGATAGCCAGGAAGCGGCCGGCGGGGATATGCCGTTCGGCGATCAGCGAGGCGATCCGGTGGGTGAGCGTGCGGGTCTTCCCCGTGCCGGGGCCCGCGATGATCATCAGCGGCCCCTCCGCGGTGGCCGCTGCCCGCTGATCGGGGTCGAGGCCGTCGAGCACCGTGCTGGCCCGGGGGGACGACTCCCCAGACCCCCCCGGGATCCGGTGCAGGTTCTCGCCGGCGCAGGACCCCTGGCCCGGCGCCTCCCCGTAACCCGCGTCCAGTTCCCGCCGATAGCGCCGGCCGCCCGCCCGGGCCGCTGGCCCGGGATCGCGCCCGGTATGGCTCGCATGGTCATCGCCGCAGTCCGTCGCTGCCCGGTGCCCGCCATGCTCCATGCCGCTGGTGCACTCTGGGCCGCCGGGGCCACCCGGGTCACCTGGCCCACCGGGACTGGTGGCGTGGCGTTGAGCGGAAACCCTGCTGCCCTGGATGCTCGCGTTACCCGCCAGCCCGTGCATGGTTCCCGCCGACGCTTCCGTCACCGGCCGCTCGCACGGGCTCAAAAGGCCCGTGCTCGCTGGGCCGGTAGGCGGGCAACACTCCCGGGGCGCTCGTTCGGTATCTTTACCTTTCTTTTCTCCGCCTTTCCCGCCCGCGGTGCTTCCTTTCCCGCCCGCGGTGCCCGCCGCGGCGGCCGGGGACGGCGCCGGAATGCCGAAGAGCGCATCCGCCCCGCTGAGTTCGCCGGGGCGGAACAGGCGCACGCGGCCGTACTCGCCGTCGTAGCCCGCCTCCCGTACGACCTCGCCGCGGCGGAGCCTTGCGATGGCCTCGCCGAGCAGCGGCCCCCCGGCCCTGGCGAGGTCCCCGGGCGGGATCTCCCGCAGGATGGCCAGCTCAGGGCCGAATGCGGCGACGAGCCTGGCGACCGTGGCGGCGACTGCCTTGCTCTTCGGCCCGACCGAGCGGATCTCGCCGATGATTTCCGGGAGCGGGACCAGGTTCGTAAAGCCGGCGACGCCGGCGGGGCGGTAACCGTCCGGGCGGTCAGCAAGTTCCATGACCCGGTGCAGTACACCGACAGTGAGCGGCTTATGGCACACGGGACAGAGCCCGCCTCGCTCGCGCGTTTGCCAGGGGTCGAGCCGGACCCCGCATTTCCTGTGGCCATCGAGGTGGTACTTGCCCTCTTCAGGGTAGAACTCGACCGTGCCCTCGAGGCCATCTCCGGTACGCAGCGCCTCCGCGATGGAGAAATAGTCCATGGCGGCCGTGAAGGCCGTCGCCTCGCGGCCGAGCATCGGCGGTGAATGAGCATCCGAGTTGCTGACGAGACGATAGGCGTCCAGCGAGGAGCACATCCAGTTCATCCGGGGATCCGACGACAGGCCCGTCTCGGCAGCGAATATGTGATCAGAGAGATCTCCGTAACACTCTGTCACGGCGTCGAACCCCGATCTGGAGCCCAGAACCGCGAACCATGGCGTCCAGATATGCGCGGGTACGAGGTAGCAGCCGGGGCCGGCCTCCAGCGTGATCTCAAGCAGGTCACGGGAGTCAAGGCCAAGGATGGGCCGGCCGTCAGAGGCAAGGTTGCCGATCTTCGACAACGCGCCCGTGATGCGGTCTGCGGCGCCGAACTCCGGCACGTATATCAGGTGATGTACTTTCCGTGTCCGCTCATCACGTCGGTAGATGGTGGAGATCTCCACGGACAGCATGAAGCGGACAGGCTGACCGCAGGAGCCGGGAACGCCGCGCCGCACCTCGCTTTCCATCTCGGGCCTGAGCCTGAAGAGCCCCGGTTCGGCGGGGATGAGGCTCTCTTTCAGCTCATCGGCCCATCCGGGATGCGTGAAGTCGCCGGTGCCGACCACGGCGATGCCCTTGCGCAGTGCCCACGAAGCAAGATGCGGGAGGTCTGAGTCCTTGCTGCAGGCGCGGGAAAACCTGGAATGGATGTGCAGGTCTGCGTGAAACATTCCGTTACCGTTGCCTCTTTTCGTGTTCGTGCGCCCCGGGCGGGCCCGGCCTCCGGACGGTGCCTGACACGGCATTCGCGCCTGCTATGGACTCGCGCCTGCCGCGGGCTCGCGGCGGCACGGAACCAGCGCCAGGCAGGTTCCGATCCTGCCACGGCCCCGTATGACGCGGTACGGCACGACAGCGACGGTACCGGCCCTCCGGTCCCGCGGATCCCGGCCGGCGCCATGACGGCGGGTACCGTGGTAGAAGACGCTGCCGAGCCAGCGCCACGGCCCGGTCCCCGCGTGCCGCCGCGGGCGGCGCGCCTTCGTACCGGGCACGGCGGCCGGCGCCGTGCGGGGGCGATCCCGGCCACGGGGTCACGGCCTTCCCGGCCCGCTCCACGCACCGGGTGCGGGAGCAGGCCGGCCCGGGCGGCGCCTGCCGCGCGCATGGAACGCCGTCGCGGCCAGGGAGGAGCCCGCATGATGCGCGATCTCGCGGCGCTGACCCCGCCACTGGTTGTTTGCGCCGCTTTCCTCATCGGGGCCGCGGCGCTGCTTCGCCGGGAGATGGCGCCGGGGAGAAGGACGCGCGAGGACAGCGAGGACAGCGTGCGCCGCGATTCAGGCACGGAAGACGGCAATTCGGCAGAGAACGGTATTACCGAGACCAAGATCCCCGGATCGGCGCCAGCAGATGACCTGTCCGGATCGGCGCCAGCAGATGACCTGGATGCGGATCGGCCTGGATGACCTCACCAGGGTTCCGTGCGGTATCGGCCGGCGACGCTAAGCCCGCGGATCAGTGCCGCTGCGGGTACCTGTCAATAGGATGCCGCTGCTGCCCGATGCCGCCGTGCCCGGCCACAGCGGCGAGCCGGGCAATCCGCGCAAGGCGCGGGAAGTCAGCCGCCGGGCTGGCGGCCGGGAGAACGTCACCGGCAGCACCGGGCAGCACGAGGCCGCCGGCCGCTATTAGCCGACGCCCTAAGTCCCCCGTAGGTTAAGATCGCCGCACGCGGTGCCCGCGGCAGCGCCCCCGCATAGGAGATCCACGCGGTATGGCGCGAAGTCGCCGGTGCCATGAATCAGCGGGCCCGTGGCCTGGTGCTGACAGCGCACTCGATAACTGATTACGCAGAGTTACCAATGTTGCATGGCTGTTCCCCGTGACGGCGCCCTCCGGATGCCATCGTGAATGAGTAGCCTGGCGAATTGTCAAGGGCAACGCGGCGGGTATATCTTCGATACCTGAATATGCAGCTCCACCAGAAGGGCTAGTTTCATGGCACAGAAGGTCCAGGTTCTTCTCGTCGACGATCTTGATGGGGGCGAGGCGAGCGAGACGGTGACGTTTGGCCTCGACGGCACTACGTATGAGATCGACCTGAGTTCTGTCAACGCAGACAAGCTCCGCAAAGAGCTGGGCAACTACGTCGCGCACGCCCGTAAAGTAAGCTCACCGGGGCGGCGCAGGCGGGCGCGCACAGGACCGGGACGCGAGCGCAGCGCCGAAATCAGGTCGTGGGCGAAGCAGCACGGTTACCACGTCAGCGAGCGAGGCCGCATTCCGGGGAACATCGTTTCGGAGTACGAGGCCTCTCACTAAGGCCGTCTCATGCGCGGGCAGCGGGCAGGAGGCGCGTATCCCATGCATCCCGCCCGCATGCTCTCCGAGGCGGCGAAGGCCGCCCGGCGGCGTTCCGCCACTTTCGCCGCAGTCCGCACTGGTGGCCTGATGGGACGAGCCCTCCGTCCCCCCGGAACCTCTCGTGTTCTCGCTGTGGTGCCCGCTGTTGACGGCTGCCTGCCGTTAGCTCGCGTGCCCGCCAGGTGCCGCATGGTTCCTGCCGCGCGGGGTGGGCCGGCCGCTTGCGCGGGCCGCCGGGGAAACACCGGCGGCCCGCGCTCGCCGCGCTGGCGCCCGGGGACACGCCGGGGACGCCCGCCCGGGCGCAGGGGCCGGGATCGCGCCCGGTCCGGGCCGTCCGGCCCGGCTGTCCGTACCCCGCACCAATGACCGTGCCGCACCGGTCCTCCGGCCCGCAGCCGCGGGCCGTGCCCATGACCGCATCAGGCGCCGGGCGGGCCAGTGAGTTCCCGCCTGGCGGCTACCGGTTCCTGGGCGGCCGGCGATCTTTACCAGATGCGGCGTTCGCTGGCGGCGTAGTTGATCAAATTGCTGTTCGCTTGCGGCGTAGTGGGAACACCACGTGCCGCCCGCGCGGTTGGATGGGATGAATGCCGCGCACCCGGGGAACTTCCTTACTGTGAGGTACACGGCACGAAGGGCATGCCCGGTACGCGGCTACCATGCGGAGACGGCAGGCATGACGCCGGACGACCTGTCTGACCGCGCTGTGAGGAGAGCGACAACATGTTCGAGAGGTTTACCGACCGAGCGCGGCGGGTTGTGGTCCTGGCCCAGGAGGAGGCCAGGATGCTGAACCACAACTACATCGGCACCGAGCACATCCTCCTGGGCCTCATCCACGAGGGTGAAGGCGTGGCCGCGAAGGCCCTGGAGTCCCTGGGGATCAGTCTCGAGGCCGTACGCCAGCAGGTCGAGGAGATCATAGGCCAGGGTCAGCAGGCACCATCCGGGCACATCCCCTTCACGCCGCGTGCCAAGAAGGTACTGGAGCTGTCGCTGCGTGAGGCCCTGCAGCTCGGCCACAACTACATCGGCACCGAGCACATCCTCCTGGGGCTCATCAGGGAGGGCGACGGGGTGGCCGCCCAGGTGCTTGTCAAGCTCGGCGCCGACCTGAACAGGGTCCGCCAGCAGGTCATCCAGCTGCTGCACGGCTACCAGGGCAAAGAGGCGGCCCCGGCGGGCACGGCAGCGGAGTCAGCGCCGTCCACCTCGCTCGTGCTCGACCAGTTCGGCCGCAACCTCACCGCGGCCGCGAGGGAGGGGAAGCTCGACCCTGTCATCGGGCGCGAGAAGGAAATCGAGCGCGTGATGCAGGTGCTGTCGCGCCGCACCAAGAACAACCCGGTCCTCGTGGGCGCGCCCGGCGTCGGCAAGACGGCTGTCGTCGAGGGGCTGGCGCAGAAGATCGTCCACGGCGAGGTGCCGGAGACGATCAAGGACAAGCAGCTCTACACGCTCGACCTCGGCGCCCTCGTGGCGGGGTCGAGGTACCGCGGGGACTTCGAGGAGCGGCTCAAGAAGGTCCTCAAGGAGATCCGCACCCGCGGGGACATCATCTTGTTCATCGACGAGATCCACACGCTGGTCGGAGCGGGCGCGGCAGAGGGCGCGATCGACGCCGCCTCGATCCTCAAGCCGATGCTGGCCAGGGGCGAGCTGCAGACGATTGGCGCGACCACCCTCGACGAGTACCGCAAGTACCTGGAGAAGGACGCAGCGCTCGAGCGCAGGTTCCAGCCGATCCAGGTGGCGGAGCCGACGATCTCGCACACGATCGAGATCCTCAAGGGGCTGCGGGACAGGTACGAGGCGCATCACAAGGTCTCCATCACCGATGGTGCGCTCGTGGCCTCGGCGCAGCTCGCCGACCGGTACATCAGCGACCGCTTCCTCCCGGACAAGGCGATCGACCTGATCGACGAGGCGGGCTCGCGGATGCGCATCCGCCGGATGACCGCCCCCCCGGACCTGCGCGAGTACGACGAGAAGATCGCCCAGGTGCGCAGGGAGAAGGAGTCGGCCATCGACGCCCAGGACTTCGAGAAGGCCGCGGCCCTGCGTGACCAGGAGAAGCAGCTCCTGGCCAAGAAGACCGCCAGGGAGAAGGAGTGGAAGGCCGGCGACATGGACGTGGTCGCCGAGGTGAACGAGGAGCTCATCGCCGAGGTGCTGGCCATCGCGACGGGCATCCCCGTGTTCAAGCTCACCGAGGAGGAGTCGCAGCGGCTGCTGCGGATGGAGGACGAGCTGCACAAGAGGGTCATCGGCCAGAACGATGCCATCAGGGCCCTCTCCCAGGCGATCCGGCGGACCCGCGCCGGCCTGAAGGACCCCAAGCGGCCCGGCGGCTCGTTCATCTTCGCGGGGCCGTCCGGCGTGGGGAAGACCGAGCTGTCCAAGACGCTGGCGGAGTTCCTCTTCGGTGACGAGGATGCGCTGATCCAGCTCGACATGAGCGAGTACATGGAAAAGCACACGGTGTCGCGGCTGTTCGGCTCGCCGCCCGGCTACGTCGGGTACGAGGAGGGCGGCCAGCTCACCGAGAAGGTGCGCAGGCGGCCGTTCTCCGTCGTGCTGTTCGACGAGGTCGAGAAGGCCCACCAGGACATCTTCAACTCGCTGCTGCA
>Ga0070737_10006204_pt1 | contig 11053 bp, 13 predicted proteins | sample Coa_R1_10_FD_66438 | JGI IMG/M metagenome (GOLD analysis project Ga0070737, IMG submission 66438) | Surface soil microbial communities from Centralia Pennsylvania, which are recovering from an underground coalmine fire - Coalmine... | ecosystem: Environmental > Terrestrial > Soil > Unclassified...
ATTCTCCTATATGCTTCCGGTACTCCTCTGGGCTCAGGGCCTGGACAGACTTTCCCGTCTTCTTTATCCTGACCATCCAGTGGCCGTACGGATCGGAGTTCACGAGTTCGGGCTTGTTGGAAAGTTCACTGTTAATCTCTACAACTATCCCGTCAACGGGGCTGTAAACGTCCTCAGCTGACTTGACGGATTCGATTGTAAGCAACGGTTCACCTGCCTTCTTCTGAGTTCCCTTCGAGGGGAGTTCTATGTACACAATATCCGTGAGCTGCTTCTGGGCGAAGTCAGTAATCCCAACCGTGACCAGATCACCGTTCTCCATGAACCATTCATGGGTCTTCGTGTACTTGAGATTCCGAGGTATTTCCGACATGGACATGTATCCCCAGTGATTATAATAATTTCATTGATAACTGCCTCGTAAGGATCTGTTCCTCACTGCTGCGAAACGGTTTCTTGCAATGCTCAACCTGAGGAATAAATTAGAATAGGACAGATATGCACTGAAGGAATTGAGGGCTTTCATCGCGATAGAGGTTGAGAGATTCCCTGAGATGAAGGAACTGGAGGGTTTTCTTCGAACACTTGACAAGACCACGGTAGTGAGGACCGAAAAGCTTCATCTTACGATGTTCTTCTTGGGAAATATCAGCCAGCTGGCTGCAGAAGAAATCTGCCGTAAGCTTTCCCAGTTTGAATTCCATCAGACTGATCTGGCCATTTCCGGGGTCGGTGCATTTCCAAATGAACTAGCAGCAAACGTTTTGTTCCTCAATGTGAAGGAGAATGAGAGCCTGAGGAGTGCCTACAACATCATACGGGAAATGCCTTCAATCAAGGTTCTTCTCAGGCAGAAGAACCACTTTGTGCCCCACATTACCGTGGCGCGCTTCAAGTCACCCAGAAATGCCAGGCCAATGATTGAGAGATTTGCCGGTGTAAGCAGCGTGCAGCCGGTTAGTTCTATCAAGCTTTTTAAAAGCACTCTCACGGATAAGGGACCTGTCTACGAGGAGGTATGCAGGTCCAGGACTAGCTGAAATATGTGGTCTTTTCCGGGTCATCTGTCTTTTTCTTCGCCGATACCAGATCCTCATCGCTGAATTCAATCGCAATGAGACCTGACACAGGTATAAGCCGCAATAGCGTCTTGCCACCATCACCTGTTACACGGAAGCATACAGCACCCTCCTCGCCAAGAATGGTATAGCCCACAAACTCTCCCACTGTCTCCATTGGTTCGTCCTTTCCGCTGTTGGAAATGACCTTGTATTTTCCACCTTTTTTTATCTCTATGAGATCCATATTCATCAACAACTCGCCAATGCTGGAAAGATTGATTTTCGTTTCCTTCCCCGTCTGTGATTCCGGGGAGCTTATATAACCTTTACCTGTTGGCTGCTGCCTTGCTGAGCCTGGATATATGCTCCACAGTCTTCCTGTAATTGTCCAGAGCCATCTTCATGTTCACCTCGACCCAGTTCCAAGCCTTGATGAGGTCACCAGATCGAATCCTGTATTTCTTTGTTTTGCCTTCCTGGACCTCTTCCAGCAGGTCCATGGATTTAAGCTTGTTGAGGTGCCGGTATAGCGTGGTTCTGCTGGTGTTCAGGTATGCCATCAGTTCCTCCCCCGTCCAGTACCGCTCGGGGTGGAGCAGGAAACAATCCTTGAATAGCCTGAAGTAGGCGGAAGTTGATATAGACTGAAAATCAGTAGATGGCCTGAGCTTCGGTATGTAACCTATGTCTGAGAGGAAATAAGCTATATTCTTGTCAAGGTCGTCGTCCATGATACGGGTCGGTGTCGAAACCACAGTCATCTTGAACATTGCTGTTTAGGGTATATCCAGCGTATTATAAACATGTATGTGAGTTGCGCTACAGTGAGTATGTGGTGACGATCGAAATGAGACCGGTAACGACGAATTCCACTGCTATAGATGCCAGCAGCAGCCCCATTATTCTGGAAATTATCAGAGAGCCTGTTTTGCCAAGCCTGTCAAAGAGGGGCGTAGAGAACCTCAGTATCAGGTACGAAAGCAGCAGTACCAGGAGTACCGCCAATATCACAAGAATCTTCTGGAAACTATCAACAGTCTTTGAATTGAAATAAATTATTGCGGTCGTTATGCTTCCAGGTCCAGCCAGCAGAGGGGTGCCAATAGGTACTATCCCTATGGCTTCCTTCTCCATGGACTCCTCTGTCTCCTGCTGGGTAAGTTTCGTATTGGATGTTCTGCCCTGGAGCATGTCAAATGCAACCTTAAACAGCAAAATGCCGCCAGCTACCTTGAAATCGGATATATCTATGCCAAGAACCTGGAAGATGTATATCCCCAGGAGCATGAAACCATACAGCATTCCAGCCGCAACTGAAATGCTCTTCAAAATTATTCGAGCTTTCTCCTCCTTCTTGAAGTTCTCTGTCAGGGCCACCAGCGTTGGCACTGCACCGATTGGATTTAGAACAGAGAAAATTGCGATGAATACCGTGACAAAGAAGAGCACATCAGTGTTCAACATTTAGTGATCGTGACCCAGTACTAAGAAATTGAGGTTGACTGTTAATTGCGAAAGTTGTGACATTGATTTATGCAGCTGTTTGCTGTCTCACCCTCAAAGAATAGTGCGAAATCGCTTATTATATATAAAAGTCCACGATTGCAAAGGGATGGTTAACGCCAACTTCCTGAGGCGTATTCTTGTAGTTGGAGAAAAGGGTGTTCTGACACAGATGTCACAATATGTGCCGCTTGCAAAGGATGCTGCCACCAAGATAATGGAGATGCTGACCGCAGAAGATGCTGCAAGGAATAAGCTCAATGATGAAATCCGGGCTCTGGAAAGAAAGGCGGATGACCTATCGGTCTCCATGAAGGATCAGATCACATCGGGTGCAATCAGTTCAACCTTAATGGACAACCTGGTCAAGCTTGTCGAAAAGTTCGATGATCTTCTTGACGGGTCCTACTACATCAGCAGAGAGATAAAGAGAATCAAGAGGAACAACCATAAATTCGACGATTTCACCCTGGATGTTCTGCGCAACGGATATTCGAGCTCAGCGCAGATCCTCAAGATCAGCCTTGATGCACTGGATCATGTGAAAGCCATAGTCGAATGCACCGAATTCAAGGAGATGAAGAGAGAGAGGGAACAGATAGAAGCCCTGGAAGAGCGTGTGGATGATATAAAGGACAATCTTCTGGACTACCTCTACAATAATTCCGATTCCATTCCATATATCGTGTTCATCCACCTCACAGGTTTGGTTCACAGACTGGATGATCTGCTGGATGACTGTGAGGACATTTCGGATCTCATCCACACCATTACGGTAGCTGTCACAAGATGAGCTATTACTTTGCAGCCGTCATTTCGATAGCATTCATACTCACCGCTCTTGTGGCCGGGAACAACCTTTCCGCTGCAGTGGGCACTCTGGTGGGATCAAGAACCCTCTCCCGTTTTGGGGGAAGTTTGCTTGGAGCAATAGGTTTCTCCGCCGGTCTTCTCGTCCAGGGAGGGAGCCTACACTCCACGGCTTCTTCGCTGCTGCCCAGCAGCCATGAGATAATAACCCTGGCTTTGCTTGTCGCTCTTTTTATATTTATCCTGGCGAATTTGCTCAGGGTTCCACTCTCACTGATAATGGCACTTGTAGGCACTTCGATTGGCCTATCCCTCAGATTCGGAACCCATCTTGATTCGGGTCTTGTAGTTCTAATCGCGCTAACCTGGATTCTTGCCCCAGTTCTCTCAATCATCCTTTCCTATCTTCTCAACCGGTGGATGACAAGATGGAAACCGCCGGACGTGTGGTCATTCGCCCGAAACCTGAAGATCCTTCTCCTCTTCATCTCATTCTTCACAGCGTTCACACTGGGAGCAAATACAATTGGGTTCATTTCACAAGTGGCAAGGATCAACGGTGTATCCACTCTGCTTCTTGTGGTGGCCATTTTCATAGGGTCTTTCTTTCTCAGCGGAGGTATCATTCGGAGGGTGGGTTCAGAGATGTACATGATGAGGTACACCAACGCATTCGTATCACTCGCAGTCTCTTCCATTCTCGTTGAGGGGGCAACATTTCTTGGTATACCGCTGTCCAACACTCAGACACTCACTTCAAGTGTCTTTGGTTCAGGACTCTCCTACAGAGATAAGGCGATGAACCTCAGACCCTTCTTTCTGACAGTGGCAACGTGGATTGCATCGCCAGTTTTAGGAATACTGTTTGGATACCTTATCTGATCCAATATCGGCATCGTGTTCCCAAAGCTAAAAGCATTGGAAAAATATTTCAAAACAGCGAAATATTTGCCTCCCTTCAGAGCTCACCGTTTCTCAGGAACCCCTCTATATCCTCCTCTGAATAAGGGCCCTCCACGGCAACTGGTATGAGAATGGGATCGGCATCATCCTCTTCCAGGTTCTCCACCCTTATCTCATAATACCCGGGTTCGTCCTTGTTGATCTTGTCCTCAGCTACTATTTCCTCAAACCATATAATATAGCAGAATCCTCCAAAGTTGTATATCTTCCTGTATTCAGCCTCATCACGCAGGGTGCTCAGCGGATTCTCCGTAAGGAGACCGTAAATGTATCCCACAAGGATAGCCTCCTGGAATGTCCCCTGGCCACCGTACTCCTCATCGCCAATTGAGTGGAACTGGGACATGACTTCGTAGAGCATCCTGGCGTCAAGTCTCATGGAGAGCATCCCTTTCCCTTGTCCGTGTCCATTATGACTGTACCCTATTTCCTCATAGCCGTAAACCTTTCGATTGTCATCTGTGCCGAAAACTTATTGTTAAATACAGAAGATGCCTTTGTAGACTGTGATGAGAAAGGCCACACTGAAGATACCCCCAAGCCTCTGTCTGAAATGCAGAGGAGGAAAGCTGCTGTGTGGCCTGACCTATTGTCCTATTGCAGTCAACCTTATGACGAAATCTGCCCTGAAGAGAACCGACCGTGTGAGGAGAATATCAGGGTCATCGCCCCCCACCGTATTCGTGGGGAGGTATGGATATCCAAAGATCAACGTCTATCCCTCATCTCCTCCAAAATCCGGTGACACTTCAATTTATGAGACCAGCAGCCGGTGGCTGGATCTCCCTCTTGAGGAGTTCCTTTCAATGAGGCTTTCACTACTCAGGGGATCAATGCCAGTTGAGGTGGGACGCGCTGCAGATCCGGATTACCTTTTTCAGACAATACAGCTGATGGCCCTTTCCAACAAGCCTGTGGAGGTTGACATAGATCTGGAAAAGCCGCTTAATGTCTCTGAGGTTCTGCTTGACGAGCATGCTTCACCTATGGGCCCCTCCTCCCCAATGAAATCGCTTGTTGCCGATGTTGAAGGAATTCCGAAGGAAATAGAGAGGGTGTATTACGATACGGATTTCAAGGCTGCTCCCGCGATGCAGGATCTCTACAAGAGGGGAATAGAAGTTGACAAGATCTCCAGAGTGCTGAGCATAGGTGCCCTGGGAGAGAAGAAAAGCAGGAAAATCGTTCCAACAAGGTGGTCCATCACTGCTGCTGACAAGAACATCTCCGACTTTATTGTTGACCAGATAAAGGACTTTCCAACCATTGACAAGTTTCTGGCATTCAAGAGGGAGGTGCCGGGAAACCTTTTCATGGCAATTCTAACCCCGTCAAACTGGATTTATGAGTGGGGGGAGTCCTGGTTTCCGGGAAGCACCTGGAATCAGTGGGGTTCCCAGGCAGAGGTGGAAATTGACCATGAGGGATACAACGGCAGAACGACTTACCCAGACATAGGCGGATGCTACTATTCCACCAGGCTTGCCGTGGCTGAGCACTTCAGGAGGATTGGCCGCTCTGGAGGCGCAATCACCTGGAGAGAGATATATCCAAGCTTCAATCTCCCGGTTGGCGTTTGGTTTGTCAGGGAGAACATGAGAAGGCTGTTTCTTCAGAAACCCGCGGAATTCGACTCAATCGATGAGGCTTTGAGATATCTGGAGCCCAATATGAAAGTTCCAGTCAGAAAATGGATCTCAGGGTCCTATGTCTATCCTACACTGAGATATAACAATCTTGACAGGTTCTTTGATCTAAAATGAGGATAATTGAAATCGATGTGAAGCATGCGATTCATGATTCTGGGCTTCCAGAAATGGGATACAGTGTAAATCCGTACCTTGGATGCTTCCACGGGTGCCTGTACTGTTTTGCAATAGATTTCACTGCCATCAGAGAGGCAAGGGAAAACTGGGGCGAAGTCGTAGTTGTCAAGAGGAATTTTATTGATGTTTTAACGAAAGATATCAGGAACATCCAACGGAAAACCGTTGGAGTCTCAACCATTACGGACCCGTATCAGCCGGTTGAGGCAAAATACAGGCTTACCAGAAAATCACTGGAGTTGCTTCTTTCCAACGGATTCCGGGTAACTTTACAGTCCAAGTCGCCACTTGTTCTTCGCGACATTGATCTTTTGATGAGATATTCAAATAAAGCAGATGTTGGATTCACCATCACGCACCCTGATCCCGGGAAGGCGATACTGCTGGAAACTCAGACTCCTTCCCCTCTCATGCGGGCTCAAGCACTCAGGATGCTCTCGCAGTCAGGCATAAGGACATGGATCTACTTTGGCCCCATTATACAGGGTTTCAATGATGGGACGAAGGAAATAGAGGGAATAGCCCAAATTGCAGCTGACACCGGTTCCAGGGTCATATATGACTTTTATAATCCTTACACCTCATCCTTAAAGCTGCTCAGTTCGGCCGGGTTTCATGACGTTATCGGATCCAGGCAGTGGAGAGAAAGAGTCAAAACTGAAATAGAGCGAATATTCTCCCTTTACGGGCTGGATTTTAATTCGCAATCAGAAGATTATGTAGCTGAAAGCAAACTGATCAACAGGACCCTGGAAGATTTCAGTTAGAAGCCAATTTTTATTTCCAGCATTGAGTTCACAAAGCATGGGAACTCTAAGCGGAAAATTCGGAATCGTCACGGCTGCAAGCCAGGGAATCGGATTGGCAATTGCCAGAGCAATGGCATCTGAGGGATGCGGACTCATCATATCTTCCTCCAATCACGGAAAAATAGAGGCAGCCGCCCGCGAGATCGCAGGTGAATCCGGCTCCGCGGTTGAACCTAAGGTCTTCGACATGCAGAGTCCTGAATCCCTGCGGGATTTTGTTAGCAGCGTAAAAAAATCAACCAAGAAAATTGATTATCTTGTTGTGAACTTCGGCGATCCAACTGTGGCCCCGTTTCTTGAGATATCGGCGGAAGACTGGAGAAAATACACCAATATGTTCCTTCACTCATCGGTAACGCTAATAAGGGAATTTCTTCCCCTATTCATAGACGGCGGCAGCATCGTCTTCGTAACATCCATGACCACTAAACAGGCCTATGAGGGTTTTTCAATTTCCGGCAGCCTCAGGGCAGCTGTTGTCAATTTTGCCAAGATACTTTCCATTGAACTTGGACCCAGAAATATTAGGGTGAACTGCATCTCACAGGGTTATTTCATGACCGACAGGCTCAGGAAACTGCTTGAGATGAGATCACGGAGGAATCACACCACGGTGGAGGAAGAGAAGCTAAAGATTCAGAGGGAGATACCTCTGGGGAGGATCGGCGAGCCCTCCGAGATTGGCGATCTTGTAGTATTTCTTTGCTCCCCAAGGTCATCCTACATAACCGGAACAAACATTTCGATCGATGGAGGGATCACCAGATATCCCTACTGATCAGTACCCTCCAACTCCACCAGATCCCGGGGAGCTTCCGCTGGGAAGGGTCAGATTGAGGAATTGCTCAACTATGCCCTTTACCACAAATCCATTGTGCGGCGCTGGGAGGCCCCACCAGTCGCCTATCAGTTGCCAGGTACCACCGGTGTCCTTGTAGGTCAACAGGTATGGAAGTATCAGCGTGGCAACTGTGGCATTAACACTGCCATTGCCCTTTATGGATGTCAGTCCGGAAATCTTCTGGGCATCGCTTGAATTCACCAGAACAATGTACCAGAGGTCTGCCGTTACGTTAGCGTAGCTGCCTGAGACTGAGACCTTGAAATTGTAAATGGAGTAGTAATCGATCGGATCATGCTGGAAGAATTTGCTCCAGGTTGACTCTATCTGGCTCAGGTTGGTATATGTACCATTCAGTGCACTGTTCTTAACGTTCCAGTACAAAACAGATGAGGAAGTGTACTGGGATATTGTCTGGGAAAGATTCTCGACCCCTATTGCCTGCCAGTGCTCATAAGCAAGTGCAGTGACCTGGCTCTCCTCCTGGGATAAGGTAGGGGAGGGGACCTTAGTGGCATACATACCCCACCCAACGCCTGCGACGATGACCAGAGCCACAACAACACCGATAAGGGCATAGACAAGGGATCTGCTTCCTCCACCATTTGTTCCGCCTGTACTGTCTGCCATGGTAATACGTACCAAATCTTAGTACTTAAGTGTTCATAGCTTGTTATACTGGACAATAGTTTAATACCAACCGTAATTTTTAGAAGCATGAGAACCAGAAGGTTTTTGCCTTCACGATTCAGTTTGAAAATAAATAATGCGGATGGGTTTGTCACGGGAGTATTACAGATGAAAGAAAACGGGTGCTTAAAATGATCCCTGACATTGATGCATTCAAGCAACGGCTGAGAGAATCCAGGAACCTTATTGCCCCCCTGGTTACGATCAGTGACCCAGGCATTGCAGAGATTTTCTCTCAGGCGGAACCCGACTTCTTAATTGTTGATATGGAACATTCTGTTCTGGAAGTGAAGGATCTTCAGGGAATCGTTACTGCGGTTGGGAACTTACCAGTGGTTGCTCGAGTGAAGGGGGCGGACAGAACAGAAATAAAGAGGGTTCTCGACACAGGAGTGGTGGGTATAATAATTCCAGCGGTAAGGGATTTTCAGGAGGCACAGGAGGCTGTGTCCATGTCAGTATTCCCACCCAACGGTATCAGGGGGGCCGGACCGGGTAGAGCTTCGGGCTACGGCCTGAGATTCAGTGAATATAAATCTACTAATCCTGCTGTGATACTTCAGATAGAGACAGATGGGGCCTACGAAGATATTGAAAAGATAGCACGACTTGAGCATCTGGACGGGCTTTTCATAGGTCCAATGGATCTTACTCTCTCCCTGGGAATAGAAATGGAATGGAAGAGTCCGAGATTTCAGAGCACCATAAGGAAGGTGTTCGAGACTGCGAATCTCCTGAACAAGCCATGCGGAATTTACTGCCCGCTTGACGAGGTTGTCATTAAGGAACTTAGAAATTTCGGATTCTCTTTCTTTATGTTCGGAATGGACAAGGAGGCGATCCGCTCCTATTTCAGCGGCTTCATTCGGCTTGCCAGAAAAGGAGAACACTGAAAACCCTCTCTTGTTTGTAAGCGGCTTTCTGCAGATACAAATGCAGAGAGAGAATGGAGCATGCTGCCGGATGCGAACAGTATGGCTCGATCTCTTAGTGCTGCACATATGCGTAATGCTACCTCTTGACCACACGAAGCTGTGAAATCTTTTTTATCTTGTTCAGATGCATGTCATGTTGGCTAAGGAAAAGTTAAAGGATTATCTGGTTGCCGCCGCTCTAATTGATAATAAGAAATGCATCGTTAAGCTCGGCCCAGAAGGGTTAACGATAAAGACGGCGTCTGCCGGAGAAAACCTGTCAATACCATTCGAGAAAATCCGTGATATCAGGACCAGCGGATTGCTCCTGAAGAAAATTGTGATCGTTACGAACGGAAATTCTGCGCCAATCGAAATGCGAATGAACAACTGGAAAACCTTCGGATCTGCCATTAAATTGGCCCTATCCACTTTCCGCGGCTCCAGGGGCATCCAGATTTCAAATCACAGGAATCGTGCTGGAGTGCAGAAGCCACCTGATCCCACTCCCATAACGCCCCAAACTGCCGGCAGCAGCGTCCCACAGGCTGCGACTGCCAAGACAAAGATCTCACCGAAGGCGCCGTATAAGGGTACCTGGCCAAATGGACAGGACTACGAGCAATCATTCCAGTCATTGAAGGTCAGCATGCATCCTTCCGTCGGAAACCCGGACAAATGGGAAGTCTTAAGGAACCCTAGAAACAAGACATGGTATGTCCAGGCCTCCGGAAACTATGGGGCAGTATACAAAATAAAGGCGGAGGATGGGCGACTGTATGCAATAAAATGCTTTACCCGCAATTCACAGAACCTCGGGGAGAGGTATTTGAGGCTAGATTCCTATCTCAGCAACTTCGGTGGAAGAGACTGGCCCCTTATAGGTTTCAGGTATTTCCAAGACGGAATCCGCGTGAGACGAGACCCTGGCTACTATTTTCCAATAGTGAAAATGGACTGGATTGAGGGATACACCCTGAACAAGTTCATTGCCAGCAATCTGGACGATGGGCCTAGGATTGAGCGGATTGCAAGAAAAATCGTCGAGAGCGTTGACTGGATCCAGAGGGCTGGGATTGCCCACGGAGACCTTTCTGGGGACAATATAATTGTAAGCGAATCGGGAAAAGTGTTTTTCGTTGATTACGATGGCATGTTCATTCCGGAATTCAAAGGACTGGATGCCTACGAAATAGGACACGCCGGTTTCCAGCACCCGCTCAGGGGGAAGAAACACTTTGGCACTTCACTTGACAATTTTTCTGCACTCGTGATTTACTTCAGTCTTACTGCAATAGCGAAGAATCCGGAACTTTGGGACAAGTTCAATGATGATGACCCGGACTGCCTGATACTGAGGAAGAAGGACTTCCTTAATCTCAAGGGTTCCATTGCCTTCAATGAGGCTACAAGAGGTAGGAGCAGGAGGCTGAAGCAGCTCGGGAATCTGCTCATCCAGGCTGTTCAGCAGGACCCCATGTGGGATGGCTCATCCCCAGGCAACTTGCTGTCTATCTGAAAGCCAGCACTGCTATCGTTACATCATCGTTCCTGATAAGGCCGGAGTCTATGGCACCCACCACCCTCTGCTTGAAGCTTTCACCTGAAACAGAGTCGAGCAGATTAGTTAGGTCCT
>Ga0070737_10006205_pt1 | contig 11051 bp, 12 predicted proteins | sample Coa_R1_10_FD_66438 | JGI IMG/M metagenome (GOLD analysis project Ga0070737, IMG submission 66438) | Surface soil microbial communities from Centralia Pennsylvania, which are recovering from an underground coalmine fire - Coalmine... | ecosystem: Environmental > Terrestrial > Soil > Unclassified...
TTGGACAGCCCCTCTATTTTAAGGAATCCGCTGCGGGATCTCGTTATTGATATTGCGATCTCGGCCGATAGTTCCTTCATCAATGTCAACATTTACTGTCTTACCGTGGACATACGGTTTCACAGCATCTCGAATAGCCTGTTTAGTTTGCGCAGCCCTTCGGTTGTCATTTAACACAACAGAAACTGTCACAATGTTCCCGTAAGTGACAGAGCGAATACTGCGAACATTCTCCATGCCAGACACTCTTGCTCTGATTCGATTAGTGATGGTTTCCTGAAAATCCGGATGAGTGACGGTTCCGGCATTTCCAATTTTTCTATTTAGATGCCCATGGTAATTAGAATCACTTGTACTGAAGCGGTTATCCCGCTGGAAAAAATTTTTATCTGTTTCAGCTAAAGGAGTGGTGGGATTTTTCGGATTGCCATTTTCGTCTCGAATCTTCAGCATTCTTTGTTTTTGCTCACGCTGAAGACGACCTTCATCTCCAAAAGTATGATCCATAAACTCCGTAATGGGACCGTCATTGTCACGTAACATTTCATATTCAGTGACCGGGTGATTTTCATTCGAATAATACCCAACCCGTGTATCGTTGACAGCTGTACGGTTATTCGAACAGCCTGAAATGCCTAATATCATTAGGGCCGAAAGAGGAATGATCATCCACTGTCTTTTATTCAAGCGAAAAACCCCCTCAAAATAAGCCTTGAGCATTTATACATGCTCATTATTAGAGTGTTGCTTGAAGGGGTTTTTCATTCTTCCACTAATGACCATAAGATTCGTTCAACCGGTCCTTTAACCTCTCAACAAATTTTTTTCTTGCGTAAAACTGGCCAATGGACAGATCCATTACTTGTTTAAAAATTTTTTGGTTTGAATAAGATTTTTCTCTAATAATCCGGTTCCATTCGCGAAAAACATCAGCCGGATAGGCTAAGGCGTATAAAAAGGCAGGATCATGCATATATGAATGAAACTGCTTATGGCTGAATAATTTTTCAAATGACCAATCGATATATGGCAGGATCCGATTGGCGTATTGTAAATAGTCAAAACTCGGTGGACCGATATTCATCAAGTCAAAATCAATAAGCCTTAAGTCACCGGCTTGGTCGCGTATAAAATTATGATGGGCAACATCGCCATGAAGAATAACTTGCGCTTCTTTTAAACTTCCCTGATGTCGGTCAAACCCTGAAAGTGACCAACTGGCCCAGTCCGTCATTTCTGAAATAAATGGTTCTTTTATAAAATATTCGAGAAGGGGAAGATTATTTAAGAACATTTGCAGTCTTTCCAGCCATTTCCCCCTCAGGTCTCCATATGGAAGCAGTGTTCGATAACGCTGTACAAATGCCCTAGTTGCTTGGTGAAATTGGGCAAGTAAATCTAATCCTTCCTGGCGATTCTTTTGCGTATGAAAAGAGAAGGCTGTTTTATGTGGAGAAATATACTCCATGCAGCCGAAATACGTTCCTTCGAAAAAAAGAGGTTCTTTCACAGGCGGGGTTAAAAATAAATACGTATTCAAAAACCCTTCTTTTCTTAATGTAGCCGTAAACGCTTCTTGGAGCTTAAGCCGCTTTACAGATGAGAATCCTTTCACAATATAGGAATGTTTTTTTGTTTCCAGTAAAATAACGGAACTTTTGATTGGAACAAACCGGGTAATTTTTTCAGTAAACTGTGAACGAAAATAAGAGAAGAGACGATCAAAATAAGCATCGTCTCCATTATGATTTGACTTTGAATTAGCTACTTTCATCAGGGTAACCCGGCATACCGTAAGCTGTTCCAACCGGTCCCATACCATATGGATTCATAAACGGCGGTTGGGCTGCAGAACCCGTATATGGTGCACTGTAAATCGGCGGTGTCGGCGGCACAAAGTTTGGCTGTGTTCCTGCTGGTACTGCTCCTGGTGCAGGATCGCCGCAGCCGCAGTCTGCCATGGAACCAGTGCCAACCGGCAATCCTTGTTCTTGATTATAATGTTGTGTGATTTGAATTGGCGTGTTGGCTTCGGCAGCTGCTGTTTCCCGCATATCAAATTCTCCATTTTCCCTTAATGGCGGATAACCATATGGAATCTGGGCATAACCTTGGGCTGTATATTGCCCTGCTGGAGTTCCGGGAACATATCCTCCGTGATAACCTGCCGGATAACTTTGTGTCATTGGTTCATACCCTGCAGGATATCCTTGTGGCATCGGCGCATATCCTGCCGGATAACCTGTTTGGTAACTTGGAGGCAGCTGTTCATATCCCCCCGGATAGGATGCAGGAATTTGACTGTATCCCGGCGGAGCTGAATAAGCTGATGTTTGGCCTGGTGCTCCCATTACTCCTCCTGGTACCCCTCCTCCCGGGTATCCTGGGTTATATGCCGGATTTACAACTGGTACCTGTGGCATGAATGATGATGATTCCATATCGTAGTGCCCAGGTACATACGCTGGCCCAACAGCACCTGGAGGTACGCCGTATACAGGGTCAGTGCTCATTGGCACCCCCGGGTCCAAATAGCCCGAGTGAGGCATATATGGCATTGTCGGCGCTGGCGTCGGTGTGAAACCTCCATATGGCGGACAAAATCCGGGACCAGGCAAAATGGGTGTCACCGGAACACAATATTCCTGTGGCTGGCACGGAATTTCTTGCACCGGTGGCGGTGCCGGGATAGGTATTTCTTTCTTCGGAACTTCTTTAACATCTGGAAGAATATTGGCAGGTTTAGGTGGCAGCTGTGGTTGTTCAATTTTCATATTTTGCATATTCATCATGTAGTAATTATTAATATCTATTTCAGGGACTACTTGCAGGGGCATTTTCGGAGTATAGGGCGCTTTTGGTGTTTCTTTAAGAATTGGCTGTTCTTTTTTTGGAACTTCCTTAATAGGTACTTCTTTAATCGGTATTTCTTTTTTAGGTATTTCTTTTACAGGCATTTCTTTCACCGGTATTTCTTTAACAGGAACTTCTTTTACAGGTACTTCTTTGATCGGCTTTTCTTTGGCAAACGGGTGCTCAAGCGGAATCTCTTTCTTAACCCCCGGCCCTGGATTATGTGAAGTTTCTTTCTTGATCGTTCCACCAGAAGTAGGAACTTTTATTTTCATTCCGGGCATAATCATATCAGGGTTACTGAGCTGTGAATTAAGTTTCTTCAGCTCTTCAAAATTCACGCCGTACTTCTTGGCGATCTTCCAAAGAGTATCCCCTTTCTGTACGATATGGATCTTCACTCTGATTTCCCTCCTATGGCATAAGTCCATATAGTGTATGTGGAAATAGGCAAATTGCTAATATTCTTCATAAAAACTTATGCCTTTTCAAACAAATTTATGAGTATGACGTAAAAGGATCTGATTGGAACCCGAAAGTTGAGTTTTAATGCCGAATTGAAGAGCCAATCCAATAGATTGGAACATGAATCTTGTAATTTCTCTCGGCTTCGAGAGCCAATACCGGCACCAGCTTTCCTCAGGATAAAAAGACAAAATAAGGTTAAACTAGAACAGTAATGTGTTCAATTCCAACCTAAAGAGGTGATTTGCATGAGGTTCAATTGGATGACAGTGCCTTGGGTTCGTGCAGCCACATTTTCTGTCATATGCTTCATTTCTATTGGAAGTTTCATTGGATTCCCATGGGTAGGTATTGCCGCGAGATTAGATGATCAGCTGGAAAAGGAACCTCTGCACATAACCGTGATATTAGAGCGGAGTTATCTTGATGGTGAAGTAAGTCAGGAAGTAGTGAAAGAAACCTGCTGGTCGATGGAGGATTTTTGGGCGAAATACGAAGAGTGGCGGCTCGTAAGCAGGGATAAGACCAAGATGGTTTTTAGAAAACAGGTTGATGATATTTCTCCGTTATTAAAAGCGAACGGTTTCTTTGGAATAACGAAAGACGGAGTTTTAACCATTTTTAACGGAAGACCGGATCATTCACGGATCATTCAATCTTTTTTCCAAATCGATATGAAAAGGCTTGAGAGCAAGAAGCAGGAGGAACTAATGCAGGGAATTCCGATTCTTACAAAAGATCGGTATGTTCAAGTATTAGAAACTTTTAAGCCTTACTCTATAAAAAAAGAATAAAAAGCTTTGTGCAAAATCAGCTTGATATCTTTTTCAGGCTGATTTTTTTCATACATTTATATTGTGTGATAAAATAAAATTTAGTGCGCTCTAGAAAACAGGGGAGAGAATAGGCTTGTTTGACTATATAAAAGGAACTGTTACATTTGTCGGACCCGAGTATTTGGTGATTGAAAATAATGGGATCGGCTATCAAATAACGACTCCAAACCCGTTTATTTATGCAAGTAAAATGGAAACAATGGTAACAGTTTATACATATCATTATGTCCGCGAGGACCTTATGGCTTTGTACGGTTTTGAAACAAGGGAAGAGAAGAAACTGTTTACGAAATTATTAAATGTTTCCGGAATCGGTCCGAAAGGGGCATTAGCGGTTCTTGCTTCCGGTGAAGTGGAACAGGTGGTTCAGGCAATCGAAGATGAGGATGAATCCTTCCTTGTTAAATTCCCGGGGGTTGGCAAGAAAACGGCAAGGCAAATGATTCTTGATTTAAAAGGAAAACTTCAGGACGTTGTCCCCGACTATTTTCCGAATTTATTTAATGCTAATGAGATTACTTTGAAAATAGAGACAAAAAATACGGATTTTGAAGAGGCGGTTCTTGCATTAAAAGCGCTTGGCTATTCGGAAAAAGAAATTAAGAAAATTTCGCCGGAACTTAAGAAAGAAAAGCTTACGACCGATCAATATATTAAAATGGCCTTAAAGATGCTTTTAAAATAGGTGATGACGCATGGAAGACCGAATTATATCAAGTGAGGTTAATGAAGGGGAGCAAAGCTTTGAGCAAAGTCTTAGACCACAGACGTTAAAGCAGTATATCGGCCAGCATCAAGTAAAGGAAAATTTACAAATATTCATTAAAGCAGCGAAACTCCGCAACGAAACACTGGACCACGTCCTGCTTTACGGCCCTCCTGGTTTGGGTAAAACAACACTTGCGATGATCATTGCGAACGAAATGGGCGTCAATATTCGCACAACTTCGGGACCGGCCATTGAGCGGCCAGGTGATTTAGCAGCCGTTCTTACGGCCCTTGAGCCAGGGGATGTCCTGTTTATTGACGAAATACACAGGCTAGCAAGGACGATCGAAGAAGTGCTGTATCCCGCGATGGAGGATTTTTGCCTTGATATCGTCATCGGTAAAGGGCCGACGGCAAGATCAGTGCGCCTTGATTTGCCGCCATTTACATTAGTCGGTGCCACTACCAGAGCAGGCTCATTATCAGCTCCGCTTCGGGATCGATTTGGAGTTTTGAGCCGTCTCGAGTATTATAAAGAAGTAGAATTGAAAAGCATTGTCGAGCGAACAGCTGAATTGTTCAACACAGAGATTGATGATGCATCTGCCGCAGAAATTGCCAGGCGTGCAAGAGGGACTCCAAGAATTGCCAACCGACTGTTGCGAAGGGTGAGAGATTTTGCTCAAGTAAAGGGAGATGGGACAATTCATCTTGCATTGGCACAAGAAGCACTGGAACTGCTGCAAGTGGACCGGCTGGGTCTTGATCATATTGACCATAAACTATTGAAAGGTATCATGGAGAAATTTCGCGGGGGCCCTGTCGGATTGGATACAATTGCTGCCTCGATCGGAGAGGAAGCGGAGACAATTGAGGATGTTTACGAGCCATATTTGCTGCAAATTGGCTTTTTGCAGCGGACACCTAGAGGAAGAATCGTAACAGCTAGCGCGTATCATCATTTCGGTATGGAGGTGCCGGCACCTTGACAACCTTTTCGAAAACGCTCATGATTATTGGTGCTATTATTTTTTTCATCGGTTTGTTGATGCCGATTTTCCATCTTGGAAAACTTCCTGGTGATATATTAGTTAAAAAAGGAAATACAACCTTTTACTTTCCGATTGTCACTTGTATAATCATCAGCATTGTACTGTCGCTTATTTTTCACTTTATTGGAAGATTTCGTTAAAGATAGGATGTAGGAAGATGAAACTAGATATTTTTGATTTTGACTTACCGGAAGAATTAATTGCCCAAGTTCCGTTAAAGAACCGCTCTGACAGCAGATTGATGATTTTAAATAAGGAAACGGGCGAAATTAAACATGAAGTATTTAAACATATTACGGAATATTTGCGTGAAGGGGATTGCCTTGTTCTAAATGACACGAAGGTTCTCCCTGCACGCCTTTTTGGTGTCAAAAAAGATACGGGTGCGAAAATTGAAGTTCTGCTCTTGAAACAACTCGAAGGTGACGAATGGGAAACATTAGTAAAACCTGCAAAAAGAGTTCAGGAAGGAACTGAACTTGATTTTGGAAATGGCCTTTTGAAAGCAGTTTGTACAGGCACTGCCGATCATGGAGGAAGAACATTCAAATTTATTTTTGATGGTATCTTTTATGAAGTGCTTGACCAGCTCGGGGAAATGCCTCTGCCTCCTTATATTAAAGAACAGCTCGAAGACCGGGATCGTTATCAGACTGTTTACGCCCGCGAACTTGGTTCCGCAGCGGCGCCGACAGCCGGCCTTCATTTTACGGAAGAGCTTTTGGAAGAGATCAAAGCAAAGGGTGTTCACATTGCCTTTATTACCTTACATGTCGGGCTCGGTACATTCAGGCCTGTAAATGTAGAGGATATTGAAGGCCACGAGATGCATGCCGAGTTTTATCAAATGACGGCGGAAACGGCTAAATTGCTGAATAATGTTAGGGAAAAGGGCGGAAGGATTATTGCTGTTGGAACGACTTCGACAAGAACACTGGAAACCATTGCCGCAAAACACAGCATGTTTACTGAGGCAAGCGGCTGGACCGATATTTTTATTTATCCAGGCTATGAATATAAAGCAATAGACGGCTTGATTACCAATTTCCATCTGCCAAAATCAACGTTAATTATGCTTGTTAGTGCATTAGCTGGCAGAGAGAATATCTTGCATGCCTACAATACGGCAGTAAAAGAGCGATATCGTTTCTTTAGCTTTGGCGATGCGATGTTCATTATATAGGTGTTTTTCATATTAATAAAGGTCAAGGAAGGAGAGGCAAATTTGACTGCAATTCGATATGAATTAATTAAAACATGCAGGCAGACAGGTGCACGGCTTGGCCGTGTCCATACGCCGCATGGTTCTTTTGATACCCCGGCCTTTATGCCGGTTGGCACGCTTGCCACGGTAAAAACGATGTCCCCGGAAGAATTAAAAGAAATGGGAGCCGGGATTATTTTAAGCAATACATACCATTTATGGCTTCGCCCCGGCTCTGACATCATCAAGGAAGCAGGCGGGCTTCATGCATTTATGAATTGGGATCGGGCCATTCTAACCGATTCTGGAGGCTTTCAGGTATTCAGTTTAAGTGAATTCCGGAAAATTGAAGAAGAGGGAGTTCATTTCCGCCATCATTTAAGCGGGGAAAAATTGTTTTTATCTCCTGAAAAAGCAATGGAGGTGCAAAATGCCCTCGGTTCTGATATTATGATGGCATTTGATGAATGCCCGCCATATCCGGCAACTTTTGAATATATGAGGAAATCGGTGGAGCGGACGTCAAGATGGGCAGAACGCTGCTTAAAGGCCCATAAGCGCCCTGAGGATCAAGGGTTATTCGGAATCGTTCAGGGGGGAGAATTTGAGGAACTGCGCCGGCAAAGTGCTGCAGACCTTGTATCCCTAGATTTCCCGGGATATGCGATTGGCGGACTGTCAGTAGGAGAACCGAAAGATGTCATGAACCGCACACTTGAATTTACGACACCTCTCTTGCCGTCTAATAAGCCGCGTTATTTAATGGGAGTTGGCTCTCCTGACTCTCTTATTGATGGCTCAATCCGCGGCATTGATATGTTTGACTGTGTATTGCCGACACGGATTGCCAGAAATGGGACGTTGATGACCAGCACAGGCCGGCTTGTTGTCAAAAATGCCCAATATGCCCGGGATTTCCGCCCAATTGATGAAGAATGTGACTGCTATACATGCCGAAATTACTCGAGGGCTTATATTCGTCATTTAATTCATTGCAATGAAACATTTGGTATTCGCTTAACGACTTACCATAATCTCTATTTTCTGTTAAGATTAATGGAGAAGGTCAGACAAGCTATTCGAGAAGATCGGCTTGGTGATTTCCGTGAAGAATTTTTCGAGCGTTATGGATTTAATAAACCAAACGCGAAGAATTTCTAATAGAGACATTTGAAAGGAGGGAACAAAATGCAAGGAATTGGTACACTCATTCCATTAATTTTAATGTTTGTATTGTTTTATTTCTTACTACTTCGCCCGCAGCAAAAGCGTCAAAAGTCAGTGCAGCAAATGCAAAGCTCATTGAAAAAAGGTGATAAAATTGTCACCATTGGCGGATTGCATGGCATCATCGACTCTCTTGATGACAAAAAGGTTGTGATCAGATGCGGAGATGGCAGCCGTCTGACTTATGATCGAAGTGCAATTCGTGAAGTAACCGAATCAAAAGAAGTCAAAGAAGTAAAAGATACAAAAGAAGTTAAATTAGAAAAAGAGTAATGAAAGAGGGAAGCCGGTTTTGTTAAATTCGGCTTCCTTTTTTCTATTAAGCTGACCGTGAATTGGATGAAAGATTAACCCCTAGAATTCCTCCCATCATAGCGATCAAAATATAACAAATGTGATAGATGATCTGTTCGGCATCAAACAGCTTATCATAGCCCAGGTATTGAAATAAAAAGACGATAAGTGAATAAATCAGCCCAGTTGCCCCCCCGATCAGCCAGCCCTTCTCTTTTCGCTTCCCACCGGATAGGAAACCGCCTCCGAATAAAGCTATAAATGAAATGACGGTAATAATGTATTGCAGCGATGATTCCCTTGTTGAAGTAAATTTAAGGATAAGGGAAATAATCAGACTACAAATGGCTGCGAAGGCAAAAATAAAAATTAACCCGTATAAAACCGATGTACCAAAACTTCTCGATTCGATGTTTCTCTCCCCCTTTTTAACTCCCTGACAGTACGAGCCTTGACGGCAGTTTTTTTCCTAGTACAAGCGTATTCGGCTATTTATAAAAGTAGAAGCAAACTTTTTAAATTTTTTTCTTCCCAATTGCGAATAATAAAGGTGATTGAACTAAAGGAGCGGTTGAGTGTGGAAGAATATATAACAATTGCATTACGTACACTTATTTTTTATATTCTGATTTTAGGAATTTTCCGCCTGATGGGAAAACGGGAAATAGGGGAATTAAGCATCCTTGATCTTGTCGTATTTGTGATGATTGGCGAATTGGCAGTTGTCGCGATTGAGCGGCCAAAAGTGAAAGTTTTTCACGCAATTTTGCCGATGGTCTTATTAATGTTTATTCAAATTTTAATGGCGCTTGTTTCACTTAAAAGCAAAAAATTCCGTGATTTTGTTGACGGAAAACCGAGCATTATTATCAACAAGGGGAAAATAGATGAAGAAGTGATGCGCAAACAGCGTTATAACTTTGATGATTTAATGACCCAATTAAGAGAGAAAGATGTTCGCAGCATTACAGACGTCGAGTTTGCCATATTAGAATCATCCGGCAGCTTATCTGTCCTGAAGAAACAGCAAAATGAGCAACATCCCTCGGGCGGTGATATTACGATCCCTTTAATTATTGATGGGGTGATCGAAGAAGAAAATCTGAAGACGATTCATAAAACGAATTTCTGGCTGCGCCAGGAACTAAAGAAACGTGGATACCGCGACTTAAAGAAGATATCCTTCTGCAGTTATGAAAACGGTGAATTTTTTATCGATATGAAAGATGAATAGACGCGCTCCATTGGCGCGTCCTTTAAGCAGCAGAAAAAAATTTCCCGATCCATGGAATGCGTTTTAAATCATCTTTCTTAATCAGTCCCAAAATGAGTAATAACACTGTATAGGATAGCGTCATGCCGCACAGGGAAATGAATAATCTCGTGAGCAACGGCTCATCAAGCTGGATATTGTCAAGCAGCCACCAGCCTATATAACCTGAAGCTCCCATCGCAAGAAATCCCTTTACATAATCGCGGATGTAAAAGGTGAAAGAAACTTTTTTGATGACAGTGGCAAAATGCAGGGCAGTGACGACGACGAAGCCAATAACAATCCCCAATGCAGCACCGGTTATGCCAAACGCAGCCTGGGAGGCAAGTAAAAAGATGACGGCCGTTTTCACAACCGCACCAATTAAACTATTAATCATCGCAGCCCTTGCCAGATTTAATGCTTGCAGCACGGCTTGCAGCGGGCCTTGATAATAATAAAATAAAAAGAATGGCGCCATCACCCGGATAAAATAGGAACCATTTGTGGAACCATACATGATCTGCATCAAGGGGTCAGCCAAAACATATAGAACAATCACAGCCAGTCCGCCGGTTAAAAATACAAACCTTAATGCTTCCTGAAGGCGGTACTCAATCAATTTTTGATTATTGCGCGAATTGGCTTCGCTGATCGCAGGGACAAGCGAAGTTGCGAGTGAAAAGGTGACGAATGACGGCAGCATTAACAGTGGCAGTGCGTATCCAGTTAAGGCACCATATTGTTTCGTTGCTTCCGCGGCAATAACACCAGCAATCGCCAAACTATGGGCAACGACAATCGGTTCAAAAAACCAGGAAACAGAGCCGATCATCCTGCTGCCCATGGAAGGGATAGCAATTTCCATTAGATTATGGAATGTTTCCTTTCCTGACTGAACAAATTGAAAAAAGTTATTTCGAAGTTTAAAACGTTTTTTTAATTTAAAGGTTGTCATTAAATAAGCAAGTGAAACAAGTTCTCCAATGACAGAAGACACCATGGCAGCTGCCGCAGCATATTCAATGCCATATGGAATAAAGGCTTTTGTCATGACTGCAATTAATGTGATTCTCACTAATTGTTCCAGTATTTGCGAGTTCGCCGCCGGCCGCATATTTTGCCGTCCTTGGAAGTAGCCCCTTAAAACAGAAGAAACC
>Ga0070737_10006206_pt1 | contig 11050 bp, 11 predicted proteins | sample Coa_R1_10_FD_66438 | JGI IMG/M metagenome (GOLD analysis project Ga0070737, IMG submission 66438) | Surface soil microbial communities from Centralia Pennsylvania, which are recovering from an underground coalmine fire - Coalmine... | ecosystem: Environmental > Terrestrial > Soil > Unclassified...
AGGCTGGGGACGACGCCGAGCGGGGTGAGCTGGCCTTGATAGCTGATGACGGTGACGGGGCTGTGGAGGACGAGGCCGGTTTGATCGGCAAGGCGCGAGCCGAGGACGATTCCGGATTCGCCGGCGCGAGTTTCAAACGAGGCGAGCGAGCCGGATTTGAGATGGCGCAGGAGTTCGGGCGTGGACGCGCCGGGGCCGAGGGGAACGCCCTTGAGCACAGCGCCTGAGCCGACGAGCGGACCTTTGATAGCGACTTGGCCGTAGAGGCCGGGCGTGGCGCTGAGGACGTGCGGGAGGCGGCGAAGTTTGGGGATGAGCTGCTCCCAATGCTCGATGCCGAATTCGGGGTTGCGCTCGAGAATGCTGACGTGGGCGGTGGCGCTGAGGAGGCTGGACTGCAGGGTGCTTTGAAAGCCGTTGTTGATGGCAAGCGCGATGATGAGCGCGGCGACGCCGGCAGCGACGCCGAGGATGGAGATGACGGTGATGATGGAGATGACGGTTTGCTTACGCTTGGCGCGTAGATAGCGCAGCGCGACCATCCATTCAAAACGGGACACGTGGGCTTCCAGTAGCGGGGCGGGGCATCAGGAGAGGCCGGCAGCGGCGGGCGTGGGCGCGAGTTGGCGGAGTTTATCGACCAAGCCGATTTCGCCTTCGGGGCGCAGGAGCGGAAACAGGATCACGTCGCGAATGGATTTCGAATCGGTGAGCAGCATGGTGAGGCGATCGATGCCGATGCCTTCGCCGCCGGCGGGCGGCATGCCGTAGCTGAGGGCGCGGATGTAGTCTTCGTCCATGACGTGCGCTTCCTGGTCGCCGCCGGCTTTGCGCGCCAGCTGCAGTTCGAAGCGGCGGCGCTGCTCCTGGGGATCGTTGAGTTCGGTGAAGGCGTTGCCGATTTCGAGGCCGCCGGCGAAGATCTCGAAGCGCTCGACGAGGTCGGGGTCGCCGGGTTTGTTTTTAGAAAGCGGCGAGATCTCGAGCGGGAAATCGTAGATGGCGGTAGGGTCGATCAGGCGGGGCTCGGCGTGGGTTTCAAAGAGATCGACGAGCGCGGTGCCGGGGGTGGTTTCTTTCGAGTGGCGCAGGAGCCATTCGGGATCTCTGACGTTGTCGAGGGACGGCTTGGCGGCATCGGGCCAGAATTCGATGACGGCCTCGCGCATGGACAGGCGACGCAGGCGGGTGAAATCGACGGCGCGGCCCTGGTAGGTGATCTGGGGCGAGCCGGTGGCGTCGATGGCGACCTGGCGCAGCAGATCTTCGGAGAGCTGCATCATGACGCGGTAGTCGGCGTAGGCTTGATAGAACTCGAGCATGGTGAATTCGGGGTTGTGGTGCGTCGAGATGCCTTCGTTTCGAAAGTTGCGATTGATTTCGTAGACGCGCTCGAGGCCGCCGACGAGCAGGCGTTTGAGGTAGAGCTCGGGGGCGATGCGGAGGTAAAGGTCGAGGTCGAGCGTGTTGTGGTGGGTGACGAACGGGCGGGCGACGGCGCCGCCGTAGAGCGGCTGCATCATGGGCGTTTCGACTTCGAGGAAGCCGCGGGCGTCGAGCTGGCGGCGCAGGGAGCGGATGATGTTTGCGCGCGTGAGGAAGATGCGGCGGACATCGGGATTGGCGATGAGGTCGAGGTAGCGCTGGCGGTAGCGGGTTTCGATGTCTTCGAGACCGTGCCACTTTTCCGGGAGGGCGAGCATGATCTTGGAGAGGAAGAAGAGCTCTGTAACCTGCACCGTCAACTCGCCCGTTTTCGTGCAAAATAGACGTCCGCTTGCGCCGATGATATCGCCGATGTCCAAAAGTTCGTAGAGCTTGTAAGTGGACTCGGGCACCGCGCCTTTCTTGATGTAGATCTGGAGTTTTTCGCCGTCCTGCAGCAGATGGAGGAAACCCGCTTTGCCCATGCGGCGAATGCTCTGGATGCGCCCGGCAATGCGAACGTCTATGGGTGGGTCGAGTTCTTCAGGTTTCTTGCCGGCGCATAGGGCGCGAACCTCTGGGATGCTATGACTCGTTTCGAAGGCGTGGCCGTAGGGGGAAAAACCGAGCTGCTGGATTTGCGCGATGCGGTCGTGGCGCTGGCGCAAGAGTTCGTCTTCTAATGCCAATAGGGGCTCCTGAAGACTTTATTGTAGGGGGCGGGGAAGAAGAGATGAATCAGCGGCGGACGATCATTTCGCGGAGGTGGTCGCGGGTGAGGAAGAATTTGACGGAGGCGGCGCGCTCAAAGAGGCGCTCGAGCATGCGGTTGTTGAAGTGCTGGCTGCGCTGGTAGCCGCTGCGCGGGGTTTGCAGCAGGGTCTTTTGATCCTGGATGCGGTAGTTGTAGACGGGCGTGCGGTTGGCTTTTTCGTCGGCGTTGAAGAAGAGCAGCATGAGGCCGCCGGGGCGCATGACGCGCAGGAGCTGGGCGACGGTTTCCTCAAGGACAGGCGAGACGAGGAATTGCAGGGCGTCCCAGACGAGCGCGCCGTCGAAGGACTGGTCGGGGAAGGTGAGCGTTTGTTCGATGAAGCGCTGGGCGTTGCTGGCGGCTTGCTGATTGTCCATGAAATCGGCTCCGAAGCATTGCTGCATGGTGCCGACGATGTCATCGGAGGAGATGCGATGGCCGAGGCCGGTGATGAAGGTGATGTTGGCTTGGCTCGCGCCGGACATATCGAGGATGGACAGGCCTTCGGAGGCACGGAGGAAGCCGCAGAATTGATCGAAGCCGCTGCTATGGCGCGTGAGGGAGGGCGGTATGTCTTTCAAAGACGACTTGGCAGGCGCTTCGTTGGCGACACCGAATCTCATGAGAGGGAATAAGTGAGAGGCCGGGTGCGGCACGGCATGGGGCGGCCTCTCTTCAAAGGGAAACTGTTACTTGACGGAGCCCGCGGCGACCGGGGCGGGCGTCGCGACGGCGGGCTGAGACAAAGGCTGCTGCGATACTGCGGGCGCGGGTTGCGGCGCCGGCTTGGCGGCCGTGGGCTTCGAGATATCGATGCTGCCCTTGAAATAAGCGCCGTCTTCGATGACGATGCGGCTGGTTTTGATATCGCCGACGAGCTTGGCTTCTTTCTTGATGTCGATCTTGTCGGTGGCGTCCACGTTGCCCTGGATCGAGCCCTGGATGATGATCTCGCGAGCTTTGAGACCGGCCTGCACACGGGCGTTGGGGCCTATGGTGAGACGGTGTTCGTGGCACTCGACCGTGCCCTCGACTTCTCCGTCGATGGTTAAATCTTCACGCGCAAAGATCTGGCCTTTTACGGTGACGTTCTTTCCTAAGGCGGCAGAACCGCTGCGGACGGAACCGGGTTCCGGATCAAAATTTCTGGCTGGCGATGACATGGTATTTGTTTCTCTCCTCTGTGGTTCCAGGGGCGCCGGGGAATGTGCTGGCGGGCCAACGGATCTCTCGGGCCTCTGCGGCAGTTCGTCTTCTTTTCGTTTACTCCACATGCGAAGGGGGTCTCCTCAAAACGCTCCATTCATCGTACTACTCCGTCGAAGACGTCAGCGTACATCCACCGGAATAGTAGATCCCCGGAGCTTAATATCTCATCGAGACAATTCTTTGTGATAATAGGGTCGGTGTCCAAGACCCGGGATTTGGAATTACGGTTGGAGCGAGCCGAGCAGCAACTGCGGCTTTTTCAACGTGTAAGCCGGCTTATGACCCGGGACATAGAGCTGGATGACGTATTACAGGAGATCGTGAACCTAGTGGGCGATTTCCTGGAATGCGATTCGTGTCTGATCTATCTGATCGAAGAAGACGAACTGGTTCTGTATGCGTCGAATGAGCCGAACCGGAAGAATTTGGGGCGGGTGCGGCTGCGGTTGAGCGAAGGTTTGACGGGCTGGGTGGCGCGCGAGCGGCGGTTGCTCGCGATTTCGCGCGAGGCGTATAACGATTCGCGCTTCAAGTTCTTCAAGGACCTGCCGCAGGACCGGTTTGAGGCGTTCTTGTCGGCGCCGATCATTTCACAAAACAAGTCGGTGGGCGTAATCAATGTGCAGCACCGGGAAGCGCGCATCCATTCAGGCGCGGACATGGAGCTGTTGAGCACGTTGGGCGAACAGGTGGGATGCCTGCTGGTGCTGTCGAGACAGAAGAGCGCAGTGTCGCCGGCGGTGGGAAGCAGCGCCTAGCGGCCGGTGTTATTTTCGGTGACTACTTCGACTTCGTGTAGAGCGACGTCGGTTGCGACCGTTGCTTCACTCGCCGGGACGGTTTCGCAAGTAGGCCGGAAACTGAGGAAATAATAGCGGCAGGCGGCGCAGCGGTAACGGTGCGCGCCGAAAGTAGAAAGTAAGTTACGCCAAAAGCCGAGGCGGTAATGGCGATGGGACCAGGGAGTCAGTTCGAGGCCGAGGCACTTAGGGCACTTAGCGTATCTCAGGCGCGAGAAAAGCCAGATACTGATCCAAGACCGCTGGTTGCAATCGAGGCAGCGGAACGGATAACTGCCGATCAGCATCGGCAATAGCTCGAGCCAGGAGGCGCGGCGCGAGCGGCGCAGGCTGGTGCTGCTGCAGTAGGGGCAAGCGATGGCGCTGGGCTTCATACGGCAAGGACCTCTTTGTGACGCCTGTGGGCGACAATGTATCTCAACCGGTAGGCATGAAAGGCGTCTTGTAAGCGTTTCAGGGCCAGGCGTTGCTGCGGCAGCGGCTGATGATCTATTTCAAGCACGGGAATCAGGTCGCGGGTAGTGGAAGTTATAAAGACCTGGTCGCTTTGTTCTAAGTCGGATGGAGTCAATTCCCGTTCGGCTATGTTGAGCCCGGAGAGTCGAATTTCTTCGAGCAGGATGGCGCGAGTAACTCCCGGCAGGCAACCGGAACTTTGGACCGGCGGAGTCCAGACGTTTTTCCCCTGGATGATAAATATATTCGCCGAGGTGCATTCGCTGACCTGAGCGTGCTCGTTGAGCAGAATGACTTCATCGAAGCCGTCTTCGTGCGCCTGTTCGTACCAGGTGAGATTGTGGGCCCAGGAGGTGAGCTTGGTTCCGGCGTAGGGCCAGGCAGCGTAGCGGCCATGGGGCACATAGGACAGCTTGACGCTTTCGTGCCAGGCTGTAAGGTCGGCGGTGAAGGCGATCAGATCCACGTCGCGTGTGAGCTGCGGGGCTTCGAACAGGCCGCCGCGATTGCGCACCATGGCGACGCGCAGAGTGGCGTTGAAGGCGCGATTGGCATCGACTAAAGACAGCAGCGTAGCTTCGAGCTCAGACGGAGAGAAGTGGAAGGGAACGCGGAGGCGGGCGGCATCGCGCTGCATGCGCTGGTAATGGCGGTCGAAGGCGAATAAGACGCCTTCGGCGACGCGCAGAGTGGTGAAAATTCCCCAGCCGTTCAGGAAACCGACCTGACCGGGCGCGAGCAAAAGTTCGGTGGTTTCGCGAATTTGGCCGTCGTGGAGTAAGTGTCTATGCACTATTTTAACCGCGCACAACGGGCACCAAACGCCCTGTGCGCTCATGCTTCTATCTTATCGGACCTAAACGCCTCTAGATAGAAGTTCAAATAGCTTCGAAATTCTCTTGTGATAAGTAGCGAACCAGTGAGCGCAGGGCGATGCCGCGGTGGCTGACGGCGAATTTTTGCTCGGGGAGAAGTTCGGCGAAGGAGCATCCGGAGGGTGGATAGAAGAAGAGCGGGTCGTAACCGAAGCCGTTGCTGCCGCGGGGAGCGGGAAGAATCTCGCCTTCGACCGAGCCACGGAAGGTTTGAAGCACGCAACCGCAGCGGGCGAGTGCGAGGACGCATACGAAGCGGGCGGAACGGCGGGTGTGCGGCGAGAGCTGGCGCAGGAGCAAGGCGTTGTTTTCCTCATCGTTGGCGTGTGGGCCGGCGTAGCGGGCGGAATGGACGCCGGGAGCGCCGGAGAGCGCATCCACTTCAAGGCCGGAATCGTCGGCAAAGACCAGCTCGCGCGTGAAGGAGGAATAATAGGCGGCTTTGAGGCGGGCGTTTTCTTCAAAGGAGGCGCCGGTTTCCTCGGGCGGAGGAATGCTGGCGAGACCGGGGAGCGGCGCGACGGGAAGGGCAGGCGAGAGCAGCGCAAATTCCTTCAACTTGCCGGGATTCGAAGAGCAGGCGTAGAGGATCATCGCGCGGCGCGGGCGGCGAGCGTTTGTTGTTGCAGCGAAACGAGCTCGGCGAGACCGCCGCGGGCGAGCGAGAGGAGCGTGGCCAACTGATCGTCGCTGAAGGGGGTGTGTTCGGCGGTGGCCTGCAGCTCGACAAATTGATTGGCGCCGGTCATGACGACGTTCATGTCGACGTCGGCGCGGGAGTCCTCTGCATAGGCGAGGTCGAGCATGGGGACGCCGGCGACGATGCCGACGCTGGTGGCGGCGACGGAATCGAGGAGCGGCGATCTGGGGAGAACTTTGAATTCGACCAGCGTGCCGAGCGCGATGGCGAGGGCGACGTAAGCGCCGGTGATGGCGGCGGTGCGGGTGCCGCCATCGGCCTGGAGGACATCGCAATCGACGATGATGCTACGTTCGCCGAGAGCGGTGAGATCGACGACCGCGCGGAGCGAGCGGCCGATGAGGCGCTGGATTTCGTGGGTGCGGCCGGAGGGGCGGCCTTTGGCGATTTCACGCGGAGTGCGCGTGATGGTGGCGCGCGGGAGCATGGAATACTCGGCTGTGACCCAGCCTTTGCCGCTGCCGCGCAGGAAAGAGGGCACGGTGTCTTCGATGGTAGCGGCGCAGAGCACGCGCGTGTTGCCGGCCTCGATCAGCACGGAGCCTTCGGCGGTGAGCAGGTAATCGGGCGTGATGCTGGTTGGGCGGAGTTGGTTCGGTTCTCTTCCGTCAGTTCTCATGCGAAGCAGTCAGGTAGTGCTGCGGAGCGCGAAGAAGAAAATCAGGCCCACGATGAGCAAGATTAGGGCGACCAGGACGAGGCAGGGAATGGCGGCCTGGCGAGGCATGGGCGACGACTTGGCAGCAGTCGCTTTCTTCTTGATTTTCGGAGCTGCCATTCAGTCGTAGATGGGCCGGGGGGAGCTATTTTTTGAACAAGCTGTCGAATGCGGCGCGCGCGTCGGTGGCATTGCGCGGGGTTTGCACGGCGTTGTGGTCGCCGTTCTTGATGACGGCGGCGGGCAGAGCGTCACGGGCGACGGTCACGCGCGGGGAAAACAGCTCGCAGGTATTGGCCTGATCCTTGATGGGGACGCGGGCAGTGATGGGCTTGATGCATTGGAAGCGCGTGGAGGAATCAAAGTGGGTGCATTGCTTGCAGCAGTGAAGGGCGGCGCCGCATTTGGGGCAGTTGCCCTTGAAGTCTATGTCGGGCGGCAGGGTGACCGCGCAACTAAAACATCGGGAGGCAACTATGTTTTGCACCAGGCGCGGAAGCTTCGGCCCCGTGATATCGAGGGGAGGCCTGGGGCCGGATTGCCGCGGCCGCTCGGAGCGGTAGGGTTCAGACCTGCGGTCCGAGTCTTGATAGCCGTTTTGCCTGTATTTGCGATCTCCGTCCATATGTCGTTGATCGACTCCTTGCTCGAGTCCAGTGGAGTGCGGCCGCAGTGAGAGCGGACGAATATTGCAAACTGGACGTACGTAAAGTGCTGTTCCAGTACGTTCTGAAGAAACTTGCTCGGTAGCGCTGGAAGTCTCGGTTAAGAGAGGGCGGGAGTCTGGTTGGCCGGAAGGATTGGTAGCAGATAGCCCGCCTGCACCTAGATAGTATGTACCACGAATTTGCTTCCCGCGCCAGTGTGTGCCCTCGATTTTTAGTCCTAAGCCTTAGTACTAAATAGTGCTAGTCAGAAACCCATTTGAGCAATGCATTGCAGGGGCGTGTCAGGGGATTATCGAAATGGTTGGGACTGATGCGAACAGAGTAGCCGACGCGCCCGGTTTGCTGGACCGTGAATTCATTGGCGAAGACGACAGCGCTGCCACGCTCTTCGACGGGAACGAGGGGCAGGGCATAGGTACCCTGGAGTTCGCCAGTGACACCAATTTGACCGATGACGGCTTCGACGCGCACCTCGGATTTTTTCAGCCCGGCAAGATCGACAGTGGCGCGCAGCGGCACGGCGGAGCCGCTCATGACGTGATCGCCCGGGCCTTCGCCGAGATCGAGGAAGCGGATGAGGTGCCAGTTTTCATTCATGCGCGCATCCCACAGGCTCTTCTGGCGGGCGGCATCGAAGTTGTGTTTCGAGACGCTGCACCATAGTTTGTGGGCGGGTTCATAGAGCTCCGACATATACTCGGCGACCATACGGCCGCAGCTAAAGCGGGGCGTGATGTGGGCCATGCATTTTTTCATGCGGCGGACCCACTCGACGGGGATGTTTTCCTGTTCGGAGTGCTGGTAGAAGAGCGGGACGATTTCGTTTTCGAGAGTGGAGTACATGGCGCTGGCGTGCATGTCGTCCTGGTCTTCGGAATAAGGCATGCGGTCGCCGATGGCCCAGCCGCCGGAGAGCTCGAAGGCTTCGTCGAACCAGCCATCGAGGACGCTGAAGTTGAGGACGCCATTCATCGAGGCTTTCATGCCGCTGGTGCCGCAGGCCTCTTCGCCGCGGCGCGGATTGTTGAGCCAGAGGTCGACGCCCTGGACCATTTCGCGCGCGACTTGAATGCCGTAGTCTTCGACGAAGATGAGGCGCTTTGAAATTTCGGGATCACGCGAGAGATTGACGATTTCGCGGATCAAGGTTTTGCCGGGATGGTCCTTGGGATGGGCCTTGCCGGCGATGACGATCTGCACCGGCATCTTGGTGCTGTTGAGGATGCGTTTGAGGCGAGCGACGTCGCGGAACAGCAGCGTGGCGCGCTTATAGGTAGCGAAGCGGCGCGCAAAGCCGATGGTGAAGACTTCGGGTTCGAGGACTTCCTGGAGGCGGCGGATTTCGGCCGCCGAGGCTTTGCGCTGCACGGCGGAGTTGACGGCGCGCTCGCGCACGAAGGTGACCATGCGGCGCTTGCGCTTGCGGTGCATTTCCCAGAGTTCCTGGTTGGGGATTTCGTGGACGAGCTCCCACATTTTGGCTTCTTCGAGGCGCTCGCGCCAATCGGGCTGCAGGTACTGATCGTAGAGGGCGGCGAGATCGCCGTTGATCCAGGTAGGAGTGTGGACGCCGTTGGTGACGGAAGTGATGGGCACTTCGGGAATCGGGAGGCGGGGCCAGAGGTCCTGGAACATTTCCTGCGAGACGGCGCGATGCAGCACGCTGACGGCGTTGCGAAAAGCCGATGTTTTGAGCGCGAGCACGGCCATGGAGAAGCGCTCGGAGGGGTCCTGAAGATTCTTTCTGCCGAGCGTGAGGAGATATTCGAAGGGGAAGCGGGCCTGTTCGCAGTATTGGCGGAAGTAGTCGTAGACCAGGCCGGAATCGAACAGGTCGATGCCGGCGGGAACGGAGGTGTGCGTGGTGAAGACGTTGCTGAGACGGGTGGCCTCGAGCGCCTGATCGAAGGCGAGGCCGTTTTCCTGCATGAGAATGCGGACGCGCTCGATGGCGAGGAAGGCGGAGTGTCCTTCGTTCATGTGGTGGACGGTGGGCTTGATGCCGAGTTTCTTCAAGGCGCGCAGGCCGCCGATGCCGAGCACGATTTCCTGGCGAATGCGTTTGTGAATGTCGCCGCCGTAGAGCTGGTCGGTAATTTCGCGGTTGTCGTGAGAGCGGTTCTTGGGCGTGTTGGTGTCGAGCAGGTAGAGTTTTACGCGGCCGACGTCGATGTGCCAGACGTTGATGAAGACTTCGCCGGTGGGGAGCGTGACAGTGACTTCGATCTGCTCGCCCTGTTCATCGAGACAGGGGCGGACGGGCAGAGTATAGAAGTCGTTGAGGGGGGTGCGTTCCTGCTGCCAGCCGTCGGGATTGAGCGACTGTTGCAGATAACCGCGCTGGTAGAGCAGGCCGACGCCGGTCAAGGCGAAATCGTGATCGCTGGCGGCCTTGAGATGGTCGCCCGAGAGCAGGCCGAGGCCGCCGGAGTAGATCTGCATGCAGTCGAGCAGGCCGTACTCCATGGAGAAGTAGGCGATCTGGGGCGTGTCGTCGGTGGGCGGGGCGGTGTGGAGATAGCTATCGTGGCGTTCACAGGCGCGCCTATAGAGGAGAAGAAAGCGCGGGTCGGCAGCGGCGCGGTCGAGCTTTTCCTGCGGAATCCGGCCCAGGAGCTGGATGGGATTGTGGTTGCACTCTTTCCAGAGGGCGGGATCGAGGCGCCGGAACAGCGACCGGATCGTATGGTCCCAACTCCACAGCAGGTTGTAGGCGATCTCAGAGAGGCGGCTGAGCGCGGCTGGAAGCGCAGGACGAACCAAGAACTCTTTCAGAGGCTGAATCTGATAAGGCATGTAGTACTACTCAGTAATTCCCAAGATGTAGTGGCTGGAATCTATTAAATTTAGCAAAGCAATGGTAGGGAAGATAAAAGCGGGCCACAGAATGTGTCGGCGTGGGAAAGAACCTAACTTCTATTATAGGACACGGTGTAGTTGACTTGTATGGGCGACGGACTCGGGTACCTTTCGTTTCGTGATGTCTCCTACAGTGTGGAGGGGCGGGCAATTTTAGAGCGGTTGACGGTGGATGTCGAGTTGGGAGAGACGTTGGTGCTGCTGGGGCGCAGCGGGTCAGGGAAGACGACGGCGCTGCGGCTGATCAACCGGCTGCTGGAGCCGACGGCGGGGACGATTTTCCTGGACGGCCGGGACACGCGGGCGATGGATGCGATTGCGCTGCGGCGCGGGATCGGGTATGTGATCCAGGAGTTTGGGCTGCTGCCGCATTGGACGGTGGAGCAGAACGTGGCGCTGGTGCCGCGGTTGCTGAGGTGGCCGGCGGCGAAGCAGCGGGAGAAGGCGGGCGAACTGCTGGAGCAGGTGGGATTGAGCGGCGGGATGGGCGCGCGGCGGCCGCACGAGTTGTCGGGCGGGCAGCGGCAGCGGGTGGCGGTGGCGCGGGCGTTAGCGGCGGGGGCGCGGCTGCTGTTATTCGACGAGCCGTTCGGGGCGCTGGACCCGGTGACGCGGCATGAGATGCAGCAGCAGTTTTTGGAGCTGC
>Ga0070737_10006207_pt1 | contig 11046 bp, 8 predicted proteins | sample Coa_R1_10_FD_66438 | JGI IMG/M metagenome (GOLD analysis project Ga0070737, IMG submission 66438) | Surface soil microbial communities from Centralia Pennsylvania, which are recovering from an underground coalmine fire - Coalmine... | ecosystem: Environmental > Terrestrial > Soil > Unclassified ...
GTGGCGAGGGCGCAAGGAGCGAGAACTTACCAGCCCGGCCCGCCCGGGTCACCTGGTTTTCTCCCCGCCCGGCCACTTCGCGCCGGGCAGGCACGCGAACCACGGAACATTATGGATGATCTGTTTTTAATCCTTTCTGCGAGCGGCGCGGTGTCGGTTAGCCTCAGCGGACACCAGCCGCCGACCGACCCCGGAAGCGTTGCCGATGACTGAGAAGACGCCGGACGTGCCCGAACGGCCGTCGCTCGACGGCCTGGAGGACGCCTGGGGACGGCGCTGGGAGCGGGACGGTACGTACCGGTTCCGGCCGCCCGGCGGGCACGGCCCGCGGGACCGCGTCTTCTCCATCGACACCCCGCCGCCCACGGTCAGCGGCTCGCTGCACCTGGGCAGCGTGTTCTCCTACACTCACACCGACCTCGTGGCCCGGTATCAGCGGATGCGCGGCAAGCGGGTGTTCTACCCGATGGCCTGGGACGACAACGGGCTGCCCACCGAGCGGCGGGTGCAGAACCACTTCAACGTGCGCGGCGACGCGACGCTGCCCTACGACCCGGACTTCGCGCCGCCCGAGCCGGGCCCGGCGGGCCCGGCGGGCCCGGCGGGCAGGAAGGCCGCGGGCCGGCCCGTCGGCATCTCCCGGCGGAACTTCATCGAGCTGTGCTGGCTGCTGACCGCCCGGGACGAGAAGACGTTCGAGCACGTCTGGCGGTACCTCGGCCTGTCCGTGGACTGGTCGCTGGCCTACAACACGATCGGCCAGCGCGCCCAGCGGGCCTCGCAGCGGTCGTTCCTGCGGCTGCTGCGGGCGGGCCAGGCCTACCAGGCCGAGGCGCCGACCCTGTGGGACGTGCAGTTCCAGACCGCGGTGGCCCAGGCCGAGCTGGAGGACCGCGACCATCCCGGGGCCTGGTTCCGGCTGCGGTTCCGCGCCGCGGACGGCGAGCCGCTGTACATCGAGACCACCCGGCCGGAGCTGCTGCCCGCCTGTGTGGCGCTGATCGCCCATCCGGACGACGCCCGGTACGCGCCGCTGTTCGGCACGACCGCGACCACGCCGGTGTTCGGGGTCGAGGTGCCGGTGCTGGCTCACCGGGCGGCCGAACCGGACCGGGGCACGGGCATCGCCATGTGCTGCACCTTCGGCGACCTGACCGACGTGCAGTGGTGGCGCGAGCTCAGGCTGCCCAACCGCACGATCATCGGGCGGGACGGGCGCATCCTGGCCGGCCCGCCGCCCGGCCTGGACGGCGACGCCGCCAGGGCCTACGCGAAACTGGCCGGCGCGACCGTGGTCACGGCGCGGGAACGGATGGCCTCGATCCTGTCCGCCGCCGGCGACCTGGACGGCGAGCCCCGGCCCACGGTGCGGCCGGTGAAATTCTACGAGAACGGCCAGCGGCCGCTGGAGATCGTGTCCAGCCGCCAGTGGTTCATCCGGTCCGTGGAGCACCGCGACGTGCTGCTCCGGCGGGGCACGGAACTGCGCTGGCACCCGCCGTTCATGCGGACCCGGTACGAGGACTGGGTGCAGGGGCTCAGCTCGGACTGGCTGATCAGCAGGCAGCGTTTCTTCGGCGTGCCGTTCCCGGTCTGGTATCCGCTCGGCGACGCGGGCGAGCCCCGCTACGGCGAACCGATCGTGCCCGCCGAGGACGGCCTGCCGGTGGACCCGTCCTCCACCGCGCCGCCCGGCTACGCCGAGGATCGCCGGGGCCGTCCGGGCGGTTTCACCGGCGACCCGGACGTGATGGACACCTGGGCCACCTCGTCGCTGACCCCGCAGATCGACTGCGGCTGGGAAGAGGACCCGGCGCTGTACGCGCGGACGTTCCCGATGGACATGCGCCCGCAGGGACCGGAGATCATCCGCAGCTGGCTGTTCTACACGGTGCTCCGCTCGCACCTGGAGGCCGGCGTGCTGCCGTGGCGGGACGCGGTCATCTCCGGCTGGGTCCTCGACCCCGACCGGAAGAAGATGAGCAAGTCCAAGGGCAACGTGGTCACGCCGCTAGGCCTGCTGCGGCAGTATGGCTCCGACGCCGTGCGGTACTGGGCCGCCAGCGCCCGGCCCGGCACCGACACCGCGTTCGACCTGGGGGAGATCAAGGTCGGCCGGCGGCTGGCCATCAAGGTGCTGAACGCCGCGAAGTTCGTGCTCGGGCTGCCCGGCCCGGGGGCCGGGGCGGCGGTCGTGGCGCCGCTCGACCGGGCCATGCTGGCCGGCCTGGACGTCGTGGCGGGCCAGGCCACCGCGGCCTTCGACGACTTCGACCACGCGGCGGCCCTGGAGGCCGTCGAGCGGTTCTTCTGGCAGTTCTGCGACGACTACCTGGAACTGGTCAAGCGGCGCGCCTACGCGAGCGAGGGCGACGGGCCCGGCGGCGCGGACCCGGATTCGGCGGACTCGGCGCGGCTCGCGCTGCGTTCGGCGCTGGCGGTGCTGCTGCGGCTGCTCGCGCCGTTCCTGCCGTACGTGACCGAGGAAGCCTGGTCGTGGTGGCACGACGATTCGGTGCACGCGAGCCCGTGGCCGCAGACCAGTGGGCTGGCTGCGGTGGCGGGCGGCGGGCCGGCGGGCGGCGGGCCGGGCTCGCCCACGCTGCCGCTCACGGTGGCCAGCCGGGTCATCGCCGCGATCCGCAAGGCCAAGTCCGATGCCCGGCTGTCCATGCGTGCGCCCGTGGACCTGGTCCGGGTGAGCGGGGACCCGGTGGAGATCGAGGCGGCCGCCGCGGTCGCCGGCGACCTGCGCAGCGCGGGCCGCGTGGCCGAACTCGAGCTTGTCCCGGCCCTGTCCGGCCTGGACGTCGCGGTGACGCTGAGCCGGCCCGGCCGGTAAGCCGTACCGGTCACCCGTAGTTGCGCTGAGTCCCTGCACCGTGACGTCACGCTACCGTAGGATCGGTTCGTAATCGATCAATCACATTTAGTTATTAATTGTGGGGGGCAGCGTGCCGGGCAGAGGCGTTCCCCGGACCAGGGCCATCGCCGCGCTGTGGGCACTGTGTGTGCTGGCGGTCCTGCTGTTCGGTGCACAGGCCGTCGCCGGGCACGACGCCGCGGGCGCGTCGGTGGCCGCCGTGGGGTCTGGCGGATCCGGCGGGCCGGTGCTGCCGGGCGGGCCTGCGGGCGGGTCCGGGGGATCGGCCGTGTCCGGCGGGTCCGGCGGTGGGTCCGCGGCCGACGGCGGGGCGGCGGCTGGCGCGGCGAACATCGGCCCGGCCCAGATCAACGCGATCGGGCGGCCGGACATGTGCTGGCAGGCCAGCGGGAACGGCGCCCCCATCACGCTGGAGACCTGCGACAGCGCGATCCAGAACCAGCAGTGGACGCTGACGAGCGACGGCGTGCTGATGAACGGCATCGGGTACTGCCTGGAGGCCAGGGCCGGGCAGCCGGCCGGGGTCCCGCTCTACATCGACTTCGCCGGCCAGTGCGGTGGCGGCGGCGGGCAGGACTGGCGGTTCGGTGCCGCGACCGGGCGGCTGACCAGCAGCGGGATATGCGCGACGGCCGGCGGCCCGCTCGTGCCCGGCACCGAAATCGTCCGGAGCGGCTGCCCGGCCGCGGACGGCCACACGGGGCGGGCGCAGCGGTGGAGTCTCGGCTTCAGCGCGGTCAGCCTGGCCGCGGGCCAGGGCAGCGGGCCGACGGGCGGCTCCTACGCCGCGTACGTCACCGTGGCCAACGCGGCGTCGGCCCAGGCCGCGTACGGAACGGCCGTGCGCTTCCGGCTGCCGCACGGGCTGACCGCGACCGGGCTGCGCGGCACCGGGGGCGCGGCCGGCCTGCGCTGCCGCGTCGCCGCGCTGACCTGTTCCGGAACGCTGCCGGCGGGCGCGTCGGGCCGGATCGACGTGGCCGGGCGGGTGCCGGCGGGCGCCGTCGAGGGCGACGGCTACCCGCTGTCCGCCCGGGTGTCCGTGGCCGGGACCAGCCAGTTGCCCGGGCAGGCCCGGACCGCGGCGTCGGTCACGGTCTCGGTGCTCCCGGCCGTGACCTCCGCCGGCGGCGGCACCCTCGCCGGCGGTTCTCCCGGGCCGTCCCCGGTCGTGCCGCTGATCGCGATACTCGCCGGGGTCCTGGTGGTCGGCGGCGGGCTGCTGGTCGGCGTGGCCAAGCTGTCGAAGGCGCTGCGGCCGGCTACCGGGCTGGATACGCCGCCGATGGGGGGGCGGCGCCGGCCGGGTGCCAGGCGCCGAGGCCGCGCGGGGTGAGGAACGCGTCGAAGACCAGTTCCGCCGCGCCGGTCAGCACCCCCAGATCGCCCAGCTCGGACGGGACGATCGGCGGCGGCACGTCCCGGCGGAAGCCCATCAGCGTCGAGGTGTAGCCGGCCAGCACGTCCCCGGGCGCGGCCCGGTAGATGTCGCGGGCCAGCCCGGACAGGCCGACCGCCTCCGGGTCGTGGGCGTTGACCAGGGAACCCATCCCCCGCCCGAGGGACGTGGCCACGCTGGACAGCGCGCTCCCGCACGCCGGGTCCCGCCCGGCGTCCCTGATCACGCCGAGGGCCCGTTCCATCCGGTCCCCCTCTTCCGGGCGGCCCGCCCGGCGCAGCAGGCCGTGGCTGCCCGCGTCCAGCTCCCAGCAGCCGACCGAGCCGCACCGGCAGGGTTCGGTCCCGCCGGTCAGCGGCATGTGCCCGAACTCCCCGGCCGCGCCGTGCGCGCCGGTCAGCGGGCTGCCGCCGGACAGCAGCACGCCGCCGGTCCCGGTGGCCATGTGCAGGTGCAGCGCGACCGAGATGTCCCGTAGGCCGCCCCGCCTCGCCTCGGCCAGGCCCGCCAGCCGCGCGTCGTTGCCGACCAGCGCGGGCACGCGCCCCGCCGCCAGCCGGGCCGAGACGTCCACCCCGAGCCAGTCCGCCAGGCCGGGCTGCACCATCCGGCCGTGGCTCACCGGTGACGGCACCGCCACGCCGATGCCGATCAGCCGGCCGGCCAGCCGGTCCCGGTGTACCGCGAGCCGCTCGGACGCCGCGGCGAGCAGGTCGGCGCCCGAGCCGGAATCCCGCTCCTGCCGTTCCAGCGTGGTGCCCCGGCCGGTCAGCTCGAAGGCGGCGACCGAGAAGGAGTCGTCGCGCAGGTCGACGGCCAGCGCCACGGGGCCGTCGGGATGCGGGGAGGGAACCCCGGTCGGCCGCCCGCGCGAGCGGCGGGCGTCCTCCTCCAGCCGCAACTGGAGTTCCTCGATGAGACCGCGGTCGGCCAGATCCCGGACCAGCACGGTGGCCGTCCCGCGGGCCAGGCTGAGCTGGCGGGTGAGTTCGGCCCGGGTGCGCTCGCCGCCGCCGTCGTGAACGGCCCGCAGCAGCCGGGCCAGGTTATGCGCGCGCAGGTCCGCGCTGGTCGTCGCTCGCTCTTGGTCCACTCGCACAATTCGATGGTGTCACGGCTTCGGGGAGGCGGGCGGGACTGTCTTATCGCGTTGCGGCCGGCGGTAGGTTTCCGGTTATGGGGACGCTGGACACTGACGCACACGCCACCGATCCGGATGGCCGCACGGGGGCGCCGGACGGCGGACAGCCGGACTGGCTCACGCCGGAGGAACAGCAGGCCTGGCGCGCTCACCTCGCCACCAGCAAGCTGCTGAGCCGGCAGCTCGACCGCGACCTGGACCCGTTCGGGCTCAGCATCAACGACTACGAGATCCTGGTCGTCCTCTCGGAAGCCCCCGATCACCGGCTGCGGATGACCGACCTGGCCGACGCCACGGCCCAGTCGCGCAGCCGTCTCTCGCACCAGATCACCCGCATGGAGGCCGGCGGCCTGGTCCGGCGCGAAACCTGCCCGGGCGACAAGCGCGGCCTGAACGCGGTGCTCACCGATCGCGGCATGGAGACCATCGAGCGGGTGGCCCCGTTCCACGTGGACAGCGTGCGCCGCCACTTCATCGACCGGCTGAGCCGCGACCAGCTGGCCGCCATCCGGGAGGGCTACGCGGTGGTCATCGACCACCTGAGGCAGATCCGCGAGCGAGATTAACGGCACGGCCCGGGGCGCCCCCCCCCGCAACGCCCCGACGGAGGTACCTCGCCGGCGGTGCTGGCCCGGGGGACGACCCAGTGTGCCTGGCCAAATGAGAAAACTGATCTTGTTGAGGTGGGTCAGGGAACACGTCGCGCCGCACGGTGAGGTGCCCTTATCCAGCGTGTTCAGCGGGCGGAGTGCTCAGGCCGGGCTGCATAGCATCAGAGAATGGCGCGGCTTGGAGTCCCTGAAGCAGATAGGTGGGACCGTCAGATACAGGATGCGTTCGGCTTCCTCGAAGACCTCGGCTTCCACGTTGTTGACAGCGGCACGTACCGGCTCGGGAACTGGACCGTGTTCGGCAACGGTTACGCCGGCATCCACCTCGACTGCGACGGCGACTGCCGTTCGCTCGGCGTGACATTGATCCGCCTCGAAGACAACCAGATGCCGGAGCGATGGTGGGACCGGCAAGTTCCCAGAGTCAGCCTCGGGCTGCGCGAGGTTGCCGCGATGCTCGCGCCAGAGTCCTTGAGTGGCGCGTCCGGCCTGCCACCTATCGAACGCGAAGCCGACCGGTCGCCCCATCTCCAGTTCTGGGCCTCCGTTCTCCAGGCCATAGCGGCCGATTGGCTGCATGGAGATCACACCTGGTTTGACAGGACCGAGAGCCGAATACGCGGGAGCGATGACGCAAGGTAGCGATGGCCTGGCAAGCCCCTTCTGCGCCGTGTGCAACTGGTGCACCGGCACGCCCGCCAAGCCGTAGAGACTTCGGTTTGAGGTAATTCGCGACCGCAGGGCCAGCCCGGCCGTCTCTCGGGGCGGGTCACCCGGCATGGGTTGCTGCTTCCGTGTCCGGTGGGCCGGTTAGGTGACGGGTCACGGGCGCCGGCCGCGCGGACCGCGGAGACGGTGCGCCCGGCTAGAAGAGGACGCTCATGAAGGTGCCGACCTGGTCGAAGCCGACCCGGCTGTAGGCGGCCCTGGCCGGCCGGTTGAAGTCGTTGACGTACAGCGACACCACGGGCGCGATGGACCGCTGCGCCTCGCGTACCACCGCCGCCATTCCTCCGGCGGCCAGCCCCTCGCCACGGCGCTCGGGATTGACCCAGACCCCCTGGACCTGGCAGGCGTACGGGGTCACCGAGCCGATCTCGGCCTTGAAGATGACCTTGCCGTCCTCGATCCTGGCGAACGCCCGGCCCGCCCGGATCAGCTCGGAGACGCGCGCCCGGTAGGTGGCGCCGCCGTCGCCCGCCGTCGGCGAGATGCCCACCTCCTCGGTGAACATCGCGACGCAGGCCGGCATCAGGACGTTGAGCTCGTCCGGCCTGACCCGGCGGACCAGGGGGTCGGCCGGGACCGCGGCCGGCCCCGAGATGGCCAGCACCGGCTGCACGGCCCGCACGTCCCGGGGCGGTCCCCAGTGCGGCCGGAGCAGCTCCCACAGGGACCCGACGTCGGAGGCCGGGCCGACCAGCGAAGAGCAGCGGCGCCCCTGTGCCCGCGCGCGATCCGCGAACACCGTGATGGCCTCTTGTGTCGCGGCCACCGGAATCAGGTTGGCACCCGCGTAACAGAGTGAGGTGATCCGGCCGCCCGTCAGGTGTCCCCACATCTGCGCGCCGAGGCGCGCGGGGTTCAGGCCCACGGCGTGTACCCGCGCGCTGACGAAGACGTTGGTGACCGGTTCCCGGTCGCAGATCCGGAGCACCTCGGCGCGGTCGCGATCATCGAGTATGCGCAGCGGCCCGGGCCGCGCCGGTTTCACGCGGAGCACAATCCCAGCGTATCCGGGCTGAACGGGCCAGCGTCGGCGGACCGCCCACTCCGGTGATCACGAATCAGCCGGACGGCGGCGGCGGGGCGTTCGGGGCGCACGTGGCGTTGACGAGTCCGGGATGCTCCGGCAGCGTTCCGTTCGCGAGGTAGTTGTTGAGGTAGTTCTGCACGCAGCTGTCGGGGGGCTGCTCAAGCGACTGCCCGTGGTTACCGCCGCCCTCGACCACGACCATCCGCGCGCTCGGCAGCAGTTTGTGCGCGTCCTGCGCGCCCGCGTACGGGGTGGCGGCGTCGAGCGTGCCCTGGAGCATGAGGATGCCGGGCAACCCGGTCCCCTTGATCGCCGGCGGCGTGGCCGGCCCCTTCACCGGCCAGAACGCACACGCGGCGTTGTACCAGGCGTTGTCCCAGGCCTGGAACGGCGCGGTCGCGTAGACCCGTCGCGTGTCGCTGTTCCACTTCGCCCAGTTCCGCGGCCAGTTCACGTCCGCACACTGGACCGCGTTGTAGACGGCGAACTCGTTCTCGTTCTGCGCGCCGTTCTGCTCGTACTGGGAGATCATCGAGGCGGTCGAGCCGTTCCGCAGGTAGTCCGACAGGGCGCCGGCCAGGCCCGGCCAGAGCGTGTCGTCGTACCCGCCGAGCAGGAACGTGTCGTCGAATTCGTCCGCCCCGATCATCGGGCCGTTCGGGCCCGAGATGGGGTGTGCCTTCAGCCGGGACCTGGCCTGGTACCAGGCCTTCTGGACCTGGGCCGCGGTCGTGCCGAGCTGGTAGGAGCTGTTGGCCTGCGCCGTCCAGGAGAAGAACGCCTGCATCCGGGCCTGGAACGCGTAGTCCTGGTCGATGTTGTCGGTGTACCAGACGCCCTTGGGATCCACCACGCTGTCCAGCACCATGCGCCGCACCCTGTTCGGGAACAGCGTCCCGTACACCTCGCCGATGTACGTGCCGTAGGAGAAGGCGTAGTACGTGATCTGCTGCTGGCCCATGGCGGCGCGGATGGAGTCCACGTCCCTGGCCACGTCCTCGGTGGTCATGTAGGGCAGCAGCCAGCCGTACCGCTTCTCGCAGTCGTTCGCGTAGGTCTTGGCCCGGCTGATCAGCACCTGCTCGGCCGCGGCGTTCGCCGGGATGTAGTCCGGCCGCACGCCCGAGAAGAAGGACGGATCGCAGTGCAGCGCCGGGACGGACGCTCCCACGCCCCGCGGGTCGAAGCCCACGATGTCGTAGTCGGCCGCCACGCTGGGGTTCAGGCCCTCGGCCACGTCGGCCGCGAGCGACCGCCCGCTCGCGCCCGGCCCACCCGGGTTGACCAGCATGACGCCCTGCCGCTGGCTGGCCGGGGCGGTGGCCGGGACCATGGACAGAGCGAGCGAGATCTTGCGGCCGTCCGGATGGCTGTAGTCCAGCGGGACCTGGAGGCTGGCGCATTCCATCTGCACCCCCTGCGCCCCGCTGACCGAGCAGGAACTCCAGTGCAGCGGGGAACGGGCGGCCGAGGCCATCCCCGGCGCCGAGCTCCCGGCGTTCCCGGGACCGCCGCCCGATGTGCAGCCGGCCAGCGCGAGGGTGCCCGCCGCCGAGAAGACGGCGGCCAGCGTGACGACGTGGCAGCGGATACCGCGGTGCACAGGCATAGCAGCCATCATGCCCGATTCGGCCGGCCCGCGGCGCCGCGCACGAACGGGCGGGAGGGCAGCCGTGGCCGCCGCTCCCGCCCGTTCGGGCCGTGCGGTTCGATCAGGAGGCGCGCTGGTGCTCGCGCTGGCGCTCCTCCAGGGCCTTCCGGTACTCCGCCACCACCAGTTCGGTGAGCTCCTCGGCGGACGTCTCCGAGCTCCGCTTGTCCAGGGTGATCTGGCCGCCCTGGATCATGTTCACCCGGTCGCACACCTCGAGCACCTGGCCGTAGTTGTGCGCGATGATGATGATCGAGACGTTGCCCTGGTCCTTGAGCTGCGTGATGAGGTCAAGGATCATCGATCCCTCCTTGACGCCCATGGCGGCCAGCGGCTCGTCCAGCAGCAGGATCTTCGGGTTGGAGAAGACCGAACGCGCTACCGCGATCGCCTGCCGCTGACCACCGGAGAGGCTGGCTACCGGCGAGTTGATGTTCGGAATTTGCACGCCGATCTCGTCCAGGTGCTCCTTCGCCACCCGGCGCATGTACCGGCTGTTCAGCAGCGGCCAGCGGACGGCTTCCCGGTTCAGGAACATGTTCTGGAACACGGAAAGCTGCGGAACCAGCGCCAGGTCCTGGTACACGGCATCGATCCCCAGCGAACGCGCGTGGTCGACGGACTTGAACTGCACCTCCTGGCCGTCGAGCAGGATCCGGCCACTGGTGGGAGGCTGGAAACCGCAGATGATCTTCAGCAGGGTGGACTTGCCGGCGCCGTTGTCGCCGATGAGCCCGAGCACCTCTCCCTTGCCGAGGCGCAGGTTGATGTCGGTGAGCGCGGTCACCGCACCGTAGTTCTTGGAGATGTGCTCGACGCGCAGGATGTCGCCGTCGGCCGCGGTCGTCTCGGTCATGTCAGCGCGCTCCCCTCTCTCGCAGCCTGGCTAGTTGCACGTTGGCGATCATGGCCACCAGGACGGCCGCGCCGAAGATCATGGGCAGCGGGTTGGCACTGATGCCCATGATCTGGAATCCGTCGTTCAGCATGCCGACCACGAGGGCGCCGAGGAAGGCGCCGATGATCGTTCCGGTTCCGCCGAGCATCGCGGTACCGCCGATGACCGCCGCCGTCACGGCGTAGAACATCGGCTGGTAGCCGCCGGCCGTCGGGTCGATGGACTGGGTGACGTACGCGTTCTGGAGCCCGACCAGCGCACCGAACAGGCCGGTCAGCATGAAGTTGCCGTACTTGATCCGGTTGACGTTGATGCCCGCCTCGCGCGCGCCGAGCAGGTTGCCACCGGTGGACACCGTGTGCAGCCCCCAGCGGGTTCGTGTCAGCACGGTGTGCATGATGAGCATGAGCACCACGGCCCAGATGAACGGCGCCCAGGAACCGCCGAGCCAGTGCACGTTGCCCTTCATGCCGGGGGGAATGGTCACCGGCTCGCCGTGCGACGTGGTGTCGACGATCCCGAGCAGGATGAATCCGGTGCCCAGCGTCGTGATGAATGACGGCAGGCCGACGGTCACCGTCAGGAACGCGTTGACCCAGCCCACGAACAGCCCCATCACCAGGGAGAGGATGATGGCGAGCAGGCCGGGGATGTGATAGTCGACGTTCAGGAAATACATCAGGAACGGTGCGAACGCGAACGTGAA
>Ga0070737_10006208_pt1 | contig 11043 bp, 10 predicted proteins | sample Coa_R1_10_FD_66438 | JGI IMG/M metagenome (GOLD analysis project Ga0070737, IMG submission 66438) | Surface soil microbial communities from Centralia Pennsylvania, which are recovering from an underground coalmine fire - Coalmine... | ecosystem: Environmental > Terrestrial > Soil > Unclassified...
AATCAAGATTATTTCTTTTCTCAAATTGCCATAAGAATCATCCTCTTTGACAATTTGCTAGAGGATTCCGAGCCAAGGTCAGCGTTCGAGAGCGAGTTTGTTCATCTCTTCATGTGTTATGGTATCCGCCAGACCTCCGTAGGTTCCCGCCTGCCTGAGTTCTCTTCCCACCCTTCTCAACAAACCGATCGTCGCCCTGGTCATCGAGGTTCCAAAGGAAACTCTGGCCACCCCAAGTTTTTCCAATTCGGAAAGCGGTAGTGATCCCGGGCCGACGATGATGTTGACCGGGGAGTCAAGTGAGGACACAACCTTCGCGATGTGCTCTCTTTCCTTCACGAACATGGCGAATATGCAATCTGCGCCCGCCCTAGAGTACGCTTTTCCTCGTTCGATCAGCTGCTCGATTGCTGCGGCTTTTGTTCTTTCATCGGTCGATCGAAGCCTTAGGATCGAATCGCACCGCGCGTTGATCACCAAGTGAACACCCAGGGACTCGGATGCCCTCCTGATCGCCTTGATCTTACTCACCTGGAAATCAACGTCCTCGAGGCTCGCGTCGCTGTTTCCCTTGCGGGAACCCTTCACGGAATCTTCGATGTTGAGGCCAACAGCCCCAGCGCTCAAGACATCCCTTGCAAGATCCTCCATGCTCTTCTCGTCGGAGCCGTAACCCGACTCCATGTCCGCGCTCAAGGGAACCTTCAACCTTGAAGCAATCCTTGATACGGCCTCGAGCATCTCTTTCCTCGGAATCCTTTCGCCATCGGGGTATCCCAGCGAACAGGATATACCACCGCTCGTCGTCGCGAGAGCTTCAAAGCCCGCCTCCTCAAATATTCTGGCGCTGATCACGTCCCAGACGTTTGGGAGCACAAGCATTCTGGTACCGTGGTGCATTTTGAGGAAGAGATCGGCCTTTTCCTTCAGGACGGGTGTGTTCAACTTATTCAAATCCTCCGCGAGTGGATGCCCAAATTCGATTAAAATCTTACTCGGCCGCATTAAGAAGTAGAATCAGCAGGAAAAGGAAGATAAGGCGCGGGGTTTCATCCAAATCTTGGAGTTTCACTTTGGAAACCACGAGCACCACAAAATCGAGATTGGACTGGCAGTCCGTTTCACCGGATATTCTAGAAGTGGCACGAACTGCGTCGGCAAAAGTGAGATCTTCTGGGCTCGAAAGATCATTGATCAATCTGATAGACATTCGCGTTTCTCAGATTAACGGATGCGCCTACTGTCTCGATATGCATGTCAAGGACGCAAAGGCGGACGGCGAGCGCGAAGAGAGAATCTATCAGCTCCCCGTCTGGAAGGAAACGCCGTATTATACGCAGAGGGAGAGGGCGGCGCTACTCTGGGCTGAAACCTTGACTCTCCTGAGCGAAACCGGAGTCCCCGAGGACGTCTATGAGCAAGTAAGAGGGCACTTTTCAGAGAAGGAACTCGTCGCCCTCACGCACGCGATCAACACGATAAACTCCTGGAACAGGTTCAACGTGGCGTTCAGGACTCCTCCGGGCTCGTACGTCACAAGAAGGACGAAATGAGCCCGATTGAAAATCGGTGTATTGCTGAATCGCACAAAGCCTAGGACACGTAATCCGCCGGAGGTTATTTTATTGAGACACTTCACAAACGGTACGACTCTGCTAGTGTTTCGCCTTTTCGAATTTCTTGATCAGTGAAAGGAATTCATCCGGTAGTTTCACCGCATGCTCTATCTCCTTTGAGGTGGCCACGGTCACGACACTCCCTTCAACGGCCGTCTTACCCGTTGTTACGTTCCGGACGGTAAACTCTTCCTCATAGGATCTTTCTCTTATCTGGGAAAATGCGATCTCTATCTCCAGCTCGTCTCCCTGCCTGCACGGAGCAAGATATTTGCTCCGTGACTCAACCCTCGGGAGAAAGATCCCGTATCTTAAGGCGATCAATGGGAAGGTCAACCCAAGCTCCCTGAACATCGCTTCTTCGATGCGTTCGAAGTATCTCAAGTAATTGCTAAAGTGCACAATCCCTGCTGCGTCCGTATCTGCCCAAGCGACCCAGATACGGTCTTTGAAAGACGCAACCATGTCTCTTTCCTTCCTTGCTTCCTTCCATACTCCCGATTTGTCTCTTGAATATTAAAGTTGCAAAAGGGTCTGTCAAAAAAAGAGAAAGGCAGGAAGGAACCCATTGCGTGAGAAGGAAGTTCTTCTCTTTCGTCATGGGAAGAGTAATTAGGGCATACCCTCTAGCCACAGTTATGTGACCGGCCAGAGCGAGCCTGTGAGGCTTAAATAATGGCCACTCTCCTCAGGGAAAACCACCGCAAGGAGGAGCGAGAGAGATAGCACGCAATGCCGCGAATCATCGATTTTGAAACCCACGTTCAAGCCACAGAGTACGTTGACCTGATAGCAAGTTACAATGGATATCCACGATACGCCAATGATGAGAGGGGGCGCTTTACGTGGTATGTCAGTCCCAACGTATACGAGACGCGGGATGGGTTGCGTGATAAGCTTGAGAACGTGAACACGAGGCTCGCCGAGATGGAAAAGCAAGGAGTGGACACCCAGGTGATAGCTTCATCGAATCCCGGCTGCGAGGTCTTTCCGAGGGAGATGGGCCTCAAACTGATGAGGATAAACAACGACACGATAGCCGAGTTTTCTCGCAAGCACCCGGGCAAGTTCATAGGACTCGCTTCACTCCCGCTTCAGGACATCCAGGCATCTCTTGAGGAACTGGACAGAGTTCGCTCGCTGGGTCTCAGGGGGCTGATCATATTTTCGAACGCCAACGGGAAATATACCGATAGAGATGAATTCTGGCCGATCTTCGAACGGGCGGAAAGATTCAGATTCCCTATTTTCTTGCACCCTACCGTCCCCGCCAACGCGGAATCCTTCACGGAGTATCACATCTGGGGGCCGGTTTTTGGATTTGGGGCGGACACCGTGATCGCCGCTCTGAGGATGATCATGAGCGGTCTGCTCGAAAAGTATCCCGCGCTCAGGATTGTGTTGGGGCACCTCGGCGAGACCATCCCTTTCCTCATAAACAGGATCAACTTCGTCTACGTGAGGACGCCGGAGGCGGTCCCGAGGATCAAGAGGAAACCGAGCGAGTATTTTCTGAGTAATTTCTACGTCGATACCTCGGGCGTGCACCACCAGCCTTCTCTAAACATGGTTCACGAGACGATGCCGAGGGACAGGGTGATCTTCGGAAGCGACTACCCATTTGAAAACATGAGCAAAGGTGTGGACTTTGTCAAGAATTCGAAGCTTTCGGAGGAAGACAAGGAAAGGATCTTCTGGAAGAACACCGCGGCCCTATTTGGGCTCTAGTGGAGCTTCGGACGGAGATCCTTCACTCGCTTTGCTTTTGCGTCCAGGTCTCCTCTGGTGAACCTCGAGAGGCTTCCTGCTTCACAAAGTTCGACGGCGGTTCTGAGACCAATCACAAGAGCGATCTCCTCGATGAGTTTCTTTGAGAGCTCGCCCCACCTGTCTCTGGGCACGGAGGGATCGACCTCGACCTTTACAAGAATCTCGTCGAGCTCACCAGCCTTTGTAAGAATGATTTGGTACTCGTTCCCGAACTCCTTGAAAGTTTGGACGACCGACTGGATCGCGCTGGGATACACCACCGTTCCCCTGATCTTGAGCATGTCATCGACCCTCCCAAGTAACCCACCGATAGCGCGGCCGAACGTCCGGCCGCACTCACACTTCTCGTCGGTGTACTCGATCAGGTCTCCCATCACGTAGCGGAACGCGGGGTTTGAAACGGCGAACATGTTCGTGACGACGGTGATCCCCTTCTCCCCCTTGCCGACGGGCTCCATCGTATCCGGATTCACGACTTCAACGACAGACATGTCCTCGGAGATGTGGTCCGCCACGGGGCGCTGATCTTGAGCGTCCTCCTCGGCGCACGAGAACCCAAGACACCCACCCATGAACGCCTCGGTGTGACCGAAGTAGTCGTGCGTCGTCGCGGACCAGTCCGCCTGAATCCTCCGCTTCGTCGAGGGAACGCACGCTCCCGGCTCGGCCATCATCACCACGTGGTCGATGTTGAGGTCCTTCGCGGGATCGATTCCGGACTTGCGCGCCTCTTCGGCGAGGTGCATCACGTACGACGGGACCGCGATCAAAACATCCGCCTTGCACTCTTTCATGAAGAACAACCTGCGCTTTGAGTCCATGCCTCCTCCGGGAATTATCGGGACCCCGATGACGTGGGCCCCGTAGTGAGAGCCCCACATTCCCGGAAACGGGCCGTAGACGGTCGCGTTGAACAGGATGTTACCAGGCCTGATCCCGAAGGCCCAGAAGGCCCTCGCGTAGATGTACGACCAAACCTCCATGTCGGATTTCGAAACCATGAACAACCTCGGCTTTTGTGTGGTCCCGCCTGTGCTCTCGATGAACCACCCGTTCCTCGCCCACTCGTCCATCGAGATCGTCTGGAAATCCCCGAACGGTGGTTTCTCTATCTGATTGATCGCAAAATCTTCCTTGACCGTGAGCGGCCCCTTGGCGATGTCTTTTACCCCGCTGAAATCGGAGGGCTTGAGTTTCAATTCGTCGAACTTGCGATGGTACCACGGGCTGTTCTCATAGAGAAAGTGCACCATCGTCTTGAATTTCTTATCTCTGATTCGCCCGAGCTCATCTCTGGGCATGGTCTCAATCTTTGGATCCCAGTACTTGCCTTTGCCGGGCCCGCGCATGTTGTAGATGTGGCTGTTTATTTCGGCCGACCAGTCAGAGAGCGTTACCATTTCGACGCTTGTTTTCCCTTTTGATGTGATGGAATCGAGGAGGGAGTTTATTTATTCCTTTACGGCGAACGTGAGTTTCTGCAAAAAGCTCCGCGGAATGACGGCGAGATATTTGCTGCTTACTTCTCAAACGAAAAAAAGAAGTCACGTCACGTGTCAACAAAAGGCCACACGCTTATAGGAAAGTGTCGCATATCATGGAAGATGGATTTCAGATCGTGCCGCAGATTGGTAAGAAAGAGCTACCGGTGCTCAAAGCTGAAGAGACCTGCTTTCTGATTGTCGACATGCAGAACGACTTTGTTTCCCCCAACGGGTACTTTGGCAAAGTCGCGGGGCAAAACATGACCCCGGTACTGGAATCGGTCCCGAGGGTTGCAAACTTTCTCAATTATTGCAGACGTGAAAATATCCCTCGCGTACACGTCCAGGTCATTCACCCTGACTACTCGAGCGCGAGCAACTGGAAGACGAGAATCGGAGACCTGGATAGATCCCCGAAAATCTGCCTGCCCGGTACGTGGGGCGCGGAGATTGTTCCCGAACTCAGGCCGACGCCCGATGAGCCAGTTGTGACCAAGCGAAGGTACGACGGTTTCCTCGACACCGACCTTGTCGTTGTCCTGAGATCATTGCAGATCAAGAATCTCCTCATCGCAGGAACGAAGACCAACGTTTGCGTCGATACAACCGCGAGGCACGCTTTCTGCAACGACTACCTCACGGTCACCCTGAGCGACTGCACCTCCACGCCGGATCCGGGGATGCAGGAGGTCGCGCTGTGGAATCTTGGAACGTACTTTGGACACGTTTGCACCTCAGACGAAGCGAAGAGGAAACTTGTGTTCAGCGGTGATGGGAAGCAACGGCGAGCCACGCCTGAGATCAACGTTTCAAAGTAGTTGAATTTTTAGGCGCTTAACTCAGCATCGCAGAGAACCAGAGCCCCCGGTTCTTTTCCTAGTCTGACTTAAAGACTAGAGAGTCTGTGGTTCTTTTCAAGACGAGATAGCCGAGTGGATGGGCAGCAGATCAAGCATGGCCATGTGCTCATCTTCCAAGTCAATTGCTTCCGAAATGTTTAAAGGAAATCTAGGCACGAGCGGCATTCATGTTTCTTAAAGAGACAAAAAAGTATGCTCTCGTAGTTTTGCTCTTAGGGCTTTTCGCCATCACTCTTGTACCGACGGCTTCATTTCGCTCCTCTTCTCAATCGTCCGGTAACTCGTGCTCCGCGAGCGACACACTGAAACTCGGACTTTACGGTGGAGCGCCTAACACGTTCAACATGCTCTCGGCGCTCCCGGTCGCGGGTGTGGTCTCCTCGCTACTTCAGTACTACCAGATGTTTCCTCCGCCAACCATCACCGGGGACCTGGTGTACAACGAATCAGTGATTGATTGGTATTCTCACAACGCGAACTACACACAGTGGACGTTCAACGTCACTCCAGGATTAAAGTGGTCTGACGGCACGAACGTCTCCGCAAGCGACATTCTGAACACATACAGCACCAACTTTGCCTTGAACTCCACGGTGGATTTCGTCAACGCGGCAGCTGAGATTCAGAAGGAGTATACTTTGAACAACAGCGCCGCCGTTTTTGTCCTGAACAAGTCGGACGCGATCTTCCCCGAGCGAGTGGGAAGCAGTCTGTTCACGCCGATCGTTCCAAAGTCATTTGTCGACAAGGGTCCGACCTTTGACGGCTTTGGCACGACCGACGTGGCGGTAGGTCCGTTCTACGCCTCAAACTACACAGCGGGCGCATCCCAGGGTCTTTTCTTGAGAAATCCGTACTTCAACCCACTACCAAAGGCGTGCGCTCTCCAAATGTCGTACTTTGAGACCGACTCTTCAATCCCCACATACATCCAGTCAGGGCAGGTTGACTTCGGACCGATCCCTCCGGCTAGCGCTCCCTCCCTTCTGACCAGTCCGAACGTCCACATCATCGACCAGAAGGGCTTGATCCCTGAGATGCTGACGTACAACGTGACCGTTTACCCGTACAACATGACCCAGTTCAGGCAGGCGATGGTGTATGCGACAAACATGACTCTGCTCCAGCAGGAGGCTGACGCGGGTTACAGCGTCCTTCCATACAACGCCGAGGGTGGAATCCCACCGGTTGCAACAAAGTGGTACAGCCCGAACCAGCCCACGTACAGTTACAACACCACAAAGGCTTTGCAGCTATTATCATCGATAGGGATCACGAAGGGCTCTGACGGATTCCTGCACTACTCGAACGGCACGGAGGTTTCTCTGACAATCTACTACGACAACTCCTTCTCCGGCAACGCCGTAGAGATGAGCTCTCTCCAGCAGCAATGGACCGCCCTTGGCATCCACGTCACGACAAACGCAGCCTCACTCGGTACCTTGATCGCTGACAGCTATCAGAACGCGAACAACATCAACCACGACATTATCTTCTTCAAGAGTTATGGCGCAATCTACGGCTACGCTTGGACTGCCGGCCTGAACAGCTATTCGATTGACATCCCGTTCAACGCACCGCCCAGTTGGGAGGGACCTGTGGGATCAGCGGCGCAGAACGATTTCATGGGCAACCTCACCGCACTTGAATCCACCGACAACGTGACCGCGGACTACAAGTATCTAGCTAACATTCAAACCCTGAACGCGGAGAACATACCCGTGGTAACTCTGGGATACGGGGATGCGGTGTGGGCATACAACACGCAGCACTTTACCAACTGGCCGACCTCCCTCGTGATACTGCCCAACACACTCAACTCGACGGCTCTCGCGCAATTGACCCCGGTGGGGCAGGCGACATCCTCGTCAACGGCGACCAGCACGGGTGCATCGGCCTCTGTTAGCGCTAGCAGCAGCTCCTCCTCAGCGACAGGAACCGCAACGTCCTCCGCGACCCAGACCACAACAAGCGCAGCCATCAGCACGACGAGCAGCTCCAGCGGCACAGGTCTTTCGACAACCACTCTCGCAATCATCGCGGTAGTGATAGTCATAATCATCGCAGCGGCCGCGACGTTGATGATGAGATCGAGACGGAGATAAGAGTCCCTCTCGCCCCCGCTATTTTTTGGGCGCCCTCCTTTGGGTCCTGTACATTCCCTCAACCGAGGTGTTTGGGGAGGGACCTAACTTCAACGGACCCACCTTGACTGGTCATGCTACCTGACGTATTGTATCGCAAAATGAATTGACCAATGGTTTGGCAATTAGGAATGGAAAAGAAGGGGTTCCATTTTTGCACATGATTAGGGCGGAATTCTCACCACAAAGATTTTAAGAAACGCGGGCTGGGCAATTGGTTCGCGATGGATTTTATCAAGAGAAGAATCGTTACCTACATAGTGATACTACTCATCGTAGTGAATCTTGATTTCTTCCTGCCCAGGCTAGCTCCTGGCAATCCAGCTCAACTCTTTGTCTCAAATTCCCTGAACTCGCAACTCCAGACGCAGCTCATCACCGCTCGCTTTGGGCTAAACCAGCCGCTATACGTGCAGTACTACGATTTTCTGAGAAACATATTTCTCACGTGGCCCCCGGACTTTGGGATCTCCTTCCAGTACTACCCCAACACGGTGTGGAGTCTCTTTGTCTCGAGGATAGGGTGGACCGCTCTCCTGATCGGGGCGAGCATCGCTCTGTCCGTGCTCATCGCTTACTTTATGGCAAGGCGCAGCGCCCTAAGCCTTGGTGGGAAGAGCGACACCGGCTTTCTTTACGGTTCAATCTCATTTCAAACGATACCGATCTACTGGGTTGGAATGATCCTGCTCTGGGTCTTTGGGTTCGAACTAAAGTGGTTCCCGACGTTTGGGAACGTCAATACCGAGGTGTCATCCTCGCTGGATTACTGGGCCTCCGCGTTGTATCACTCCGTTCTGCCACTGGTCGCAATGACGCTATCGGTGTTTGGGCAAAATTACCTGATACTCCGCGGCTCCGTTCAAGAAGTGTTGAAGAGCGATTTCGTGACGAGCGCAAAGACAAGAGGTCTGCGCGATCAGGTGATCTCTTCGACATACATCCTGAGGAGCTCGCTGCTTCCTCTCGTCTCCGTGCTGTCGTTTTCTATTGCGAGCCTCATCAGCAGAGACGTCTTGGTCGAAGCGGTGTTCGGATACAACGGGGTGGGCGACCTGCTCGTTGACGGGGTTGTAAATCACGACTATCCTGTGCTCGAGGGTACGCTTTTCCTCCTTACGCTCATCATCATCGTGGGCGGGCTGATAGGCGATCTTATACTCGTACGACTGGATCCGAGACTGAGGCGTTGAATGCTGGATTGACCACGCTTGATCAAGTTAAACGTCCGACCGGCGGGGATGAAATTCAACACAGTAGGAGGAGCACGGCGAGCAGACTGCGTGGGCTGTTCTCGTTGCTTTTCCGTAGGGGATCTGCAAAGATCGGGATCATAACTCTGGTTGCGATCATCATATTCGTCTTGGTGGGTCAGGTCATTACGCCCTACTCGCCTTACACTCCGAGCGGGCCTCTAAACCACGCTCCGAGCGCTGCCCACTACTTTGGCACGGATTACCTGGGGCGTGACGTTTTCAGCATGGTCGTGTTCGGCGCCTTCCCCACCTTCGGAATCTCGCTCGCAGCGGCGATCATCTCCGTCGCAATCGGATTTTTCGCTGGGGCCTTCAGCGGATACTACGGGCGGCTCGAGGGGTTGCTCGGAGGGGCCACGGATGTCGTGCTCACATTTCCAATCCTTCCAATCATCCTGCTCGTCGGTGAACTCTTCCCCGCGACCGATCTCCTGATCGCCGCGCTTCTCGGAATACTCCTGTGGCCCCCGCTCGCACGCGCTGTGCGCTCCCAGGTCGCCTCGCTTAGGCAGAGGCCTTACGTCGAAGCCGCAAAGACATCCGGAGTGAGCGACCTCCAGATCGTGTGGTCGATAATGATCCCGCAGGTGATATTCCTGGCCGTCGCATACCTCATAATCAACCTCTCGATTGCAACCGTCGTTGTCACAGCGATCGAGTTTCTCGGAGTTGGAAATCCAAATGCAATCGACCTCGGCACGATCCTCTACTGGGCGCAGCAGTTTGCTTTCACAGCGGGCGCGTGGTGGTGGTTCCTCGCACCGGGAGTGCTCATCGCCGTTTTCGCGGTGGCGCTTTCTTTGATCGGTTTCTCGATGGAAGAGGTCCTGAATCCCAGATTGCGAAAGTGAGTTTGTCAAATGTCATTGCAGATTGAGGACATCCGAGTCCACTACGCTATCGGGAATAGAATTGTACCGGCATTAGACGGGTTGTCGATGGAGATCCCGCTGGAGCGCTACACGTTGGGCGTCGTGGGCGAGTCCGGTAGTGGCAAGACCACTCTGGGAATGAGCATCATGGGTTCGATTGAATCGCCGGGAAAGGTCGCCGGTGGATCGATCAAATACGACGGCACAGACATACTTTCCCTTTCTAAGAAGGAACTGATGAAGTACCAATGGGAGAAGGTCTCGATGATTTACCAATCAGCGATGAACTCACTCCATCCGGTCAAGAGGGTCAGGGATCCGATCATCGAAGTCCTGAGGGAGCACAGACACATTTCCAAGAAGGAGGCCACCGACATTGCGCTCAAACTACTCTCCGAGGTTGGAATCAAACCCGAGCGGGCCGGCGATTACCCGCACGAGTTCTCCGGCGGTATGAGGCAGAGAGTGATCATAGCTCTAGCTCTTGCCCTCTCACCAAAACTTCTCATCGCCGACGAGCCAACCTCAGCGCTGGACGTGGTAACTCAGCGCCAGATCCTCTCGCTGCTGAAGAAGAAGGTTGATCAATCCGGGCTATCGCTTCTGTTCATCACCCATGAGATCTCTGTCCTGAGCGGGCTCGTGGATAACATAGCGGTGATGTATTCAGGAGAGATCGCGGAGAGGGGGCCCATTGACGACGTCTTTGAAGAACCGCTTCACCCCTACACAGAAATGCTGCTCAGTACCTTGATCACGGTTGATGCGGATTCGCAACTCGGTGAGAGAGCAAGAGGAAGTGGTGGAGGCACAAGTGCAAAGACTATCTTTGAGAGAGCGGCGGCTCGCGGCAACGTGTGCAAGTACGTCAACAGGTGCAAGTATGCGTTTGATCGGTGCTCAAAGGAAAGGCCGCTGCTCAGGGAAGTGAAAAAGGGGAGGTATGTAGCGTGTCACAGGTGGGCATAGCGAAAACGGAAAAGCAGGGCTCTGAAGAGCAGTCGTTGCTCTCGGTCAGAGACCTCAAGGTCACCTTCGTGA
>Ga0070737_10006209_pt1 | contig 11041 bp, 8 predicted proteins | sample Coa_R1_10_FD_66438 | JGI IMG/M metagenome (GOLD analysis project Ga0070737, IMG submission 66438) | Surface soil microbial communities from Centralia Pennsylvania, which are recovering from an underground coalmine fire - Coalmine... | ecosystem: Environmental > Terrestrial > Soil > Unclassified ...
GTGCATTTCACAATATTAAAGATGTGCTTGTCCGTACTTATGATAACATTGAAATGATGCACAACCGCGTTGGGGATATTACCGGGATCCCGACAGGTTTTACCGAGCTTGACCGGATGACAGCAGGTTTCCAGCGCAATGATTTAATCATTGTCGGTGCCCGTCCTTCTGTCGGTAAAACAGCATTTGCCTTAAATATTGCGCAAAACGTTGCGATCAAAGCTGGAGAAAATGTAGCGATTTTTAGTCTTGAGATGGGTGCCGAGCAGCTGGTCATGCGGATGCTTTGTGCGGAAGGAAACATTGATGCCCAAAGGCTGCGTACGGGTTCCCTTACTGATGAGGACTGGGGAAAATTGACGATGGCCATGGGAAGCCTATCGAATGCCGGAATATTTATTGATGATACACCTGGTGTCCGTGTAAATGATATTCGGGCTAAATGCCGCCGATTAAAGCAGGAACATGGCTTAGGGATGATTTTAATTGATTATTTGCAGCTGATTCTAGGTTCAGGAAGATCTGGGGAAAATCGGCAGCAGGAAGTATCTGAAATCTCTCGGGCACTTAAACAACTGGCCCGGGAGCTGGAAGTGCCCGTCATTGCCCTCTCCCAGCTTTCCCGGGGTGTGGAGCAGCGTCAGGATAAACGGCCGATGATGTCCGATATTCGTGAATCAGGAAGTATTGAACAGGACGCAGATATTGTTGCCTTTTTATATCGTGATGATTATTACGATAAGGAATCGGAGAATAAAAATATTATTGAAATCATCATTGCTAAACAGCGTAATGGCCCCGTTGGTACCGTCCAGCTGGCATTTGTAAAAGAATATAATAAATTTGTCAACTTAGAGAGACGTTTCGATGATTCGATGGTTCCCCCCGGAGCATAAGGTTAGCCAAGCTTGGCTGGCCTTTTTATTTTGCTAGTTTACTATATTAATACGAACATATTTAACTAAACTTATATAAAATGTTCGTCTTTAATTTGATTTTAAGCATCGAAATTGATAAACTAAGATAGTGTTGCATAGTATTTACGTTGAAAATTATGGAGGTGCCTTTTTATGACATCAGTTGTGGTTGTTGGTACTCAGTGGGGAGATGAAGGAAAGGGAAAAATAACGGATTTCCTTTCTGAAAATGCCGAGGTTGTTGCCCGCTATCAAGGCGGAAACAATGCAGGACACACCATTAAATTTAATGGTGAAACGTATAAACTGCACTTAATTCCATCGGGAATTTTTAATAAAGAAAAGATTTGTGTCATCGGCAATGGAATGGTCGTTGACCCAAAGGCCCTCATACAAGAGCTTGCTTATTTACATGAAAAAGGAATTACAACTGATAATCTCCGGATCAGTAACAGGGCCCATGTGATTCTTCCATATCATTTAAAATTGGATGAGGTGGAAGAACAAAGCAAAGGAGAAAACAAGATCGGCACAACCAAAAAGGGAATTGGTCCTGCCTATATGGATAAAGCTGCCCGCGTAGGGATTCGGATTGCCGATTTGCTTGACCGGGAAATATTTGAGAAAAAGCTGGAACGAAATTTAGTGGAAAAAAACCGCTTGTTTGAACGAATTTACGAGGTGGAAGGTTTTAAAAAGGAAGACATTCTGGAAGAGTACTATCAATATGGCCAGCAAATTAAACAGTATGTCTGTGATACTTCAGTTGTATTAAATGATGCATTGGATGAAGGCCGTCGCGTCCTATTTGAAGGGGCGCAAGGTGTCATGCTGGATATCGACCAAGGTACCTATCCATTTGTTACCTCTTCTAACCCAGTTGCCGGCGGTGTTACAATTGGTTCAGGTGTCGGTCCGACAAAGATTACTCATGTTGTCGGTGTATGTAAAGCTTACACCTCCCGTGTTGGGGATGGGCCGTTCCCAACCGAATTGCATGATGAAATTGGCAATCGGATTCGTGAAGTTGGCCGTGAGTACGGCACGACTACTGGAAGACCGCGCCGTGTTGGCTGGTTTGACAGCGTCGTTGTCCGCCATGCCCGCCGTGTCAGCGGTATAACAGACCTTTCATTAAATTCAATTGATGTATTAACAGGAATTGAGACATTAAAGATTTGTACTGCTTACCGTTATAAAGATGAAGTCATTACGGAATATCCGGCAAATCTAAAGATTTTATCACAATGTGAACCGATTTACGAAGAGCTACCTGGCTGGACTGAAGATATTACTGGTTGTAAATCTTTAGATGAACTGCCTCCAAACGCCCGCCATTATGTTGAACGGGTTACACAGCTTACCGGGGTTCCATTATCAACCTTCTCCGTAGGCCCGGACCGTTCTCAGACAAATGTAGTGCGCAATCCTTGGAGACAAGTGTAATGATCAAACAGGAAGCCCTTCAAATCGAGGGGCTTCCTTTTATAAAACATTTTTAAAAAAGTTTTAAAAAAGTATTGCCTAATTAATAGGTTTAATGATAATATAAAAAACGTCGCAAAGAGATGATAGAATTCATCACAGTGGGATTATCTTAATAAGAGCCATTAGCTCAGTTGGTAGAGCATCTGACTTTTAATCAGAGGGTCGAAGGTTCGAGTCCTTCATGGCTCACCATTTAAAAATAATATGGCCCCTTGGTCAAGCGGTTAAGACACCGCCCTTTCACGGCGGTAACACGGGTTCGAATCCCGTAGGGGTCATCGGCATTTGACAGTCGGCAAGCGGCTGGCAAGGACAGCTTCCTTGTTGACTGTCATATATATGGTCTGGTAGTTCAGTCGGTTAGAATGCCTGCCTGTCACGCAGGAGGTCGCGGGTTCGAGTCCCGTCCAGACCGCCATTTACATAAAGTATGGCTCAGTAGCTCAGTCGGTAGAGCAACGAGCAATACTTCAATGAAAAAGCTGCGAGTTGTACACGCCGAGCAGCATCTTGAATAATCTTCCTGAGGCGTGGACAAAGGACGAACTAAAACTATACTGTAGGGTGCTATCTAAATTCGGCTCAGTAGCTCAGTCGGTAGAGCAAAGGACTGAAAATCCTTGTGTCGGCGGTTCGATTCCGTCCTGAGCCATTCAATAAAAAATAAAAGTCTCTGGTTCATGTAACTAGGGGCTTTTTTTGTTTTTTCTGCTAATTACTAGTAGATGAATTTAAGCTGAAACAGTGGTAAAGTAAAATAGAGTAAACATGCCTATTAAGCACTTGTCTAAATAGATTGAGTAAGTGAAAGGAGTAATAATATGGACAAAAAAATTCTAGTTGTCGATGATGAAAAGCCAATTGCAGATATTTTGCAGTTTAACTTAAAAAAAGAAGGTTATAGTGTCTATTGTGCCTATGATGGCAATGAGGCTCTCCAATTGGTAGAGGAGATTCAGCCGGATTTAATTCTCCTGGATATTATGCTGCCACTAAGAGATGGGATGGAGGTATGCCGCGAAGTCCGGAAAAAATATGATATGCCCATCATAATGCTAACAGCGAAGGATTCTGAAATTGATAAAGTGCTTGGGCTTGAACTTGGCGCGGATGACTATGTAACGAAGCCGTTTAGTACAAGGGAATTAATTGCCCGCGTGAAAGCGAATTTACGCCGTCATAATACAAGTATGAGTCCGACTGAAGAAGAAAACGAATCAAATGAAATTGTTATTGGATCACTTGTGATCCACCCAGATGCTTATGTGGTATCCAAGCGCGGTGAAACCATTGAATTGACACACCGCGAGTTTGAATTGCTTTACTATTTGGCAAAACATATCGGCCAGGTGATGACAAGAGAACACTTGCTGCAAACTGTCTGGGGATATGATTACTATGGGGATGTCCGTACAGTTGATGTAACCGTCCGACGATTAAGGGAAAAAATTGAGGATACTCCGAGCCATCCGACTTGGATTGTGACCCGCCGTGGAGTTGGATATTATTTACGGAATCCTGAACAGGAGTAATGGCGTTGAAGAAAAAGCTTGCTTTCTTTCGTTCAATACATGTGAAGTTTGTCATCATCTATGTCCTTCTTATTTTAGTGGCTATGCAAATTATCGGTGTTTATTTTGTCAAGCAACTTGAAATGACATTAAGGACTAATTTTCAAACATCGATCAAAGAACGTGTGAATTTGCTAGCCTATAATATTCGAGAGGAAATGGAAAAGGAAAGAAAACCCGATGAACCAACACTTGAGCAAGAAATAAAGAAAATGCTCCGCGATTTTAAAGCAGTTGATATATCGGAAGTCCAGGTTATTGACAGATCACTTAAAATCCTTGGTACCTCTGATCCTAATAATCAAGGAGTTGTTGGCGAAAGGACAACAGAACTCCAAATAAAGCAGTCGATGGTAATGGAAGAGGACCAAAGCAGTATTTTAATTGATCCGCAAACAGGACACCGCATTTGGGTCCTCTCTACCCCGATAAAATCAGGGAAAAAAGTAATAGGTGCCATTTATCTCGTTGCCAAAATTGAAAATGTATTCGAACAAATGAAAACGATCAATAATATTTTTGCAACTGGAACAGTGATTGCTTTAGCTATTACTGCTGCATTAGGAATTTTGCTGGCACAAACCATTACCAGACCAATCGCAGATATGACAAAGCAAGCTCAGGCGATGGCGAAAGGGAATTTCTCCCGGAAGGTCAAAGTATATGGGAATGATGAAATTGGAACATTGGCTGTTACCTTTAACAATTTAACGAAGAAACTGCAAGAAGCTCAGGCGATGACCGAAGGGGAACGGAGGAAACTGTCCTCTGTTTTGGCACATATGACGGATGGTGTCATAGCCACTGACCGTAAAGGTCGGGTAATCTTAATTAATGATCCTGCAGCAGAAATGTTGAATGTTTCACGTGAAACAGTGTTGTCTCAGCCGATTGTTTCTTTACTAGGATTAGAAGAAACCAATACATTTGAGGATTTACTTGAGGAAGAGGGTTCATTAATTCTCGATTACAGTACAAAGAAAGAGGCATATATCCTAAGGGCCAGCTTTTCGGTTATTCAAAAGGAAACTGGCTTTGTGAATGGCTTGATTGCTGTCCTTCATGATATCACGGAACAGGAAAAAATTGATGCGGATCGACGCGAGTTTGTTGCCAATGTATCCCATGAATTAAGGACACCATTAACAACGATGAGAAGCTATTTAGAGGCACTGGCTGATGGGGCTTGGAAGGATGAAGAACTTGCTCCGAAATTTTTAGAAGTCACAAGGACTGAAACAGAGAGATTGATTCGCCTTGTCAATGATTTGCTCACCCTATCAAAAATGGATAGTACCGATTACAAGATGAAAATGGAGTGGGTAAACTTCGTTAAGTTTTTCCATCGTATTATTGATCGGTTTGAAATGTCAAAAAAACAAAATGTCACCTTTAAAAGAATGTTGCCCGATCAGGGAATATATGTAGAAATTGATGAAGATAAGATGACACAGGTTTTATATAATATTATTTCTAATGCCTTAAAGTATTCTCCTGAAGGTGGACAAGTAACATTTTCCATTCATCAGAATGAAGATAAAGTGATTGTCAGTATATCCGATGAAGGAATGGGGATACCGAAAGAAAGTATTGGAAAAATATTTGACCGTTTTTACCGTGTTGACAAAGCCAGAACCCGAAAAATGGGCGGTACTGGATTAGGACTTGCGATTGCACGAGAAATCGTCGATGCTCATGGCGGCTTAATTTGGGCCGACAGTGAAGAAGGCAAAGGAACCACCATTTCCTTCTCATTGCCCTATGATCGTACGGAAGAGGATGAATGGTCATGAGATATGAAAAGTTGAAATCAGTGGTTTTAACGGTACTTGTTTTGTTTAGTATTCTGTTAACGTGGAATCTTTGGACATACCAGCCTCATTATGAAACGATGGAAAGCAGTAATTACGTACAAGAGGTTACCTTAAGTGAAAAACAAGAAGTACAAAAGATTATTCAACCTGATCGAATGCTTTTTCATTTAAAGGGGGGGCATTACGGAACCAATAATCCTGGAGAGCTTGAAAAGTTCATTAAGGAATTAAGCAAATGGACGTTTACGGATGTAAAGGAATATACAGCGAAGGTGCCGAACATTAAATCATTAATGGTTGGTGCAGGCAATGCAGAAGTAGACTTCTCAGGAGAGGTGCCGATCGAATTATATCGCAGCGTGCTTAATATTGAAGCAAGGAAAGTCCCTTCTTTTACTTTCGACCGGATCATTATTAATGTAGGTAATCTAGAAAAGGAATACGGAATCGTCTATTTTGTTTCTACTAAGAGCCATAAAGTGTATATGGGTCATATATCACTTGCAAATGCAAGTCAATTCTATCATGACTTCGTGAAAAATGCAGACCAATACCCGCGTTATTTTGCTTTTGATACTCCTGATAAACAAATTTTCCTTCCGGATCAGGAGACAAAAATGACAACATATAAGTATTTGCCAGTAACCCTTAATTCGGAGGAATTTAAGGATGCTCTTTTCAGTGACCCAAGCTTTGTGCAAAAAAGTATTGTCAAGCAGGGAGAAGAGTATACAAATGGTTCCAGTAAAATGACTGTTAATTATGCCAGCAGTATGCTTTTTTATGTGAATCCGACAGCAGAGGATCATTATGTTGATAACCCGTATGATTTAGTGAAACGAAGTATTGATTTTGTCAATGAACATGGCGGTTGGACAGACGATTTCCGTTTTGTTTCACAAAATGTCAAGAATAGCTCAGTGACATTTCGTTTATATAGCATGAATGGATACCCGGTATTTAATGATACAGGTCTTTCGGAAATCAATGAAGTCTGGGGACAAAATGAAATTAATAAATATGTCAGGCCAAATATTTCATTGGATCTTCCACTGACATCAGAAATGCAACTGGTGAAGATGCCATCCGGGCATGACGCCTTGAAAATCCTATTAACCAAAAAGAATTTTCGGCCAGAGCTGCTCGAAGATATCGTTTTGGGATACCGGATGGAGCGGGATGCGGATGAAAATAGGCTGATCGTCTTAGAGCCTTCCTGGTTTTACCGTTATGATAATATTTGGGGACAGATAACGACGGATGATCTGGGAGGACAAGCGCATGGATTGGAGTAAAATTAAGACAATCTTTATTATTACATTTCTGATTTTGGATGTTTACCTATTCTTCCAATTCTTGACCATTCGAAATGCCAATAAATACGAAATTGCGACTGAGGCTACTCTTGAAGAAAAGCTAAAAGCCGATGGTATAAAGTATACAGATCTGCCGAAGACCCAGATTAAAGCACAATATCTAAGTGCAAAACCAAAGATATTTACCAAAAGTGATATTGCCAAACTTAAAGGGCAAACTACAACATTGCTCGGCGACCCGGCTACGACTCTTCAGGGAACCCTGCAAAATCCTTATCAATTGGATTCTAAGTTGGACCCTTCCAGTATTGCTAATTTCTTAAAGGATCATGTTCTTTATGGTGACCATTATCAATTTTGGGATAAAGATGATAAGACAAAAACAATTACTTGTTTTCAAAAATTTGAGGATACCTTATTGTATCAAAATATTAATGGGATGATTACGCTTCATTATAATACGAATAATCAAATTGTCTCTTATCAGCAAACGTATCTGGAAGGTTTTGAGAAGCTGACAGCAAAGGAAGAAATTCTTCCTCCACTCAAGGCGATTGAAGCCTTGCATCAAAAGGGTGAATTAAAGCCGAAAAGTAAAATTACCAAGATTGAACTGGGTTATTCAACACTAGTACAATTGGCAGCATCTCAAGTGCTGGCACCTACCTGGCACTTTATCATTAATGATAAAGAAAATTTGTTCGTAAATGCATTTGAAGGTCAAATTATCCAGTTTAATAGTGATGCTAAACCAAGTGTGGAGTGATTTCATGTCATTAAGTTATAGTATTCTAGCAAGCGGGAGCACGGGGAATGCTTTCTATGTAGAGTCTGAAAACCATTCCTTCTTAGTCGATGCCGGATTTAGCGGCAAGCAGATGGAAACCTTGTTTCAACAAATTGATCGTGATATTAGCAAGCTGTCTGCTATTTTTGTTACCCATGAACATAGCGACCATATAAAAGGAATTGGGGTTTTGGCCCGGAAATATAAATTGCCTGTGTTCGCAAATGAAAAAACGTGGCGAGCAATGGAAAGCTCTGTTGGGGAAATCCCAACAGAGCAAAAGTTTGTTTTCCAGATGGAATCGGTAAAAAGTTTTGGTTCGGTGGATATCGAGTCTTTTGGTGTCTCACATGATGCAGCGGAACCGATGTTTTATATTTTTCATCATGAAGGAAAAAAGCTTGTCTTGATTACGGATACTGGCTATGTAAGTGACCGGATGAAGGGAACGATTTCAAACGCTGATGTATATATATTTGAAGCTAATCATGATGTACAAATGCTGCGCATGGGAAAATATCCGTGGAATATTAAACGGAGAATTTTAAGTGATGTCGGCCATGTATCCAATGAAGATGCCGCCTTGGCGATGAGTGATGTCATTGGCGACCGGACCAAAAGAGTCTATCTCGCCCATCTAAGTCTTGATAATAATATGAAAGACCTGGCAAGAATGTCGGTGACGCAAACACTTGCGAGCCGTGGGATCATTGTCGGAGAACAATTCGAACTTTACGATACCGACGCCAAAATACCAACAGCCTTAACAGCAGTATAATATCGTTAAAATTTGGAGAAAAAGAGTGATGACGTATTGGATATCATCACTCTTTTCGCATACCTCGTTGTTTTTTTCTTAGATTATGTAATATTACACCTGAGTATCGAGATTTTCAGGGATTATTTGCGAATCTAGGCAGTTTATTTGCGAATTTACGAGTTTTATTTGCGAATCTGTCCCTTTTATTTGCGATTCCAATAAGCAACAATTTTTTAGAAGGTTGTATTTTAGCAAATAAAGGGTAATGAAGTAAATAGTAGATTTCGTAAGAGAGGAATGGTGTATAAGTGGGGTACTATGATGATCATTCGCCAAGCCGTTATTCAGAGGGTTCTAAAAATCGGGGCGGCATCTTTATTGCAAGCCTTGTAGGAGCCATTATAGGGGCAATCTTGGTCATTATTGCGCTTCCAGTGTTATCAAATCGTGGGATGCTCCCCTATAAAATAGAACCAAATGAAAGTGCAGTAACGGAAACGAACAATCAGCAGCATGTTGTCCATAAGCAAGTTGCATATGAGGTAACGACAGATTCGACTAAAGCAGTGGCCAAGGCAGAAAATGCAGTTGTCGGCGTTACGAATATTCAAGCAGCAAAGTCCAATTTTTGGTCGTATCCGAATGGCAGCAACAGATCAGAACAAGCAGTAGGCACAGGTTCGGGTGTGATTTATAAAAAGGCGGGCAATCAGGCCTTCGTTGTAACCAACCACCATGTGGTGGAAGGTGCAGATAAGCTGGAAGTTACGCTGGAAAATGGAACAAAACTACCGGCGAAATTATTGGGCAGTGATATTTGGACGGATTTAGCTGTCCTTGAGATCGATGGAAGCAAGGTGACGGATGTAGCTGACTTTGGCGATTCTGATACATTGAAACTTGGAGAACCGGTGATTGCGATTGGGAACCCGCTTGGGCCTGCTTTTTCAGGCTCAGTCACTGAAGGAATTATTTCTGGGTTAAAGCGTACCATCCCGGTGGATATTAATCAAGATGGCACTCCTGATTGGCAGGCCGAAGTATTACAAACGGACGCTGCGATTAATCCCGGAAATAGCGGCGGGGCGTTAATCAATATGGCAGGTCAAGTCATTGGGATTAACTCGATGAAAATCGCCCAGAATGCCGTAGAAGGGATTGGATTTTCCATCCCTATCAATTCTGCGAAACCGATCATTGATGATCTTGAGAAATACGGCAGTGTGAAACGACCCTATATGGGAGTAGATTTAAAATCAGTGGATGAAATCCCGGCATACTATCAGTCTGAAGCACTGAAGTTGCCACCAAATGTAAATTATGGAGCAGCAATTCGCAGTGTGGAACCGAATTCACCAGCAGCCAAGGCCGGACTGAAAGAGTTAGATGTCATTGTGGAAATAGACGGTCAAAAAATTAATAACGTCATCGATTTACGGAAACAATTGTACGAGAAAAAGAAAATCGGACAAAAAATGACCGTTAAATTTTATCGGAATGGTAATCTCCAGGAAACCACTTTAACACTTACAGGCAATAGTGTGCAGCAGTAAGAGGGTGACATCCACCCTCTTGTTTTTGTGATCAGGTATGTCATAATAAAGGCCGGTAAAAATATTGTAGAAATTTTGTTGTATGGGAAGGTGAATCAGATGGTGTATGCTTGCGAGGAACATGTTGATATTGCGTTAGATAAAATTGTTTATGAGTATGAAACATTTCCGCATTTAACAAAAATAGATGTGGAAAACTTATCAACAACCTGTGAATTTTGCGAAAACCCCGCTGTATATATTGTGGCGAACAAGTGATTTCATACAAAATGTGGACAATGGTTGTGTATATGTGGATAACTTCTGTGGATATCTTGTTTGTAAACTGTTTGTAATCAATTTTTAAAGGGTTGTGGATTGTGAATATCTCTATTATTACGGTTGGCAAATTGAAAGAAAAGTACTTAAAACTTGGCATTGACGAGTATTTAAAGCGATTATCTGCTTATGCAAAGGTTGAAATCATTGAAGTGGCAGATGAAAAAGCACCGGAAGAACTAAGCGAAGTGGAAATAATGCAAGTAAAACAAAAAGAAGGAGAGCGGATATTAGCTAAACTAAGTACAGATACATACGTAATTGCCCTCGCCATCCAAGGTAAAATGCAATCATCAGAAGAATTGGCAAAAGAATTGGACCGGCTGGCGACCTACGGAAAAAGTAAAATTGCTTTCGTCATTGGCGGATCTCTAGGGTTGAGCAATGAAGTGTTGAAACGGTCGAATGAGCAGCTCTCCTTTTCACGGATGACCTTCCCCCATCAGCTCATGAGGCTGATTTTGGTGGAGCAGATTTATCGAGCGTTTCGGATTAATCGGGGGGAGCCGTATCATAA
>Ga0070737_10006210_pt1 | contig 11041 bp, 10 predicted proteins | sample Coa_R1_10_FD_66438 | JGI IMG/M metagenome (GOLD analysis project Ga0070737, IMG submission 66438) | Surface soil microbial communities from Centralia Pennsylvania, which are recovering from an underground coalmine fire - Coalmine... | ecosystem: Environmental > Terrestrial > Soil > Unclassified...
CAGCCGCTTCCCCGTGCGAATATAAAACGGCACGCCGGCCCAGCGCCAATTCTCGATCTGTAGTTTCAGCGCCGCATAAGTCTCTACTTCCGATTGCGGTGAAACGTCCGGTTCCTCGCGATATCCCGGCACCGGTTTCCCGTCGATTTCCCCAGCGCCGTATTGGCCGCGAACTGCCATGCAATTCACCTCGTTGGGATTGCAGACCTTGATGGCGTCGATGGCCTTGGCTTTCTCCGCCCGAACGGCATCCGCTCCGAAGGAATTCGGCGCCTCCATAGCGGTCATCGCTACCAATTGAAAGACATGGTTCGGCACCATATCGCGCAGCGCGCCGGTGTTTTCATAGAATCGCCCTCGGCCTTCAACCCCCACCGTTTCGCCCACCGTGATCTGAACGTGTTCGATCCGGTCGCGGTTCCAAAGCGGCTCGAAGAGGCCGTTGGCGAACCGGAACAACATGATGTTCTGCACCGTTTCCTTGCCGAGGAAGTGGTCGATGCGATACACCTGGCTTTCACTCAGCACGGCCAGAATAGTGCGGTTCAGTTCCTGCGCGGAACGAAGATCGTGGCCAAAGGGTTTTTCCACCACCACGCGCCGCCAGTGCCCGTCCTTCTCGCACCCTAACTCGCTTTCGCCAAGATGCTGCACCACTGTGCCGAAAAAACGATCGGCAATGGCCAGGTAAAACAAATAGTTCCCGCCGCAGCGCTGCTTGGAGTCTTGGTCGGCCAGCTTCGCCTTCAACGTTTCATACGTCGCCGGAGCGTTCAGGTCGCCCTTCTGATACGTCATGCGGCTGGTGAGCCATTGCCACACCTCCTGGTTGAGCGCTGACTCCTCGCCGCCATGCTTCACGAATTCGAGCGTCATCGCCTGCAGCGATTGCCGCCAATCGTCATCGCTGTGATCGGCCAGATCGACCCCCACGATTGCAAATTCGGCCGGCAGCAGTTTGGCGCAGGCCAGGTTGTACAGCGCTGGAACAACTAAGCGCTTCGTGAGGTCGCCCGCTGCTCCGAAGATCACCATGCAGCATGGTCCCGCCGGCTTAGCGCCGCTTGCTCTATCGTGTGGCATCGCTTCCTATTCTGACTCGGTGGTCTTTTTCTTGCGCTTCCTCTTCGGCTACTGCGAGCGGATTGCGCAGATCGAGCCAGTAGAATCGGGAGCACAGGCCGACAATAGAGAAGACATGAGCTTAGGCGAACAGATCACATACTTATTCATCCTGGGGCTGCCGATTGCGAGCATTGCCTGGACCGTAACCCACGAAGAAGTCTTCCGCGAGCCGCGCGAATGGTGCAAGAACCGCAGCCAGAGCTGCCGCCGCGTTTTCGAACGCAAGTTCTTTTACCTGTTCACCTGCGAATACTGCTTCAGCCACTACATTGTCGTTGTGTTCCTGTTCATCACGCGCTACAAGCTGTTATACGAGGACTGGCGCGGTTACCTGATCGCGTTTTTCGGCCTCGTCTGGGTCGCGAATTTCTATATGAATATCTACTCGCGCGTGCGGCTCGAGATCAAGAAAGAGCGCGTCGAAATCGCCGTTAAGGAAAAGAACATGGCCGAACCCGAGCCGCAGCCGCAAATTGAACTGCCCGTCGGCCGCTAGCTTCCGGACGCCATTAACTTCTTCTGGTCCTCCGGCGTCAATTCGTCATATAGCTCATCGAAGACCGCATTAGTCCATCCGAAGCCGGCCTGATTGGCGCTGTAACCGAAGTGAATCTTGGTGCTGACGTTCGACCCGCCGCTGACGACGTCGTATTTCTCGACGATAAAGCCTTGGCGCAGAAACTCGCGGTGCACCAGCGACAGCCACTTCATCGCAATCCGTTCGGCATCGTCCCGGTACCCGTAGCGGCGCAGGCCTTCCACCGCGATCATCTGCAGCGGCGCCCAGCCGAACGGCGAATCCCATTGGTTGCCGCTCACATATGTGCTGGTCTGCAGGCCGCCTACGCGCTCGAACAAGGGCAGATTCTTCTCTACCCGCGCCGCCTCTTCTTTGCTTGCAAAGCCCGCCCATAGCGGATAGAAGGTCGTCAGGAACGGATAATGGCGAACCTGCTTCGTCTGGAAGTTGTAGTCGAAATACAGACCGTCTTTGTCGTCCCACATCAGGCGATTCACACGCTCGGCGCGGTCCTGCGCGCGTTTGCGCCACACCTCCGCATCCCCGCCGCGGTCGAGCTTCTCCAAAATCTCGGCCGTCTGCGTCTCCATCAGGTACAGCAGCGAGTTGAGACACACGGGATCGTAGTGAATGATGTCGATATTGAACGCCCCGAAGCGGTTCGATGGATCGAAACCCGATTCGCGCATGGAGCGGTCGCCTTTATAGAAGAGCTGAGTGAGCTGGTTCGTCGCGCGGTCGTAGTATTGGCTCACGTCGTAGTCCTTGATTTCGTGCGTGCGAAAGAAATCTTTCACTAAGTCGTAGTGCGTGAGGCCTTGCGCGTTGCGCTCCGCCGAGACGACTTCCGGCGCTGGCCCTTCGCCCATGTCCCAATAACGCGAGAGACCGGTTTCAGGCGTCAAGTGCGGCTCGGTAACCCATATCCGGTAGTATTTTTCGATCATCGGCTCGGCTTCTTCCAGCCACTTGCGGTCGTGTGTCTTCGCATAGACGCCCAGCACCATCTGCGTCAGAAAGGGAGGCTGCGAGCGCGTGAGATAGTATGTGCGATTCGCGTTCAAAACCTTTCCGTAGTTCTTGGTTTCGTACAAAAAGTTATCGGCCATGTCTTTCGCAAACTTCAGTTCGCCATCGCGCAGCAGACCGACCTGAATAAAGTAACTGTCCCAGCCGTACATTTCATTGAATCGCCCGCCGGGTACGACATAGGGCTCGGGCAGATACAGCAGCCCCTGCTCGCGCAGTGAGTCGAGGTCTTCGGGCAGCGGCTCAATGTTGATGGTCTTGAATCCGGCGGCGGGCACCTCGCGCCGCAGACCTTCGATCAACTGCACGTCGTCGCTGCGCGGCACATACACCGGCCACCGGCCGTCCGGCTCAGGCTTGAACTTGGGATCGACCGCCGCGGTCGCAAGATTCTTATTCGAGCGCGTCAGCGTCGTCCACGTCTGCTGGATGTATTCGAGGATGTTGGCGGTTTGCGCGGGCGGCGACGGATTCTGAGCATACAGCGCAGCGGCAACGAGAGCGACGACTACGGTTAAAGTTCTCTTCATAGGTTCACCAGGTGAAAGTCACGGTTTTGGTTTGATAGCCGGAGCCGGCCGGAAATTCCACGTGCAGTTCCCCGTTACGCACTTCCCCGCCCTGGGCGGTCGCGTTCGGGCGGTTGAGCCGCAGCGGTAGATCGTAGCTTGAGCCGCCAGGCGCCGCAAGCAAGAAGATGGCTTGACGGTCTGAGCTGCGCTCGTCGAGCACCTTCAACTGCGAAGTCAGCGCGCCCTCGCTCGGCAGGTGTGCGGGAATGGATATTTCGACGGGCGGCAGCGCAAACGAGAATGTCTGGCCGCCGCGCACAACCAGCCGCCCCGCCTCGCGCCGATACTCAAGCTGGACGAACGATGAGCCCAGCGGAACGTTGTGCAGCGTGGCGTGATCCCAATCGGCTGGAAGGTGCGGATCGAGATGCAGCTTGTTGTGCTGCGCCTCCCAGGTGATGCCAAAGAGTCCGCGAATGAGCGGCACGATCACCATCGCTGACGACCACATCTGGTGCGAACTGCTGCGCCCCAGCGGTTGATAGAACTCGCCAGAGAGCAACTCGGTCACCGACCCGAGATCCTGCGCCCACGTCAGGCCGGCGTTTTGCATCAGGTGCGCGAAGCCCGAGAGCGGCCGTCCGGCGCGGTATTCGGCCAGCGATACCCAGCCCGTGAACAGCGGCCATATGGAGCCCTGGTGATAGCTGAGGGGATCGTAGAACGGCGTGCGGTCGCTGATGTCGCGCGTCCCCCAATCGGCCGAAAATTCGCTCGACGCCCAGCGCGTCAACATCGACCCGGCGTTCTTTAAGCCGAACGTTCCATCCCACCACGCCACCGACGGGTACACGCTCGCGGTGTGATCGAGCGAGCCGTCCTGGTTACGGCTGAATGCATACAACTGCGACGCCGGCTCATAATATTCGGACTCGATCTTACTAGCAATCTGCCGCGATTTCTTTTGCGCGGCGCTCGCCAGTTCTTCATCGTGCATCAGTGCGGCGAGATAGGCGACCGCTTGTGCCGACTGCTGATCCATTGCCGCCAGATAGATTTCTTCGTGCGGCATGCCGCTTGGCCAACTCTCGACCCAGCCCGTACCTTCCGTGTTGGCGTAAATGCCGTCCGTCGTCTCGTGCGCACGCGTAAATCGATACGCCTTCCGGACCACCTCCCAATTGCGCTTCAAGTAGTCCATATCGCCGCTGGCCTTGACGTAATCGCACATCGCCATGACGAACAGCGGCGTCGAATCCGCGGCGGCATAGAAATACGGCGTCGCTTTCCAATCCAGCGCCTCGGCCGATTGTGAATACTCATGCATGATCTTGCCGTCCTCACGCTGCCGCCGAATCAGAAAATCGAGCGCGCGCCGGGTCAATGCAAAATCGCCATAGCTGTTGATTGCATAAGTCGTGAATAGCGTGTCGCGCCCGAAGAACCAGGCGTAGCCCGGCCGCGCCGAATCGGCCGATTCGTAGTAGCCGGCCACCATCCCGATTTCGTCGTCATATTTCACCTGCATCTGGTCAATCGATATCTCCGCCCACTGCAATGCTTCGTTCAAATGCCGGTCAGGCGTGTCGATCGTGAGTCGATGATCGAAAAAATGCGCGTAGTAATCCTGGGTTTGCGTATAGAGTTGCGGCAGGGCGGCGGCAATCTGTGAGACCTGCCCGGCCGCTTCCGCTGCGCCCGTCAGCCCGAGAATCAGCGGATAAATGGAACCGTGGTCCCGCTTCGGGTCGTACGACAGCTTCAGCTCGAGCGGATAGGTTTGCGGATGCTCCTGATACGGCACCATGATGCCGGGGCGCGTACGCGGCATCGCGACAATAGCCGAGAATTTCGGGTCGTCGGTATGCAACATATAGAACCCGCCGTTCGAAATCCACTCGCCGTTCGGCCTCCCGAAGTTCGGAGCCGGCCACATGTGCAGCATCTCCGGCGTGAAGGAAAACGTGAGATCGAGCGGGCGCGCCGATTCGAATTCGAAATACACGACCGCGCCCGTTGCCGGCGTACTCTCGCCGCGCGGCGCAAACAGATGCTGGCGAATCGTGAACGCCGCGTGCGAATAAGTAATGATGGTTTCCGCGGGCGTGACTTCAATTTCGGCGGCCAGTGCGTTCACATCGATCGGAACCGCGTAATTGGCGAGCTCGGCGCGAATGCGAAAATTGCTCAGAATCTTGTTCGGCCAGAGCCATGCCTCGAACACTCCGTTTTGCCTGCCGAACAGCGCACCATGTTCCCCCGCCACGGTCCACGGCGTGCGCGGCACGCATGGAGCAACGATGCGCAGCGTCGGCTCCTGCTTGGGAAACTCCGGCAGGGGAGCAAGCTCCGCCCCCACCGCACCCGTCGCCAGCAGCACAATCGACAGTCCCCGAGTCAGCATATGCACTGACTGATATCCAATCACATTCGCAGCTCATGAACTCGCCAGTTCGAGGTAAGCAGCCGTAACAGGTGTAGCACTAAGTGCTATACTTTACAAATTGGCAAACCGCGCTGAGAAATCTACAATCCGGGCCTTCAAAACATCCTGGTTCACCAGAGCGGCCCGGAAAGCGCGCATATCGGATGAAGAGCTTTGCTCTGCGATCCAGCAAGTCATGCTGGGTCGGGCAGACAATCTCGGCGGAGGCGTATTTAAGAAGCGCTTGAGAAGGAATCAATACCGCGCCATTCTCTTGGCGAGCACCGGTCGGTATTGGGTCTATGAATATCTGTTCGCCAAGCAGGATCGGGCGAACATCGATAATGACGAACTGGCTGGTTTCCGCAACCTTGCCAAGGCTTACGGCACTGTGACAGAACAGCAACTAGATCAGCTCATACAGAACAACGATTGGATGGAGATTTGCAATGGCCACAAAGCGTAAATATAAGAGCGAAGCGTTCGAGGCGATCCACTCTTCAGCCTCAGCACTCTACAAGGCAGGAGCTATCGACAAGCACACGATGCGAAGTTTTGATGTCTCGTGTCTCACCGCACCTGCTCCCCTGAAACCGCGGCAAATTAAGAAACTCCGTGAGCGTCTCCATGTCAGCCAGCCGGTGTTTGCGCGTTATCTCAATACCAGTGAATCGACAATTGAGAAGTGGGAGACCGGCGCAAAGCAGCCGAGTGGCATAGCGCTCAAACTCCTCTCTATCGTTGACAAACATGGATTGGAAGCGCTGGTCTAATCCGGTCACGATGAGGCGGGTTAAGCTAATACGCCCAGCGCCACAAATTCACGCCGGCGGTGTACCCGGCCCCAACGGCCGCGAACAGCACTAAGTCGCCCTTCTTCAATCGGCCTTGCTCGAGCGCGTCCTGTGTCGCCAACGGAATCGTCGCCGCCGTCGTGTTGCCGTATTTATCCAGGTCCACGATCACGCTGTCCTCCGGCAACCCCAGCCGTTCCGCCGTGGCGGCAATAATGCGCTTGTTCGCCTGGTGCGGAATCATGATCTTCACATCGCGCGGGCTCAGGCCATATTTCTGCAGCGCCGCGTCGCTCAGCTCATACATCTTGCGCACAGCGTACTTGAACACCTGCGGGCCGGCCTGCTTCACATAATGCTGGCGGTTCGCAACCGTCTCAGCGCTTGCCGGCAGACGGCTGCCGCCCGCGGGCATATTCAGGAACTGCGCCCCGGAACCGTCAATCTCGTTGACATGACCGATAAACCCCTCGCCCGGCGAGTCCGACGGCTCGATCAGGAACGCCCCCGCGCCATAGCCAAACAGAATGCACGTCGTGCGGTCCGTGTAATCGAGAATGCGCGACATTGTGTCGGCGCCAATCACTAACACCTTGCGATGCGTGCCTGCGCCCACCAGGTGTGCCGCCACCGTGATGCCATACAGAAACCCCGAGCAGGCCGCGATCAGATCGAAGCCCCACGCGCCTGCCGCGCCCAGCCGGTCCTGCACCAGGCACGCCGTCGATGGAAACAGCATATCCGGCGTCACCGTGCAGAGGATGATCGCATCCAGCTCCGTCGCCGCCACCTTCGTCTGGCACAGCACCTTCTTCGCCGCCTCCACCGCCATATCGGAAGTAGCGATCTCGGGACCGGCGATATGCCGCTCCCGAATGCCCGTGCGGCTCATGATCCATTCATCATTCGTCTCCACCATCTGCGATAAGTCATGGTTCGTCAGCAAACGGGGCGGTACGAAGCATCCTACACCGCTGATCTTGGCATTGAGCACGCGAACGTTCTTCCTTTTCTCTGCTTGAAATTACCGCGTCGGCTATCTCGAGGCGGCCGGCAACTCCATGGTACAGTCGGTGAAAATGCAAGTCGAGACTGCCCTCTTCTTCGAGACAGTCGAGCAGATTTACGAGCGCGTCTTTCGCACCCTAAAACCCCGCACGCCGGTCCCGCGCATCACCGTGCAATTTCGCAAATACGCAAACGCGAACAGCCGCATAAAGCTGCAGGACGGCCATCTGCACGCCGACATTAGCGATCTGCTGGAAACCGCGCCGGCGCCCATTCAGGAGGCGCTCGCCTTCATTCTCATCTCAAAGCTTTACCGGAAAACACCCGCACCCGCCATCGTCGCCAGATACCGGCGATATATGAATCGAGGCGACGTGCGCCGCACTCTGCACCTGGTTAAACAGGAACGCGGGCGCAAATCCTACCGCGACCCGCGCGGCCGCGTTTACAACTTATGCGCCATTTTTGAGGAGCTGAACTTCCAGTATTTCCATGGATTAATGGCGCGCCCCGAACTCGGCTGGAGTCTTCGTCCGTCCCGAACCACGCTCGGCCATTACGACCCTTCGCACCACGTGATTGTGTTAACCGTGCTTCTCGACTCGGAAAAGGCGCCCGAATTACTCGTGAAATATGTCATGTTCCACGAGATGCTGCACCTCCGATTTCCGACCGAACACCGGGGCGCGCGCCGCTGCGTGCACACAAAAGAGTTTAAGCAAGCGGAACGGGAATTCCAGGATTACCGAAAAGCCATCGCGGAAATGAAGCGCTTTGTGGAGCGTGTGGCAGCCAGCTAGAAGCGGCGAATTTCGGCGGATTAGCTGGCGTGTGCGCTCGAGATAAACGCCACTTGGGCGTTCAATTCTTCCAGCCGCAAAACAACCGCCCGGATCGTAAGGGTGCGGAACCCGATGCAGCACAGCAGGTAATTCACCTCGGCTGTCACCACAGCATGCATAAAGGCGAGCTTGAGCTTTAACAACCGCCCCATCATCTCCGACCGGTCCTCCATATTCGCTGCGATCAGAGCACGAGCCCCGGCGTGAAGACGGTTGTAATCCGTAATCAGACGGTTCATATACTGGCGGAAGATCCGGAGCCGCTCTTTGCGCAGCCTCTTATAGAGATCCAGGTCGAACCCAGGCTGGTTGGACACAAAAGAGAAATCTTCGTCACACAAAAGGGCGTGCATCGACTCGTAGGCGGCTGCGGAAAACCCGTTCACCCAATCGGAACTGGTTTCCGGGGCGGTACCGCGCCGACTAAGCAGCTTAAGAGCCACTCGAATGATGAAGGCGAGAGTGAGAATGAAAAGAAGTACTGGGGTCAGGACTAGTACGGAAGTCAAGTTCGGTCTCCGTAGAGACTACGGTACAGGAATGTAGGAGGGGATTCAAGTACTAAAAGCGCTTTTTATACGCTTTTACAGTTGGTTTCGGAAAATGAGTGGAAACTCGCGAGGAAAGCTCTCATTAATTCCGGCGCGACGCTCGGAGTAGGGCCTGATTCATGGCTTCGAGCTGTCCGACCAGACGCTGTTGCTCGGTCGGTCCCCAACTGTGGCCGATCCGCACGCGTTTGGTTTCACCAGCGCGGTTGATGAGGATCAGCCAATAGACGTAGCACGCCGCTAGCATAAAAGTCGCTACATCACTGAAAAGCCACAGACTCGCTCGCGGGATGTACGTGCGACCAAGTAGTAGCGCTGTTGTCGTGGAGAAAAAAACGGTGAAACCGATCGTAAATACGGCAAGATTCCTAGGCATCTGCACCGGGAACCAGAGTATGAAGGCAAGCATGGCCAGTAGCATGAGAATAGCTGCCATAAACATTACTCGCTCCATCACAAAAACAAACGCAACAGCCCTGTCGATTGGATCTGCCGACACCGCTAACCCGGATGCCAAATACTCAGGCTCGGCGGTTAGAAGCGCAATCACAAGCGCACCTAAAAACGAAAAGAAGACAAGCTTCCGAGAAAGTCGCCAAACACCCGGAAGCTGGCCCAGAACGGCACTCAAGAGCGCATACACCACCCAGAGAGACAAAACCCACGCTACCGGCCTCATCGCCATCCATGCCAGCCGATAATCCACGTGCGGGTGGCGCAGAGATCTAGTAGCGAAGAAAACGGCAGACGAGAACAGATCAAACAGCACAAAGGCGCAAAATACGCGGTATACCTTATGCAAACGCAACGTCAGTAGGCGAATGACCAACGCAAGGGCAAGCGCGTCACTGATATACTGCGCAATATCGGTTACGCTCATGTTCTCTCGGGCTGTCTTGGATAGTAGATCAAAAACAGGCGCAGATCAACTGTCTGCGTGCACTACTACTCAAACGTACCAAAGAGACGCAAACGTTCAGAACGGACGTTCTGTCGTGACGGGTGCCACGTTCGGGCCAGGATTGGGCCATGGTGGATACGCAAATAGCGCGCCGGCGAAGGTCATTATCAGAAAAGATGCTGCAATTAGTTTTTTCATAAAGGTCAAAATGTTAGGTATTTTTCTCGCTTCCGCGAGCCACTTGACCTGTACGATAAGTGCGGGATTAAGACCTAATTTATGAACCTACTGTCGTTTTCCACACACGGAACGGTCCTAGTCCCCACAGTACTAAACTTGCGTGCTCCCGCACTAAAAGCTCTTGCCACCGGGAATTATCCATGTATCATGAAGGCTACAGGCCCATGCTGAGTAGTAAGCCATCCTTCCACATCCCCGAGTTTCTCCAACACCTGTGGCGGCGTGAATTGTCGCTTATTCCGACGTACTACGGCCGTATGGTGTTCCTGGCGGGCCTGCGCAATCCCGATACCGGCCGCTATGAGTATTATGGATGCTCGGAACGCACATCCCTTTCCAGTGTAAGTCAAGGGCTGCGGGGAATTCACGAAGAAATTTTTCGAGAATGGGTCACGTTACCCTTGGAGCGCAAGCAAGCCGATGTTGAAAAGTACGTCAACGGACTTGAAATCAGCCCCGTGGACTTGATTGACGCTTGGCTGCGGCTCGAACCTTATAAGAACCTGGTACCCGCTTCCGTCCAGGGACCGGAACGGGAAAAACACTACTCGGACATCCAGGTCATCCTGGGCCTGCTCATGAACGTGTACGGCGTCTCTTCACCAAATCCAGACGCATAGCCACCCCCACCACCTGCCCGATCACATCGGCCTCCCCCGGATACCGGAAAATCTCGACCTGCGCCTGCGATAGCGGATGCGGCTGCACGATCAGGAAGCCGCGCTTTTCCGTGCACCAACCGCACCGGAAACCCGTGCGGTGCTCAAGAAAGTAAATCGGCCGTTCGTGCTCGTAGATCCACCCGTCCTTGGCGATGCGCCGCTTCGATTCGTCGATCTGAATGAATGAGCCAGGCGGAATCGCCGGAAACATGGTCCAATCGTCTGCGCCGATAAACGCATAGCGCAGGTGCCGCACGTCGAGTGAGTCCAAAAGCACCACCGGCAGTTTGCCCCAGCTCTCGGCGTGGCGCTTCAAATAAGTCGTGTTGCGCGCATCCGCCGCCGCGCTCGCATCCTCCGGAACTTCAACCGCCGCCGGCGGCGTGTCTCGAAACTCAGCCGTACGCGTCTCACGCAGAGGAAGTCCCGTGG
>Ga0070737_10006212_pt1 | contig 11040 bp, 12 predicted proteins | sample Coa_R1_10_FD_66438 | JGI IMG/M metagenome (GOLD analysis project Ga0070737, IMG submission 66438) | Surface soil microbial communities from Centralia Pennsylvania, which are recovering from an underground coalmine fire - Coalmine... | ecosystem: Environmental > Terrestrial > Soil > Unclassified...
CCCGAGCCGGGCGCTGTCGGGGACACGGGCGTCGGTGAAGAACACCTCGTTGAACTCCGCCTCGCCGGTGATCTGGTAGAGGGGGCGCACCTCGACCCCCGGCGCGTGCATGTCCACGAGGAAGCAGGTGATCCCCGCGTGCTTGGGCACGTCGGGGTCCGTCCGTGCCAGGAGCAGCCCGAAGCTGGCCAGGTGCGCGACGGTGGTCCAGACCTTCTGGCCGTTCAGGACCCACTCGTCGCCGTCGCGCTCCGCCCTCGTCGCGAGGCTCGCCACGTCGGAGCCGGCCCCGGGCTCGCTGAAGAGCTGGCACCAGATCTCCTCGCCGGTGAACAGGGGGCGAAGGTAGCGGTCGAGCTGTGCCTCGGTGCCGTGGCTGATCAGGGTAGGGGCGACCATGCCGTAGCCGATGACGTTGCGCACGGCCGCCGACGGGGCACCTGCGTCGCGCAGGCGCGCGACCACGCGCTGGTGCAGCGACGGCGACAGGCCGAGCCCGCCGCGCCCGACCGGGAAGTGGACCCACGCCAGACCCCGGTCGAACTGGGCGCCAAGGAACGACTCCGGCGACGTCGTCCCCGGCGGCACCTCGCGGACCAGCGCGTCCACGAGCCGGTCGACCTCGGCGGCTCCCTCCTCGGTCTGGCCGGCTCCCTGGCCCGGTGCCCCCTCTCCCGGGGCGGCGCCCGCACGGGTCTCGATTGCCATCACGAAGGCTCCTCTCCTCGCCGGCGGCAGCGGCGTTCGACTGCAGCATCGCGCAGGGCCGACGCCGTGCGGGGAACGACCGGCAGACCGCGCTCCTACACTGCGTGCCGAGGAGGAGGCGGTGGACCGGCGCGCGCGAGGGCTGAGGGTCGCCGCAGCTGGCACCGTCGGACGCGCCGCCGCGGCGGCAGGGATCGCCTCGATGGCGGCCTGGGAAGGGGTGCAGGGACGCCAGTCGGTGGCGTCCCACGCCAGCATCCTCGCGGTGGTCGGTGGGACGCTCGCACTGGCGGCCGTGGCCGGACGGCGTCGGCAACGGTGCCGGACCGGCGACTGGGCTCGGGGTCTCCTCAGGTCGCGTGGCACCGCGCCCGTCGCTGGCTCGGTCCTGTGGGCCGTGCTGGTGGTCGTCACGGTGGGGTGGGACCTGGCGAGCTTCCTGGCCCAGCGCCGATGGCTCCCCACGCTCAGCCGCCTCATCGGCGCGGTGACCGACCACCCCGCCGGACGGGGGGCGCTGTTCGCGTGCTGGATCGCCCTCGGGCTCTACCTCGCCCTCGGCTGGCGCCGGCCACGTGCGGAGGGCGGACCGTGACGCCCGGCGCCGCCGTCTGGGCGGTCATCGGGGCCGGGTGGGTCGCCTGGCTGGTCGTCACGCGCCTGGTCGGGCCGCTCCCGGGCATCGAGCGGGTCGTCCGCCTGCTCCTCGGGTCGTGGCTGGGCCGTGCGGTCGCCCTCGCCGCGTGGGCAGAGGCCGGGTGGCACGTCTTCGGCCAGCGTCCCTAGCTCATGTGTGGCGCAGCTGGGTCTGGCGCGCTCGGCGGGCCGGCACGACGATGGCGTGGTTGCGCACGTACACGAACCACGCCGTCGTGGCCAGCGCTCCTTGGATCCCCATGCCGACGAACCCGAGGAAGATGAGGAGGCCCAGCGTGAGGTACCCGTTGTTGGGGCCGATCGACTGCTTGCCGTGGATCCACGTGATGAGCGCCATGATGAAGAACTCGAGACCCCACCAGGAGCTGAACATGACCACGGCCGCCCGAGCGGTGGTCCGGTAGCCGCCAGAGAGGGGCCGCAGCGACCGCGGGATGACCGCGCCCGCGACCGCGAGGAACACGAGGAGGACGCCTCCGGCGACGATCGCCGGCCACCACGCGTCGGTATACACACCGAGCGTCGCGAACGACATCGAGCACGCGAACACGATCGTGAGCCCGATCAGCGTCAGGTACAGCGTCCGCACCGCCTCACCCTTCTCTTCGTCGATGACTCCGCTGCTGCCGGCGAGCCGGCGCGCGCACACACAGCATGCCCTACTCGCCGTCGGCGGTCACATCCGTCCGGCACTCGGCGCAGCGTCCCAGGATGGCGAAGTGCCGCGGGTCGATCGTGAACCCGTACCGCTCGGCCGCCTCACGGGCCAGCCCTGCGAAGAGGTCCTCGGGCGCCTCCACGCGTCTCCCGCAGCGCTCGCAGATGAGGTGGGAGTGGGCGTCGGAGGCGAGCTGGTAGGTCGCAGGCCCGTGGCCCAGGTGGCTGTGGACGATCACGCCGAGCCGCTCGAGCTCCTCGAGGTTCCGGTAGATGGTCGAGAGGTGGACGTCAGGGGCGCGCGCCTGGACGGCCGCGGCGAGCTCCTCGACCGAGCGGTGGTCGCTCGACTCGAAGAGCACCTCGAGGAGCAGCCGGCGCGAGGCCGTCGCACGGCCGCCGCTCGCCCTGAGCAGGTCCAGGACCTCCTGGACGCTGGCAGGCGGGGCGGACGCACCGGGGCGCCCGCGGGCGCGCGAGCTGGCGGCTGGGCCGGTCACGGCCCCACGTTAGACACCGTCGCCCGCCAACGGGCCACGGTCACTCCGTGACGAGCGCCACGGCGAAGCCGTCGTAGCCCTTCTGCCCGACGCACTGGATTGCGGTCGCCACGAGCCGGGGCTCCCGACCCATCGCCTCGAGGGTGCCACGGGTCCCGGCCACGATCGGGTCGTCCGAGCCTTCCTCGAGGACACGTCCGCCGCGCACGACGTTGTCGACGACGACGAGCGTGCCTGGCCGTCCGAGGCGGAGCGCCCAGCGGAGGTACTCGGGGTAGTGGTCCTTGTCGGCGTCGATGAAGACGAAGTCGAACGGCCCCGCGCCCTCGTGCTCGAGCGCGCCGAGCGAGTCCAGCGCCCGCCCGAGCCTGAGGTCCACGACGTGGTCGACGCCCGCACGTGCGTAGTTGCGCCGCGCCACCTCGGCGTGGTGCGGGTCGATCTCGAGGGTGACGACGGAGCCGCCCTCCCCGACCGCCCTCGCCATCCAGATGGTGCTGTAGCCGGCGAGCGCGCCGATCTCGAGCACCTTGCGCGCGCCGACGGCCCGGACCAGCACGTGGAGGAGCCCGCCCAGGGGGGCCGAGACGCTGATCGGGGGCAGTCCCCCCTCCTCGGCGCTGCGCAGGGTCTCCTCGAAGACCGGGTCGTCGGGGAGGAGGGTGCTCGCGAAGAACCGGTCCACCTCTGTCCAGAGCTTGTCGTCCATGGGCCTCCTTCGTAGCCGATCTCAGGTCGCCGCGTCGGCACGGACCGGAGCGGTGCCCACGCGGCCGGGGACCGCCCGCCACGACAGCGCCACCATCCCGATGATGAGGAAGCTGAGGGCCGCCGCGGTGTCGAAGGGCAGCCACGGCGCGGCGGCGAACAACCCACCCGCCGCTGCAGCCGACAGGGCCGTCGCGCCGGTCTGGCTGGCCGCGAAGAGCCCCTGTGCGTGCCCGTGGCGCTCAGGGGTGGTCCCTTCGCCGAGGAGGGACTGGGTGGCCGGCAGGGCGAGGGCGAAGCCGGCCGACTCCCAGATGCCGAGCACCATGAGCAGGACCACTCCCTTGACGAAGGGGTACCCCGCGCAGAAGCCCGCCGTCCAGACCAGGGCGGCGACCCCGAACCACCGCCGGTCGAACCGGTCTGCGAGCCATCCCGCCGGGCGCGACATCACGGCGAACGGGAGGGCGAAGAGGGTCCAGCTCAGGCCGACCTCCCACGAGACGGCGCCGAGGCGGGTCATGAGCAGCGTCCAGCAGGACTCGTAGACGCCGCTCGAGACGCCGATGACCGCCGAGGCCAGCAACGCCCCCCTGACCGCCCGGGCGGCCGTCGACGGGGCGAGGGCGGGCGTGCCACCGGTGGCCGGCAGCTCGACGTCCTCCGGCAGGGACGTGGCGACACGGGCGGCGGCGCGTGCGGCGGAGAGCACCGGCACCACGGCGACCACGGACGCCGCGCCCGCGGCGACGAAGAGCAGGTGCATGGCACCGACCCCGGCCACGCTCCCGAGCACGGGGCCGACCCCGAGGCCGCCGAGCTGCGCGGCGTAGACCCTGCCGCTCGCGCGGCCCCGGTACGAGAGCGGGACCGCGTGCGCGAGCATCGCCAGGGCCGCCACCGTCGCCCCGCCGGCGCCAGCGCCCTGCAGCGCACGGAACACGACGTCGAGGAGCGCGGGCGCCGGGATGAGGAAGAGGAAGCTCCCGGCCGCGTAGACCACCAGGCCCCCGACGAGGACCGGCACCCGCCCGAGCCGGTCCGACACCCGGCCCGCGCCGTACTCGAACACGAACGCCGCCGCGAAGTAGGCGGCCATCACGGCACCGACGACCGAGTCCGAACCCCCGTGCGCCTTCACGTACAGCGGGAGGAGGGGGAGGATGGCGCCCGCGCCCGCCCACTGCAGCACGACGGCGAGCGACAGCGATCGCACGAGGCCCCTGAGCGCAGGGGGCAGGGGACCTGAGGACGCGCCGGCGGCGAGCTCACTGGACGCGTCCATTCGCCCATCATGCCCTTCTGCGAGCGCCGCCACGGACAGCGGCGACCTGTGGCACGCCGGCCGCGGCAGTACGCTCGGGCGCGCCGTGCACCCGCGCGCGGACTCGGCACCGGGAGGCACGATGACGATCGAGACCTCGTACCGCTACGAGCAGATCAGCCCGAAGGCCTACGAGCACCCGGCCGACCGGGCGGCAACCTCCGCCCTGCATGCGGTGCCGCTCCTCGACAAGGTGATCAAGCGGCTGATCGACCTCGGCCACGAGAAGCGGCTCCGCCAGATCGTGCTCGGCAACGCGGTGCGGGTCGCGCCGGACCAGCTCGAGGAGATCTGGCGCAGGTACGTGCAGGTGACGACGATCCTGGACCTCCCGACGGTCCCGGACCTCTACGTGTACAACCGGGCGGAGGTCAACGCCATGACCCTCGGCGCCAACCGCCCGATCGTGGTCATGAACTCGTCCCTGGTGTCGGGCTACACGAGCGACGAGGTGCAGACCGTGCTCGCGCACGAGGCGAGCCACGTGCTGTCGGAGCACTACTACTACACGACCGCGCTCGTGCTGCTCGGCCAGTTCCTCAACGGCGCGCTGCCCAAGTCGCTCCTCCTCGGGCTTCCGGCGCGCGCCATCTACTACGCGCTGCTCGAGTGGGCACGCGCCGCCGAGCTGTCCGCCGACCGCGCCGCCGCGCTGGTGAAGGTCGACCCGCTGGATCCCTGCCGGGTGATGATGCGGCTTGCGGGAGGAGCGGTCGACAGCCTGAACTTCGAGGCGTTCTTGAAGCAGGCGACCGAGTACCACGGCGAGGACGACCTCTTCTCGCGCAACGCGCGCTTCTGGGCCGAGCTCCGGATGGACCATCCATTCGCCGTACGCCGCGTGAAGGAGCTCGTGGACTGGGTGCAGGCCGGCGACTACGACCGCATCCGGTCCGGCTCGTACCCGAGGCGCGGCCAGGAGCCGCCGCCGTCCGCCGAGTTCGAGGCAGCCGTCGCCGCCTACCGTGCCAAGTTCGCCGCCTTCCTCGAGCGCAGCGCCGGCGACCTGCAGCGGCTCGGACGCCAGTTCGGAGACTGGCTCAAGGCCCGCGCGCCCGGCCCCGACGAAGACTGACACGACGAGCGCCCGGGCTCTCGCCCGGGCGCTCGTTGAGGTCCGCTTGGCGGGGCTCAGGCGTACAGGTTGGGGTCCCTTTCGATGTCCGCCTGCTCGTGCGCCTGACGGGCGATGAGCGCCTCGATGTCGGCGCGCGGCGCCGCCGAGTACTGCGCCCAGAGGTAGATCCCCAACGCGAAGGCGGCGACGACGGCCATGTCCGCCCAGAACGGGATGTTGTGGGTGGCGGTCACGCTGAACCACAGCTGGGACCCTGTGAACTGCCCCTGCCAGGAGATCAGCGTCAGCCCGATCAGCCACGCGGGGAGCCAGACGGCGGACCGAAGCTCCATGGGCGGGCGTGTCTTGTCGAAGAGCATGAAGCCGCCGATCACGATGTAGCCGATGGCAAGGCAGATCTCGAAGTGCAGGATGGAGCCGAACCCCGCCCAGTAGACGAGCAGGTTGGCGATCATGAAGGCGACCGGCCCGAGGACCGACGCGCCCCACATGCGGTACGGCCGGGGCGCGTCCGGGAGGCGCTTGCGGAACGCCCCCAGTGAGAGGGGCGCGCCGCAGTACATCAGCACCGAGATGAGGGTCACGAGTGTCACGAGCGCGTGCCAGCTCGGGAACGGCAGGAGGAAGACCAGACCGAGGACGAAGGCGACGATCAGGCTCACCCACGGGATGCCGTTCTTGTCGAGCTTCGTGAACGCCTGCGGGAAGTAGCGGTTCCTCCCCAGCCCGTAGCCGATGCGCGACGTCGAGGTCACGTAGATGTTCCCGGTGCCAGCAGGGGAGATGAAGGCGTCCACCCGCAGGATGTTGGCCAGCCAGGCGAAGGCGGTGAGGCCGGCCAGGCCGGCGAAGGGACCGGCACTGATCACGGGGTTCTTCGCGAGCCCTGCCCAGCCGCCGTGCAGGGCGCTTGCCGGCATGGCGGCAGTGAAGACGACCTGCAGCATGCAGTAGATCAGCGTCCCGATCATGATCGAGATGATGATGGCGCGCGGGAGGTTGCGCTGCGGGTTCTTCACCTCGGCAGCAAGCTGGTCGGCCTGCTCGAAGCCGAGGTAGGCGAAGACGATGCCCGACGAGGGGATCGCAGCGAAGACCGCCTTGATGCCGTACGGCATGAAGCCGCCCGCCGACTTGAGGTCGAAGTTGGCGCCGTGGAACTTGAAGAGCAAGACGATGATCGCGAGGACTGGGATCGCGACCTTCCACCACGTGATCGCCTCGTTCACGCGGGTGAAGACGCGCATGGCGAGGAAGTTCACGGCCGTGAAGATCGCCATCAGGGCGATCGTGAGCAGGAAGCCTGCCCCCGTCACGACACCCTTTGTCGGGTTGTACAGGCCGTGGTCGAAGTACGAGAGGTACTCGAACACGGCGAAGCACTCGACCGGCGCGACCGTGACCGCCTGGAGCCACGAGAAGAAGCCGAAGGCGGTCCCCGCGGTGCCCCCGAAGGCGAAGTGGGGGAACCGCGCCGTCCCGCCCGACACCGGGAACATGGCTCCGAGCTCCGCGTGGCAGAGGGCGAGGATGATGATGGCGACCCCGCCGATGAGCCAGCCGATCAGCGCCGCAGGCCCGGCGGCGACCGACGCGTAGAAGGCGCCGAACAGCCAGCCCGACCCGATGATCGAGGTCTCCGACGACCAGGTTGCGCCGATCAGCCCCATCGATCGCTGGAAGCCGGCGTCCACCGGTCTCACGACGGACGACGAGATCGTCGACTGCGACGTGTCCGTTGCCATGGTTCCCCTCCTGAGCGCTGCACGCTCTGTCGTTGCAGCCCAAACTCACGGCCCGCTGGGAGCCGGCCACCGGCACGCCCCCACCGATCGCCGCGCAGCATAACCCCACGCGGTGCCGATGTGGGGGTTTGCTCCACAGTTTCCGCGTGGCGCACGACTTGTTCCGCGAGCCGCACGAGCGCCCGTTTGGGAACGCTGCGGGCGCGCAAACGTCGGTGCCGTCACCTCCGCACGTAGCGGCACTCCGCGGCACCGGTCGCGGTATCGACCTTGGCGTGCCCGTCGGCGGCGAAGCCGTGCTTCTCGTAGAAGGCGCGTGCCCGGCCGTTGCCGGCATAGACCCACAGGTGCGCGGGCCGCCCACGCAGCGCGTGCTCGAGCAACGCCTCGGCGAGCCCGCTCCCCCACCGGGGGCGGTCCACGTAGAGGCTCGCGAGCTCGAGGGGCGGCAGCCCCGGCTCCTCCGGGTCGTGGGACGGGCCCCAGCACGCCAGCCCCACGATCGTCGGCTGCGAACCCGTCGTCTCGGCGACGGCGGTCCTGCGGCGTCGGTCTCCGAGCCGCCGCCTCCACCGTGCGGCGGCGTCGGCCGCTCGCGCGAGTACCTCGGGATCGAGGAGCCCGGCGTAGGCGTCCGTCCAGCACTGGTGGTGGAAGCGGCCGATCGCCTCGGCGTCCTCCACCACGGCGCGCCGGATCGTCCAGTCGCCGACCCGGCTCACCCCGGCGGGACGGCGCCGTGGCCGTTGGGCGAGACCGGCTCGTCGGCGGCCGACGGCTCGCCCTGCCCGTCCGCTCGCCACTCGCGACGCATGGTCCCGGCCAGCACCGCGCGCGCTGCGGCAGCCTTCGCAGCCTCTGCCTTCCCCATCGCCTCGAGCGAAGGCGCGAGGTAGCCGACCCCTGCGACGACGACGCCGACGAGCATGACGCCCATCCCGAGCAAACGGGTCGTCTGGTAGGTCGCGAGCACCCCGCCCCCCGCGCCGACGACGACGCCGAGGGCACCCATGACCGCGCCGATCCTCGCGATCCGCTCCGCGCCGGCGGCGAGGACCAGCACGCCGAAGGCGCCCAGGAACAGAGCGATGCCGACGGCGCCGTGCGCGGCGTAGACCCAGATCCCGCGCGCGGGGAGGACGGCCGGCGGGCGGCGGAACGGCACCGCGACGATGACCGCGATGCCGAGCACGAGCTCGAGCCCGACGACGGCGGCCATCGTGCTCCAGACCCGGCGGACGAGCCGCCCGGCGAGCAGGACCCGCCCCAGGGCGCCCCGAGCTTCGTCCGGAAGCGCCCCGCCCTCGGCCGCAGAGCGCTGGGGGGCGATCCGTACCAGCGCCTGGTAGGTCGCGAGCGCGACGAGCAGGTGCATCACCATGAGCGTGCCGACCCCTGCCGCGGGCTCCCCCAGCGCGAACAGGACGGCGTCGGGGACCCACAGGAGCAGCATCGCCACTGCGGCGAGCCTGAGGAACACGCGGCGCGCGGCCGCACTCGCGTGCACGAGGACGGCCCACGTCCCCGAGCCGAGGAGCACCCCGGCGACGACGAGGCTCCCGTAGTCCGCCGCTCGGAAGTGGGAGAAGTGCCGGGTGGCGGGGAACTGCGCCTCGGCGACGTGCACCGCGAGCACGCAGAGCGCGAGGGACGCCACCAGCGCGGCGAGCGTCGCGACCACGAGCCTCACGGCCGAGGGCGGCACGCCCGGGGACGGCCCGATCCTCGCCGCCCGCAATGCCCGCTGACCGACGCCGGGGGTCCTCGGGGAAGCCATCTCCTCATTGCACCACGGCGGGCGCGCCATCCGGACGCGCGTCCCCGCGGACCCTGGCGCAGACGTCAGGCGAGCACGACGAGCAGCGCGACGAAGACGAGGTACGCCCCGACGACGAGCCACCCCGCGGCCCGCGGCACGCCGCGCCGGACGTAGGCGATCACGAGGACGAGGGCCGTCAGGCTCGCGTACCACACGGCGACGAACGACTCGGTCCCCGTCCTCGGACCGGGCCCGAGCAGGATCGCCGGAACGAGGAAGCCGGCCGCCACGTTCAGGGCGTTGCTGTTGAGCGCGGTGCTGAGGGTGGCCACCCCCCGGCCGCGCCGGGCCCAGTAGAGCGCGGCGACCGCGTTCGGCAGGCTGGTGACGGCGGCCAGCACCACCCCTCCCTCGACGATCCCTGCCATGGAGATCCGTGCTCCGAGCCGCGTGGCCGCGCGCTCCATCACGACGCTCGACACGACGACGACGACCAGCCCGACGGCACCGACCAGCACGTCGCGGGGCCTCGCGCGCCGCGCGTCGAGCGCAGCGCGCAGCTCCAGCTCCTCCTCGGCGATCGCCATTTGGAGCGCGCGGCGCAACCGCGACGGGTTGGGCCGTGCCGACCCGTCGAGCGCCGCCACGCCGGCGTAGGGGACCAGCACCAGGAGGACCGCGAGGAGCCCGATCCAAGGCGCGAGCACGCCTGCCACGGTCGCAAGGCAGGCGAGCGCCACGAAGAGCGCGACGGCGCCCTGGAGGACCACCACGCGCCGGTGCAGCGAGATCATCCCGGCGACGACGCTGCCGAGGCCGAGGAGCGCCGCGAGGTTGAAGACGTTCGAGCCGATCACCACACCTGCGCCCACCGGCCCCTTGTGCTGGCTGAGCGCGCTCACCGCCGAGGTGATCTCCGGGGCGTCCGCGACGAGCGCCGAGATGAGGCCGAGCAGGGCCTCGGACGCCCCGAGGCGGCCCCCGAGGCGCTCGACGCGGGAGACGACGACCCAGCTGCACCCGAGGCTCACCAGCGCGCCACCAGCGAAGAGCAGCGCCTCCGCCGCGCCGCTCACCGGCGGGCTCGGATCGACGAGGGGGGGCGGAGGCGGGGTTCGGAGTCGCAGCGCACGTCGTCTCCCGTCGGCTCGGGCAGGTGTCCTCGTGCCGACCAGGCTTCCCGGCGCTCCCCGGCCACTGTATACCTGGCCGAGATCGTCATCGAACCCCAACACGACCCCCAGGGCGGCCACACGCGTCGGGAGCACGCTCGTTCCATGACGACAGGCGCGCAGGACGCATACTTGTGCTTCGAGTCGTGCACGGGCAGCTGGGTCTTCGACACGGCCCGCATGCGCTACCGGCGGATCTTGAACGGGTACCCGCGGCGTGCGACGACCCCGTGGCAGCCCTACTACGGGCTCGAGGTGGAAGGCGGATCGGAGTCCTTCACCGTCCTGCTGAGCCCCGACGGGACGCGACGGCTCCATTCGTGGAGGCACCTCGGGCCATGCCCCGAGTGCGGAGGGATCGCGTCCGGGACCCGGAGCGCAGACGAGCTGCGCGGCGCGCTCGTCGGCTGATCGGTCACGCCGGATCAGTCAGAGAGCATCCCGATCCCCCGCGGAAAGCTGTGGAGCCGCTCGCTGCCCGTCGCGGTGACCAGGAGCAGTTCGCCCGTCTGGACCCCGGCCCTGCCGTCGGTAGTCACGACATTGGGCTGCACGACGATCGTCATCCCTTCTTCCAGCACGAAGGAGTCGTGACGGGGCCGCCTCCCGCCGCCGGGAACGACCGGCGGCAGGTACCCGCCCACGAAACCGTGGACCAGGTCGTCGCACGTCGTGAAGCCGGCGGACTCGATGACCCGTGCCGCGTCGGCGAGCTCGGCGCCGGTGGTCCCC
>Ga0070737_10006215_pt1 | contig 11034 bp, 8 predicted proteins | sample Coa_R1_10_FD_66438 | JGI IMG/M metagenome (GOLD analysis project Ga0070737, IMG submission 66438) | Surface soil microbial communities from Centralia Pennsylvania, which are recovering from an underground coalmine fire - Coalmine... | ecosystem: Environmental > Terrestrial > Soil > Unclassified ...
AACATTTCCCGGTAGTTGGCGACCATCCCCAACTGGCGCATGATTCCTTCGGCACCGATCAGGGCGCGAATCAAAAAGACGCTGTGGGCCGGCGATTTGTAGAGCCGATGTTGCAGCGTTATTTCGCCCACCGCGGTGGCCTTGGCGACCGAATCGTACGTCTTCGGATCGAAACGTTGTTCAGCCAGGACCGGCTCGAACAGCATGCGCACGATTTCGACCATCGGTGCCGGATCCTGCGCCCGATCTATATAGCCCAGCGCCACCAGCGCCTGCGCCATCGCACGCTCGTTGCCATCGAGCATCGCGCGCGCCAGCTTGAGATTGGCCTTGCGCACGACATCGGAAAAACGCCGAATCGAGCCGAAATCGAGGATACCGAGTCGGGGATGGTAGGTGACCAGATAATTACCGGGGTGAGGATCGGTATGCAGCACGCCGAATTCCAGGATCTGGCGCCACACCAGGTTGAAGTACTTGCGCGCCACCCAATGCTTGAGTTCCACATCGACCCCCGGCGCCAGCACATCGGTCAGCGCGTAGCCGTCGACGTAGCTCATGGTGAGAATCCGCCGGGAGCTTAATTCCAGCACCACGGTGGGAATGATGATTTCGGGGTCGTCGCTTAACAGTTCGCGAAACAGTGCCATGTTGGCCGCTTCGCGCTGGTAGTCCAGTTCTTCCTTGATGCGCTCTTCAAGTTCGGCATAGATGGTGCGGGTGTCTATCTTCTGGCGCATCAAATCGTGCGCGATCGCGCGCAGCGCGGCCAGCAGCAGCTTGAGGTTTTTCAGATCCTGCTCGACGGTCTCCTGCACGCCGGGATATTGAATCTTGACCGCCACCTCGCGGCCATCAAGCAGCGTGGCGCGATGGACCTGGCCGAGCGAGGCCGCGGCAAAGGCCTGGCGCTCGAAACGTGCGAACAGCCGCTCGGGCCGCTTGCCCAGTTCGCTCTGGACCTGGTCGGCAATCGTCGCGTAGTCCATCGGTGGCACGCTTGCCTGCGTCAGGCTCAGGACTTCCAGCGCCTCGGCCGGCAGGATGTCCTCGCGCATCGACAGCATCTGGATGAGTTTGAGAAAGGCGCCGCGCAATTCCTGCGAACTCTGCACGATCAGGCGTGCGTTTTTGATATGGGTGTCGAGCAGGGATTTGTCGCGCGCGTCCTGTTTGAGAAAGGGGCGGCGCAAGGAAGCCCACAGGTAGTTGGAACCAACGTGCGAGGCCAGCCCGCCCATTTTGATCGCGCGGCGCGCGCGCCCGCTGGTCAACTTGTCATCGCCCATCGCTTGTGCCTCGAGGCAGGCCCACACGATTGATCAGCGTGGCGGCCATCGCCGCACCGAAGCCGTTGTCGATGTTTACCGTCAGCACCCCGCCCGCGCACGAATTGAGCATGCCCAGCAGCGCGGCGATGCCGCCGAAAGCGGCGCCGTAACCGATACTGGTGGGCACGGCAATCACCGGCTTGTCGATCAGGCCGGCAACGACCGACGGCAGTGCCCCTTCCATTCCGGCCACCACAATCAGGATTGCGGCGGCGGCAATTTCCTGAAGGTTGCTGGTCAGGCGATGCAGCCCGGCCACGCCGACATCGTACAAGCGCGTGACCCGATTGCCGAACAGCTCGGCGCAGGTCGCCGCCTCTTCGGCGACCGGCAGGTCGGAAGTCCCCGCCGCGATTACCATCACGCTGCCGTGGCCGAGCACTTCGGGGACGTGCGACAGTACCACCCCGATGTGCGCTTGCGCGCGATAGTCCAGCGCCGGGAGCAGGCGCCGTGTCTGCCGCGCCTTGGCCGGGCGCAACCGGGTTACAATCAGGTTCTGTCCCGCCTCGACCACGCGAGCGCCGATTTGGGCAATTTGCGCGGCTGACTTGCCCGATCCGAACACTACTTCGGGCACGCCGCGTCGCAACTGGCGATGGAGGTCGAGTTTGGCGAATTCCAGATCGGCGAAAGGCAGATGACGCAGGCGCCGGAGCCCTTCGTCGACGCCCAGGCGGCCGCGAGCGATATGTTCGAGAATAGCGCGGATGTTGTCTTCGGTCATGACCTGCGCTGGGATTCGGGCCGCAATGGGCGGTCCAGAGTCAGGAGCAAATCGCGCACCGCCCGCGCATCGCTGCGGACCACCTTGAGGGTCACGTCGGCGACCTTCAGTTGCTCGCCCGGCTTGGGAATGTGTCCCAACCCCTCCACTACCAGCCCACCCACAGTAGCATAGCCTTCGCCCTCGGGCAGGCGCAGGCCGTAGCGCTCGTTGAGCACGCTCAGCGGCGTGCGGGCCACCACCGCCAGGGTCTGCGGCCCCACGGGACGGGCCAATTCCTCGCGCACATCGTATTCATCCTCGATTTCTCCCACGACCTCTTCCAGCAGGTCCTCAAGTGTAATGATTCCGGCCGCGTCGCCGTATTCGTCCACCACCACCGCCAGGCTCTCGCGTGTGCGTTGCAATGCCAGCAGGATCTCGTCCAGCGGCGTGGCCTCGGCAAAATAGCTCACCGGGCGCATGATATCGCGCACCGGACGGTGCAAGTCGGGGGACTCGAGCAGGTCGAAAACATGAACCACGCCGACCAGATTGGGCGCGCGCTCCTCGTAAACCGGCAGGCGGCTGTAGCCCTCGCGCCGCACCACTTCGATCACCTTTGCCTGCGCCATGTCGATCGGCACCGATACCACGCGCGCCGCCGGCACCATCGCATGGCGAGCCTCGGAGCGGGTGAAACGGAAAATGCGCCCGATCATGAAGCGTTCGCCAGGGAGGATCGAGTCGGGCCGCGCCTGGCCCTCGCGCTTCTCGCGCCGTTGGAGAAGCCGCGCCAGGTCCTCGCGCGCGATGAAGGCGCTGCTTTGCTCGCCACGCACTCCAGCCAGATAGCGCAGCGCACGGCTCAGGCTGGTTTCGATCATCAACAGCGGCGCCAGAACCACAGCGACTACGCGCAGCGGATAAGCGGCCAGATAAGCGAAGCGGGTCGGCATCGTGAGCGCGACCAGCTTCGGCAGGGTCTCGCCCAACAGCACGCTGAAAGGTGCCAGGATGAAGGCTGCGATCAACTCGTGGCGCGGGGCGTAATGATGCATGAAGGTGGTCAGCAGCGCCGCCGAAATCACCGTAGCGAGGTTGGTGGCCGACAGGGTCGCGGCCAGCAGCCAATCGCGGCGCGCCAGCAGGCGGCTGAGCAGACGCGCGGATTTTTCGCCTCGCTCAGCCGCGGCCTTGAGTTTCAGATCGTCGGCTGAGACGATGGCGATCTCGCTGGCGGAGAAGAAGCTCTGGAAAATCAGGCATCCGGCGATGCCTATCGCAACTGCGAGCAGCGTCATCAAACGAGTCTCCGCAAGGTGACGCGCTCGATGGTGGCGCCACGCACCTTTTCAATCTCGACGTCGAAGTCGAACAGTGGAAAATGCTCGCCCGCGCGCGGCACGCGTCCCAGGCGGCGCAGGAGCAGGCGATTGAGGGTCACGGCGCCGGCATCGCTGACCGGCAAGCCGTTGCGGCCCAACACTTCGGCCAGGCGGCGGATTTCGACCGATCCCGCCACCAGCCAGCGGCCCGCGCCCAGTTCCGTTATCTCCGGTCCCTCCAGGTCGAATTCGTCCTCGATCTCGCCGAACAGTTCTTCGAGCAGATCTTCCAACGTGACCAGACCCAACAACTTGCCGTATTCGTCGACCACCAGTGCCATATGAACCCGGTCGCGGCGCATCTCATCGAGCAGTTGGCCCAAAGGCTTGCTCGGCGGTACGAAATACGGTGGACGCAGCAGCCGCTCAAGCCGTGGAAAGCCCGGTTCGATTCGTCGGGCGGCCAGATCCTTGGCGTACAAAACGCCGACGACGTGGTCGAGGTCGTCGCGGTAGATCGGAACCCGCGAGAAGTGGCCAGCGGCGACCTCGCCCAGCAGGCGTTCCGGGGCGATGTTCAGCGGCAGGGCGAAGATGCGCTCGCGCGGGGTCATGATCTCCGAGGCCCGCCGTCCGCCCAGATCGAACACCCTGTGGATCATCTCTCGCTCGGTGGGCTCGACCTGTCCTTGATCCGTGCTGGCCTGCAGCAGGGCCTTGAATTCGCTCTCCGATATCGGTTCGGGTGCGGCCGCGGGATAGACAAGGATTCTGCCGGTGAGCTGCCGGAGCAGGCTGGCGAAGCTTGCCAGCGGCCGCGCGCTCAGTTGCATGACGGCAGCGGGAAAAGCGAGCGCCAATGTCTTGGGCGTGATGTCGCTGACCAGCAGGATGAGGATCAGGTTAACGGGCACCGCGAGGTAGCTGCCCCATTGGCTGCTCAGATGCAGCAAAAACGATGTCATCAGGCATTCGATGAACACGTTGGCGACTTCGGTCAGCCCGATGATGCCGATCAGGGCTTCCACCGGACCTTGCAGCAGCCGTTCAACCGCGGCGCCCACCGCTCCCGTCAGTCGTTCGCGCGCACTCTCCATCCGCAGGAGCGAGAACAGAGCCGTTTCGGAGGCTGAAAGCAGGGCCGCCGCCATCAGCAACAAGGCGATGAGAGGCAACAAAAACCACATACTCAGGAGGTCGCGGTCTGGCTCAATAATTGATCCCATCCACCCCGATGAGAGGGCCGCACCAGCCGCCCATCGGCGCCGCGCAGGTTGAGCCCCTCCCGGCGCGGCCTGATCTCGCCAATTCGCCGCACCGCCACGCCCAGGTGTCGACTCAACTGCGCGTCGGTCAGGTCGGGCGGCAAGCAAAACAATAACTCATAATCCTCGCCACCGGTTAGTGCGAAATCCAGGTGGTCTTTCGCCACCGCGCGGTAGGCTGGCGAGAGGGGCAGGGCGTCCAGTTGCACAACCGCGCCCGTTTCGCTGCGCTCCAGGATGTGGCCGAGGTCCTGCAGCAGCCCGTCGCTGATATCGATTGCGGCGGCGCGACGTTTAAGCGCAGCCAGCTTAAGTCCGGCGCCCAGGCGTGCGACCGGGGCGCGATAACGCGCGGTCAGGAATCGGCCCGCGCTCGTGGTTGCCCGCATCTGCCCCGCCAGGATACGCCATCCCAGCGCGGCGTCGCCCAGGGTCCCGGTCACATAAATTGCGTCGCCAACGCGGGCTGCGTCGCGCCTGAGAATGACCGGGCCGGCATCACCCAGCAGTGCGATAGTGATGGTCAGTTGCCGCGAACTGGTGACGTTGCCACCCACGATATCGACGCCCGCCGCGCGCGCCGCTCGCTTAAGCCCGACGTAGATCCGGCGGGGTAGGTCACCGGGCAGATCGGAACGCACCCCGAGGTTGACCACGCAGGTGTGCGGCATGCCGCCCATCGCAGCGATATCGCTCAAGTTGACCGCGAGGGCTCTCGCACCCAGCACCGGTGCGCCGAGCCACTTGAGGTCGAAATGGACCTCTTCGACCATCGAGTCGATTGTGAGCAGCAGCGGTGCGCGCGCGCTGGCGATCACGGCGCAATCGTCGCCCGGCCCCACGATTACACGGCGGGAAAACTGCAGCCCTTTGCATAGTTGCGCGATCAGTTCGAATTCTCCCGCCGGCTTCATCGGTCTCCTGGTTGGTACACGTGGGCCGGCGGCCGTGTGGGCAGACCTTTGCCCGGCAAGTTTGTGGGATGTGCCGGTGGCCAACGGTGTCCGCGCCGCGGGCGTGTTCACAGCCGACCGACCGCCTGAGCGATCACGTCCAAGGCGAAAGCCGCTTCATCCGGCGCCAGAATCAGCGGCGGCGCCAGACGCGCCACGCATTCGGCGTTCAACGTCCAGTTGGTGATCACGCCATGAGCGATACAGTCACGCACGAAACGGTTGGTCAGTTCCGCCGTCGCGAACTCCAGCCCGAGCAGCATCCCGATACCGCGCACCGCCACCAGCGGACCGCCGGCGAGAGCGCTCAGCCGCTCCTTGAGCATCCCGCCCATGGCCGTGGCCCGTGCCGCCAACCCTTCACCAACGATCACTTCGAGCGCTGCCAGTCCCGCCGCGCAGGACAGGGGATGGCCGCCGAAGGTGGTGATGTGGCCCAGCGGCGGATCATGAGCCAACACCTCAAGCAATTGGGGTCGGCCGCAAAACGCGCCCAACGGCAAGCCGCCACCCAGCGCTTTCGCCAACACGATCAGGTCGGGCGTGACGCCGAAATGCTCCAGTGCGAAGAGGCGGCCGGTACGACCCAAGCCGGTCAGCACTTCGTCGAAGACCAGCAACGCCCCAGCTTCCCGGCACCGCTCGCTCAGCGCGCGCATGAATTGTACGCTGGGTATACGCACGCCGGCTTCGGCCTGAACCGGTTCGATGATCACCGCGGCGACGTTTTCGTCGATCGCCGCCAGAGCGCTCTCCTCGCCGTAAGGCAGATGCAGGACCGGGCCGGGAAGCGGGCCAAACGGGTCGCGGAAAGCGGGGTTCCCGGCCAACGCCATGGCTCCCGTCGTATCGCCGTGATAAGCCCCCTCGAAGGCCACAAAGCCCGCGCGGCCGGTGAACTTGCGCGCGGTTTTCAGCGCGCCTTCGATTGCTTCGGCGCCGCTGTTGGTGAAATAGATCTGCTCGATCGGATCCGGCAGCAACTGGGCCAGACGGCGTGCCAGTTCGACCTGAACCTCGAGAATGTATTCGCCGTAGACCATCACGTGCAGGTACCGACTCGCCTGGCGCTCGATCGCCGCCAGCACCGCACGATGACCGTGGCCGAGGGCGGCCACACCGATACCGGAGATGAAGTCGAGGTAGCGCTGCCCCTGCGCGCCATGCAGCCAGACGCCTTCAGCGCGCTCGATACGCAAGCCCAAAGGCACGGGGGAAGTTTGCGCCAGATGTCGCAGGAAAGCGGCGCCCAGTTCGTCATTCATATGCGCAGGACAAGCGGGAAATGGATTGCAGGCGGGCAAGAAAGCGGCCGCCCCCGTGCGGCCAATCGGGCGGCGGCGACTGCAGTTCCCCCGGGCGGCAAAAGTACGAGGCGCCCCGCTGGCGTAAAACTGCGTGAAACCGGGCGAGCCGTTGCCCCGGGTCGGCGAGCGCCACGCCCTCGATTCCGGGGCCGGCGGCCAGACGCGTCTCCAGTTCATCGAGCTGCGAAAGGACGCTGACCCGCAGCGTGCGGCACAAGGGTGAGGCATTCAGCTTGCCGGCGGGATCGAAGAGCACGGCCCAATCCAGCTCTTCGCTGCTCCAAAGCTCAGCTCCATTATTTCCTATCATACGCCAAAGGCAGTCCTCGCGCACCGCGCGCGCCGAGGCCGCCGTCGAAACATCGGGACGGGCGGGCGGTAGTGTGCGATGCAGCGCCGCCAACGCCACCGCGATTTGCCGCGCCATATCGCGCGCCCGTGCGACCTCGGCCTCGATGAACAGGTGGTGCATCGACAGGCATCCACGCTGGTCAAAGAGCGCGACATCGCGCGCAATCGCCGCGCTCAAGGCTCGGTCTGCTAAACCCTCGCGTGTAACGATGCCAATACTGAGGCGGGCGCCAAAGTCGATCAGTTTTCTGCCGAGCGAAACCGCGAGCAGGGCCATCGTTTCGTCGTTGCCGAATGCCGCCACCATGTCGCACACCTGCGCCAAAGCTGCGGTGCATTCGCTTTGTTGGCGGTCCCAGGTGCACACCGCCAACCGCTGGGCGAGATGGCTGTCCAGTTGTGCGATGGTCCTGGCGAAGGCCGGGAAGAAGAAAGGCTGAGCGCTCGCCGATTTGACAATCGCCCTGGCTCCCGCGATCAAAGCCTGTGCCAGCTCGTGTAGTCCGGCTCCAGGCGCGTTGCCCGGCATGACAAAGCCGAACAGGCAATCGCTGGGCGGTAACGCTTCGGCCAGGGACAGTAGATGGCGCGTGTCGAAGCGGGCGAGCAGGGCGTCGAGCGAGGCATCCAGGAGTGGCTCGCTTTGGCCGCCGGCGAGAGCGGTCGCGGCGATCATTTCACGTCTTAAGGGATAGTCGGGCTGGCGCCAGAGACGGCAGGCATCGGCGATCACTCCGGCAGTGCGGATGCGGGCCGCGACATCATGCGCCCCGGACGGCATCCGAGCGGCGATTGCATGGATTGCCGCGGAATCGGCCGTCCCAGCCCCATCGGCGACGCCGGCTTGTACACTGGCTGCGCCCGAGAGCCGCACCTCGGCTGCGGCGAACTGTTCGATTCCCAGCGCGCAGCCGCGTGCATCGGCTGCCAGCGCGCGCCCGTGAATCTGCACCGTGCCGTCCGCCAGCACCGTGCCGAGATCCTCGGTCATCAGGGCGCTGATGGAGCCGGCGTTGGCGAGATCGAAGAAACATAGCAGGCCCGGTGCGCCGGGCGGTACGGGCCGCATCGTGACCGGATCGCGGGCGCTGACATGCAGCCACGGCGGCGGCAGTTTCACGCGCGCTGCCTGCGGGCGAAGGTAAGGCGTATTGAAGGGGGTGGCATCGTAAAGCTGCGAGCAGAGTTCAGTCATGCCGTACTCGTTGATCACCAGCTCGGAAGCAATGCCAAGATAATCGTGCGCCGCGGCTGTCAATTCTTCGCTGCTCATCGGAATGGCCTGCCCCTTGGCTCCGCCCGTGTCCATCAGACGGGAGCCTGCGGCCAGTCTTAGCCTGCTTCCGCTCTGACGCAGGAAATCGAACAGGACGGCGAATGCGGCGGTGGTGCCAAGGATTCCCACGGGTTCGCCCTGGCTCCTGGTATTGGCCAGAAACCGCGCCGCGGCTTCGACATCGACACCGCGTTGCGTCGCGCAGCAGCACGAGTCCGCGGCGCCAAAAGCCTCGAACGCCCAGGTCAGCATCTGTGACAGCGAGGATTCTGGCAGGCGATCGGCCGTGGGATGCAGCGCCAGCAACGGCATCCGGCGGCCTTCGGGGAAGAGCATGCGGCGCATATGAGCCACCGCCGAGGCCCGGTAGAGCGCAAGATCGCTCACGAAATGGCGCCCGCGAGTGGCCTCGCCCCGACTGGTTCCGCTGGTGACGAATACGCGCTCGGCGCTTTGGGGCTGCGCGCTCAAAATCGTATGCTTGAAGGCGGCAGTGCTGACCAATGGGATATCAAACAAGCTGCGGACCGTTGCCGGCGATGCTTGCATGCTCAGGCAGTACCTGCGATAGGCCTCGATCCGTGCAAACTGCTCGCTGAAAATGGCGAGCGCGAGCGGTTCCAGTTCCGAGGGTCTGGGAGCTGCGATGAAGTCGAGGATTGCCTGGGTCATCATTTGCCAATCCATGATTGCATCGCCGCTCCCATTGCTTCAATCAGTTCTTCGCACGCGGCCACGGCCGCCCGGCTGCACCTCAAAGCGCTTGAAGCGGACAATTCGTTCCAAAGCCCACCCGCGGAACGGTCGGCGCTAAGGCGCGAGGTATTTTTTAATGGATTGCACGAGGTTTTTGGCATCGCCGGTATCGCCTCGCTTGATGGAAAGTTGGCTTTTTGGTATCACACTGCTCAGGCGCGCCCCAGGAGGGCGCGGCAAATGAAAAAGTTCATCGCCGGCGCGGTGCTAGGGTTCCTGTGTTGCTGGGGCATGTCTTTCGCTGGGCAGGGGGTCGATCATAACGGCTCGTACTGGAACAAACTCGATGGGGCTGCCAAAGCCGGGTACGTCGACGGCTATTCCGACGCGATGCAGGTGAGCGTCGGCAAGCTCGACAACTTGACGGTGGCGGCGGATCTCTTCCGTTGGAAGGGCGCCAAGAAAATCATCCGGCAATTGAGCCGCGAACTCTCGGTCGGTGATCAAAGCTCCGAACAGGTCGTGCAGAAACTCAACCAGCTTTATGCCGACCGCAAATATAGCGAGCTGGATCTCGGTTCGGCGGTTCAACTCCTGACCATGCGCGCGCAAACCGCGGACAGCAGCAATTCCGCCTCGCATTAAGCCGCCTGTCACCAGCGTAGGAGATACGGCCCTCGGGGCTGCGAGCATTCGTCTTGCAAGCCCGCGGGGGCCTGCCTAGCCTATGCAGCGGAGCATAGGTGATTGAACGCATCGATTCCATTGCTGGCGAAGGTTGCCGAAGCGACCGTCGGGATTCATTCCCAGATTCCTTCCACACATAACTCAGCGCTTATCGGGCTGGGCACAGAGCGCCGCACCGGCGGCGTGATCATCGAACCAGACGGCCTGATCCTCACTATCAACTACGGCCTCATCGGTGCGCAGAACCTGATCGTGACGCTCACCAGTGGCGAGCAGCGTCAGGGATGGGTGGTGGCGCAGGATTACGTCAGCGGCCTGGGGCTGGTGCGCATCCAGGGACATGGATTGCCTTGTCTCACGCCGGCGCCCTCGACCGCTTGCGCGCTGGGCCAGGATGTCTTTGTAGTTTCCGCTATTGCCAACGAGGAGCGACGTGCCGACTCCGGTATCATCACCTATATTGGCCCATTCGACGCCGTGTGGGAGTACAGCATCGACCGCTGCCTGATGGCGTCGGCGATGAATTTCGGTATTGGCGGCGGCCCGATGTGCAACTCGCTGGCGGAGATGATCGGTATCACCTACCTGAGCCCGTCCGAGATCGGCCGTTCGGTACTGGCGATTCCGTGCGATTACTTCATCAATGCGCGCGACGAGCTTATCACCCAGGGGCGGCGGGTCAGCGTGAAAGGCCGGCCATGGTTGGGCCTGCTTGCTTACACCCTGCGCGACCATGTCGTGGTCGCCGGCGTGATTCCGGGCGGTCCCAGCGAGAAGGCTGGGCTTAAGCCGGGCGACGTTGTGCTGGAAGTCGACGGCGTCAACATCAGTGAGCGTAAGGCCTTTTACACTACCATCTGGAACCGCCAGCCGGGAGAGGTGGTCAGCCTCAAGGTCTTTCGCAACAATCAACTCGAGACCGTGGCAATTCAAAGCGTGCAAGTCGAAGAATATTTCGACTGAACAGCTTCGGTTCCGGGTGAGCGGTCCGCGGCATCTTTTTGCCGATGTGAAGTTTCTTCAGGGTTCAGCCTGAAAGGCCCGCAAACGGCCGGTAGCTTCAGTGCAAACCGGCCCTACGCATGCGGCACGAATCTGGCTGTGGCTGCATAGACAAGTGTTTCGCGCAGTCGA
>Ga0070737_10006216_pt1 | contig 11032 bp, 16 predicted proteins | sample Coa_R1_10_FD_66438 | JGI IMG/M metagenome (GOLD analysis project Ga0070737, IMG submission 66438) | Surface soil microbial communities from Centralia Pennsylvania, which are recovering from an underground coalmine fire - Coalmine... | ecosystem: Environmental > Terrestrial > Soil > Unclassified...
GCGCCATCTTCGGCATGTGTAATGCACAAACTAGAAAATAGAGAAAAAATTAGGGACAGAAATAGAACTTTATGCCTCAATTTCCTTCTCCTTGGTTTATTTATTTGAGGATTCAAGGTATGAATTCTAATGCTTTCTAGTTATTGAATCTAGTAGGGCGAATTTTGTGTTCGCCTTTTCGAGTCTTGTGTGGCCTCAAGCACTTGAGGAACAAGGCGAGTCGCAAAGCCCGTGCTATATTGAACCGCGGTTCTGTGCTTTTGCAAGGTAAGACCTTGGTATCAACTCCATAATCCTAGAATAGCACTTTTCACTTTTCGAGATCGAATCTCCCGTATAGGGTTTGAACTGATACTTTGGAGTCCTGCCTTAACGACCTCCTTCTTAAAGTCGTGCCAACTTAAAAGCTTCGGGCGCTTAGGCTCTTCTATATGGATAAACATTCTTGGTCTCTTCTTCCGATCAAAACTTCGGTACTTTGTAATTTGAATAACACGGGAAGTCGGAGACACCTTTGTTACATTTCTCTCTGTGTGTATCGTAACGATTAGATCTCCTTCCATAACATGCTCTGTGAACCGAGATTTCCCCATCCAGCGAATTGAGTTCACTTCGAACTTTCGAGTATCTTTAAGTTTTTTTGATGCTTTCTTTTCTTCAGCTCTACAGAGGTGGTTTTCTTGGTCGGAGAATTCCACCGGCACTGTACTTATAATCCACAGACGCGAATGTGTGGATGATTTAGTATTTTTCTTAGGAGTGGATATCTTTGGTGGCTTATAAAGCTTTTTACAGAGTTTGATGTATCCTGGAGTGACAGGCTCTTCTTGAAGGGATTTTATCAAACCACGTGCTTGAGTTAATACGTCACTATCTCGGCACAACAAACCTCCTTCTACTAAAGTATGTTGCGAATGTCGTGAAACGTTGGGTGATCCAACTAGAAGTGTTTTGTCAAAGATGTACACTTTAGCATGTAAGTTTGGGCAGTATATATATTAACACCTTTCTTGAAGTATTTTTCGACCTCTTTTGGATCTGTCTGACCACTTTTAACTGCTCCTTGGCTCATATCTATGACAAGGTTGTCACCTTTACCTAGTGGTAAAATTTTACTTGCTCCTTGCCCCAAATAGGCTACTGCGACATGTTTGCGCTTGGATTTCCGAGCGAGTTTTGTTATTATCGGCCAAAGCTCGTCCTGTAATATCTTTAGTGCCATAGCTTATACGCTTATTGTCTCACAAAGGATAAATTGTTGTCAAGAAAAATTTTAGGTGAGTTCAAACAGTTTACGTAGTTTCTCAGCAACTTCAGCTTGCATCAGAGGTGATAGTTCTCCCAATTCACGCTGAATCAGCGAAGTGGTAACCGTCATCAGACGATGTAATCGGAGCGTAGAGGATACTCGCAACCCCGTTGTTGTAAAATCGGTTCGGCTGGAATCTAGTACCACATCGGTTTCCAGCAAGTCGGTTGGTATTCGGCTGGTAATAAACGCCAAGACGACATGGCGATGTATGCCAATCGGATTAGTCAAGCATACCGCGGGTCGTAGCTTCGCCGCTGAGAGGTCATCGAAAGGAAATGGCACCAAGACGACTTTACCCTTGGTCATCGAATGGTTTTCCGTCAGATGGCGTGTAGATGTCCTCTTCAGGTTCATTTAAGAAACCAAATGCCGGATTGGTGGCAGCCGCCCGAAGCCACTCTTTCTCGTCTATATCTATCTCCTCAGCTACCAGGATGATGACACGAACTCGACTCGGACCGACAATCGGTAGCGGCTCGTCCAGAAGAAGCCGACTCTGCTCATCAACTGTTCCTGTTGTTTCTATAGCCTTCATCGTGACTTCCATACTTCCCCCATAAAGAGAGTATTTCATGAAATGCTCATACACAAGTTTAGGAAAGAAAATCACTTCTGTAAAGCTTCCAGATTCTTTCTAGCTCATCGGAACTAAGCTCAGATTCTGCCGCACTGATATTTTCCTCTACCTGTTTTACCGTCTTTGCTCCAGGAATAACGACGGACACGGCTTTGTGAGAAAGGGAGAACCTCAGAGCCGCTTGAATTAAGGTTTGACCCTCTTTTTTCAGGAATTTTAGTTTGCCGACCTTTCGCGCCCCGTCTTCTAAAAATTTCTCATTCCACCCATGTCTGTGGTCGGTTTTTGGGAACTTTGAGTTCTCATTATATTTCCCCGTAAGAAGCCCACCCGCAAGAGGCTCGCGAGCGATGATTCCTATATTGTTTTTTAAAGCAAGGGGAAATAATCTCTCTTCCGCCTCCTGTTCCAGAATGTTGTATATGACCTGAATCGTGTCGGGCTTTCCTGTCCTTATTGCCGATATGCCGTCTTCATTATAAAAGGCTGAAACCCCGTAGAACCGGACCTTCCCCTGCTCTTTAAGTTCATCAAGCGTCTCATACACGCTATCCCTTTCTATATCGGCAGGCTTTGAATTGTGTATTTGATAGATGTCTATACAATCCCTTCCGAGCCTCCTTAAACTATTTTCTAATGCAAAAGATATGTAATTCTTCTTTAGATTGCTCTTTATTCCGCCGTCTCTATAGAAGTCCCAGCCAAACTTAGTGGCAATTATGGTCTCCTTATCTCCCCTTTCTTTTAAAACCCGACCTATGAGTTCTTCGCTGTGTCCGTCTCCATAGATGTCTGCCGTATCTATAAAGTTGACACCGAGGTCTAAAACCCTATGGAGCGCGCGTATGGATTCTTTGTCATCCGTCGGCCCGTATCCGCGCCCGCTTATAGCCCAGGCGCCAAAACCGATTTCTGAAACGAGTAGATTTGTCTTTCCGAGTTTTCTGAATTTCAATTTTGACCGGCTAGTTATAGGGTAATTTGTTTTATTTCGAAATGTAAATAATACCCAAATTCTATGAATTGGTAGGGAATTCAAAAGGAGTCATCACGACACAGGTAGGGGCAGGTTTTAAACCCGCCCCTACAAGGCTCTCTATCAAAATAGCAGATTCGATTATGATCGGTACTACCAAAGCCGGAATTATTATTCTATATGCGGCATTACCTTTTCGGCAAAGAGCTTCATGGACTCCATAGATCGCCTGTAATCGAGGCCGGGGAATTTAAAACGGCAGACGAGATGGTTGAGCGATGGCAGAGATTGCTGAAAATCTTTAATTGTCTCAATGCATTCTTCAGGCGTGCCAAATACGCCCTGCTCCTTTGCAACATCCTCCAATCTGGGGTCATTCGGGTCTGTTATCGGATTTCCTTCTCCATCAACCATTGAGCCCCATTCGGCATAGCCTTTATATATATACGTCACGTGCTCTTTAATTTCCCTCCACCCCTTTTCCCTTCCCCCGTGTGTGACATAAACATCGCGGACGAGGGGCTGTTCAATCCCTTGTGGATTGCGCCCGAATTCTCGAAGGGCATTGTGGAATAAAGCCATCTCCCTCTGGAGGAATGGTATTGTACCAACACTCGCAAGATAGAGAGGCACACCTAATCGGGCAACGCGCCTTATTGCCGGTTCCTGATATGCGCCAATCCAGATAGGAATCGGTCTTTGAACGGGTTTTGGTGTGACATTGAGGTCTCTATATTGGTGATGCTTGCCCTCGAAACTGAATGGCTCATCCCTCCAGCTCCTCTGTAGAACCTCAATGCCCTCATCCATCCGCCCTTTTCTATCCCTGAGAGAGACGCCAAAGCCATCGAATTCCTCCTGTCTATATCCCAGTCCAAGACCCAAGATTAAGCGTCCCCCTGAAATAATATCTACAACCGCGGCGTCCTCGGCGACTCTGATTGGATTATGCAGAGGCAAGAGCAAAACCCCTGTGCCGATACGGATTCTCCGGGTGCGAGCGGCTATGGCAGCCGCCGTTACGAGTAGGGAGGGGCAGTATCCATCCGACAGGAAATGATGCTCGGTTAACCATGCGGACTCAAATCCGAGTTCCTCAGCCACACCTATCTGATCTAACATTTCAGCGTATAGCTGCTGATGTGAAACAGGATTATGTGGCGGCGATTGTAGGCTGTAATACCCGACTCCAAATTTCATGGTATTTTCCCCTTCTCTTTAGGAATTAAGTCAGAGGGAACTTTTCCGGCCTTATATTTGGATCATTGCTCTAGGGCAATAAAAAAATGGCTGGCCCTCATCTTTGGATGAGAGCCAGCCGTAGTTTTCAACGAGTTTATTATCAAACTGTAAAGGACGAGCCGCAGCCACAGGAGCCTTTAGCATTCGGGTTTTTAATTGTAAACCCCGTGCCGCTAAGGCCATCTGAATAGTCAAGTATAGCTCCCTGGAGATAAGGAAAACTCAATTCATCAATCGCAACCTTAATGCCTTCTGCCTCAAAAATCTTATCCGTATCTTCGGTTGTGTCATCAAAGCCCATTTCATAAGAAAATCCAGAGCATCCGCCGGGAACTACTCGAACTCTAAGAACGGCCTCAGATATTCCTTCATCCTGTAGAAGCCTCTTAACCTCGCCAGCAGCTTTCGCAGTTACCGCAAACATATTGGCTTACCTCCTTTCTAAGATTTCTTTATTCTCTATAATTATATGCGGTAATAAAAATAATAGCAAATCCGAGTAAAAAGACAACAGAGTTTATGATTACAGACCGTCTGTGAAGCTTATTAAACCTGGTTTGCAACCCTCCATACTGAGGGGAGTCCTCAGACAGGGTTCTCATCTGTGCCCTTACATCCAGTGCCTGAGGTCTTATTACCGCTCCGGCAAATATCGCAAGCCCAACCATAATGGCAAGTATCACAACCCTCAATAGATACGAAATCCCGGATGAATGGCTTCCGGTAAGCCAAGAAAGTATAGAGGTAATGAGTGCAATACCGCCGCATATATAAGCGACAAGGTAGTATTTGGGAAAAATGCCGGAAATCACCTCTCCTGCCACCTGCCTGGGGAGAGTTTTAAAGATGCTCGGCGCCACAGAGGAAGAGAAAAAGAATATAGTTCCTATCCAGAAGACAATCGAGAGGAGATAGAGGAATCTGAGAATAACCTGCATATAGAGTAATAGTAAGCGAAAAATAAGAGAAAAGCCAGATAGTAAATAGTAAAACGTTTACCAAATTTATCCGTGGTGCATTTGAAGTAATAGTATAAGAGCTTGCCCCCTACCGCCGGTGCATTCCATAACATCACCGAGGGCAACAACATTGACGAAAATATGTAGAGGGCTTGATTCTTAAATCAAGCCCTGACGCCTTATGGGCTTATGGTTTGATGTTCTGGTTCATATGGAAAATATTCTCCGGATCGTATCGCTTCTTGACCTGCTGCAGTCGAGCATAGTTCACGCCGTAAGCAGCAGCCACCCCGTCGCTTTCGTCTTCAGTCATGAAGTTCACATAGGCACCACCCGACGCATACGGTGCAGTGGCTTCGAAAAACGCACGTGCCCATGAAATACAGGTTTCGTCATGCGCCGCCTCATCCCATCGCCCGTGCACATTCATCACGAACTTTGCATCTCGATGACCGTATGCCATAGCATCCGCAGGAACACGATTGGCTGCGCCCGCGATAAGTGCGATAATGATCTCGCACTGCGGCGAGGGCAACTTCTTCGCAAACTCGACCATCGTGTCCAGCGCCTCATTGGGCAGCTCTGTGAAATTATGGGATTTCCAGTAGTTCCTCGCGCCGGGCGTAAGCAGAGGGTCAAAGGCCTTCTGCCATTGTACATACGGCATTGCACCAATATGCTCACCATGCGCGTCGCCAAAACGGCGCAGAGCCGCTATCGACTTCTCACCCTCTGCGATATCTCCAGCATAGAAGATAGCCAATATGACAACCTCCTTGCCATGCACTTCCTTGGGAAGAAAGGGCAACGGCGGAGCCTGGCGAAGTACCACCCACACACTGAGTTCCTCAGGTAATGTTAGGGAACTCGAGAATGTAATCGAAAGAGCCGTTATTCTCACACCCGGATTGTCATTGAAAATTGATGATTGCCTGGATGCAAGGCCCGATACGGGTATGGATTCTGACTCCAAGAAGCTAGAAGATATGGAGCGTTCTCATATTATTAGAACCCTCGAAGAGGCAAACTGGATAATAGATGGTAAACGTGGAGCAGCATCTATCCTAGGAATGAATCCCGGCACCCTTAGGTCAAGGATGAAGAAGCTAGGCATTAAAAGACCTCAATCTAATAATTAAGAATCTTACAATTTGAATCATTGCATTCTCTAGCTATTCCTCAATCCCTAAAAAGCCCGCTCTGTTCGTGTGAGCGTTTTATTTTGAGGTGCGAGTAGGCAAGCGAGGTAGCGGTTCTGCCCCTTGGGGTCTTTGCAAGAAGCCCCTGACGGAGAAGGTATGGCTCGTATACGTCTTCGATTGTGTCTTTATCCTCACTCACAGCCGCAGCGATGGTTTCAATACCGACAGGGCCGCCTTTAAATTTCTCTATAATCGCTGAGAGTATAGCTCTATCTATATTGTCGAGTCCAAGTGAATCCACCTCAAGCATATCGAGCGCGCTTTGTGCTACATCCAGACTGATAACTCCGTCCGCTCTAACCTCGGCAAAATCCCTAACCCTTCTCAGAAGTCTGTTCGCAATCCTGGGCGTTCCCCTTGCACGATGGGCAACTTCGCGCGCCCCTTCATCCGTGATTTTTACCCCGAGAATTCTCGCAGACCTCTTTATTATCTCTTCGAGTTCCTCCGGGGTGTAATAGTCAAGCCTCAGATCAACTCCAAACCTCGATCTCAGGGGCGATGTAATAAGCCCCGTTCTCGTCGTAGCCCCTATTAATGTGAACCTGTGCACACTTATCTTCATTGACTTTGCAGTCGGCCCCTCTCCAATCATAAGATCAATTTTGTAATCCTCCATTGCCGAGTAGAGGTACTCCTCAACGATCCGGTTAAGGCGGTGGATCTCATCTATAAAGAAAACGTCTCTTTCGTCAAGGTGTGTGAGAATTGAAGCAAGATCGGCAATCCTCTCGATTACGGGGCCGGATGTGGCGTGGATCCTTACGCCCAACTCATTTGCGACAATGTGGGCGAGTGTGGTCTTTCCAAGCCCCGGTGGGCCGTAGAGAAGAACGTGATCGAGAGCCTCCTTTCTGCGCCGAGCGGCCTCTATAAACACCCCGATTTTCTCTTTTGCCTTAGTCTGACCCAGATACTCCTTTAGATACCTCGGCCTGATATTAGACTCAAAAAGCGCATCTTCTTCCTGGAGCTTTGGAGTTACTATCCTTTCGTCTCTCTCGTTTTTCTCGTCCATATACACTCTCTTCCATATAAAAAATACCATACATATAAATTACCCACGAATAAGCATGAAAAAATAATCTACGTGAATTCGTGGGTAATTATACCTCTTATTTGGAATGAATATCGGTCTCTTCAAACCTTTCTCATGACCTTGAGAGACTCTCTAAGGGCCATCTCAATATCATTCTCATTCGCGCTTAATTCTTCGAGTTGTAAGATGTGTTCATCAATTTCGCTCTTTGTGTATCCAAGGTTAAGAAGCGCTGAGATTACATCTTCTAAAATCCCCGCTTTTCCTGCCACCTCTCCTTTAGGCTGAATCTTTAGAGCCTTATCCTTTAGTTCAGTAACAAGCCTCGATGCAAGCTTCGATCCAATTCCGGGAATCTTTTTCTTTGATAGCTCCCCTGAAGAGATGGCAGACACAAGCTCGGCAGGAGATATGCTTGAGAGGATGTTTGTCGCCACTTTTGGCCCCACGCCTGAGACCCCGAGAAGCATTGTAAATATTCTCTTCTCGTCATCTGTTAGAAAACCAAAGAGTTCTATTGCATCGTCTTTTATATGGGTATGGATCTTTAACTCCGCCTCGCCGCCAATCTCAGGAAGGCGGTAATATGTAGAGAGCGGAACGGTAACTCCGTACCCTACCCCGTGAATATCAATAACGATTTTTCCCAGGGATTTCTCGGCTATTCTACCCCTCAGAAGAGAAATCATCTTCCGTCCACCGACGCCTCCTCTTTCGGGGTCTAATTATCTCTACGCCGAGACGTTCCTTTGTCTGAGATATGTTTATATGGCAAAGCGCAATTGCAACCGCATCTGAAACGTCCGCCCTCTTCCAATCAGGGATTCCGAGTATTGATGAAATCATCTCCTGAACCTCTAGCTTTCCAGCCCGGCCCTGACCTGTGAGGGCAAGTTTTACCTCTGTAGGAGCGTATTCATACACAGGAATCCCGGAGATTGACGCGGCAAGGAGAGCAACACCTCTTGCCTCTCCGAGTTTGAGTGCGCTCTTTGCATTTTTTGCAAAGAACACGTCTTCAATAGACACGGCATCGGGAGAGCAGCGCTCTATTACCTCTCTTAGACCTTCATAAATGGTTTTTAATCTAAGTGGAAGCGAAAAAGCTGAGTTTGGAACAATACAACCACTTTCTATATGTATTAGCTCGTCGCTGTTTCGGCTTTCTAAGACCCCGTAGCCGCAAAATCTTGAGCCGGGGTCAATTCCGAGAACTCTCATCCGGCTAACCAAAAGCCTGCATAAGTTCTTCCGCAATATCAAAGTTCGAGTAGACATTCTGAACGTCGTCGCTGTCTTCAAGGGCCTCCATAAGGCGGAGCATCTGCTCAGCCTCTCTTCCCTCAATCCTGACACTATTCTGGGGAATCATGGTAACCTCAGCCGAGGCATACTTAAGCCCCGCTCCTTCAATCGCGGCCTTTACAGATTCAAATGTGTCGGGCGAGGTAATTACGACAAGCTCGCCCTCCTCATTCTTCACGTCATCTGCTCCGGCTTCAAGCGCGACTTCAAAGAGCCTATCTTCATCTACTTTTCCTTTCTCAAAACCGATTCTCCCCTTTTTCTCAAATGTCCAAGCAACACACCCGCTCTCTCCAAGGTTGCCGCCGTATTTCGTAAATATTCTCCTAATGTCGGATACGGTACGGTTCTTATTGTCCGTAAGGACCTCAACGAGAACGGCGCTTCCGCCAGGACCATATCCCTCATAAATGACCTCGTGGAGTTCCTCTCCGCCTATTTCGCCCGTGCCTCTCTTTATAGCACGCTCAATAGTATCCTTGGGCATATTTTGATTCTTAGCAGCAGAAATTGCCATTCGAAGCCGTGGATTGGTGTTTGGGTCACCTCCTAGCCGTGCGGCGACTGTAAGCTCCCTTATGAGCTTTGTAAATACCTTTCCACGCTTGGCATCAGCTGCTGCCTTTTTGTGTTTAATATTTGACCACTTCGAATGACCAGACATAATAAATTCACCCCTTTTTAATTTCTAACCCTAGTTAGAATATCCGTTTAATAGCACATTGTAAAGAGTTCGAATTGCCTTATCAAAAACCCATTTGAAATCCCCCTTGACAAACTCTGTTGCGTGCTTATCATATTAACCTCCGAGGAAGGAGGGTAAACCCATGGGGAAAGCAACAAAAGGGAAAGCAAAAAGGGCTAAAACGAGACAGAACGAGAGGAAGTCTAAAAAGGATAAGCTACTTAGGAAAAAGGCTTCTTCGCAGAAGATGAAAAAACCGACTGGCAGGAGGCAAGGAGGTATTGTTTTGAAGTCAGTAAAAAAACCGGAGACTGGAACAAAAGAGGGCGTGGTGTCGGAGTCAGCTAAGAAGCCGGATAAGTCTAGCTGGAAAGATGAAATGAGGGATATGCTCCTTCAGATGAGAAGGGAGCTTTTAGAGGACGTTTCCCAAACGGTTAAAGCAGAGTCGGATTATCTAAGGTTTGATGTTGGCGATTTTTATGACCATGCCTCAAGCGATAGGGATAGGGAGCTATCTCTTACGCTTACCGATAGAGAGAGAGATAAGCTGAGACTTATAGATGAGGCTTTAAGAAAGATTGAGGATGGAAGTTATGGAATTTGTGAAAGCTGCGGAGACGAAATAGGCGAGGATCGGCTTAGAGCCATGCCGCTTGCAAAACTCTGCCTATCGTGCAAGATAGACCTAGAAAGGCAGGAAAGCAGGAACATCTAATCGAAGCAGTGTACCTATCCTAATATTGCTACTGCAGTTCATCCCCAATCACAAATCGCCCTAGTGTATTCAAAAAGATAGAAAGGAATCTTATTTCTCAACAGCGGGTTGGCTGGTTTACCGCTCCCTTCTCAAAATAGGATTTCCCTCAACGGATGAGCGTGGCGTATCTGTCCATCAGAGGTAGCAGGGTCTCCCCGTCGGCTGATGGCAGTCTGAAGATCAAGCGTTCGACTTCCGCCTTCTCCAGCTCCTCGATAGCCCTCTGTTCCGGCCTGGCGCTGTATACAGAAACTGAGACTCGCTTCGGGTCCCGCCCGGCCATCTCCGCACGCTTACGCAGTGCGGCAATCTTTTTCACCATGTCGGCAGGCTCTATGCCAATGGGTAACCAGCCATTGCAAAACTCAATAACCCGGTCAAAGGTTGTTGGCCCATCGCCTCCCATTAGGATTGGGGGATAGGGCTTCTGTACAGGTTTGGGATACGACCAGATCTTGTCAAAATTGACGAATTCGCCATGAAACTCCGCCTCATCTTGAGTCCAAATCTCTTTCATCGCTAGAATGCGCTCGCGCAGCACACGCCACCTCTTCTTGAAACCCGTGCCATGATTTTCCATCTCCTCTGCGTTCCACCCTCCGCCAATGCCGAAGATAAAACGGCCTCCCGACAGCTGGTCCAGACTGGCCACCTCCTTTGCTGTTGTGATAGGGTCGCGCTCAATGATCAAGCATATCCCCGTTGCTATCCGCAGCCTTGTAGTAGCCATTGCCGCGGCGGTGAGTGCAACAAAAGGATCATAGGTGTGCCAGTATTCTCTGGGCAGGTCTTTTCCACCAGGCCAGGGGCTGCATCGGCTCGCCGGAATATGGGTGTGCTCGGGTAGCCATAGTGATTGTAGTTGCAAAGTGATAATGTCACCATTTAAGCGCAAAGAGAAAATGTCACCCCATGGGTTTAGGGTAATTTCTCTACTCTGTAGAAATTACCTATCAGGAGGTAGAAGTACCTATG
>Ga0070737_10006222_pt1 | contig 11024 bp, 6 predicted proteins | sample Coa_R1_10_FD_66438 | JGI IMG/M metagenome (GOLD analysis project Ga0070737, IMG submission 66438) | Surface soil microbial communities from Centralia Pennsylvania, which are recovering from an underground coalmine fire - Coalmine... | ecosystem: Environmental > Terrestrial > Soil > Unclassified ...
CCAAAAGAATTCTCGCCCCGGAGAGCAAATTCGACGAACTAATCACTTGCAAACGACTCCCAAAGATCAAATTTGACAGAAATGCTATTCCTTACGCGACCGCTCACATGCTCAAAATCAAAGGGCCACCTGGCTGGTCTGGTTTGGCCCGCCGGTGACCCTTAATTTCAAGCCTCAGCCCGTTATGCAGTGTCAACCGCATCACCTACCTGGAGCTGATATATTCACGGTCTCGAACCCGGTCGGGCTCCTGCTCCGGTATGGTACCAAAGTACCCTAGAAGAGCTTTTTATGCAATAGTATCAGACTATAAATTATCCTTATCGAGATCTCGGCACTAACGCTTGGTCTCGACAAGGTCTTCGGCGACCAGCGGCATGCCCGGCTCCATGGGAGCGTTTGAAGTTACGTTATAACGCGCACGCGAGGCGAAGAGCTTCTCGACTTCTTCGCGGGGCAAAGCGCGGGCGCCGCCCAGCATCTCAGCAACAAACGTAATGCGGGCGAAATGTTCTACAATCTCCATCCGAAAAAAGGCCTGCCAGACGTCGGCGCCGTAGCTCGTACATCCGTGATTCTGAAGTAGCAGGGCATCGTAATAGGGGATCAGGGGACGCATGCCGTCGCTGAGGGCGGGTGTTCCGGGCAGGCCGTAGGCGGCCAGCGGAACGGCTCCCAAGTTGATGACGACCTCAGGCAGCAGCGCTTTATCCAGCGCTCGTCCGGCCGAGGCAAACCCGGTTGCGACCGGCGGATGAGCATGTACGACAGAACGGACGTCTGGCCGCATCGAATAAATCGTGATGTGCATGGCGATCTCGCTCGTGCACTCGCGCCGTCCCTCCACAATACGACCGTTCATATCGACGATGATCAGGTCCTCCAACTCGACGAATCCCTTACTGACCGCGGTTGGGGTGCACAGGACGCGATTCGTATCGAGCCGGATGCTCACGTTTCCGTCGTTCATCGCGACCCAACCTTTTTCATATATGCGATGGCATACACGAATGAGATCGTGGCGATATTCCTGCTCAGTTTTGCTCATGCGCTCCCGCATTTTATCAGGCAAAAGCTGAGTGGCGGCTACAATTAAGCCGTGGAAAAGCGGCGAATGTGCCCCAATTGCCGGGCCTTCATTAGCATGAGTGACCGGGTGTGCCCGTACTGCGGCATGCAGTTGGGACCGCGCGTTGTCGATACGCGAGCGAGCGAGTTCGCCGCATCGCTTATTCCTCGCGGTAACGTCACAGCGACTGTTTTTCTGATCATCAATGCTGCGCTGTATCTGGCAGAGCTGATTTTGAGCTACCGAATTTTTGGCGCCTCGCCCGGATCGCTGGACCCGCGCGTTGCGGCGCTGCTCGGCGATAAGAACCCATACTTCATCTATGCGCTCCACCAGTGGTGGCGCTTGATTACGGCCGGGTTTCTGCATGGCGGGTTCGTACACATTGCGATGAACTCGTGGACGCTGTTCATTCTGATCACGGAAGCCGAGCAGTTCTACGGCACGAGCCGCGTGGTCTTCACTTATATTTTCTCCACTTTTACAGGTTTCTTGCTGAGCGTTCTTTGGTCGCCTCACAGCTCGTCGCTGGGCGCCTCCGCGGCCTGCTTTGGATATTTCGGACTCATGCTCGCGATGGCAATGCGGCGGCGAACGGACCCCCTGGCGCAAGCGGTTCGAGCACACTACGGCCAATGGCTTCTATTCGGGCTCGTGCTTAGCATTCTTCCGGGCGTGGATATGGCTGCGCACGTGGGTGGTTTTGTCGGCGGTTTTCTCGTGGGGCTCATTGCAGGTCTTCCCGGACTTCCGAATACGCCTCGCGAGTTGGTCTGGAAAATTCTGGCGGTGGTGGCGATTGCGGTCGCCGTTTTCGCTTTCTGGCAGGATTTCTTGTCGTACCATGCTCTTATACGACAACTGAATAGTACGTAAGGTAGGCAGGCGCTCCCAGGGACGCGTCTGAGGCAACCTCGTGGCTCAAGTATTCTTGCTTCGCGGGGCCAAGCAAATGTTAACCTTGCGGGGTCCAAGTGGCGCGCGACGGGGAGCCGCGCTCCACGATCTTGGCGTAATTGAGGATGGGTCCATTCTGATTCGTGATGGAACCATTGCAGCCGTCGGCAGTACGCGCCGGCTGGAAAACCTGAAGGAGGCGCGAACTGCAATCGAGATACCCGCAAACGGCAGCGTTGTCATGCCGGCTTTTATCGACGCCAGCTTGTATTTGAATCTCGGCGTCGCCAACGGCTCACCGGAACATAAACGCAAGAAGCTCGCCTCGTTCTACGAGGAGAGCTTGGCCCTTCTGCGCGCATGCTTGCAACATGGCACTTTAACTGCGGAGGTGAAGGCCAACGGCAACTCCGGTGACTTCCAATCCGACGTTTCCGTGCTCAAGCAACTATCGAATATCGGAAATCAGCCGGTCGGCATTGCACGCACGTGGCGCATTGCCCGGCAACCGCTCTCTGAGGAGCCGCTCACGCCGGAATTCCGCAAAACGCTAAATGCAATTTCAGAGCGCAAGCTGGTGCAGTCGGTGGAAGTGACGCCGCAACCGGGTCAGGTCTTGCATGAAGCTTTGCTGACGGTGGCCGGGACCAAGAATCTGGGCGTGAAATTGCATTGGCCGGGAGGGCCGGCCGAGGCGCTGGCGACTCATCTGGCGCGCTTACAGCCGGCGACCGTTTGCTGCCCGTGCGATTTGAGCCCGGCTGAGTGCCAGGTTCTAGCGCGCTCGTCTAGCGCCGCGGTGTTTGCGCCCGGACGCGAAATCGTCGAGAATCGAAGCGGCGATGCAATAAGGCAACTGGTTGAAAACGGTGTGCCCATCGCAATTGGCAGCGGCTACGATGCGACGCAATCGCCCACTTTCAGCATGCAAATGGCCGTCGCGCTGGCGGTCCTGCGTTCGCGGCTGACGGTGGAAGCCGCGATCACCGCGGCAACCATCAACGCGGCCTATGCGGTCGGATGCGGCCATCTGCGAGGTAGCCTCGAATTCGGGAAGCGCGCCGATGTGTTGATGCTCAACCTTCCCGATTACCGCGAGATTCCGCGCCGCTTCGGCATCAATCATGTTGGCATCGCCATTCGCGACGGCAACCTTGTTCTGAACCGAACGCGCTGGAAAATAGGGAACTGAGCCGAAGCATTGCTGATTGAATGCGTTCCCAATTTTTCGGAGGGCCGCAATCTGGCGCGCATTGACGCTATCGAGCAAGCCATTTCGGCCGTTCCGGGCGTTCTCCTGCTTCACCGCACCAGCGACCCCGATCACAATCGCACTGTCATCACGTTTGCCGGGGGGCGCGAGGCGGTGATTGAAGGGGCGGTTCGCGCGGCCGATAAAGCCGCCCAGCTGATCGATCTAAATCAGCATCGCGGGGTGCATCCGCGCGTCGGCGCTCTCGATGTACTGCCGTTCATCCCGCTCGAGGGCGCCACGATCGAGCTGTGCGCGGATCTGTCGCGTCAAGCAGCCGCCCGGATCTGGAATGAGTTAGGGATTCCCGTTTACTTCTATCAGGCTGCCGCATCCCGGCCCGACCGCGTCCAGCTAGAAGATGTGCGTCGCGGGCAGTTCGAATATCTGCGTGAAGCCGTTCTTTTTGAAGAGTCCAAACAGCCGGACCTGGGTGGGCCATCGCTTCATCCCACTGCGGGCGCGGTGATTGCTGGGGCTCGAAAAATTCTCATCGCCTATAACATCAATCTGAAGACGGCCGATCTCGAATTGGCAAAATTTATCGCCAAGCGAATTCGGGCAAGCAGCGGCGGATTGCCTGGGGTCAAGGCGCTGGGGCTGCCGCTCGAAACGCGAGGGCTGGTTCAGGTCTCCATGAACTTGACCGATTTCGAAGTAACACCTCCGCATGTCGTCTACGCGGAGGTCACCCGGTTGGCGGCTTCGCGCGGGGTGCAGGTTGCCGAAAGCGAGTTGATTGGTCTGATGCCGCGCCGTGCGGTCGAAATGGCGGCTGGGCATCTTTTGAAGCTGTCGAACTTCGATTCCCAATGCATCATCGAAAATCGCATTCAGACTCTGCTCTCGCAGGCTCACTCCGTATCATGAGGTATGGCTACAGCTTTGCCTCCTCCGCCAGAGGTGACCTCTTCACTCGAAGAAATTATGGAACTCGAGCGAAGTTATCTGCTCCAAAACTATGCGCGCTATCCGCTTGCGTTGCATCGGGGCAAGGGGTGCTATCTATATGACCTCGACGGGAACCGTTATCTCGATCTGATCAGCGGCATTGGCGTGAATTCGCTTGGCTATGCGCATCCACGCATTACCAAGGTCATTCGCCAACAGGCCGGGCTGCTTCTACACAGCTCCAATCTCTACTATCACGAGTTTCAGGGCCGTTTAGCGGAGCGCCTGGCGAAAGCAAGCGGGCTCCGTCGCACGTTTTTCTGTAACTCCGGAACCGAAGCCATGGAAGGCGCCCTCAAAATGGTGCGCGCCCACGGCAATTCCAAACACTCGCGAAAACATGAAATCGTATCGCTCGAAAACTCCTTCCACGGCAGGACGCTGGGCGCTTTGTCGGTGACAGGGCAGCCTAAATATCGAAACGACTTCGAGCCGCTGTTGCCAGGTGTGCGGTTTGTTGCGCGCAACGATACGCACGCACTGGAGGCCGCCGTTTCGGATAACACTGCCGGCATTGTTCTCGAGTTCATTCAAGGCGAAGGCGGCGTCTACCCGGTTTCGGAAGCATTCGCGCGCAAAGCACATCAGCTTGCCGAGACACACGATGCGCTGCTCGTCTTCGATGAGATCCAATGCGGCGTTGGTCGCCCGGGCGCGTACTTTGCCTATCAGCTACTCGATCCGGTATTGCTGCCTGACATCGTTCTGGCCGCAAAGCCTATGGCCTGTGGTATCCCGCTCGGCGCAATCATTACCAATGAAAAGGCCGCCTCTACTATTAAATCCGGGATGCACGGCTCGACTTACGGCGGCGGACCGCTTGCGTGCCGGGTTGCCCTCGAATTCTTCGACATTCTCGATGAGCTGCTTCCTTCTATCAATGCAGTGGGCGGCTATTTTCGTATGCGATTAACGGACCTGATGCGCAGCTTCTCCTTCATTCGGGAGGTTCGCGGGCAAGGCCTCATGATTGGCTTGGAACTGGAGTTCCCTTGCAAGCAACTGGTGCTCGATGGCATCAAGGAAGGCCTGCTTTTCAATTGCGCTCACGACACCACCCTGCGTTTTTTACCGCCTTATATCCTTACGGAACAGGATGTGGATCGCGCGATCGCAGCGCTCACAAAGATATTCAGCGCCGCAAAGCCGCTGCCAGAGGCAATACTTTGATCAGAGCTTTGTCGCTCCGCCTGTTAACTAAAGATATGCTGTTACAAAGATCCTTGTACCGGGTGCGCACATCCAGCCCGGCTTAGTAGGCGTGTTGCTATAGAGATGACTTCGAACGGTGAACATACGTCGGACTTATATGGTGAGGAATACTATCGAGCCGGCTGCGGACCGCTTCCTTACGAGCGCTCGGAACATTGGGTCAATTTTTTCGCTCTCATAGCCGACGAAATAATTCGATCATTACAGCCGCGCCGAGTGCTCGATGCCGGGTGCGCCAAAGGGTTTTTAGTCGAGGCGCTATGGGATCGAGGAGTATATTGCGAAGGCGTAGATATATCCGAATACGCAATATCAGAGGTGCGGAGAGACATTCGCGAATATTGCTCAGTAGGGTCGATCGCAACTCGAACTTTCGATAGATTCGATGTCGTCACCTGTATCGAAGTACTCGAGCATCTTTCTCCGGAAATGGCCAAACCAGCCGTCGCTAATCTCTGTGCTGCGGCCGACGTCATACTTTTTTCCTCAACACCCAGCGATTTCAAGGAGCCAACGCACCAGAACGTGCGGCCGCCAATTTATTGGCTTCATTTGTTTTCTGAATTCGGCTTTTTTCCAGATTCCCGTTTTGACGCAGGCTTTCTAGCGCCGCACGCCATCCTGTTCCGAAAGGGCTCACCCCCGCAGGACGATTTCTTGCGCTTGTTCTCTGAATATATCCGCTACAAGATGGCTTTGCAGGCTGAACAGCGTACGGCAAACCAGCTTGAAGCGAAAAGCGCTGAAGTGTCACAGCTTCAACATAAGATGGCGAGCGCGCAACGCGAACTGCATGATCTCCGAACCGAGCTTGATGCCAGCCTTGCAGCACGAGACGCGGTACGTAATGAATTACAAACGACACGTCACGAAATGGACCGAGCGCAAAGCTGGGCCGCGTCATTACAGCGTGAAATAGTTGGCGCAGCCAAAGCGCGCCAGGAGCTTGTTTTGCGCCTCCAAGGAAAGGATGCCGAGATACAAACATGGCGGCAAAAACTGGTCGACGATGTCGAAGCGTTCGAGCTCAGGCTTGCAAGTTTGAATACCGAGCGGGATCATCTTGTGGTCGAGATCGGGGATCGGGAGCGAGATCGTCTGGCACTTCAGGCGACACTCGACGCGATTCTGTCCAGCCGCGCCTTTAGATTGGCCGAAAGACTTCGACGTCCCATCCTAAAGCTAAGGCACGACTGGCCCCGGTTATATCGTGTTGTGCGATTTGCCGTACGGAAATTGCTCGGCGTGAACAAACGGCCTGAACATACAAATGCCCAGCCCGCAACCGTGCCTGATGATACTAGCAGCTCGGAGGCAGATCCGAATCCGCCCTTCGTCACAACTCTCGAAGATACGCCGGCTAACTTGGCCCCTCATCAAGCTGAGACAGTAATCGATCCGGCATATCAACGTTGGATAGACGAACATGAACCGCACAGAGAAGATTTACATCACCAGCGCCAGTTATCGCAGCGTTTCTCCCATCGCCCGGTCTTCAGCATTATTGTTCCCGTGTATCGCGTAGAGCATAGATTTCTCCAGGAATGCGTGAATAGCGTTCTGGAGCAGACATATGACAACTGGGAGCTTTGCATTACTCATGCTCCAGATAATGATTCCACGAATCTGGATTACCTGCGAAATATTGCTCGGCAGGATGCCAGAGTTAGATTATTAGAACTCGCCGATAATAAAGGGATTTCGGGAAACAGCAATGCGGCGATTAATATAGCCACTGGAGAATTCCTTGCATTTCTAGATCACGATGACACGTTGGCCCCCTTTGCACTATTCGAGATGGCCTTACGCGTGCAGCAATGGCCTGACCTCGACTTACTTTACTCAGATCATGATTATCTGGACGCTGAGCACGGCCTGAGATGCCATCCGCTCTTTAAGCCGGAGTGGTCGCCGGAAATTATGTTGTCGGCCAATTATCTTACTCACTTTACAGTTGTTCGCCGAGCCTTAGTGGAGGACTTAGGGCGATTTGATCCGGCGACCGACGGAGCACAGGATTGGGATTTATTCCTCCGTGCGACGGAACGAACTCATCGCATTTTTCATACACCAAACATTCTTTATCACTGGCGAATGCACCCGGATTCTACCGCCAGAAATGTGTCCGCCAAGAGCTATGTCACTGAGGCGCAGTTACTGACCCTTGATCGCCACTTCCAACGAGCGGGATTGAATGCATCCGCCGAGGTGATGCCGGACGGGCTGCTGCATACGCGTTTTGAGCACCCGCCGAACGGCACGATCTCGATCATTATTCCCACGAAAGATCGTGTCGACCTGTTATCACGCTGCATATCTTCTTTACTAGAGGTTACCGAGCATTGTAATTTCGAGATATTAATTGTCGATAATGCAAGCTGTAAGCCTGAAACTGAAGAGTATCTGCAAAGCTTGCAAAACGATGAAAGAGTTCAAGTCATCTGGTTTCCTGGCAGCTTTAACTATAGTGCTGTGAATAATGTAGCTGCGCGTCATGCTCGAGGCGACTTTTTGCTGTTCCTGAATAATGACGTCGAGATTACGCACCCTGACTGGCTGCGGGAGCTCGCTTGCTGGGCCAGTTATGCCCCGGTAGGTATTGTCGGCGGAAAGTTGCTCCGCTCAAGCGGACTCATCCAGCACGCAGGCGTTGTTTTGGGAATGAACGGCTTCGCGGATCATCCATTTGCTGACCAGCCTGCACTCACATTCGGCATCGCGGGAAGTACAGGCTGGTATCGCAATTTTCTCGCCGTAACGGGCGCTTGCATGATGATGCGCCGTGACGTTTTCGAGCGACTTGGAGGCTTTGACGAAAAATTTATTCTTTGTGGCAGCGACGTTGAGCTTTGTCTGCGCGCGTGGGAATACGGATATCGTGTTGTTTACAATCCTTTCGCCGAACTTATTCATCATGAGCAGCAGACCCGTGGTTGCGATGTGCCATCCATGGATTACGCGCAGTCTATGAAACATTATGGCCGCTGGTTGCTGGTAGGCGATCCATTCTGGAGCCCAAACCTATCGCTCTGGAGCAAGAAGCCCGCATTCCGATATCGCGATGAGCGTTCTAGTTTGCAATTTGCGAGCCGGCATGTGCAAGCAGTTGAAAGCGAAACGAGCGAGAGTTCGCCTTCCAAGCGCGCTGCCAGCGAAGAGGAGTCGGTGGTCTCGTGGTTTGACTGCAGCACCGAAGACTTCGCGTTTCTGCGCAATCAGGCGGAACAGGTAAATGGGTTTTACGCAGTAAAACGCATCTTGTGGTTTATTCCCGTCTTTGAGAATCCATTCTATGGTGGTATCTTTACTATCCTTCGGTTTGCTGAATATTGGCGCGCTCAGAAAGGCGCCGAAAGCTTATTCGCCATTTGTGCTTCTACGGACCGCGATACGGCGGCCGGGCGTATAAGGCTTGTCTACCCGAGTGTACGCAATTCCGACGTATTTACTTTAACGAGCAGAGAAGACGCTGCGGCCCTCCCGACCGTAGACGCTAGCATCTGCACTCTTTGGATCACCGCGTATTATGCGCTTTACCACACGCAGGTGAAGCGCCGATTCTATTTCATACAAGATTATGAGCCGGCATTCTACAAAGCCGGGTCGGGGAGTGCTGTTGTCGAAAGCACTTACCGGATGGGCCTGTACGGTATTGCCAATACTGTCAGCCTTAAGGAGATGTATGTAAAGGAATACGGGGGCAAGGCGATGCATTTCACTCCCTGTATCGATGAGAACATTTTTTATCCATCTAAGTTTCGTAGCCGTCGCAATCCGGAAGGGCCGTGGATAGTGTTCTTTTATGGGCGCCCTGGTCACTCACGGAATTCTTTCGAACTGCTAAGGGTAGCGATGAAGCAGTTGAAAGACAGGCTTCGGGAGCGGGTCCGGATTGTCAGCGCTGGGAGTGATTGGAACCCAGCCGATTATGACTTACAAGGCGTTGTTGAAAACCTCGGCACGCTTGCGTATCAAGATAGCGCACGACTGTACCGTGAGGCTGACGTGGGTCTTGTAATGATGCTAACCAGACATCCATCCTACATCCCCATGGAGCTCATGGCGAGCGGGTGTCTCGTCGTTACTAACAAGAATTCGTGGACATCCTGGTTATTGAAGGACGGCGAAAACTGCCTTCTGACGTATGCTACTGCAACATCGATCGCGGAAACAGTATGCAGAGGTTTACTCGATACAAATCTGCGAAAACAAATTACTGCCGGCGCGCTAGAAACGATCCGCGCTCGGTATAGGGACTGGCCGCCTGAAATGGAAAAAGTATACGAGTATCTTTGCGATCCCGAATCGCATCTAGAAGATGAACAAATCGGCAATTGTCCATCTGCTTCCGACAATTTGCTTGCCTCTGCCGCGGTACCGTGACAAGCATTTGGACGTTATTAAGAGCTGCTCCGGGTGCATAACTTTGCGCGGCACCCTAGGTCTCAAACATGTCTGATGACAGCCCGGGGGCGAACGGGGATATCGTACTCACCCACGTGGACGATATCTTGTCCTTGATCTAACATAGATCTCAGCTGACGCGCAGCCGGACTTACCGCGAGGCTGCGAGTCTCGCAGCTTCAGTCTTGCTTCCTTGAACCTCAGCCACTTCAGCATCCACCATAATTTTCACTAACTCTTGCACTCCCACCCGGTATTCCCATCCGAGTTCCCGGCGCGCTAAAGTAGGATCCGCTCGTAAGTTCTCGACCTCCGCAGGCCTATAGTAGCGCGGGTCTATTTGTACGTATTCGCGCCAATCCATATCGAGACAGCTAAACGAAAGATCGAGGAAGTCGCGCACGGAATAATTTTGGCCTGTTCCAATTACATAGTCCTGTGGTTCATCTTGCTGAAGCATTCGCCACATCGCCTCAACGTACTCGGGCGCATATCCCCAATCACGCCGTGCGTCTAAGTTACCAAGATACAGAATTTTATCAATACCAAATTTAATACGGGCGGCTGCCCGCGCAATTTTACGCGTGACAAAAGTCTCACCGCGGCGCGGCGATTCGTGATTAAATAGGATGCCTGAACAAGCGAAGTAACCGTAGCTTTCCCGGTAGTTGGTGGTAATATTGTGAGCAAACAACTTTGCGCAGGCGTATGGACTTCGAGGATGAAAGTGAGTGCTCTCGTTCTGCGGCGCAGCGGCGGAGCCAAACATCTCGCTGGATGACGCCTGGTAAAAACGAGTTTTTAGCCCAAGATGACGTATGCCCTCCAATAGACGAAGTGCACCGGTGGCCGTGACATCGCATGTATATTCCGGAATATCGAAGCTCGTGCGGACGTGACTCTGAGCCGCAAGATTGTAGATCTCGTCGGGCTGAACCTCATAAAGGATTTTCCAGATACTGCCCGAGTCGGACAGATCCGCAAAGTGTAAGAACAAGCGGCTGGTCTCGTCGTGCCAATCAGCATAGATTTGATCTAGCCGAGCAGTATTGAAACTGCTGGACCGCCGTTTAGTGCCATGAACCTCGTAGCCTTTGCTGATGAGAAGCTCCGCAAGATACGATCCGTCTTGTCCCGTGATCCCGGTAATCAGAGCTCGTTTCATGTATGTCTCTCATCACTTCCCGCCGAAGCCACTCGATATAAGGGTCCGGTACGCGTGTGTTTTGGCATGGGATA
>Ga0070737_10006224_pt1 | contig 11023 bp, 7 predicted proteins | sample Coa_R1_10_FD_66438 | JGI IMG/M metagenome (GOLD analysis project Ga0070737, IMG submission 66438) | Surface soil microbial communities from Centralia Pennsylvania, which are recovering from an underground coalmine fire - Coalmine... | ecosystem: Environmental > Terrestrial > Soil > Unclassified ...
ATCGGGCCAGGCGGTGTAACGGCCGATAAAAGCTCATCAGCGAGTCCACCGGATCGAAAGCGCGGTTATGGCGCTGCCAGTTGATTGCCCACCGGCTCGGGTAATCCTGCAGTACAGCCACCTCGGAATGCACGGTCGTTCCCGCCAGGGCAGGTGCAGCCTTCTGGAAGTCCTCTCCAATTTGCTGCACCTCGGTGTACAGCGGAACGGGCGTGCCATCCGCGCCAACCAGCGTGCCGTGATACTGCTCCTGTCCGTTCAGCGCGCTGCGCCATTGCCAGTACTCCACCGCCTCGGAGCCGTGCCCGATGGCGTTCCATGCCATGGCGCGTACCTCGCCCTTGTTCAGCGCATTGTTGTCAGGCGACCAGTTCACGAAGCCCGGCTGTGTCTCCATCACCCAGAAGTTCTTGCGCAGGAAGCCGCGAGTCAGGTCGTGGATAGCTCCATTGCGTATAGGGTCAAGCTGCCCTGTGCCTACGTAGTCATCCCACGACGCCAGATCCAGATCCTGGGAGACCGTGTAGTGATCGTAGGCATCGAACCACCCCATCATGTTTGTCGTAATGAACTGCCGCTTCTCCGCATGGGCGCGGATCGCCTCAAGCTGGTTCTTCTGATAGCTACGCCAGGTGTCGGAGACGAACTCCTTCCAGTTCAGCAACAGCCCCGGGTTGCCCCCATGCTCCTCAATCGGGATCTGGTTCCAGTCCCCATAGGTCTCGCTCCAGTACGCCGTCGTCCAGCGCTTGTTCAAGTTGTCCAGCGTCCCGTACTTCGCCCTCAACCAGGCCTGAAACAGCGCGTCCGTGCTCGGTCCATAGCTCTCGTTGGCGTACTCGTTATCGATTTGCCACCCGATCACATTTGGGTCGTGGCCAAAGCGCTCGGCCATCTTCTCGGCCATCAATCGCGCCAGCTCACGGTACTTCGGATCGCTCCAATCAAACTGCTGGCGATTGCCATGCTCGTCTTTCCGTCCGTCCTCCTTGGTCCGCAGCGTCTCCGGGTACTTCTGCGTCAGCCACGCGGGCGGCGCCGCGCTTGGGGTGCCAATCACGACCGCGATACCGTGCTTCTCGGCCGCGCGAACCGCGCGCTCCAGCCAGTCCAGCTCAAAGTCGCCCTCACGCGGCTCCATCGTGCTCCAAGCAAACTCGCCGACACGCACAAACGTGATGTGCGCTGCCTGCATCAAGGCCAAATCGGCATCCCACCGCGACTCCGGCCACTGCTCCGGATACCACGCCGCCCCCAGCTCCAGCGCGGTCTTGTGCGGTGCAGGCGGCAGCGGCTGTTGTGCGAAGGCATAGCCCGGCAGGACGAGAGCAGAGGAAAGAACGGCGGCGTGAAAGCGCTTTCTCATGTCACCACGCAATCTAACAGGCTGATCCCTTGCCTGTTCTTCGAATCCCGGCAGGCTTGCTACGCTGAACCATGCAGCTTACGCTTCAACCGGCCGGTCCCGCCGACCTCGCAGCCGTAGCTCACCTGATGAACGCCGCCTACCGTGGCCGTGGCGAAGACGCCGGTTGGGCCACAGAGACCGCCTATATCGCAGGAGACCGCACCTCCGAGGACCTGCTACGAGACGACCTCGCCGCCACGCCCGGTGCTGCTCTTCTGCTCTCCCGGCCGGGTCCCGATGCACCGCTCGATGGCTGCGTGTGGCTCCAGCCGCTCTCCCTCGACCTCTGGTATCTCGGCTCCCTTACCGTGGCCCCCACGCTGCAGAACGCCGGCTTCGGGCGTGCACTGCTCGCCTCCGCTGAAGCCTGGGCAGCAGCCCGTGGTGCGCGAACCGTCCGTATCACCGTGGTAAACGTCCGCACCGCGCTTATCGCCTGGTACACCCGCCGGGGCTACATCGCCACCGGTGAGATCGAGCCGTTCCCCTACGGCGACAATCGCTTCGGCACTCCCCTACGCGATGACCTCGCCTTCGTCGTCCTTGAAAAGCACCTCAACCTTCCCGCGCTTCCCTAACGCCCGACGCCCACACACATGCCGCGCCGCCTCATCATTAACGCCGACGACTTCGGCCTGACCCACGGCATCAACCGTGCCATCGCCGAGCTGCACGACGCCGGTGCCGTCACCTCCGCCACCCTCATGGCCAGCGGCCCCGCCTTTCACGACGCCGTCGCACTCGCCCGGCAGCGCCCCAACCTCGGCGTCGGCTGCCATATCGTCCTCACCGACGGCCTGCCCGTCTCCCCACCGCGCACGGTCCCCTCGCTGCTCGCGCCAAACACCCAAACCCTTCGCCCCAAACTGCGTAACTTCCTCGCCGCGCTTATCACCCACCAAATCGATCCCGACGAAATCGAACGCGAAGCCACCGCCCAGATCCGCCGCATCCAGCAAACCGGCCTCACCGTCACCCATCTCGACGCGCACAAGCACACCCACATCGCCCCGCCAGTGATGTCGGCCTTGCTCTGTGCCGCTACCAAAACCGGCGTCCATGCCATCCGCAACCCCTTCGAGCAACCCTGGGCCTTCCCCCTATCGAATGGCACAACAGCACGAACCTCGCAGATTCGTCTAATTCAGCCGCTTCAACGAAGCTTCCTCAAGCGCCCAGAAATCCAGTCCCGTCACATCCGCACCACGGACGGCACAGTCGGCATCTCTGCCACCGGCCATCTCGACGAAGCCACCCTCCGCAACCTCCTCAACGCCCTCCCGGACGGCATCTGGGAGCTCGTCTGCCACCCCGGCTACAACGACGCCGAACTCAACAGCATCACGACCCGCCTCCGCGCCACCCGCGAGGTCGAGCGCCAGGCCCTGCTCTCCGTATTCAGCAAGTCAGGAGATCAGTCGGTCAGCGGTCTTGGAAGTCAGGACCTCGAGCCGGCGCTACGCGAATCTTCAAACTTCCAACCGCACCTTTCTCCCCTCCAACTCATCCATTACGGCAGCCTCGTTGTCTAACCACGACAGCATCCCGCCAATGCGAAGCGCCATCCGCTTCTTAGCCATCACGAAGTGTTGACCTCAGTTGAGCTTCCATGAAAATCGGCATCACCTGCTATCCCACTTACGGCGGCTCCGGCGTCGTCGCCACCGAGCTCGGCATTGAGCTTGCCGCCCGCGGCCACCAGGTCCACTTCATTACCTATTCGCAGCCATTTCGCCTCTCCGGCCGCGAGCGCGACATCTTCTACCACGAGGTCCCGGTCAGCAACTATCCGCTGTTCGAGTACCCGCCATACGACCTCGCGCTGGCCACACGCATGGCCGAGGTCGCCCAGCTCTATGAACTCGATCTGCTCCACGTCCACTATGCCATCCCGCACTCCGTCTCGGCGTTGCTAGCGCGCGACATGCTCGCCCTGCGCGGCATCCGCCTGCCCTTCATTACAACGCTGCACGGCACAGACATCACGCTCGTTGGGCTCGACCGCTCCTATCTCCCGATCACGCGCTACGGCATCGAGCGCTCCGATGGTGTGACTGCGATTTCCGCGCACCTGCGCGAACGCACCGAAGAGGCCTTCGGCACCACACGCCCCATCGAGGTGATTCGAAACTTCGTCAACTGCGACGTGTACGAGCGCCATCCGGAGCTGGTCGCCGAACAACGCCCGCGATACGCAGAGCCTGGCGAACGCCTCCTCGTGCACCTCTCCAACTTTCGCCCGGTGAAGCGCGTAATGGATGTCGTTGAAGTGTTCGCGCATGTGGCGCGCGCCGTGCCGGCGCGTCTGCTGATGATCGGCGATGGTCCCGACCGCTCCGCCGCCGAGTTCCTTGCAATGCGTTACGGTGTTCTCGATCGCACGCACTTTGTCGGCAAGCAGGACAACGTAAATGAACTGCTGGCGCTGGCCGACCTCATGATCATGCCCAGCGAGATGGAAAGCTTTGGTCTGGCCGCGCTTGAGGCCATGGCTTGCTGCGTCCCGGCCATCGCCACACGCGTCGGGGGCGTCCCTGAGCTGATTGAGGACGGCGTCAACGGCCAGCTCTTTTCGGTAGGCGACACCCGCGCCATGGCAGCCGCCGCCGTAGATCTCTTCTCCGATTCGATGCGCCTGAGCAATATGTCCAAAGCTGCCCGTCAACGCGCGCAGGGACACTTCTGCGCCTCCCGCATTATCCCGTTGTATGAGGCGTTCTACGAGCGTGTCATCGCGCAATCTCCCCTGCCCTAAGAGCCACCCCGGACACCGGGACGGAATCACAACCCGCATTGCCGCGGGAGGTTCCAGGTTGCGATCCGCTCTACCCATCTGGCGGTGGCGCGCCTATCCTTGAGCACACGTGGCGCTCTGCGCCGCCGGAGATCCGCATGATGCCCAACCTTCTCAAGCCGGTCCTCCCGGTGCTCATTCTGCCGTTTCTGGCCCTGGCTGCGCCTGCGCAGACCATGGAAGGCACTTCGCACCCTGAGCAGATGCAGGACAGTACGGCCCAGACGGACCACTATGTGAAGCCCACCCATGCCGGCGCTGCACCGGCCGCCGTCCCCGCGTATCAGGACAGCTTCCCGGCCACAGGGCCTGCGCCGCAGCCCGCGCTGATCACTCGCGAACCCGTACCGGTTCCCGCATCCGAACTTCCGTCCGTCGTCCCCGCCTCGTCGTCGGCGTACGTTCCGTACTCGCCTGCCGCGCCGCAGCAGACGGCGTCCGTCAGAATAGCGCAGCCCGAAACCGCTGGCAGTGATGATGGCATCGTCGTCGATGTCCCAACACGGCCTCACGAGCTCAATCGCGGCAGCCTGCTGCACGCTCGGCTTCGCGAAACACTCAACACCAAGACAACGCCCGAAGGCGCCGTCTTCACGGCGGAACTGCTCGTCGATGCAGGGCACGGTGGTGAGGTTTTGCTTCCGTCCGGTTCCTTGATCCGCGGGCATGTCACCTCGGTACACGGGGGCAAGCGCATCACCGGCGGCGCCGCCATGCATCTCCGCCCGGAGACCGTCTCGCTGCCTGACGGAACGCTCTACCACCTGGATGCCCAGGTCACCGACCTGAACAGCACGCAGGATCTCCGCGTCAACGATGAAGGCACGATCGTGCTTCGGTCCAATCCTAAGGCCGCTGCCGCCGTTGTCGGCGGGGTCACTGCCACTGCGGCCATCACCGGAGCCATGGTGGGCGGCGGAGTAGGAGCCGCCGTTGGCGCCATCGCCGGTGCCGGTGTGGCCACTGCTGTCTATTTGAAGCGCGAAGTGCAGGAGTCCCTGCCCGCGGGTACGGACGTCATCTTCGCTCTTGATCAGCCACTAACCGTTACGCCGCGCTGATCGCTGCTAAACCGAAGAAGGCCGCTGCAGGATTTTTCTTCTCAGGGGCCTTCTTTATCTCGCAGGTGCAGTCTCGCTACCGGATGACCTGCGCCAGCAACCGCCGCCAATTCTTCTGGTTGCGCCTGAAGCTCTTCTTCAGGTCATCCAGGATGCGCTGAAAATCATGGTTGTCGCTCATGCTGCGCCACGCAGGATTGATGCTGAACCAGGGGTAGTTCTCATTACCCAGGTAGATGGCGCGCCGAAGCCAATGCAACGCCTCGCTCTCATCACCCTCCACCGCGAAGTACGTTGCGAGACGGTAAGCCATCTCACTGTCCGCCTCGGCTGCGCCAAGCACGTCCTCCAGGATGAACTCGGCGGCGCGCTTCCGGTCGCCGAGTTGCACGTAGCACATCGCAATGGTCGGAAACACGATGCGCACAGAGGGGTCGTCATGCACCACGCCTTCCAGCGTCTCGATGGCCCGGGAGAGCTGTCCCAGCCGCATCTGCTGATACCCGCTGGAGATGCGCAGCAGCGGCTGGCGCGGCTCCAGTGTCAAGCCTTTTTCGATCTCATCGCCCGCGATCTCCAACTGGTTCTGATACTGATACACCCGGGCGCGGTGGTTGTAGATCACAGCCGCATTCGTCGGATTCAGCCGCAACGACTGATTGAACTGATCCAACGCTTCCTCATACAAACCATCAAACCGCAGCGTCAGTCCGGCAACCAGATGCACATTCCAGTCATTGCCCGCATCCTGCAGGAGGTGCTCGATGCCGTGACGCGCACTTTCCTTTTCACCGCGCGACAACAGCATGTACACGCGATAGAGATTCGCTTCCACCGAGGCTGGATCACGCTCCAGTGCGCGGTCGAACGCACGTCGCGACTCCAGCACATGCATCTGCCCGCCGAGTCCGTGGCGGGCATACTGAAGATGCGTTATGCCCAGGCCGGTCCACCCAGGAGCAAACGCCGGATCATGCGCGGTCACACGTTCAAACATCCTGCGCGCCCGCTCGAGCTCATCGCGGCTCCCGGTGCGATTCATAAACGAGGCCAGCAGGGCTCGCGCCTGCAGGTATTCCTCACTGGCCGCATCTCCCAGGGCCTGCGGGCGTGTTCCGTCGCTCACAACGCCCTGCAGCGCACCGGCACCACGAAGCTCCGCGAAGACCTCATCGCAAATCTCCGTTTGTACCGAGATCAGATCAAAGCTGGCCACGCTGATGGATCCACCGGTACGCACGCTTTCGCCGTTCACATCCAGCAACTGCCAGTTCAGATCGAAGCCGCTTTCCGAGCGCAGGAAGCTGCCTGCCAGGACGAAGTCCACCAGCAGCTTCCGGCCAAGGCTCAGCGGATCAAGCTGCTTGGCATTCACGTTCATCAACGAACTCGACGGGCGCACAACCAACGACGGCACCTTAGCCAGCCGCGCCCCAAGCGCATCCGCTAAAGCCGAACCATAAAACGGCGTCGCATCCGACTTGCCCAGATTCGTAAACGGAAGCACCACAATCGTCGTTCGCCGGTCACCGGTCTCATTGGGGCTCGCATCGCGAAACCGTTCCGCAAGCATGGAGAGGATGCCGGTGGTTCGTTTCTCTTCTTCCGGCGCCTGCAGATCCAGCCGCTGCTGCGCGGCCATGGAGGTCGCATTGTTGCCAGGCATGACGGCTACATCCAACCGCAATGAGTTCAGCACCGTCTTCAGCCCTTCACGTACGTCGGCGGCCGAAGCATACCGCTCTGAAGGCTGCTTCTCCAGGCAGCGATAAATCACACTCTCCAGTTCACGAGAGATATCCGGCACGATCTCCCGCAGGTTCGGCGGCGAAGCGAACTGAATGGCCCGAATGCTCTGCAGTTCCTGCGCGTCGGGTTTGTGGAACGGATGCCGTCCACTTACCAGTTCGTAGAGCAGCACCCCCAGCGCGAAGATGTCGCTCCGGACACTGCTTTGTCCGGTAACGAACTGTTCCGGGGCCATGTAGGCGATCGTTCCGCCTCTGGCCGTGTAGGTCGCATCGGGCAGCGCGGGCGAGGCCGGCTCAGCCGCGAACGCCGGATCGAAATCGACCTGTTCCCGCTTCAGTTGGCGCGCGAGGCCGAAATCCAGAATCTTGATCAAGCCACCGTCCGTCAACATGACGTTTGCAGGCTTCAGGTCGCGGTGAAAAATACCCAGGCTATGGGCGGCCTGCAGACCGTCGGCGATTTGCATGCCGCCTGAAAGCACCAGCTGAATGCTTGCCGGGCCCTCGCCGATGACTTTGTCCAGGCTCTTGCCCGGGATGTATTGCATGACGATGTAGGCCTCATCGTCCTCCTCACCGACCTCGTAGATGGCGCAGACGTTAGGGTGATCGATCGCCGAGGCCAGCCGCGCTTCGCGCAGTTGCGTCGCACGCATCTGTTCCGGCGTTTGCGTGCCGCGCTTCAGCAGCTTCAACACCACCGGACGCTGCAGGAGCGTGTCATGCGCCAGGAAAACGACCCCGCTGCCGCCCGAGCCGATCTTGCGGACAAACTCGTAATGGCGGATGACACGCCGCTTCATAGGTCCATTATCTCAGTTGGTTCTTGCGAGTTGGTGTGGATCCCCTTCAAGCAGGTACGGCTATACAAGCTCATCGAGGACAGGTAGGATGCGGATGGAGCCGCAGGGAGCGTGAAAGGCGGAGCAGCCATTTTGGCGCAAGCTGCATCCAACGACGCATCCGTGAGTACAACAAGTTCGGCCGGTCCGCGGCCCACAGACACGAACGACCGGGACGGCATGCAAGCAACGATCCTGCTAATTGACGACAATGCGGTTCAGGCCGCAACGCGCCAGGCCATCCTGAAGCGCGCCGGTTTTTTTGTGATTGCCGTGCTTAGCCCCGAGCGGGCGCTTGAGCAATACCGCAATGCGGAGTATCCCGCCCATGTGGATCTCATCATTACCGATCACATCATGCCGGGAATGACGGGGGCGGAGTTTGTGGCCCACGTCCGAAGCTTTGATTCCAAAGTGCCTGTCCTGGTGATCAGTGGCTTGCTTGAGGCTGAGGACGAGTATCAGGACCTCGGCGTCCATTTCCGGCTGAAGCCCCTGCTGCCGGATGATTTGTTGGCCAGCGTTCACCGCCTCATTGCCAGTTCGCAAGGGGATGCCAACGAGAACGAGGGCGAAGAGGACGTACGAGTCGAAGCGTAGCTCGCACGGGAACCCGTTTCGACCCCATCGCGGTTCCAACCATGCGACTAGACTTCGCGCCAGTTTTCCTCTGGCCGTCGAATACCGCGCCCCGCGCTCCCGGTGTCTTCCTCTATCTGCGAAAATAGACAGTGAAGGATGACCCTCGCGCATGCTGCATCCTATGCCCTCGTTCGGGAGTTTCTCTCTCCTCCTGGCGCTTGCTCTTAGTGCGTACACCGTTTTCGCGGGCGCGCTTTCGCTCTTTGCCTTATCCCACGGAAGACAGATGGCGGTCGCACCCGAGCGCCTCCGCGAGACCTCACGCCGTGCCGGCCTGGCCAGCTTCGTCGTTCTAAGCTGTGCCGCCTTCGCCCTGGTCTGGGCAGCCTTCACCAACGACTTCTCCGTCGATTACATTCTCCATCACACCAACCGCGCCCTGCACCCCGCCTACAAGTTCTCGGCGCTGTGGTCCGGCCAGGAGGGCTCTCTGCTTCTCTGGGCCTGGCTGCTCGCGGCGTACGGCTTCGTGCTTCGGCTGCGCCACAAGGTCGACATCACCCTATCGGCCTATGCAGGCACGATTCTCGCCGGCATTCAGGTCTTCTTCCTTCTGTTGCTGGTCTTCGCTGCACCGCCTTTCGCCATTGTTCCCGGCGGTGTCGCGCCCGCCGACGGCTTCGGCCTTAATCCTCTTCTGCAATACCCGGAGATGGTCATCCATCCGCCGATGCTCTACCTGGGCTATGTCGGCTTCTCCGTTCCTTTCGCCTTTGCGCTCGGCGCGCTCATGATGCGCTACCCCGGCGAGAAGTGGATTCACATCACCCGCCGCTGGACAATGGTCACCTGGCTCTTCCTCACCTGCGGCATTTGCCTGGGCATGCACTGGGCCTATGCCGTGCTCGGCTGGGGCGGCTACTGGGGCTGGGACCCCGTTGAAAACGCCAGCCTCATGCCCTGGCTCGCGGGCACTGCCTTTCTGCACTCCGTGATGATGCAGGAGAAGCGAGGCATGATGAAGGTCTGGAACGTTTGGCTCATCTTCACGACCTTCCTGCTCTCTGTGCTCGGCACGCTGCTCACGCGCTCCGGCCTGGTCAGCAGCGTCCATGCCTTCGCGCAGAGCTCTATCGGCAACTGGTTCACCGCCTTCCTGGTGATCGTCTTCTGCGTCTGCCTGTTTACCTTCTTCAGGCAGAAGGACCACCTCAAGTCCGAGAACAAACTCGAATCCCTCGTCTCGCGGGAGTCCAGCTTCCTGTTCAACAACCTCATCCTGCTCGCCTCCTGCTTTACCGTCCTTTGGGGCACACTCTTTCCTGTGCTCAGCGAGTACGTCCAGGGCAGCAAGGTGACCATGGGACCGCCCTTTTACAACCGCGTGATGGTGCCGATCGGTCTTGGGCTGATTCTCCTCACCGGCGTGGGCCCGCTGCTCGCCTGGCGCTCCACCTCGCTGCGCGCCATTCGCCGCAACTTCGTCCTTCCCTGCACGGCTGTGCTGCTCACCGCAGTCGTCTTGATGATCTCCGGCGTCCGGCCCTGGACCGAGGATGACGCGACGAGTTCCATCTACGCCCTCGTCTGTCTTTCGCTGTCCGTCGGCGTGCTCACGGCCATCACCGCGGAGTTCCTTCGTGGGGCCGGCGTCATTCGAACCCAGACGGGCAAGAACCTGCTCAGCTCCGGCGTCTTGCTCACTCGCCGCAATACTCGACGCTACGGTGGCTACCTCATCCACTTCGGCATCGTCGTCATGTTTATCGGCCTCGCCGGTGCCGCCTTCAACCAGTCCCGCGAGACCGAGATGAGCTTCGGGGATTCCATCGCGATTGGCTCCTACAAGCTCGTCTGCAACAGCTTCTCGCAGGACACCAACGGCAACTACGACACGGACTACGCGCTGCTGGACCTGTACCACGGCAAGAAGCTCGTGACCCGTCTCTCACCGGAGCGACGCGTTTATTTCCCTGACACGGATCACGCCCAGGCCAGCACTGTCGTTGCGATCCACTCCACGCTGGCCCGCGATCTCTACGTCGTCTTTGAAGGCCGCAACCCACAGACAAACCGCCCTGACATCAAGGTCTTTCTCAATCCCCTGGTCAACTGGATCTGGATCGGTGTCGGCATCGTGATCTTCGGCACCTTCATTGCGCTCGTTCCGCCGCTGAAGCCCGCCTCCCAACGTGCCGCGACCGCCGCTCCTGCATACACGTTGTCCTCTCGACCGGAGCGGAGCTTAGCCGAGAGACCCGCGGTAACGGTATCTCGCGTGAAAACCGAGGCCGGCCATGCCTAAACGCCTCGCCCAGATCGTCGTCCTGCTCTTTGCCTCGCTTACCATGCTCGGCGCCGGCGACCCAAGCACCCGCTTCGACAAGCTCGGCCACAAACTGATGTGCACGTGCGGCTGCGCCGAGATCCTGCTCGAGTGCAACCACATGGGCTGCCCTGACTCCCCCGGCCTCATCACTGCCCTGAACGCGCACCTTCAGGGCACAGAATCAGACCACGACATCCTCACCTGGTTCGCGGATAAGTATGGTCCCACCGTCCTTGCAGCTCCCATCCGCGGTGGC
>Ga0070737_10006227_pt1 | contig 11021 bp, 7 predicted proteins | sample Coa_R1_10_FD_66438 | JGI IMG/M metagenome (GOLD analysis project Ga0070737, IMG submission 66438) | Surface soil microbial communities from Centralia Pennsylvania, which are recovering from an underground coalmine fire - Coalmine... | ecosystem: Environmental > Terrestrial > Soil > Unclassified ...
TCCCCTGCGGCGAGTCGCTGGTGCGCCAGGGCCTGTACGGGCAGCGGTTCCTGGCCTCCAGGTTCGGGGTGACCGCCACGGTCGGCTGCAACGTCGACCCCTTCGGCCACAACGCGTCACTCCCCCAGATCCTGCGCAAGAGCGGGCTCACCGGTTACGCGTTCCTGCGTCCCGAGCCGCACGAGAAGGACCTGCCGGGTGAGTGCTTCCGCTGGTCCGGCGGTGACGGCTCGCACGTCATCGCCTACCGGATCCCGCACGGCTACTGCGGCCCCGGCGGCGACCTGGCCGCGTTCATCGGGAACGTGCTGGACAAGGCCGGTGCGGACGGGGCCGGTGCGGACGGGGCCGGGGCGGACGGGGCCGGGGCGGACGGGGCCGGTGCCGCCGCGGCCGCCCGGCCGCTCATGGTGTTCTACGGCGTCGGCAACCACGGCGGCGGCCCGACCAGGGCCAACCTCGACAGCATCCGGCGGATCGGCCGCCAGAGCGAGGACCTGGAGCTGCGCTGCACCACGATGCGGGACTACTTCGCCGGGCAAGAAGGACGGCTGGACGAGCTGCCGTCCTACACCGGCGAACTTCAGCACCACTCGGTCGGCTGCTATTCGGCCCACTCGGGGGTCAAGCGGTGGAACCGGCGGGCGGAGAACCTGCTGCTGCAGGCGGAGAAGCTGGCCACGGTGGCGGCCACGGTGACCGGCTGCGGCTACCCGGCCGAGAGCCTGGCCGAGGCGTGGAAACTGGTGCTGTTCAACCAGTTCCACGACACCCTGGCCGGCACCGCCATCGCCCAGGCCTACACGGACAGCCGGGATCAGTACGGGCACGCGTCGTCGATCGCCGCCGCGGCCATCAACCGGGCGGTGCAGGCCATCGGCGGCCGGGTGGACATCCCGGCCGAACCGGAGACGACCCCGGTCATCGTCGTCAACCCGCTGCCCTGGCCGGTCCGCGGCGTGGCCGAGTTCGAGTTCGAGGGACTGTCCGCCGAGGACGTGGTGGCCAGGGACGGCGACGGCCAGGACGTCCCGGTGCAGCGGATCCAGTCCGCGGCCACCGTCGGCGGGCGGCACCGCCGGCTGGCCCTGGCCGCCGACGTGCCGCCGCTCGGCTACCGGGTGTACCGGGTGGTCCCGGTGGCCACGGAGGGGGAGGCTCCCGCCCCCGCCGACGGCCCGGCCCCGCAGACGGCACCCGGCGAGGCGGCCGCCTCGGTGCCCGCGGACGGAGCGGCGGCCGGGACGGCACCGGGCGGTGGGACCGGGACGGCCAGGATCGTGCTGGACAACGGCCTGATCCGGGCCGAGGTGGACACCGGCACCGGGTGGCTGGGCAGCCTCGCCCCGCGCGGGCCCGGCGTGGAGCTGATCCCGGAGCGGCCGGGGCCGCACGCCGTCGTGTACGAGGACCTGTCGGACACCTGGAGCCACGGGGTGGAGGCCTACGGCACCGTGGCCGGCGCGTTCAGCTGCCGGTCGGTCCGGGTGGTGGAGCGCGGCCCGGTGCGCACCCGGGTACGGGTGGAGAGCCACTACGGCCGGTCCACGCTGGTCGAGGACCTGATCCTCACCGCCGGCGCGCGGCACCTCGAGGTGCGCGCCACCCTGGACTGGCACGAGCGGCAGCGCCTGCTCAAGCTGCGTTTTCCCGCCGCGCTCAGCTCACCCGCCATCACCGCCTCGGTGCCCTACGGGCACACCGGCCGGCCCGCGGGCGGGACCGAGGAACCCACCCAGAGCTGGGTCGACGCGTCCGGCCTGGCCAGCGGCGGGCGCCCGGCCGGGCTGTCGGTGATCAACGACGGCAAGCACGGCTACGACGCCCGGGGCGCCGAGATCGGCCTGACCGTGGCGCGCAGCCCCGTCTACGCCTGGCACGACCCGAGGCCGCTGGATCCCGGCGAGAGCTATGAGTACCTGGACCAGGGCCGTCAGGAGTTCAGCTACGGCCTCGTGCCGCACCAGGGCGACTGGCGCCAGGCCGGCACCGTCCGGCTGGCCGATGAGCTGAACCAGCCGCTGATCGTGCTGCCCGAGCACGCTCACGCCGGGGACCTGCCCACCAGCGGCAGTTTCCTCGGCACGTCGGCGGGCTCGGTCGTGGTCTCGGCGCTGAAGCGCGCCGAGGACGGCGACGGGGTCATCGTGCGGGCCTACGAAAGCGGCGGGACGGTCGCGCGCTGCCACCTCGACCTCGGTTTCCTGCGCCGCACCGCGGACCTGGCCTTCGGGCCCGGCGAGATCAAGACCCTGCTGGTGCCCGACGACCGGGATCTCCCGGTGCGCGAAGTGTCGCTGCTGGAATGGCCGCAGAGCCCTCGGTGACCCCGGGGAAGCGGCGGCCCGCCGTGACCCGCCGTTTCCCCGACGGGTTTTTGTGGGGGGCCGCCACCTCCGCGTACCAGGTGGAGGGCGCGACCGAGGCCGGGGGCCGGGGCGAGTCGATCTGGGACCGGTTCTGCCGTGAGCCCGGGCGGGTGGCCGGTGGCGCCCGCGGCGACGTGGCCTGCGACCACTACCGGCGGTGGCGGGATGACGTGGCGCTGCTGGCCCGGCTGGGCCTGAACGCCTACCGGTTCTCGATCGCCTGGCCGAGGCTGCTGCCCGAGGGCCGCGGCAGGGTCGCCGCCGAGGGCCTCGGGCACTACGACCGGCTGATCGACGCCCTGCTCTGGCACGGGATAACGCCGGTCGTCACCCTCTACCACTGGGATTTGCCGCAGGCACTGCAGGCGGCCGGGGGGTGGCGGAACCGGGACACGGCCGAGCGGTTCGGCGACTACGCCGCATTGTGCTTCGAGCACTTCGGCGACCGGGTCAGGTACTGGGTCACGCAGAACGAGCCCTGGATCGTGGCGGTGCTCGGGCACGAGCTTGGCGTGCACGCCCCCGGCGAGCAGGACGTGGCCGGGTCGGTGCGCGCCGCTCACCACCTGCTGCTGTCGCACGGCCGGGCGGCCGCCGCGCTGGCGGCGACGGGCCAGGACGCCATGGTGGGGCTGGCCTACAGCCTGTTCCCGCACTACCCGGCCACCGCCAGCGCCGCGGACTCAGCCGCGTCCTGGGCGTCGGACGGCTACGTGAACCGCTGGTATCTGGACCCGGTGCTGCGCGGCAGCTACCCGCGGGACACGGCCGGCAGGTACGAGCGCGCGGTGGGGCCGCTGGATTTCATCCGGCCCGGGGACCTGGCCGCGATCGGCGCCCGGTGCGACTTCGTGGGGGTGAACTACTACACCCGCCGCCGGGTGCACGCGGACCCGTCCGGGGGACGGTGGCCGTGGCGGGTGGCGGCCGCGCAGGACGGTGTGCCGGTCACCGACGCCGGCTGGGAGATCGTCCCGCGCTGCCTCACCGACCTGCTGCTGCGGCTGCACAGCGACTACGCCGCGCCGCGCCTGCTGATCACGGAGAACGGCGGCGTGTTCGGCGAGCAGCCCGGACCGGACGGCCGGGTGCGGGACCAGCGCCGGGTGAGGTTCCTGCGCGAGCACCTGACCGCGGTGCACGCCGCGATCGAGGGCGGGGCGAACGTGCTCGGCTACTGCCACTGGTCGCTGCTGGACAACTTCGAATGGTCGCTGGGTTACCAGCCGCGCTTCGGCCTGGTCCACGTGGACTACGGCAGCCAGCGGCGCACGGTGAAGGACAGCGGGTTCTACCTGGCGCAGGTGGCGGCCGCCAACGCGCTGACCTGACCCAGTAGCCCGGGCCGGCCGTCAACGTAGCCCGGCGGGCCGTCAACGTGGCCCGGGGCCGGGCCGTCAGCCGACCGCGGCGGTGTCGGCCGCGCGCAGCAGCGACTCACCGCTGTCCGGGTCGAAGAAGTAGAGCCTGCCGGTGTCCACGGCCAGCCGCAGCCGCTCCCGGGCGCGGGCCCGGGTGCGCGGGTCAACCCTGGCCACGAACCGGGTCCTGTCCCGCTTGACCAGCAACGTTCCGTCGTCCTCGGCGTTGTCGGAACGGGCCGCCTCCACCACCACGGGCTCCGCGTCGACGCCGAACATCACGTGCGTGTCGGAGCCGAGTTCCTCGACCACGGACACCTCGGTCTCGATCTGCGGCAAGGCCGGGTCGGCGAAGGCGACGTCCTCGAACGCCTCCGGCCGGATGCCCACCACGATCCGGCCGTGGGGCACCCGAGCGGCCAGGCCGGCCCGCTGCGCCCGGGCCTGGTGGCCGCCCAGCGGTATCCGGTGCTCGCCGAGCGCCAGCGTGCCGTCGGCCACGTCGGCCAGCACCAGGTTCATCGGCGGCGATCCGATGAAGGCCGCGACGAACAGGTTCGCCGGGTCGTTGTACAGCCGCTGCGGGGTGTCGAGCTGCTGCACCTGCCCCTCGTGCATGACCGCGACGCGGTCGCCCAGCGTCATGGCCTCGACCTGGTCGTGGGTGACGTACACCGTGGTCGTGCCGAGCCGGTCGTGCAGGTCCTGCAGCGAGGACCGCATGGTCACCCGGAGCTTCGCGTCCAGGTTGGACAGCGGCTCGTCCATCAGGAACGCGACCGGCTCGCGGATGATCGCCCGGCCCATGGCCACCCGCTGCTGCTGGCCACCGGACAGCGCGTTGGGGCGGCGCTCCAGCAGCTGGTCGAGGCCGAGCATCCCGGCCACTTCGGTCACCCGCCGGGCGATCTCGTGCCGCGGCGTCTTGTGCACCCGCAGGCTGTAGCCGAGGTTCTGCCGGACGGTCATGTGCGGGTACAAGGCGTAGTTCTGGAACACCATGGCCAGGTCGCGCGAGCCCGGGGGGAGCTTCGACACGTCGACGTCGCCGATGACGATGCGGCCGGACGACAGGCCCTCCAGGCCGCCGATGGAGCGCAGCAGCGTGGTCTTGCCGCACCCGGAGGGCCCGACCAGGACCATGAACTCGCCGTCCTCGATGGAGATGCTGACGTCGTTCACGGCCACGACCCCACCCGGATATTCCTTCGTCACGTGGTCCAGGTCGATTCGTGCCATGGCTGAGGCTACCGCGCCTGAGCCGAAATATGCCAGCGTTACCATATGAGTGGCCTGCTGGCCGCACAGGCGGACACACCCGTCCGCTACCGGGCATAACGGCCGGGTTGTCATAGTGTCGGTGTGAGCATTGTCCGGTGCGGGGCCGGTGACGAGAGGATGCACGGGGTAGGCACAGGATGACCGCCATAGACGGGACGGACGATCGTTCTCCCGCGCGCCCGGTCACCCTGGCCGACCTCGCCAAGGCGGCGGGCACGTCGCCGTCCACCGCGTCCCGGGCGATGAGCGGCCGCGGCTACGTGTCGGCCGCGGTCAGGCGCCGTCTCATGGAGGCCGCCGAGCAGCTCGGATACGTGCCGGATGCCTCCGCCCAGACGCTGAAGCAGCGGACCAGCCGGGTCATCGGCGTGGCCGTCTCGGATCTGCGGGATCCGTTCTACGCGCAGGTCGCGGCCGGGGCCGAGCAGACGCTGCGGGACGTCGGTTACCAGGTGGTGCTGGTCACCGACAACAGCGAGACCGGCGAGGAGGTCGCCGCCGCCCGTACCTTCCTGGCCCTGCGCGCGCCCGGGGTGATCATCACGCCGGTGGGGCGCGAGGCCACCACGCTGCTCCGCCTGCAGGGGGTGGCCGTGGTCGAGGCGGACCGGCACCTGGCCCCTGGCGAGTGTGACGCGGTGGTGCTGGACAACGAGCAGGCTGCAATCGATGCCATGACGCACCTGATCGCGTTCGGCCACGAGCGGATCGGCCTGCTCACCGTGGACACCGACTGGACCAGCGACGCCGGCCGCCTGCAGGGCTACCGCACCGCGCTGCGGCAGGCGGGGCTGCGTTTCGACCCGGCGCTGCTGGTCAAGGTCGCTCCGCACGACAGCGAGGACCGGATCGACCGGCGCATCCGCGACCTGCTCGGCCGCGGCGGCCTGACCGCCATGTTCGCCGCGAACAACGGCCTCACGGTGCGGGCGTGGCAGGTGCTGCGGCGGGCCGGGCTGCGGCTGCCCGATGACATCTCGCTGGTCGGTTTCGACGACGTGGCCTGGATGGACATGGTCACGCCGGGCATCACCGCGGTGGCCCAGCCGACCGTGGATCTCGGCTGGCGGGCCGCTCAGCTGCTGCTGCGCCGGATGCGGGACCGCACGCTGCCGCCGACGGTCGAGCAACTGGACGGCAGGCTCGTGGTCCGCGGTTCCACCGGGCCGCCCCGGCGCGCCTAGGCTCTGCCGCCCGGCTGTCGCTGGCCCGGCTCTCGCTGGCCCGCCCGCGCACCACCACCGGCCAACCCGGCCCAGACCTGGCCCGGACCCGGCCAACCCCCTTGCCCTCATATGGTAACGCTGCCATACTGTCGGGCACAGTACACCCCGCAGGCATGCCTGCTTGGAGTAGAGCGGGGATCACGATGAGCAGCAAGCGAACCCTTCCCTCACGGCACGGCCGCGTGTTCCCGGGACACCAGCCCCGTCACCAGCGCAAATGGTCTCGGTCCCGCGGTGGCCGGGCGGCCGCACTGGTGGCCGCCGCGGCGGTCGCGGCCTCCGGCCTCGCCGCTTGTTCGTCGGGATCGGGTGCCACCTCGGGCACCGCCGCGCTGAACCTGAAGAAGCTGAGCGGAACGCTCAACATCATGGGTTTCGGCACCAACGGTGACGACGTGGCCATGAACCGCTTCAAGCTCGCTGAGAAGGCCATGCCCAAGGTGAAGGTCTCCGCCCCCAACGGCGGTTTCAACGACCAGTCCTTCCTGGCCTCCGTGGCGAGCGGCAACCCACCGGACCTGGTCTACATGAGCGCCGCCGACCTGGGCACCTACGCGGCCAAGGGTGCGCTGATGCCACTGACGTCGTGCATCAGCAGCGCGGGCATCAACATGTCCACGTTCACCCCGGGCGCGCGGCAGGAGGTGACCTACGACGGCGCCGTGTACGGCATCCCGGAGTTCACCGAGGACACCACGATCATCGTGGACGACTCCGCCGCGGCCAAGGCCGGGGTCAGCCCGTCGCAGGTCTCCACCACCAACTGGGCCAGCCTGCTGACCACGGCGAAGAAGATGACGAAGCTGAGCGGCGGGAAGGTCAAGGAGATCGGCTTCGACCCCAAGGTGGACGCGGTGTTCCCGCTGTGGGCGAAGGCCAACGGCGGCGCCATCGTCAGCAGCAACGGGCTGACGGCGGAGCTGAACAGCCCGCAGGACATCCAGGCCCTCGCCTACACCAAGCAGCTGATCGACGAGCAGGGCGGCGGCAACGCGTTCTTCAGCTTCCGCAACACGCTGAACTACTTCGGCAACAACAACCCGTTCGCCGAGGACCAGGAAGCCTCCACGCCGTGGCAGAACTGGATGTACCAGGTGGTGGCCAGCACCACGCCGAAGGTGAAGCTGACCGCGGAGCCGTTCACCACCCGCAGCGGCCAGCCTATCGACTTCGTGGACGGCTCCGTGTGGGCCATCCCGGCCAAGGCGAAGAACAAGGCCGCCGCGTGCAAGTGGGCGCAGGTCATGACCGAGACCTCGACCTGGATGGCCGCGGCCAGGGACCGGATCGCGCTGTACAAGCGCGAGCACTACGTGTTCACCGGCATCCAGACCGGCAACCAGGTGGCCGACGCCGGCATACTCAAGCTGTTCGAGGCGACCACGCCGAAGTCAAGCCCGTGGTACCAGCCCACCGTCGAGTCGTACAACGTCGAGAAGGACTCGTTCACCGTTCCGACCTCACCGGCGGGCGAGGCGATCCAGAACGCCTGGATCCAGGCGGTCACGGCGGCGGTCGAAGGGCACTCGACACCCAAGCAGGCGCTGGACCAGGCCGAGCAGACCGCCCAGACCGCGATCAACCAGGCCAAGCAGCCCTGACGGCTTACCGATGACCGCGCTCACCTCGGTCTCCCCAGCCGGGCGCAAGCCAGGGCGCCAGTCCCGGATCCGGGACTGGTTCCGTGGCTTCCGGCTGCGGGAGACCTGGGCTGCTTACGCCTTCCTCAGCCCGTGGCTGTTCGGCTTCGTGGTGCTCACGCTGGGCCCGATGATCGCCAGCCTGATCCTGTCGCTGACGAACTACGACGTGATCGGGAACGCGACCTTCGTCGGCACCCAGAACTACTCGCTGATGATCCACGACCCGCAGATCGTCACCGCGCTGCGGAACACGCTGATCTACACGGTGCTCAACGTGCCGCTGACGATGATCGTCTCGCTTGCCCTGGCCATGATGCTGAACCGGGTGGGGCGGGCCGGGGGCTTCTTCCGCACGGCGTTCTACCTGCCGGTGATGACCCCCCAGGTCGCCACCGGCATCCTGTACCTGCTGCTGTTCAACGGCTCCTACGGGCTCCTGGACAAGGTACTCAGCTTCTTCCACATCCCCGGCCCGTACTGGACCACCGACCCGAACTGGATCAAGCCGGGCCTGGTACTGATGAGCCTGTGGGCGGTCGGGGCCACCGTGGTGATCTACTACGCCGCCATCCGGTCGGTGCCAGCGCGCCTGTACGAGGCGGCGGCCATGGACGGGGCCTCGCCCTGGCGGCGGTTCAGGGACATCACCGTGCCGATGATCAGCCCGGCGCTGTTCTTCACGTTCATCGTGCTCACGATCAGCGCGCTGCAGACGTTCACCCAGGCCTACACGGCGTTCTTCAACACCGGCACGAACAATAACGGGCAGGGCTCGTCGGCGGCGCTGTTCTACGTCATCTACCTCTTCCAGCAGGGCTTCTCCGACCTGCACATGGGCTACGCCTCCGCGCTGGCCTGGATGCTGTTCGTGGTGATCGGGATCATCACGATCATCCAGTTGCTGGTGAGCAAGCGGTTCGTGTACTACGAGGGAGGGCAGCGACGGTGACGGCCCGGCCGGCCGCGTCCGGCGCCCCCACCGCGCCGCAGTCGCAGGCCACGCCACCCGCCCGGCGGCGGGTACCCCGGATCCAGTGGAAATCAGGGCGCAGTGTCTTCTCCCGGGCCATCTTCCTGATCTTCCTGATCGGCGCGACGGTCGTCTTCCTCTACCCGTTCGTGTGGTCGGTCAGCGCCTCGCTCAAGCCCCGCGACTACGTGTTCAACAACCAGCTACTCCCGTCCCCGTTCGAGCCGTCGAACTACGTCCAGATCTGGCACGCCGCACCGGTGCTGCAGTGGACCGTGAACAGCCTGTACATCGGGGTGCTCGCGGCGCTCACCGTCACGTTCTCCAGCGCCCTGGTCGCCTTCGCGTTCGCCTACTTCCGGTTCCCAGGGCGCAACTTCCTGTTCGGCTGCGTGCTGGCCACGATGATGCTGCCGGCCGCGGTCACCATGATCCCGGTGTACCTGATCTGGGACCACCTCCATCTGGCCAACACGCAGTTCCCGCTGTGGATGGGGAACCTGTTCGGCAGCGCGTTCTACATCTTCCTGCAGCGCCAGTTCTTCCTGGGCATACCCAGGGAGCTGTTCGAGGCCGCGCGGATGGACGGGGACAACTACTGGACGATGTTCTGGCGGATCGCCATGCCACTGGCCAGGCCCGCGCTCATCGTGACCGCGATCTTCCAGTTCCAGGCGAGCTGGACCGACCTGCTCCAGCCGCTGATCTACCTGCATTCCGACAAGCTGTACACGCTCTCGCTGGGGCTGTTCCAGCTGCTCAACCAGTACGGGCCCTCGGGCGGCGGCTCCGGCCAGTACCAGCTGATCATCGCGGGCCTGGTCATCTCCACCATCCCAATGATCATCGTGTTCTTTGTCGGCCAGCGCTACTTCGTGGAAGGAATCGTGACGCAGGGCGGAAAGGGTTGACCGCGGCAGGACCGGGCACCCGCCCGGATCCCCGCCCGCACGAGTCACCGGGGGAAACGCCCGGGTACGTTCTCGGCCTTGACATCGGGGGCACCAAGCTGGCCGCGGGCGTGGTGGACCCGGCCGGGCGCGCCTGCTCGTTCCTGGTCCGGCCGACCGGCAACGGGCGGGAGCCGGACGTGGTGCTGGCCGACCTGTTCGGCCTCGGGCGGCGCGCGGTGGCCGAAAGCGGGGTGGCGTGGAGTGCCATCGGAGCCGTCGGCATCGGCTGTGGCGGGCCGCTGGACGCCCAGCGCGGCGTCCTGCTGGCGCCCCCGCATCTGGCCGGCTGGCGCGATGTGCCGGTCACCGGCCTCGCCCAGCAGGAGCTGGGACGGCCCGCCTACGTGGAGAACGACGCGACGGCGGCAGCGTCCGGCGAGCACCGCTACGGGGCGGGGGCCGGCGCCCGCGACATGGTCTACCTCACCATCTCCACCGGAGTCGGCGGCGGGGTCGTGATCGACGGGCAGCTCTACCGCGGGGCCAGGGGGAACGGCGGTGAACTGGGGCATGTGACGATCGACTGGAACGGCAGGCTCTGCCGCAGTTGCGGCCGCAACGGCTGCCTGGAGGCATACGTGTCAGGAACGTCGATCGCCGAGCGCGCGGCCGAGACGCTGCCCGCTGGCAGTCTCCTGGCCCGGCGGGACCGCATCACCGCGGCCGACGTCTCGGCCGCCGCTCTCGCCGGGGACGAGCACGCCCGCCGGGTCTGGGCGGAGACCACCGACGCGCTCACCTGCGGTCTCACCTCGATCATCAATCTGTTCGAGCCGGAACTCGTGGTGCTCGGCGGCGGGGTTACCCGGGCCGGGGAGCAGCTGCTGGCCCCGGTTCGCGACCGGGTCGCCCGGCAGGCCATGGCCCCGGCCAGCCAGGCCCGGATCGTGACCGCCGGTCTTGGTGACCAGGTTGGCGTCATCGGTGCGGCGGCGTTCGTCTACGAACGGCTGGGGCACCGTGCCTGACCGCGGCGAGCTGCCGGTGACGGTGAGCGTGCTGCGGCCCGGCGGGCCGCCGGAACCTCTGCTGCGGGCCGACCTGGCTGACCAGCCCGGCGGCCCGGTCACCGGCACCGGGGCCGCCGGTCCCAGCGGGCTCACGGCCACCCTGACCGCCGGGCCGGTCACCGGGTCACCGCCTCGCCGCGACGTCGAACTGGTGGTGACCTGCCAGGCGGGCCAGGAACTGACCGCCGGCCTGCGCGCCGAGGTGGGC
>Ga0070737_10006229_pt1 | contig 11018 bp, 9 predicted proteins | sample Coa_R1_10_FD_66438 | JGI IMG/M metagenome (GOLD analysis project Ga0070737, IMG submission 66438) | Surface soil microbial communities from Centralia Pennsylvania, which are recovering from an underground coalmine fire - Coalmine... | ecosystem: Environmental > Terrestrial > Soil > Unclassified ...
CGCCGCGCTGGCCGATGGGCACGCCAGAGCGTTACGGTGCAGGAACACCGGACATCAGGAGCGTGCCATGGCAACCAACCTCGAAGTCACCGGTCCGGATCTGTCCGGAAAGCGCGCGGTCGTCACCGGGTCTAACAGCGGCCTCGGCTTGGGCCTGGCCCGCCGGCTGGCAGCAGCTGGCGCCGACGTCGTCATGGCGATCCGCAACCGCGCCAAGGGCGAGGCGGCGGTCGCCGAGATCCGCGCGACGGTCCCCGACGCCAAGCTAACCATCAAGAATCTCGACCTGTCGTCGCTGGCCAGCGTCGCGGCGCTGGGTGAGCAGCTCAACGCCGAGGGGCGCCCGATCGACATCTTGATCAACAACGCCGGTGTCATGACCCCACCGGAACGCGACGCCACCGCCGACGCGTTCGAGTTGCAGTTCGGCAGCAACCATCTCGGCCATTTCGCGCTCACCGGACATCTTTTGCCGGTACTGCGTGCCGCCGGCACCGCCCGGGTCGTCTCGTTGAGCAGCCTCGCGGCCCGCCGCGGCCGCATCCACTTCGACGACCTGCAGTTCGAGAAGTCCTATGCCCCGATGCAGGCCTATGGGCAGTCGAAGCTGGCGGTGCTGATGTTTGCCCGCGAACTGGATCGCCGCAGCCGCGAGGCGGGCTGGGGCATCATGTCCAACGCTGCGCACCCGGGCTTGACCAAAACCAACCTGCAGATCAGCGGGCCGTCACATGGCCGGTCGAAACCGTCGCTGATGGAACGCTTGTACAAGCTGTCGTGGCAGCTGACCCCGTTTATTTGGCAAGAAGTCGACGAGGGGATCCTGCCCGTGCTCTACGCCGCCCTCGACCCGCAGGCTGAGGGCGGCGCATTCTACGGACCGCGCGGACCCTATGAAGCGTTCGGCGGTGGCGTGACGGCGGCCAAAGTGCCCGCGCAGGCCCGCAGCGACGCCGACGGCCGGCGGCTGTGGGAGATTTCGGAGCAGCTCACCGGCGTCAGCTATCCGATGCCGACCTGAGCACCGCGGCAACGGTACCGCGATCAACGAGTGGCCTGACGGCGACGGCAACCCGAAATCCGGCGATCCCGCCGTGCAGCGCGAGGCGCCGGACTAGCCGGGCGGCCCACCGGGGCCCGGCTGCGGCAACCGCGGAATGCCCGGGATTCTCGGGAACGGCGGACCGACCGGGGCCGGAGCCGACGTCGTCGTGGTCGTGGTGGTGACCGTGGAGGTCTGAGTCGTCGTGGTGGGCTCCGTGGTCGTCGACTGCGCGGACGGCGGCGTGGTCGTCGATTCCGTTGACGGCGCAGGCTGGCTTGTCGACGCTGTCTCGGTCACCGTCGTGGTCTGGGTACTCGGGCTTTCGGTCACGGGAGCGGAGGTCTCGCTTGGCGCGGGAGTCGTGCTCACGCTGGGCGGCGCCGGGGCGGGCGCGCCGCCACCGGCGGCATGTCGTAGTGCGATGACTATCACCGCTCCCAGCGCCAGTACCACCAGGACAACGCCGGTGATCAGCACGGCCTCGCGCCGATACCACGGAATCGCGGGCCGGGCGGCCTCACGCGGGCGTTGCTCGTGCTCGACTCCCGCCCGAGGGTGCTCGGATGCCGCACTGTCTTGCGGCGCCGGGTACTCGCCGGTGCGGATCGGCATGATGCCCGAGTCGTCGTCGGCCTCCGACCACGCCAGGGCCGGGGCGCCGCTCGACTCCGGGACGGCGTCGGAAAGCACAGTCGCACCTGCGAAGGGGTCCAACGCCGCGGCGGCGGTCGGGGCCAGTGTGGTTTGGCTGTCGTCGGCGGGGCCGCGTGCGGCCCGCAGTGCCGCACCGATCGCCGCCGTTAAATGCGGCCGCGGTGCGGCGACGACCGGGGCCCCCAGCTGTCCGGACAGCGTCGTAGTGACCGCCGGGATATTGGCACCACCGCCCACCAACGCGACCGCAGCAACATCTGTAGCACGAATTCCATTGCGCTGCAGAGTCTCTTGGACCACAGCCACGAAACCGTCCAGCGGCTGACGGATCAGCTCTTCGAGTTCGGACCGGGTCAGCCGAATGTCGCCGCGAAATCCCGGCAACTCCGCCGACAGCGTGCTCAGCGTGCTCGACGACAGCTGTTCCTTGGCGTTTCGGCATTGGGCCCGCAGCCGCGCCAGCGACCCGATCGCTGCGGTGCCACCGCTGTCGAACGAACCCGCGGCCGACAGGTCGGCGACGACGTGATTGAGCAGGGCCTGGTCGATCCGGTCGCCGGAGAAGTCGGTGTAGCGGACCGTCGCGGCGACGGGCTGATAACCGGCGGCGTCGGCCAGGGTGAGGCTGGTGCCGCTGCCCCCGAAGTCGCACACCGCGATGATCCCGCGGGATGGCAGGCCAGGGTTAGCCTGCAGCGCAACCAGAGCCGCCAGCGCGTCGGGGGCCAGCGCCACCGGCTGGGGGCCGCGCGACCACTCGGCGACCCGGCTCAGCGCGCCGCGCAGCGCCTCCACCGAGGGCGCCGTCCAGTGCCCCGGATAGCTGACGGCCACCGCCTCCGGCAGCGCGCGCCCGCCGGTCGCGCCGTAGGCAAGTGCGCGCAGCGCCTCGGCGACCAGCGTCTCGCCATGATGTGTCGTGCCGTCGGCAACCACGATCCCGACCGGGTCGCCCACCCGGTCGACGAAGTCGGTGATCACCAGGCCGGCTTCGGTGAGGTTCGGGTTCTCCACGGGCACACCGACTTCGGGTGGACGTCCCTGATACAGGGTCAGCACCGGCTTGCGGGTTATGGCCCGCTCGGCGGTCACCGCTGCCAGGTTGGTGGCACCGATCGACAGGCCTATCGCCGGGCGGTGTCCGTTTGCCATGTCGTCCTATCCAGTCGTGGCCAGCCTCGGGCACGCGGTGCGCGCCGGCCACCAATGTATCGGCAGGCCTCATCGCCGGCGCGCAGGCGCGGGTCAGCGGATGGCGCCGGCGCCGGCGATCAGCGGAAGGTCCAGCGCGGTGACCCACCCGGGCGGCAGGTCGTTGACGGCCGGGACCGCGTTGAGCGCCCGCATCCCGGTTGCCAGGCAGCCGGCGGTGGCGGCATCGCGTCCTGAGCCGTCGGTGAACCGGAACGCGGTTTCGGTGAAGATACTTGGCGTTCCATCGATTTCGACTTGGTAGACGTCGTCCCGGTTGCCCTTCGGCCAGTCGGGCGCAGCATCGTGGCCGATGCGGTTGACATGCTCAAGTTGGATGCGTGTCTTGCCTCGGTAGATGCCGTTGATGGTGAACCGGATCGCGGCGACCTGTCCCGGCTGGATGACGCCCTTGGCCGTGGTGCGCTTCGTTGGCGTCACCCACTTGTCCCAGGTGGTGGTGATGTCGTCGAGCATGATGCCCGCGGCGTGGGCGATCATCGGGACGGTGGCGCCCCACGCGAAGATCAGCACGTCGCGGTTTTGCAGCACCGGCCGGAATTCGGGGTCGCGCCCGATGCCCATCTCGGTTTCGTAATCGCCGGTGTAGTTGGTGTAGTCCAGTAGCTCGGCCGCACGAACCTTGCGTACTTCCGAGCACACCCCCATCAGCGTCATCGGCAACAGGTCGTTGGCGAAACCGGGATCGATACCGGTGGTGAAGCACGACGACTCCCCCAATTCGCATGCCTCGGTGATCGGCTGGATCCAGTTGGGCGGGTTCAACTGCATGGTGGGCCACACCCAGGGCGTCATCGCGGTCGAGCACACGTCGATGCCGGCCCGCAGGAACCGGGTTATCAGCGCGATGTTGTCGTCGGCGTGCGCCGCGGTCGGCCCGTAGTGCACCAACGCGTCGGGCTTGAGTGCGATCAGAGCGTCGACGTCATCGGTGGCGGTGATGCCGACGGGGTGAGGCAGCCCGCAGATGTCGCCGACGTCGCGGCCGACCTTGGCGGGGTTGCTGACGCCGACGCCGACGAGCTCGAACAGCGGGTGCTTGACGATTTCGGCGATCACCAGCTTGCCGACGAATCCGGTGCCCCATACCACGATGCGTTTGGACATCAGCCGCCTTTCGTTTCACCACCTCCGATCACCCTAAGTGGGCGGCCGCCGGCTGCATCGGGAGCATTGATCACGACGCGTTTCAGGCGATATACGGTTCGCTGACATTTCGGACTTGCCGCGGTCCGCCAAACGGGCCACGCCAACTTCCCTGCCGAAAACGCGCAGATACTCCGCTTCCCCGTGACACCATGTAGCACCACGATGACCAGTCACTCGTCACCCCAGCGGCCCCGCGGTCCGCGTCGTCGCACCCGGGCGTCTTGCCTGTTCGGGGCCGCCCTCTTCGCAGCCGTCGCCGTCGTCGGCGGTGCCACGGCCGGCAGTGCGGCAGCCAATCGGCCACTTGTTCCGCCGCCCGGTACCGAGACGATTCGCTACCAGGTCAACGGCAGCCCGGGCGCGGCCGAATACATCAGCTACGCGATTGACTACGGCCAACAGTACGAATCGACTGTGCCGTTGCCCTGGACCAAGCAGTTCACCGCACCGCCTGGCCGGGTCTATGTCCTGAGCGCACAAGGCAGTGGGACCGGTTCGATCAGCTGCACGATCGCGATCGACGGCAAAGTTGTAAGCCACGTGTCGTCGACCGCAACACCCGCAAGGGCTGCCTGTTCGCACTGATACGTCCGGACAGAGATTTCGCGACTTTGGGTCGGGTAAGCAACTGTGGCGAAGGTTGCCAACAGCCAGCCACCACCCGTCCGCCGGCCACAACGCGATGGTCGACGACGCGACCCGCCTGCTCAGCCCCAGCCACGCGGATGTGACAGCACCGACGACCGCGCCCGATGCGGTAGGCGGTATCTTCGGCTGTTCCTACGCAGGGCGCGCTGCTTCTCGCGCGTGGCCCGGACAGCGGTGACATCTGGATTGCCGACCGGTTTTGTGCATACTCTCAGCGAATGAGCGAGCGCGCTGACGCTGATTTCTATAAGCAGCTCGCGGCCTACCGCAAATGTGTCGACCGGATCAGGGACACCTGGCCGGGGTTCGCTGCTCGCCGGCGTGAACGGCTTCAGCAGGGCGGGTTTGGTGCGCCGGTTGAAAAAATCGCAGAGAACATTCTTGAGGACTTGTTCACCACCGTTTTGGATTGGTCACTTGCCGACGTCAATCTTCAAGTGGGGCGGGCAGATGTGGTGTTGTCCGGGCTGGGGATCAAACGTCTCGTCCTCGAGATAAAGCGGCCCGGCTCGTTGATCTGGCGAAGACCGGCGGTCGACTCCGCGTTGAGTCAGGCGCGCCGCTATGCCGCCAACCAACGGGTCGGAGCGGTCGCAGTCAGCGACGCCACAATGCTGTATGCGGCCGATGTCGTCGAAGGCGGACTGCGTGACCGTGTTCTTGTTGCGCTTGACACCGATCGCGCTCCCGAGGCGCTGTGGTGGATCTCGGTCCACGGCATTTACCGCCCATGCTCGTCCGCGGCGGCAGATTTTGACGCGGTACCGTCTGATGCCACCACCGTGAGTGTCGTGGCCGACGGCGAGTTGCGCCATCCAAAGTACGCCCTGGGTATGCAGTGCTTCGCTTACGTAGGTGCCGCCGACAACACGCGCACCTGGAAGCTGCCCTACCGCTTAGCTGACGGCGCCCCCGACCCCAAGCGGCTGCCCAAGGCAATCCAGTGCATCTTGAGCAACTATCGTGGCGCCAGGGTTGACATTCCGCGGGCGGCTGTCGCCGAGGTGCTGGTGCGCCTGGGGATCGCCGCAGCTGAGCTGAGAAAGATGCCGTGTCAAAACGCGCCTACCGCTGACGCGTATACCAACGCACATCAGGCCCTGGAGCAGTTAAACCGGCTATCCGACGTCGGCTGCTGCGGCGGGCGAAACCAGTGATCAGCTCATCTTGATCGGCACGCCGTTTGGGTCTTCACGTCCGGCTGGCGTCGGCCTAGGCTCGCGACGAATAGCCCGCACGAGGGAGGAACCGCGCATGGGCATCGCGATGCGCGTCAACGGCACTGCGCCGCCCGAGGTGCCGCTGGCCGATATCGACCTGGGTTCGTGGGATTTCTGGGCTTGCGATGACGATTTCCGCGACGGGGCGTTTGCGACGCTGCGACGGGAGTCGCCGATCTCGTTTTGGGGCGAACCTGCGCAACCGGGGTTCCCCGTCGGTGCCGGGCACTGGGCGCTGACCAAATACGACGACGTCTTCTACGCCAGCCGGCACCCGGAGATCTTCAGCTCTCATCCCAACATCACAATTGCCGACCAGCCGGTCGAGGTCGCCGAATACTTCGGTTCGATGATCGCGCTCGATGATCCGCGACACCAGCGGCTGCGTTCGATCGTGAGCCGCGCCTTCACCCCGAAAGTGGTGGCACGCACCGAGGCGTCGGTGCGGGACAGGGCGCAACGGCTGGTCGCGGAGATGATCGCCAGGCACCCGGACGGAAAGGGCGAGCTCGTCACCGAGCTTTCCGGTCCACTGCCGTTGCAGGTGATCTGCGACATGATGGGGATTCCCGAGGAAGACCACGAGCGAATCTTCCACTGGACCAATGTGATTCTCGGTTTCGGGGATCCTGACTTGGGCACCGATTTCGAGGAATTCACCAAGGTCTCGCTGGAGATCGGGGGCTATGCGACCGCGCTGGCCGAAGACCGCCGGGCTAATCCCCACGACGACCTGACAACTGCGCTGGTGCAGGCCGAAGTCGACGGCGATCGGTTGTCATCGGCTGAGATCGCCTCATTCTTCATCCTGCTGGTGGTGGCCGGTAACGAGACAACACGCAACGCCATCAGCCATGGGGTGCTGGCGCTCACCCACTACCCCGAACAGCGGGAAAAATGGTGGGCCGATTTCGACCGTTTGACCCGTTCAGCAGTCGAAGAGATCGTGCGGTGGGCTTCGCCGGTAGTCTACATGCGCCGCACCCTCACTCAGGACATCGAGCGCAGGGGTGTGCGGATGGCAGCCGGCGACAAGGTCACCATGTGGTACTGCTCGGCCAATCGCGACGAAGACAGGTTCGCCAACCCGTGGACGTTCGACGTGGCACGAAACCCGAACCCGCACGTCGGATTCGGCGGTGGAGGCGCCCATTTCTGCTTGGGCGCCAACCTGGCTCGCCGTGAGATCAGCGTCATATTCGACGAACTGCATCGCGAGATCCCTGACGTGGTTGCCGCGGGAGAGCCTGCCCGGCTGCTCTCGCCGTTCATCCACGGCGTCAAAACACTTCCCATCACGTGGACACCCCCCAGCGACGTACGCGCGCATTAGTGCCAGGTTGCGACTATCTTGTGTTCGCTTTGTCCTTCTCCGACAGAGACATTCGGCCCGCACCGGCTAGGCTGCGGAGGCGGGGGCCGGGTGCAATGCGTAGCCGTCTGCAACGGACGAACCGATGACGTTACGAACACCGCGAGGGCGAGGTTGGCAAATTCGGCGGAAGTAGCTGCGGCGGCGCATGTTTGCGCATTGGTTGCCGACACGATAGGTCAGGTGTGGCGAACGTGATCGCCGCGGTGCGCGTGGATATGTCAGCATTGGTAACGTGCACCTCCGCATCGTTGCTCGATTGCTTGCTGTTGCTGTGGCATCGACATGGGCACTACCGGATGCCTTGACGCCCATTGCATCCGCGCAGTCCTGTCCTGATGTCGAAGTGGTGTTCGCCCGCGGAACCGGCGAACCACCCGGGCTGGGACCGACCGGACAGGCATTCGTCGACGCGCTGCGTCCACGCCTGGGCGGTCGGTCGATGGATGTGTATCCGGTGGACTATCCGGCAAGCGAGCAGTGGGATACCGGCATCGACGGCATTAGAGACGCGGGAGCTCACGTCCAGTCCACAGCGACGAACTGCCCCAAGACCAAAATGGTGCTGGGCGGTTTTTCTCAGGGTGCGGCTGTGATGGGTTTCGTCACCTCGCCTGCGGTGCCCGATGGGGTCGATCCCGCGACAGTGCCTAAACCGCTGCAACCGGAGGTGGCCGACCACGTCGCCGCCGTTGTGCTGTTCGGGGCACCGAATGCCCGGGCCATGAACTTCCTCGGCGAGCCGACGGTCGTCATCGGACCCGCGTATCAGGCCAAGACCCTCAAGGTCTGCGCACCTGAGGACCCGGTTTGCTCGGACGGGTTGAATTTCGCCGCACACAACACATATGCCAACGACAATACGATGATCGACAAAGGAGCAGCCTTCGCCGCGAGCCGCCTCGGCCCGCCACCCGGCGCAACCCCGGCTTCGCCCCCACCACCTCCGCCGGCCCCGCCGGCCCCGCCCGAAGGAGAGTAGCCCCGGTCCCGGATCTCGCAGTAGCCACAGGCGGCTCCGCAATCCGGGTCGGCTGCCGCCACATCCAACGGTCGGCCCAGTCACGGCGCCCGCGCGTCGCTGAAGCACCCACCAGCAACATCGGTGCCCGACCGAACCGAGCCTCACCCGCCGTCATGGGGCGACGAAACGCCTGCGACGGTGAATGGGAACGCGTTAGGGTGCTGGCAAGTTGCTGACAGGTTGCTGTGGGAGGGCTCGTTGCAGGGAACTTCGTTCGGGAAGTACCGGCTGATAGAGTTGCTCGGCCGCGGCGGCATGGGCGAGGTGTGGCGTGCCTACGACACCGTGATCGACCGGATCGTCGCGATTAAGATCCTGCCTCCCGAGATCTCGCAGGACGAAGTTTTCCAACAACGGTTCCGCCGCGAAGCTCACGCAGCCACCCGACTCAGCAGCCCGCACGTTATACCGATTCACACCCACGGTGAAATAAACGGGCACTTGTTCGTCGACATGCGGCTGATCGAGGGCCGCGACCTGCAAGCCATCCTGGAGGCCGGGTCACCGCTGGAACCAGCCAGGGCGGTGCATGTCATCGAGCAGGTAGCCAAGGCGCTGCATGCGGCGCACAAAGTGGGCTTAGTGCACCGTGATGTCAAGCCTTCTAACATTTTGGTCGACGAAGACGACTTCGCGTATTTGATCGACTTCGGAATCGCCCGTGCCACGGGCGAATTGGCGCTGACAACAGCGGGTGGTGTGATTGGCACCTTTCATTACATGGCCCCGGAGAGGTTCAGCACGGGCCAAGTCGACGCTCGATCGGATATCTATGCGTTGGCTTGCGTGCTGTATGAGTGCCTGACCGCGCAGCATCCGTTCCCCGGCGACAGCATGGAGCGACAGCTCACCGCGCACCTGATGAGCCCTCCGCCGCAGCCGTCGATGACCAACACTGCGGTGCCGGCGGGCTTGGACATGGTCATCGCCAAGGGCATGGCCAAAAATCCCGCCGAACGCTACGGGACCGCAGTGGATCTGGCGCGCGCGGCCCGCGACGCCCTGGCCGCGCCGGGTGGCCACCGGCAAGGGTCTGCTCGCGCCCAGCCGACAACCGTCCGCCAACCGCGGCCCAGAATGATCACCGTTCCGGGGCGAAAGCCCGCAGGTGGGCGGCTACCCGGAATAGCGCGGTCACCGTCGCAGCGGTGGTGGCGCCGGAAGGGCGTCGTCATCTCGGCCGCCGCCATGCTCGCTGTTGCGCTGACTGTCGGCCTTGTCGTCATGCGTCATCCACGCCAAGAATCCGCCCAATCCGACCAGACGACACTGCCTTTCACCGGCCTGAGCAATCCCGATGGTGTGACGGTGGATAACGGCGGCACGGTGTATGTGGCCGACACTTTGAACAATCGGATATTGTCACTGCCCGCGGGGTCAACCACACCCGCCGTACTGCCGTTTGACGGCCTGAAGAATCCGACCGGGGTGACCGCGGACAACAGCGGCACCGTGTATGTCACCGACTCCGGCCACAAGCGGGTGGTGGTGCTTCCGGCGGGCTCTGCGGCGCAAACCGAATTGCCGTTCAGCGATCTCGGCAACCCGACCGGTGTCACGGTGGACAGCAGCCGCACGGTCTACGTCACCGACACACCCAAGAACCGGGTGGTGGCCCTCCCGGCCGGGTCCAACAGGCAAAGCGAGCTGCCGTTCGCCGGCCTCAACAATCCGACCGGTGTGGTGGTCAATGGCAGCGGAACCGTCTACGTGGCCGATGGCGGCAACGATCGCGTCCTGGCATTGCCGCAGGGGTCTTCGGTGCAGTCCGTGCTGCCCTTCGACGGCCTCAGTGAACCGGGCGGTGTGACCGTCGACAGCCAGGGCGCCGTGTACGTCACCGACAGCGCCAACAATCGTGCGCTCAAACTCCCGGTCGGGTCGACCACGCAGGTCAAGTTGCCTTTCGTCGGACTGGACTATCCGTGGGGTTTGGCGGTCGACAACATGGGCACCGTCTACGTCGCCGGCCACAACAACAAGGTGCTGGCGCTGCGGCAAACGTCGCGCTAAGGACGCGGAGGCAGCACCGCCAGCCACGAATCCGAGAGCAGTTCGATCAGTTGGCCATCCGGGTCGCGGATCATCGCCGATTGCTCGGACACCGTCTCGCGTAGCACCGATCCCCCAAAGCCGTCGACCAACTGCAGTACGGCGCCCAGGTCGGACACCGATAGCGAGAGATGCGTCAGTCCGGCGTGGTCCATGCCACGCGGCGGTGCGGCGCGCACTTCGCGGTGGGAATAGTCGAGGAGTTCCAGCACAAATCCGTCGCGAATCAGATAGGTGGCGTGGAGCCCAAGCGGCTTGTCCAACTGCAGAAGCCGGTCGGTGCCGTCGTCGGGCGGTTCGGCTTCCCACCAGAACTGAAAGCCGAGCAGGTCTTCGTAGAAACGGCGCGACCGCCCGCGATCGGCGACACATAACCCGACATGATTGAAAACCGTTCGGTGACTAATCATTTCAGCCTTTCATACCGGGTGAGTGTTGACGATCCGCGGTATTCGACCAGGACGGTGGCACGCTCCAGGCATCCACCGACGCCTTGCTCGGCGACCCAGGATTGCACGCAGAGGATCATGCCTTCCTCGAGTGTGGCCGTGCTGCCACGGCCCAGACCGATCAGCGGCGGCTCGGCGCCGAGTCCCAGCCCGTGGGCCAGCGGCAGCGGCGCCTCACGGTTGCCGGCGTCCT
>Ga0070737_10006234_pt1 | contig 11012 bp, 8 predicted proteins | sample Coa_R1_10_FD_66438 | JGI IMG/M metagenome (GOLD analysis project Ga0070737, IMG submission 66438) | Surface soil microbial communities from Centralia Pennsylvania, which are recovering from an underground coalmine fire - Coalmine... | ecosystem: Environmental > Terrestrial > Soil > Unclassified ...
GTCCGCGGTACTCGAAGACCGCGCCGCCGCCCTCGTTGACGAGCATGTCGCAGCGCACCTTCTCGGGGTGCTGCTCGGTGATCCAGTGCGCGCCGAGCTCCCCGCCGGTCTCCTCGTCGACGACGCTCACGATCAGCAGCTCGCCGCGCGCGGGCCGCCATCCCGAGCGCGCGAGCGCCGCGGCGGCGGCGATCTCGGCGGCCACCTGCGACTTCATGTCCAGCGCGCCCCTGCCCCACAGGAAGCCGTCGGCGAGCTCGCCGGACCACGGGTCGTGCGTCCACTCGGAGGCGTCGGCGAGCACGGTGTCGACGTGCCCGAGGTAGCACAGCGTCGGGCCCGCGCCCGCGCCGGCGCCCTCGGCGCTCAGGCGCGCGACGAGGTTCGGCCGCCCCGCCTCGGCGCCGAGCAGCTCGCAGCGGAAGCCGGCGCTCGTGAGGTGCTCGGCGAGGTACTCCTGCGCGGGGCGCTCGTTGCCGGGGGGGTTGACGGTGTTGAAGCGGATCAGCCGCGCGAGCAGCTGCTCCGCCTCCGTGCCCGCCTCCTGCGCTCGCGCCGCCGGTCGATCCGCGCTCATCGCGCAGATCGTACGCCCATCTGCGCGACCTCCTCGCGGCTCAGCGGGAAGTGGCAGGCGGCGAGCGTGCCCGAGCCCTTGTCCTCCAGCGGCGGCTCGACTTCGGCGCACAGCGGCTGCGCCTTGGGGCAGCGCGTGTGGAAGCGGCAGGCTTTCGGCGGGTTCGCGGGGCTCGGCACGTCGCCGCTCAGCAGCCGCCGGTCGCTGCCGTGCAGCGCGGGGTCCGCGACCGGCACGGCCGCGAGCAGCGCGCCGCTGTAGGGGTGGCGGGGGAACTCGTAGACCGGCTCGTTGGGCCCGATCTCGACGACCTTGCCGAGGTACATGACGGCGATGCGATCGCACATGTGGCGCACGACCGAGAGGTCGTGGGCGATGAACACGAGCGTGAGGCCGAGACGGCGCTGCAGGTCGCGCAGCAGGTTGAGCACCTGCGCCTGGATCGAGACGTCGAGCGCCGACACGGGCTCGTCGGCGATCAGCAGCTTCGGGCTCAGCGCGATAGCGCGCGCGACGCCGATGCGCTGGCGCTGGCCGCCGGAGAACTCGTGCGGGTAGCGGTTGTAGTGCTCGGGGTTCAGGCCGACCGTCTCCATCAGCCGCTGCACCTCGCGTTTGCGCTCGTCCTTCTCGCGCAGCAGCCCGTGGATCGCGAACGGCTCGGCGATGATCGAGCCGATCGTCTTGCGCGGGTTCAGCGAGGACTGCGGGTCCTGGAAGATCATCTGCACCTCGCGGCGCATCGCCTTCAGCTGCGCGCCGCGCAGGCGCGTGACGTCGCGGCCCTCGAAGTCGATCTCGCCGGCGCTCGCGTCGAGCAGGCGCACCATCAGCCGCGCGGTCGTGCTCTTGCCGCAGCCGGTCTCGCCGACGATGCCGAGCGTCTCGCCGCGGCGGATGTCGAGGTCGATCCCGTCGACCGCGCGGACCGCGCCGATGCGCCGCTGGAAGATGATCCCGCGCGTGATCGGGAAGTGCTTGGTCAGCCCGCGCAGGCGCACGAGCGGCTCGTCCGCGCGCGCGCCCGCGTCCTGCGCCGGGCCGCCGGCCGGCGCGTCCGCGCCGGCGCGGACGCCGGCGTCGATGTCCGCGTCGATGTCCGCGCGCTCGCTCGCGCTCACGCCGGCGCCCCCGGCAGGCCGGCCTCGGCGAGCGCCTGCGCGGGTGTCTCGCCGCTGTTCACGCGCTGCCACAGCCGCCGGCGCACCGGCGCCTGCAAGAGACACGCGACGTGGTGCTCGGGCTCGTCGGGCACGGGCCGCAGAGCCGGATCGATGCGCCTGTGCTCCGGCTGCGCGTAAGGGCAGCGCGGATGGAAGTGGCAGCCGAAGGGGCGGGAGATGAGGCTCGGCGGCGTGCCGGGTATCGGCATGAGGTCCTCCGAGCGCGGCGCGTCGAGGCGCGGGATCGACTTCAGCAGCCCCCACGTGTACGGGTGTTCGGGCGCGGCGAAGACGCGCGCCGCGGGTGCCGTCTCGACGATCCGTCCCGCGTACATGACCGCGATGTCGTCGGCCATCTCCGCGACGACGCCGAGGTCGTGCGTGATGATCACGATCGCCATGCCGAGCTCGCGCTGCAGGCGTTCCATCAGCGCGAGGATCTGCGCCTGCACGGTCACGTCGAGCGCCGTCGTGGGCTCGTCGGCGATCAGCAGCTTCGGCTCGTTCGCGAGCGCCATCGCGATCATCGCGCGCTGGCGCATGCCGCCGGAGAACTCGTGCGGGTACTCGTCGACGCGCCTGCGCGGGTCGGGGATGCCGACGAGCTCGAGCAGCTCGATCGCGCGCTCGCGCGCGCGCGCCTTCGGCACGTCGCGGTGGGCGCGCACCGCCTCGACGAGCTGGGCGCCGACGCGGTAGAGCGGGTGCAGCGAGGACAGCGGGTCCTGGAAGATCATCGCGATGTCGTTGCCGCGGATCGCGCGCAGCCGCTCTTCGGGCAGCTGCACGAGATCCTCGCCCCCGAAGAGGATGCGCCCCGAGATGCGGGCCCCCTGGCGGCGCGTGAGGCCGAGCGTCGTCAGCGAGGAGACGGTCTTGCCCGACCCCGACTCGCCGACGATCCCGAGCGTGCGCCCGCTGTGCACCTCGTAGGTGATTCCGTCGACGGCGTGCACGACGCCGTCCTCCGTCGGGAACTCGACGCGCAGATCCTCCACGCGCAGCAGCGCCTCGCGTGCGCTCACGAGTACCTCACCCGCGGATCGAGGTACGCGTATGCGACGTCGACGACGATGTTCGCGACGATGATGAACAGCGACGCGAGCAGCACCGTGCCCTGCGTGACGGGGAAGTCCGACTGCTGGATCGCTTTGTAGTTGAGCTCGCCGATGCCGGGGATGTTGAACACCGATTCGACGAGCACCGCGCTGCCGAGCAGCACGCCCACTTCCAGTCCGAACAGCGTGATGATCGGGTTGATCGCGGCGCGTATGCCGTGACGCACGACGCGCCGCTCGGGCAGGCCCTTTGCGCGCGCGGTGCGTATGTAGTCCTCGCCCATCGTCTCGCTCAGGCTGCTGCGCATGAGCCGGGCGAAGATCGCCGCGGAGCCCGCCGCGAGCACGATCCACGGCATGATCAGCGACGTGAACCATTTCCAGGGGTCGCTCGTCAGGCCCACGTAGGAGCCCGCGCCCGGCAGGATCCGGAATTTGCCGATGTCGCTGGCGAACAGCAGCAGGAAGACGAAGCCGAGCCAGAATTCGGGCGCGGAGATCGCCACGAGCGCGCCGCCCATCGCGAGCCGGTCGGCGAGCTTGTGGCGGCGCAGCGCGGAGATCACGCCGACCGACATGCCGCCGAGGATCCACAGCGCGGCGGCGCCGACGGTCAGCGACACCGTCGCGGAGAGCCGTCCGCCGATCAGGCTCCTGACGGACTCCTGGCTGTAGTAGCTGTAGCCGAACTGGAAGTGCAGGAAGATTTCCTTCATGTAGTCCCAGAACTGTTCGGGCAGCGACTTGTTCAGGCCGAGCAGCGCTTCGATGTTTTTCACCAGCCCCGGGTTCGGGTCGCGTCCGGCGCGCAGCAGCGCGGGGTTGGCGCTCGGCAGGACGCGGAACAGCACGAACGTGAGCGCGGCGACGACGATCAGCAGCACGACCCCCCACAGCAGTCGCCGGATGACGTAGCGGATCATCGTCGCCGCCCTCGCGCTACTTCAACGAGGTGAAGCTGTAGTCCCAGGCGCCTTCGTTCCACAGCATCGCCACGCCGTGGACGTCCTTGCCCTCCAGCCGCGGCGCCTTTTCCCAGTCGTAGGGCACGGCGACGGCGTTTTCGATGAGCTTGTCGTCGATCTTCGCCCACGCCTTCGCCCTCGCTTCCTTGCCCTGCACCGCTTCCGCGGCTTGCATCGCCGCGTTGACGCTGGGAATGTTCACCTGGCCGTAGTTGACGTTGCCGGTCGACACGATCGCGTTGCCGTCGAACGTCGGCCTGAGCACCGTCTGGGGGTCGGCGAAGTCGGCGATCCAGCCGACCGTCGGGCACACTTCGATCTCTTCTTTGGGCGCGTCGCAGTACTTCGCGTACATCGTCGCGATTTCCACGAGCGTGAGCTTCGTGTGGAAGCCGAGGCTCTTGAGCGTCTGGTTGACGATTTCCGCGTCTTCCTTTTCCGGCGTGTCGCTCGCGCCGACGACCTGCACGGTGTTCGTGCCCGTGTACTTGCCGCTGGGGTAGCCCGCGAGCTTCATGTACTTCTCGGCGACGGCCATGTCGCCTTCGGGGTGTTCGTCGTAGTCGAGCTTCGGCCCGTTCAGGCCGCCCGCCTGTTCGAAGCCGGGGATCGTCGGATAGATGAAGTGCGTGGCGACGTTCGAGACGAGCTCGCCGCCGCGCTCGCGGTCGAGCGCCGCTCGGTCGATCGCCGCGAACACGGCCTTGCGCAGGTCCACGTTCTTGAACGGACCGACCTTGTTGTTCAGCGCGACGTAGCGGTTGCCGGCGCCCGGCGAGAGGGATAGCTGGCTTTTGTAGTGTTCGGCCGCGAGCTTGACCGCCGACTGCGCGACGGGCTCGTTCTGCACCACGTTCGAGCCTTCGAGCACCTGGCGGTCGATGACCGCCTGCGTGCCGCCGATCTTGATGTCGATTTCGTTCAGGTACGCGGGACGGAAGTCGGTCTTCGGGTTCCACTTGGGGTTGCGCACGAGCGTCGCCGACTTGCCGGGCACGTAGCCGATGCCGAGCACCTTGCCTTCGGCGTCGTTCTTCAGCATGTACGGGCCCGTCGCGACCTGGTAGGCGTAGTAGTTGCTCGGCTTGTTCCTGTCGAACTTTTCGGCGTATTCCTTGGGCACGGCGGCCGTCAGCGGCAGGCACAGCGCCTCCGCCACGAAGAAGCCCTTCGGTTCGGTCAGGTGGAAGACGATCTCGTGCTTGTTGGGCGTTTCGATTCCCTTGACCGGACCGCCGTTGGCGTGCGGCATGCCTTCGATCGAACTGAAGTACGTCTGCAGGTAGGGGTTCGCGACGTTCGGGTTGGCGCCGCGCTCGATCGCGTAGGCGACGTCTTCGGAGGTGACTTCGCGGTCGACCGGCGGGCTGAAGTGGACGCCTTCCCTGAGGTGCACGGTGATCGTCTTGTTGTTCGCGGAGATTTCGGGCTTGCTCGCGGCCATGTCCGGGACGGTTTCGTCGGCGTTCGGCTTGTTCGAGTACAGCGGTCGCTGCGTCGCGAACACCTCGGTGTAGTCGAGCGCGAAGTAGCTGATACCCGGGTCGAGGTGTTCGAAGTCGGCTTCCTGGAGGACCTCCAGCGTGCCGCCGCGCTTGCCCGACAGCGACTCGGTGGCCGGGCTCTGGTAGCCCTTGGGCACGAGCACGCTCACCTTGCCGCCGCCGGCGCCGGCGCCGCTTTCGCTCGAGCCGCACGCCGCCAGCGCGACACCTGCGAGCGCCGCCGCGAGCACCGCGACGATCGTTCTGATGGACCTCATTGGAGCCCTCCTGTTCGTGTCCGATCGCCCGTCATCGGGCGTTCCTCGGGTTCAAGGCGTCCTGCAGCCCGTCGCCCAGCAAGTTGAAGGCCAGCACCGTGAGCAGCAGCGCCGCTCCGGGGAAGACCATGTACCACCACGCGGTGTTGAAGATCGGCGAGGCCGCCGCGAGCATCTGCCCCCAGCTCGCGGTCGGTGGGCGGATGCCGACGCCGAGGTAGGAGAGCGCCGCCTCGAGCAGGATGTTCGTCGGCACGAGCAGGCTCGCGTACACGATTATCGGCGCCGTCAGGTTGGGGAGGATCTCGCGGAACATGATGCGCGCGTCGGAGGCGCCCAGCGCCCGGGAGGCGTCGATGAACTCGCGCTCGCGCATGGACAGCACGAGACCACGCACGATGCGCGCGACGTATGGCCAGTTGGCCAACGCGATGATGAAGACGATGGTCGCCAGGCCGGGCGAGATCAGGCCTTTGACGCAGCCGCGCACGCCGCACGCCGCGCCGAGCCCGAGGCCGAGGAGCAGCACGGGGATCGAGAGCACGACGTCCATGAGACGCGAGAGCAGCATGTCCAGCCAGCCGCGGTAGAAGCCCGCGAGCATGCCGATGAGCACGCCGATGGCCGTCGAGATGGCGGTGCCGCCGAGGCCCACCTCGAGCGACACGCGCGTGCCGTAGATCACGCGCGACATCACGTCCTCGCCGAGCGAGTCCACGCCGAAGGGATGCGCGAGGCTCGGTCCCAGCGGAGAGCCGAAGGCGTCGGTGAGGTTGAGGTTCTGCACGTTCGGGCCGGGCAGGCCGAGGATGCTGACGACGAGCGGCGCCGCGACCGCGATGACGATCAAGAAGACGATGAACGCGAGCGACGCGAGCGCCACGCGGTCCCGGCGAAAGCGCCGCCAGAACAGCTGCAGCGGGGAGCGCGCGAGCGCGCCGCCGGCGTCGAGGAAGTCGAGCCCGCCGCCGCCGCCCGCGGGCAGGATCTCGGCGGCGCTCGCGCTCACAGCGCCCGCGCCTCTCTGGAGACGGCGGGCGCGCGCGAGACGAGCCGCCGGAGGGCGACGCTCGCGACGCCACGTCCGCCTTCGGCGGGTTCGGCGAGATCAGGCTGTGCGTCCATCGGGGGCCTACACTTTCGACAACCCGCGTCAACGGCCTTCAGAGCGGGGTACGAGGGATACCCCGCCACGAGCGATACTACCCCGGTGGACTCGCTTTTCGACGCTGATACGGCGGTCCCGGCAGCGGGACGGCGCGCGCGCGCCGTCGAGAGCGAGCCCACGGCTCCGCCCGCGTCCTCGCGGCCGTTGGCGGTGCGCATGCGCCCGCGCGGACTCGCGGATTTCGTCGGCCAGTCGCACCTGCTCGCGCCGGGCTCGGCGCTGCGAACGGCGATCGAGAACGGGCACGCGCATTCGATGATCCTCTACGGGCCGCCAGGCAGCGGCAAGACGACGCTCGCGCGCATCGTCGCGGAGCGCTCGGACGCGGCCTTCGAGGAGCTCAGCGCGGTCGCCGCCGGGCGCGCGGAGGTGCGCGCGGTGATCGAGCGCGCGCGGCACCGCCGGCAGACGAGCGGCGCGCGCACGCTGCTGTTCCTCGATGAGATCCACCGCTTCAACAAGGCCCAGCAGGACGCGCTGCTGCCGGCCGTCGAGGAGGGACTGCTCACGCTCATCGGCGCCACCACCGAGAACCCCGCGTTCGAGGTCAACGGCGCGCTGCTCTCGCGCATGCGCGTGTACGCGCTGCAGGCGCTCTCGCCCGAGGAGATCCGCACGGTCCTGCGCCGCGCGGCCGCCGGCGCCGCCGACGCCGGCGAGGACGGCGTGGAGGAGGGCGCCGGCGTCGCGGTCGACGAGCGCGCCTTCGAGTTCCTCGCCGCACGCAGCGAAGGCGACGCGCGCACCGCGCTGAACGCGCTCGAGCTCGCCGTCGCGACCGCGCGAGCGGCCTCCGCGGAGGCGCAGGGCGAGCCGCGCGTCACGCTGCAGCACGTCGAGGACGCGCTGCAGCGCCGAGCGGTGCTCTACGACAAAGGCGGCGACCGCCACTACGACTACGCCTCCGCCTGGATCAAGGCGACCCGCGGCTCGGACCCGGACGCCTCGCTGTACTACCTCGCGGTGATGCTCGAGGGCGGCGAGGACCCGCGCTTCATCGTGCGGCGCATGGTGATCCTCGCCTCCGAGGACGTCGGCAACGCCGATCCGCAGGCGCTGTCGGTGGCCACCGCGGCGGCGCAGGCGGTCGAGCACGTCGGCATGCCGGAGGCGCGCTACGCGCTCGCGCAGGCCGCCATCTACCTGTCGCTCGCGCCGAAGTCCGACGCCGCCGGGCGCGCGCTGTCGGCGGCGCAGCGCCACGTGCGCGAGCACGGCGCGGCGCCGGTGCCCGGCTGGCTGCGCTCGGGGCCGCGGCCGGGGATGCGGGCCGCGGACGAGCGTCCGGCGGGTGGCGCGGGACCGGCGCACGCACACGACGACAGCCCGTCCGCCCGCTACGACAACCCGCACGGCCACCCCGCGCACCTCTCGCCGCAGGAGCTGCTGCCCGAGCGGGTCGTGGGCGAGCGCTTCTACGAGCCCGACGACGCCGAGGAGCAGCTCGCGCGGCGACTCGCACGGATTCGCGCGGGCCGCGGGCGCGGCGGCGGCCTCGACGGCGGCACCACCGACGGCGCCGTCGGGCGCGACGACGACGACGACGGCGGGCGCGACACGCCACCCGAGCGCGCCCCCGAGCGGCGATAATCGCAGCGATGAGCTCCTCCGCCGGCGAGCGCCCCCCGGTCACGCGCGCAGCGAGCGCCGGCGAGGCAGCGCCCGGCGAGGCAGCGCCCGGCGAGGCAGCGAGCGCTGGCGACGGGGCAGCGAGCGCCGGGGATGGCAAGGGCGCCGGGGAGGAGCGGGGCGCCGGGGAGCTCGACCTCTCGGGGGAGGAGCTCGTGGCGCGCGACCCCGCGACGGGCGCGCGGCTGGCGAGCGTGCCGCTGACGGCTCCGGAGCGCGTAGAGCAGGTCGTCGAGGACGTCGCGAAGGTGCAGCCGCTGTGGGCGCTGCTGCGCGTGCGCGACCGCGCGCGCTACATGGCGCGCATGGCGCAGGCGGTGATCGACGACTTCGACGAGCTGCAGGAGGCGCTGGGCCGCGAGCAGGGCAGGCCGCGGGCGGAGATCGCCGCGCTCGAGCTGCTGCCGGCGATCGACGCGCTGAAATGGATCTCCGAGGACGGCGCGGACGTGCTGCGCGCGAGCCGCGTGCGCGTGACGCGCTCGCTCGCGCCCGTCAAGCGCGCGAGCATCGCGTTCGAGCCCTACGGCGTGATCGGCGTGATCGGCGCGGGCAGCGCGCCGTTCGCGCAGCCGCTCGGGCAGATAGCGGGCGCGCTGCTGTGTGGCAACGGCGTCGTCTTCAAGCCGGCCGCTCGCGCGGCGCTCGCCGGCGAGCGCATCGCGCGGGTGCTCGCGCGCGCGGGCCTGCCCGAGGGGCTCGTGCGCGTCGCGCACGGCGGGGCCGACGTGGGCGTGGCGCTCGCGCAGGCGCGCGTGCAGAAGGTGCTGTTCACGGGCTCGCCGGCGGTCGGGCGCGTGGTCGCGCGCGCGTGCGTCTCGCGCGAGAAGGAGGTGACAGTCGAGCTCGGCGGAAAGGACGCGATGCTCGTGCTCGCCGACGCGCACCTGCGCCGCGCGATCGCCGCCGCGCTGTGGGCGGGATGCGCGGGCGCCGGGCAGGCGCGCGGCGCGGTCGAGCGCGTGTACGTCGCACGCGAGCTCTACGAGCGCTTCCTCGCCGGGCTCGTCGACGGGGCGCGCGCGCTGAGCGTGGGAGACCCGGCGGACCCGCGGGTGCAGGTCGGCCCGCTGTCCTCGCCGCGCCGGGCCGCGCACGTGCGGGAGCTCGTCGAGGCGGCGGTCGCCGAAGGCGCGCGCCTGCACTGCGGCGGGCCCATCGAGCCGCCCGGCTGCGAGGCGGGGGCGTTCTACGCGCCGGCGGTGCTCAGCGACGTCGGCGAGCGCGCGCGCCTGGCACGCGAGCCCGTCGACGGGCCGGTGCTCGTCGTGAGCGCGGTCGACTCGATCGACGAGGCGATCGCGCGCGCCAACGACGGCGACTTCGGGCTCGGCGTCTCGGTGTGGACCGCGGACCGCTACCAGGGGCTGCGCATCGCGCGCGAGCTGCACGCGGGCATGGTGTGGCTGAACGACCACCTGCCGGGACCGCTCGTCTCGCGCGGCCCGTGGGGAGCGAGCGCCGGCGCGGGGCTCGGCCGCACACTCGGGCGCGCCGGGCTGCGCGCGTGCGCGCAGGAGAAGCTCATCACCTGGGATCCGCCGCGCACGCGCGGGCTGTGGTGGGCACCGTACGACGACACGAGCTCGAAGGCGATGCGCGCCGTCGCGAAGCTGCGCTCGGCACGCGAGGGCGACCGCGAGCGCGCGTGGCGCGAGGGCGCCGTCTCGCTCGTGCGCGTCGGCGCTCGCGCGTTCGGGCGCGGGCTGCCACGACGCTGACGCGGTCCGCCCGCGCGCGCGGGGCTCGTGGCGGCCCGGCGCCCAGCGGCCGGCGCCCTTGCGGCCCGCGCCCGGCGCCCCGGCACCCAGGCGGCCCGGCGCACGAGCGGCTCGGCAGCTCGGCGGCCAGGCGCACGAGCCTCACGATCGAGCGGTGCAGGCTACCCTTGACCCATGCCCGCACAGGCCTATGCCGGCAAGGAGTGCGTCTGCCAGCTGCGCAGGGGGATCTGCGACCAGAGCTGCGTGCAGGGGATGCTCGACACGCCGTTCTACATCACGTGCCTGAGGCTCACGGGCCGTCGCTGCCTGGTGATCGGCGGCGGCGAGGTGGCGGTGGAGAAGGTCGACGGGCTGCTCGCGTGCGGCGGGGAGGTGACGGTGATCGCGCCGTCGGCCGAGCCGGCGCTCGAGCGGTACGCGCGCGAGGGCTCGATCCGCTGGCAGCGACGCGCGTACGCCGGCGCCGAGGACCTCGAGGGCGCGTTCATGGCGATCGCGGCGACCGACGACACGGACGTGAACATCGCCGTGTACGAGGACGCGGAGCGACGCGCGATGCTCGTCAACGTGGTCGACGTGCCGCCGCTGTGCAACTTCATCCTGCCGGCGATCGTGCGCAGCGGGCCGCTCGCGATCGCGATCTCCACGGCGGGCGCCTCGCCGGCGCTGGCGAAGCGCATGAAGCGCGAGATCGAAGCGCAGTTCGGCGAGTCCTACGCGCGCCTGGCGGTGCTGCTGAACGAGGCCCGCGGGTGGGCGAAGGGCACGCTCGCGACCTACCAGGAGCGCAGGGACTTCTTCGAGGGCATCGTCGGCGGCGACCCCGACCCGATCGCGCTGCTCGAGGCCGCCGGCGAGGAGACCGAGGAGCAGCGACTCGCGGGCGAGCAGGCGGTCCGCGAGCTGATCGCGCGCGCGCAGGACGCGCACGCGGTGCAGGTGTAGCGCCGGCGCGGCCGCGGCGAC
>Ga0070737_10006236_pt1 | contig 11001 bp, 8 predicted proteins | sample Coa_R1_10_FD_66438 | JGI IMG/M metagenome (GOLD analysis project Ga0070737, IMG submission 66438) | Surface soil microbial communities from Centralia Pennsylvania, which are recovering from an underground coalmine fire - Coalmine... | ecosystem: Environmental > Terrestrial > Soil > Unclassified ...
GAGCGAGGGTTGACTGCCGACTTCGCGTTCGTCAAGGCGTGGAAGGCCGACCGCTGGGGTAATCTGATCTACCGCAAGACGGCGCGCAACTTTAATCCAAACATGGCGACGGCGGGCAAAATCACCATTGCCGAAGTAGAAGAAATCGTGGAGTTGGGCAGCCTCGACCCGGACAGCGTCGTGACGCCGGGGATTTACGTGGATCGCGTGGTGCGAGGGAACCACTATGAAAAGCGCATTGAGAAGCGGACCGTGCGCCGCAAAGGCTAGGGATGAAGATTTGCAGTAGCCACACCACAATTTATATGTCGTCGCAGCCTTTGTGACAACTTTTCTCAGCGCGCGTAAATGCTAACCGAGTAGTGAAAAAATGGACAAACGTGAAATCATCGCACGGCGGGTTGCCCAGGAGCTCAAAGACGGCTTCTACGTGAATCTTGGCATCGGTATTCCAACATTGGTATCAAACTACATTCCTCCTGATATCGAAGTCGTACTCCAGTCGGAAAACGGCATGCTCGGCGTGGGTCCGTTTCCCTACGAGGGCGAAGAGGATCCTGACCTCATCAACGCGGGCAAGGAAATTGTCACGGAAGTACCCGGCACCTCTTACTTTTCGAGCGCGGATTCGTTTGCCATGATCCGCGGCGGCCATGTAGATCTGACCGTGCTCGGCGCGATGCAGGTGGATGAGAAGGGGAACCTTGCGAGCTGGATGATTCCAGGGAAGGTGATGAAAGGGATGGGCGGCAGCATGGACTTGGTCGCGGGCGCCAGCCGCGTCATTGTTGCCATGGAGCACGCCACACGCGACGGCGAGGCTAAAATTTTGAGCCGGTGCTCCCTGCCGTTAACCGGCATTAAAGTGGTAAACACAATTGTCACGGAACTTGCCGTGATCGACGTTACGCCGGAAGGATTTTTGTTGCGGGAGCTGGCGCCGGGAACCAGTGTGGAGGACGTGCAGCGCGCAACCGGAGCGGCGCTTCGCCCTGCCGCTGACTTGAAAACATATAGGGTGTAAAACCTGACCGGTGATTTTCGCCGCTACAGGAATGCGAAGGGTTTTAGACATCGAACCAAACGCAATCGTCGTTGCCAGCCTCGTGAATCCGCGTGAGAAGGTCTGGGGCCAACTAGTGACTCTGCGGCCGGAAGGAATCACTGTGCGCGGCATCCAGATCGAGTCATTTGACGATTTTGTCCGCCAGATCACGAACCGTACCGGCGGTGAAGTGACCCTGACAACGGCCTTTTACCCTATGCATCGTGTTGAGCGTGTTGCGTCGGACGATCCCTCCGCAGGCATCCCTTCCCTTTCTGACCGGTTCCGCGAAAAAATCGGCATTACCATCCAAGATTATCTCGAAATCGAACACAACTCTGCGTGACTGACAATGATTCAGCGTGTTTGCAGCGCCCCTGTCGCCGGACTGGAATTCTTGACAGAATGCGGAGCCGATGGCAGCATAAAACAACAAGTTTTGCAGCGACGTGCGCCGGATGCAAACGGTCCGCCGCCGTACGTATGCTGAGCCGAAGTGGCGAAATTGGCAGACGCGCTACATTCAGGGTGTAGTACCCGCAAGGGTGTGGAGGTTCGAGTCCTCTCTTCGGCACCAAGCTGCTTTTTGAATCCCTTCGCACTCGGAAATGGCCAGCAAACGGCGCAAGGTCACACAAACCCTCCACTCTTATCTTACTGCTGGGCAATGGCGCTGGGTTTCGCCGCTACGGCGGAGTCTAAACTGAAACCAATACAAACACGTTTGTTTATGGGACGCCACCCTGCGGCGCCGGTGTCCCCACCTGCAAAAAGCCGGCGATGAGGACATCGCCGCACCAGTAGAGACACACCGCTCAACACGTTTGTATTAATTTTCCGAAACGAAGACGCGAAGTTTGTCAGTTCGCGATGAGGCGCGCAAGGTGCGCAGCGCCCGGACTTCGATCTGGCGGATGCGTTCTCGAGTTACGTTCAACGAATTTCCCACTTCTTCAAGTGTATGAGCCTCGCCGTCCTCCAGCCCGAAACGCATCTTGAGCACCTTCTCCTCTCGCGGGGTAAGCACCTTCAGTACCGAAGCAGCCGCCCTTTTCAGGTCATGAATGAGAACTTCGTCTGAGGCGGAAGGAGTCTTCTTGTCCTCCACAAAGTCGCCGAGCTGTGATTCGCCATCGTCACCGATAGGCGATTCGAGTGACAGCGGCTCCTGCGCAAGCTTCAAAATACTGTTCACTTTTCCAATCTCCAATCCCGCGCTCTTTGCGATTTCCGCGGCTTTAGGTTCACGTCCCAAATCCTTTGCCAGTTCGCCTCGGGCCCGCATCACCTTGTTCAGGGTCTCGACGGCGTGCACGGGGATGCGAATGGTGCGGGCTTTATCGGCGATGGCGCGAGTAATGGCCTGCCGGATCCACCATGTGGCATAGGTCGAAAACTTATACCCGCGGCGCCAGTCGAACCTTTCCACTCCCTTCATCAGGCCGATATTTCCTTCCTGAATTAAATCGAGGAAGTGCAGCCCCCGGTTGACGTATTTCTTCGCGATCGAAATCACCAGCCGCAAATTCGCTTCCGCCAGTTCATTCGTAGCTTGCTTCGCGGCGGCTTCGCCTCGCCGGATCTTATTCCATGCGCTTCTGCTTTCGGCTAAGCTCACTCCGCACTCTCGCTCGAACGCCTTCAATTGGCGCTGAAGTGAGCTCAACTCGCGCCGGACTTCGGAACGGGACCGGCGGACGGACTCTGCGCGGCAATTCATGACTTCCACCTCTCGCGCGAGGCCCTGCAGACGCTCAAACGCCCCGGCAACCTTGCTGGTCAGGCGTTTCTGCCCTTCTGCGTTGAGATCAATCGAGCGCATGGCCTTGGACATCTCGATGCGCGTGCGAGCCAGGCGATACTTGGCGTGCAGGCGGGCGCGTTTTTTCGATTTCGGCGTTCGCTCAAGCGCTGCCGCCTGCTTAACCGCCAGCCGGTAAAGCTCGCCGGTTTTGTCAATCAGCTTCAGCGTCCGCCGGGTTTTCTCCTTGACGATCTTTTCTTCCACCGCCTCGTCAGCGCTAAAGTGAACGATGCTCTTGATTGGGTAAGCGCCGGAACGAAGCTCCTCACCGATCAACAAAAGCTCCCTCACCGCCACGGGCGAGCGGGAAATGGCACGCCGCGCCATCATCTGACCGCGCTCAATCCGGCGGGCAATGGCCACTTCTCCTTCACGATTCAAAAGCGGCGCTCTTCCCGCCTCGCGCAAATAAGTGCGCACCAGGTCAGCCGCTTCCTCGGGCCCAGGCGTCAGATCGAGTTGGGCGCTTTCGTAGGCCTCTGCTTCCCAGTTTGTCCCCGAAATTTCATCGGGCTCACTGCCAGCCCCCTGCTCCGCTCCGGCGGCAATCAGACGAGGCTGATCCTCATCCATTTCCGTCATCTGGATTGGTTCGTAAATGGTTGGTTTCATGGTTAAAATCGCAGCTTTCTTTTGCCCTAGGGCAACTAAGAACGTTAGCGGCCCACTCCGGCTGGCCTAATACGTACCTCACCACAGGCCAAACGCGAGCTAACTCACTGAAATAAATGGAGATAATTACTTGTACTCTGTTTCGTGCTAAAAGCCGACACACTACCTCTCTTTATTCCCTATCTTTTTTGGATGCAACTGCTACGCAAAGAGATATATGAATATTGCCGCCCTTCTTGTACAGCCGCATTAGCAGTCTTCTGCGCCCCCTATTTCGGCTCTCTATAAACTGAGCAATTGTTGCAATTATTAGAGCCTACAAATTGTAGCACTGGTGTTCCCATCGGCGTCTTTCGGTTCTGGGACAGCGCCGCAGCAAATCTTATCACTATAATCCCTAGACCTCAGTGATAAAGATGCCCCAACAGGCTCATGGAGTTGGCCATCAAGCGCAACGACTTCTATACAGAGCGGTAAGTCAGCGAAGCTCCCTGGCCTTCGCTTGCTGCCATCGGGTCATCCCACTCCGAGGAGGCAATCTGCCTTGCTGTACCACACGACCTCTTGACGCGAAATTGCTAGCGTAGTATACTACGCTAGTTCATAGGGGCGAGACCTCCATGGCACATTCATTTCGCCTTTTCCAGCCCGCCAATCTGACAGCAAAAAAGCACCCTAACGCTTTTTTTATAGCGACATCTTCCTTTCACAAGCGCCTGCCGAGAAGCGAGAGAAAAACAAAAGGATTGTTGAGGCCATCAAACCCATAAGTGTTTGAAAATAAAGATCAATTTTGGGAACAAACCCAAACGAACCCACCGAAATGACACTCTGCTTCGTCCTAATCTGTTGAAAATAAAGCAAAAATGCGATGTTTCCAGATGCGGCAGAATATCATGCTTGCAATCAATAGGATAGAATGATTTCGCGGTGGCTTTCCCAAATTTCGCCCCCATCAAAGCCAATCCCATGCAAGCTCACGTGCTCCCAAGCCGTATCAGCCCGGTTGATGCTGGCATCGAGCGCCCCATAACCTGTGACACCCGTCACAGCTTTTTGCCGCCGATGGCTACACACTAACGCCGATGACGGAGAAGAAATACAAAATACTGATCTGAGCGGAGGCGTGTTATGAATCTCACAAGCGATGCTGAAAAGAAAGCCTCGGTGGCGATGATCCGGATGGCCAATATCCTGTTTACCACGGATTTCTCACCGGCGTCTCTTGCTGCCCTACCGCAGGCAATCGCCGTGGCTCGCCGCTATGAATCGAAGATCTTTCTGGCGCACATTGTCATGCCGCAGCCCTATCCCCTGGTATCTCCGGAGGCCGAAGCCTACGTCGAGCATATCGCGAAGCACTCCCGAGAGAAGCTTGAAAAGCTGTCCGGCTCGGAAGCGCTCAAGGATATCCCGCATGAAGCTCTACTTGCCCACGGCGAGGTGACCGAAGTCTTGCAGAAGATGATCCAGGAACATGATATCGACCTCGTCGTGGCCGGAACGCACGGACGCCGCGGCTTCCGGCGCTTTTTCATCGGTTCCGTGGCCGAGGAGATCTTCCGCACTTCGCCCTGCCCGGTGCTTACGGTGGGACCGCACGTTTCAAAGGACGCTCCGCGCCAGATCGAGCTGCACGAGATTCTTTACGCCACCGATCTGTCGGAGGAGTCGTTCTCTGCCGCCCCGTACGCGTTTTCATTCACACTGGAATACGCGGCCCGTCTCACCGTATTGCATGTGCCGACGACGGCGAACTTGGCTTCCTTGACGCTCGTGCCGAGCGCTTTCAGAGAAAAGATTCAGGCGCTCATCCCGGCAGACGCCAAGCCGTGGTGCGAACCCGACTATGTGGTGGAAGGGGGAGATCCCGCTGAAATCATCTTGAAGATTGCCAAGGAGCGGCGCGCCGACCTCATCATCATGGGCGTAAAGGAGGCAGGGGCTCTGGCATCGCACCGTATTGGCAACGTCTCCTACCGAGTCGTTACGGAAGCGGAATGTCCCGTGCTGACGGTTCGCGCCCCTTCCGGCAAAAAAACTCGCAGTCACGGTAAAAGCCGGTCCTGAACGTATTCAGGCCGGCGATATGCCCACGGACGAGTAAGGGCAGGCTGGAAGAATTCACGACTGGCCGCACTACTACGCTACCTGACCGAAATGGTCAGGGGAATTGAATGGCTTGTCTTGCCAGAGGTAGTAGTAACGGTCAACATACAGGTCCCCGGCGGAGTGCCAGTAGCAGGGCTGGAGGGTGTACCTCCGCCGCTACCTCCTCCACAGGCAATCCAAGTCAATGTAAGTAGCAGGATCATTCCCAGCACAACCAGCACCCGCTGACGGCGTGGGAGGAATACGGCGAGCGTGCTAAGCGCTGCAAGCGCCATAATCCACATCAAATGAAAAGGCGAACCATCTCCCGGTTTCGGAAACCTGGGGCTGGGTAACGGCTCGGCTGCAGAGCCTGCCGTGGTCATCACATTAACGTTCAACGTAAACACGCCTGCGCGGCGGTAAATTGCAGCACGCTAGCCGAAGCGTCGTAGCGGTTCGTCTTAAAGTCAGTAACCGTTTGCAGGCGGGCGCGGTCTGATTGCTCGCCTCCATAAAACCGGATGGCATCCTCTGCCGCGCGGTGCAGATAATCGGTGGTGAAATCGGGACCGAGGTAAGCGCCGTGGCCGAAGATCGTGCCGTACTCCATTAGTCCATTGCGCAGAAACACCTCCTGTCCCCTGATGATGTCCTGGCCGGTAAAGAGAACGGTCCCGCTTGGGTCTGTAACTTTCTGGGGAATCGGCGGCTCCCCGGTGTACGTCCGGTAGGCGAGAATGCCTAGAACGGTAAAACCAAAAAGCAAAACAATCAACACCGCCTGCACCCAGCCTTTGGAGATGAGCAGGTCTCTCTTTTTATTATTTCCTTCTGCCATCGCACCCCCTCCCTTTATTTGAGATCATATGGTTGCCCGTCTGCCGCTCCTGCTGGCGCGAGAACGCGGCTGGCGGCGGCTGAAAAAACCTTGCAAACGGCGCAGAACTTCCTGCATATCCACGCCTTCAGCGACCGCTGCCTCCTCCAGCGTCAGCGAGCGCGGCGGCTCCTTAACTTGGCTTAGCGCCTTTAGACCTGCGTTGATCAAGATTCTTCGAGTTTCAGGAAAGCTCGTAATGTACCAGTAGACGGGAAGCCGGGCGGTCACGCCCGACGGTTCCAGCCATGCAGGAGGCGCTTGCCCGAGCGTCATGGCCATGTTGAAAACAAACACCAGCACAGCCACCAACTCGATCACCGCCGAGAGCGGCAGAATATGCCAGGCCCACCCTCCCGCTGAATAAGCAATCGCCTCGCTCGAGACGCGCAACAGGCAGCCCACGCTCAAAGTCCACAGGCTGGCAGCCATCAGCCGTCCACTATATAGCTCTCGCCCTCTGAGGAAGGCGGGCAATAAACGTGGCGCAAGGGCAAAAATCAGCGTGGCGACAAAGCCGACGGTTACGGCGTGCCGGGAAGCCCCGCTGAGACCGGCCTCTTTTCCCCAGATGTCCGCCGCCACGCCGAGCGCAGCTCCTACAAGCAGCCATGCATAGGACAGCCGGATAAATTGCGGATAAAGGCGGTAGACGCCGGCTAGTTTGGGAGGCTGAACTGCTGGCTGCAAGACGCGAAGGGCATGAATGGCCATGATTGTCACGATCAAAATGAGAAAGTCGGCCAGCAGAAACCACTGCGCCAAAGCGCAGACGATAATGGCAACGATCCCAACGCCCAGCCTGCGCGCCGCCCCATGGTCAGGCGGGTGAAGCCCCAGGAAAATCGTCACGAAGCGTGTGCTGTACCCCCAGGCGATTGGGACGGTAAAACCCCACAGCTCCACGATGAGAAATGCGCGGTCTAACCGAGGAGGATAGGCGGGAGTCGCAGCTTTCAGGGCCACCAAAATCGAAATGCCTAGGTTGAACGTAAGAGCAAGGCCCAAAGCGCCGAAACCAACGATGCCGAGCCAGGAGCCGAGATCGGTGGGCTTCCTACGGCTGCCTTTGCCTTCGCCGCTGCGCTCCTGCGAGAACAGCAAGATACGCTGGGTTAAGGCGTAGGCTGCAAGCTCCATGATCGCTGAAGCGATTAGCCCAAAGCGCCAGCCGCGAACGCTCACCCCAACCCACCACCGCCAAGCCACGCCCATCGTCCATAAAGCCCAAACCGTCCACACGAGACCGAAATTCCTGAGTGACCGGTGCTGGAATTTAGGCAGGGCGTAGAGCGAAATGCCCAGAATGAAGCTTCCCACCCAGCCCAGCAACTGAGCCTGTCCGTGCGCCTGGATCCAGGCCACGCTGGCCGCGCTGGCGGCCCGGTGTGATGCAATTTCGATTAGGTTCCAAACTCCAAGTAGTGTTCCAGGCAACGCCAGAAAAGCAAGACCCGACGCTATGAACGCGGCTAGAGCCCTGGCGGCCCGTCGCTCAGGTTCCGGATCAGCATAATCACCTGCAGACAGGCGGTCACGTTCATAGGCAGCCCGCCACGCTTCCGGCAAGCCGGCTGTTTTCACTCCGGGTTGAAAAGATACCCCTGGACTCACAGCAACCCTTGAATCGCCTCTCTTACCGGCAGAGTATACTTCCACTCTTCCAGATCGCAATGACGAAAGTCACAGACCGCACGGAACCGAGTCTGCTGAATTCCAAGTTGGATTGTTCCAAAAAACAACGACACAGAGATGCTATTGACTGCAGCGCCGCGGGCGGAAGAAAGACCATCTATCTAGCCTATAGCGGCCTCATGAATCTACAAGGTTTTCATCGATGCGCTTGTTCCTCAACAACTTTCCAGCGCCAGCGGACTTGACGGGCCTGGGAAGTGTATACTAGCAATCTCACACTCTCTGCCATAAAAGGATCGGATAACGCGCGCCATGCGAGCGGCAAGCTCCTGTAGCATTCGAAGAATAGAACCTGTTCGGAAAGTCGAAGGCAGGTTACGGCTTCCAGGAGATAAGTCCATTTCTCACCGCTACGCTATGCTCGGGGCTGTAGCCGAAGGAAGCACGGAAATTCAAGGTTTTGCATCGAGCGCCGACTGCCAGAGCACGCTCGATTGCCTGCTGGGGCTGGGAGTCCGGATCGAGCAGGAAGGCAACCACGTCAAAATCGAAGGGCGAGGCATCACCGGGCTTCGCAAGCCGAGTGGACCCTTGAACGCGGGAAATTCCGGTTCGACCATGCGCATGCTTTGCGGAATTCTCGCTGGCCAATCTTTCAACTCAATGCTTACCGGCGATGAATCGCTCTCCCGTCGGCCCATGAAGCGCGTCATTGAACCGCTCACACGGATGGGAGCGCGCATTCACTCTGCCCCAGGCGGCCTTCCGCCCTTGGAAATCGAGGGCGCGCGGCTCACAGCCATCCATTACCAGCCGCCGGTCGCCAGCGCTCAGGTAAAAAGCGCAGTTCTGTTTGCCGGGCTTTTAGCGGAGGGCGAAACCGAAGTTTATGAACTCATTCCGACCCGGAATCATACGGAAATTGCCCTTGAGCAGATGGGCGCTGCGCTCGTGCGCTCCGGCAACCATATTACCGTTCGCGGCCCTGCCCTTTTGCACGGCCTGCGCGTGCAGATCCCTAGAGACATTTCTTCCGCGGCTTTTTTTCTGGTGGCGGCCCTGCTCGTGCCAGGATCACGCCTGACAATCGAGAACGTGGGCTTGAATCCCACGCGCACGGCCATTCTGGACGTGCTGTGCGGAATGGGCGCCCCCATTCGAACTCATAACCTCCGCAACATAAACGGCGAACCGGTTGGGGACATAGAAATCACCTACAGCGAAATCGAAGGAGGCGAACTGCCGCTTGAATCGATTCCTAATCTAATTGATGAGCTTCCGGTTTTGGCTGTGCTGGGCGCGCACACAAGCCAGGGAATATCCTTTCGCGGCGCTGCTGAGCTTCGAGTGAAGGAAAGCGACCGGCTGGCGGTGGTGGCGGAGAATTTGCGCCGCCTCGGAGCGAAAGTGGAAGAGTTTCCGGACGGCCTACATGTGCCCGGAGGTCAGAAATTGCGTGGATCGACGGTGGAAAGTTACGGAGACCACCGCATCGCCATGGCCTTCGCCATAGCCGGGCTCGCAGCCGAAGGCGGCGTGGCCGTTCACGGCAGCGATTGCACCGCCGTCTCATTTCCCGAGTTCTTTGCTACGCTCGCCGAGGTGAGCCATTATTGATTCTTGCAAAATAGTATTGCGCGTTTTCTCCATGGCGAATCCGCTTCCCGATCGCCGATAGGCACCGGTGGAGCACACCGGCTCTGCAAGCGAAGCCATTACTATTAAGTTGCGACCATCAGTAGCGCCGCGAGAGCCCTGCGATGATTCCCGTCGACGCAGAAAAGTTCGTCCTCCAATATAAGTTGCAAGATCCGAGTCTTTCCGGAAGCGCTGCGTCCGGCCTTGAGATGCTGCTCGGCTTCATCGCCGAAGATACGAATCTCTCCGATCTCCGCTGGGCTGCCTACATGCTTGCCACCGTCAAGCATGAGTGCGCTAATCTCTGGCAGCCAGTCGAAGAGCGCGGCACGGGCTCTGGCCGCCCCTACGGTCTACCCGCCACGGTCGCCGCACCCGACGGAACAACTTACACTAACAGCTATTACGGACGCGGCTACGTTCAACTGACTTGGCGCTATAACTACGACCGCATGGGCCAGGCGCTCGGACTTGGCAACGCTCTCGTGCTTCACCCTGATCAGGCGCTCGAACCGCGGATTTCCTACAAGATAATGTCTTATGGCATGCGCAATGGCTCTTTCACCGGAAAAAGCCTTCAGGACTATATCCACGACGGCGCTTGCGATTACTTCAATGCCCGCCAAGTCATCAACGGTCTTGACCAGGCGGCGCTGATCCAATCCTATGCCGTGAGCATCGAGGCCTTGCTGCGGGCGAATCTCACCGCCAACTCAGTCTCGTCTCAGGCTGCCGCTGTAGGATCAGGTATTCGGCGCTTTGCCCATTTCATTGGAGGCCTGTTCTCTAAGCCGTAAGCCCCCAATCCCGCGCCCCGATGGTCACGGCGTCGCAACCACACCGCAGCCGCTTGCTTGACTTTGGTTTGCGGTATTCGATATGTTGGCAATCGCGGCAACCCTCGCGATCATGAGCAAGAATCAACGACGCTGGCTGGGATGGTGCGCAGGGGCGGTCATCCTCGGATTCATCCTGTTCCGGCTGCGCCGCAGTCCGCAGTGGAGGGGATTTCGATGGGGCCATTTGTGGTTCCTGCTGACCCACCTGAACACAGGGCTGTTGATCCTGGCGGTGATTGTAAGTTGTCTCACCTATCTGGCGCGAGCCTATCGCTGGAAGTTCTTCGTCGACCCTGTCAAAAAGTGTTCTCTATGGACGCTTTTCAAGGGCCAAATTTTCGGATTTAGCTCGATCTACCTCATTGGCCGCGCCGGAGAGATTGTGCGGCCCGCCTACATCGCAAAAGCCGAAAGGTTACCCTTTACTTCACAGCTCGCAGTCTGGGTTCTCGAACGG
>Ga0070737_10006237_pt1 | contig 10999 bp, 7 predicted proteins | sample Coa_R1_10_FD_66438 | JGI IMG/M metagenome (GOLD analysis project Ga0070737, IMG submission 66438) | Surface soil microbial communities from Centralia Pennsylvania, which are recovering from an underground coalmine fire - Coalmine... | ecosystem: Environmental > Terrestrial > Soil > Unclassified ...
CGCGCTGGGCGGCGTCGACCGCCTGGGGCGTGGCCCGGGAAGCGGCCGGGCTGGTGCCCGCGCTCGCCGGAACGCTCCTGCAGGCGCTGCGCCACCGGGGCGGGACGCTGTCGCTGGCCGCGCCCCGCACGATGTTCAATGTGCCGATCGACGGGGCGCGGTCGTTCACTGGGCGCTCCTGGCCATTGGAGCGGCTGCGACTGGTCGCCAAGCACAGCGACGCCACCGTCAACGACGTGGTGTTGGCCATGTGTGCCGGGGCGCTGCGCAGATATCTGATCAGTCGGGGCGCACTGCCGTTGGCGCCGCTGGTGGCGATGGTTCCAGTCTCGCTGCGCGGCCACGGTCCAGACGACACCGCGGATGCGGGCAACCAGATCGGGTCGTTGATGTGCGGCCTGGCCACCAACCTCACCGACGCCGGCGAGCGGCTCGCGGCTGTCCGGGTCGGCATGTGCGAGGGCAAGGCGACGCTGGCCTCGCGCAGTCGACTCCAGGTCCTCGCGATGAGTGCGCTGGGGGCTGCGCCGCTGGCCCTGGGCATGTTGGTCGGTCATCACGGACTGTTGCGCCCGCCGAACGTGATGATCTCCAACGTGTCGGGCTCCCGGGCGCCGCTGTTCTGGGAGGGTGCCCGCCTCGACGCCCTCTACCCGCTGTCGATACCGGTCGACGGGCAAGCGCTGAACATCACCTGCACGAGCACCGACGACACGATCGCGTTCGGACTGACCGGCTGCCGCCACGCCGTCCCCGGGTTGGGGGCGATGACCGGACACCTCGACGACGAACTCCGCCTCTTGGAGCGTTCCGCCGGGCTCTGACGACGCCGTCGTCGAGCTGCTTTCGGCGCCTATCCTTGGGCCAATGACTGAGGAAGATGGCGGACACGCGCCCGAGGGCATCACCGACGAGCCGGCCCACGGAAAGCACGAACAGTCTTCCGACGACGACACTCAGCGCACCACGGTGATGCTGCTGGGGGCGGGGGAGTTCAGCCGGGAACTGGCGATCGCCTTTCAGCGACTCGGCGCCGAGGTGATCGCGGCCGAGCGGTACGCCGACGCTCCCGCGCACCGGGTTGCCGACCAGTCGGTGGTGGTCCGGTTGACCGACACCGACGAGTTGGCATCGGTCATCGGCCGGTTGCAGCCCAACTATGTGGTGACGGTGACCGACGTGGTGGCCGCCGATGCGTTGACGGCCGCTGCAGAAACCGGGTTCGCGCAGGTGTTTCCGACGGCCCGCGCCGCCCGGCTCACCGCCGACCGGGAGGGCCTGCGCCGGTTGGCCGCCGACGAGCTCGGGCTGCCCACCGCGCCGTTCTGGTTCGCCGGTTCGGTCGAGGAACTCCGCGCGGTGGCCGAGCACGCCGGTCACCCGCTGCGGATCCAGCCGGTGGTGCCGGCCGGCGACGGCGAGTCGGTGATCTACGGGCCGTTCGATCTGGAGTCGGCATGGCGGACCGCGGTGTCGGCCGGCGGCCCGCTGGCCCCCAAGCGGGTGATGGCCGAGTCCGTCGTCGAGGTGGATTTTCATGTGACTCTGCTCACGGTGCGCAGTGACGGACCGAAAGGCCCGGTGGTGGAATTCTGTTCGCCGATCGGACACGGCCAAGTCACCGGCGGGGCATTGGAATCCTGGCAGCCGCAACCGATGAGCCGCGCCGCACTGGACATTGCCAAGTCGATCGCCGCGCGCATCGTCAAAGCGCTCGGCGGCCGGGGCGTGTTCGGGGTCGAGCTGATGATCCGCGGCGACGAGGTCTACTTCTGCGATGTCAGCACGCGGCCGTACGAGAACGGCGTGGTAACGCTGCGCAGCCAGCGGCTTTCGGAGTTCGAGCTGCAGGCCCGCTCGATCCTGGGCCTGCCCACCGACACCATCATGATCTCGCCGGCCGCCGCCCAGGTGCTCTACTCCAGCCACGAGGCCATCGACACCGGCGCCGACAACACCGGCCCGATCGGCGGCGCGCTAAGTGAGGCGCTGGCCGTGCCGGAAAGCGACGTACGGATTTTCGGGCGTCACCAGTCCGACGAGCGGCGCCGGCTGGGGGCGGCCGTCGTCACCGCTGTGGACGTGCCGACGGCGCGTGAGCGGGCCAAGCAGGTGGCGACCGCTCTGCGGAAGGTGTGGCAGTCGTGAGAGACTCACGCGAAATGACGTACGCAGGAGATATCACGCCGCAGCAGGCATGGGAGCTGCTCAGCGAGAACCGCGACGCGGTGCTGGTCGACGTTCGCACCGACGCCGAGTGGCGTTTCGTCGGCGTGCCCGACCTGTCCGGCCTTGGTCGTGACGTGGTGTACATCGAGTGGAACCGCGCCGACGGCACCCGCAACGAGAACTTCGTCGACGAACTGCTGGAACGGGTCCCGCCGCGCGACGACCGGCCGGTGGTGTTCCTGTGCCGCTCGGGCAACCGCTCGATCGGTGCCGCCGAGGCTGCCACCGAGGCGGGCATCACCCCGTCCTACAACGTGCTGGACGGCTTCGAAGGACACCTCGATGAGGCGGGTCATCGCGGCGCGACCGGTTGGCGGGCAATCGGTTTGCCCTGGAGACAGTCATGAGCGCCGACGACGAGCGTTCGATCCGGGTTCCCCCTCCGCTGCCTGACGGCGTCGGCCCGGCCACCATCGGTGTGCGTGGTGGAATCTTGCGGTCGCAGTTCGAAGAGACCGCCGAGGCAATGTATTTGGCGTCCGGATACGTCTACGAGTCAGCGGCGGCCGCCGAGAAAGCGTTCACCGGCGAGGTGGACCGCTACGTCTACTCCCGCTACGGCAATCCGACCATCACGATGTTCGAGGAACGGCTGCGGCTGATCGAGGGGGCGCCGGCGGCGTTCGCCACCGCCAGCGGCATGGCGGCGGTGTTCACTTCGCTGGGCGCATTGTTGGGTGCGGGCGACCGGTTGGTCGCCGCGCGCAGCCTGTTCGGCTCGTGCTTCGTGGTGTGCAACGAGATCCTGCCGCGCTGGGGAATCGAGACGGTTTTCGTCGACGGCGATGACCTGTCGCAGTGGGAGCAGGCGCTGTCGGTGCCCACTGCGGCGGTCTTCTTCGAGACGCCGTCGAACCCGATGCAGTCGCTGGTCGACATCGCCGCCGTGGTCGAGATGTCGCATGCTGCCGGGGCAAAAGTGGTGCTGGACAACGTGTTCGCCACACCACTGCTGCAGCAGGGCTTCCCGCTCGGCGTCGACGTGGTGGTGTACTCGGGAACCAAGCACCTCGACGGGCAGGGCCGGGTGTTGGGCGGGGCGATCCTCGGCGACAAGGAATACATCGACGGTCCGGTGCAGAAACTGATGCGTCACACCGGCCCCGCGATCAGTGCCTTCAACGCCTGGATCTTGTTGAAAGGCCTTGAGACGCTGGCTGTTCGGGTCGAGCACGCCAATTCCTCGGCACAGCGTGTCGCCGAGTTCCTGGAGGGGCATCCTGCGGTGCGTTGGGTGCGCTACCCGTTCTTGCCGTCGCACCCGCAGCACGATCTGGCCAAGCGGCAGATGTCCGGTGGGGGCACCGTGGTGACCTTCGAACTCGACGCCCCGGAAAGTGCGGCCAAGCAGCGGGCGTTCGACGTGCTGGACAAGCTGCAGCTGATCGACATCTCGAACAACCTCGGCGACGCGAAATCGCTTGTCACCCACCCGGCGACCACCACACACCGGGCGATGGGTCCGGAAGGACGAGCGGCGATCGGCCTGGGCGACGGCGTGGTCCGGATCTCCGTCGGGCTGGAGGATACCGAAGACCTGATCGCCGACCTCGATCGGGCATTGAGCTAAGTCCCGTAACGATTTTCGCCAGCGGACGGTCGCCAATCGGTGAATAATCAAGTCAGCACCCGGAAAGGGGGCTGGTCTGTGGATCGTCGCAGCATCCTGAAGCTGCCGTTGCTGATGGCCGCAGGTACTGCGCTGGCCCGCGCACCCCGCGCCGCCGCGGAGGCAGGCCGGTGGTCGGTGGACCGTGCCAATAGCTGGTATCAAGCTCAGGGTTGGCTTGTCGGCGCCAACTACATCACCTCGAACGCCATCAATCAGCTCGAGATGTTTGCGCCCGACAGCTTCGATCCGCGCCGCATCGACACCGAGTTGGGCTGGGCTCGGCGGTGCGGGTTGAACACGGTGCGGGTGTTTCTGCACGACCAGCTCTTTGCACAGGATCGTCGTGGCTTTCAACGACGTCTGTCCCAGTTTGTGGGAATCGCGGCGCGCCACCGTATCAAACCGCTCTTCGTCTTGTTCGACTCCTGTTGGGATCCGCTGCCCAAAGCCGGTCGGCAGCGCGCGCCGAGGCCGGGCGTGCACAACTCGGGGTGGGTGCAAAGCCCGGGCGCCGAGCGCCTCAACGACGGGCGCACCCGCGGGCTGCACGACTACGTCACGGGCGTGTTGGCCCAATTCCGCGACGACGACCGCGTTTTGGGTTGGGATCTGTGGAATGAACCCGACAATCCCGCGCTCGTGTATCGCGATGTCGAGCTGACAAACAAGCAGGAGCTTGTCGCAGATCTGCTTCCCCGGGTGTTCCGGTGGGCCCGCGAGGTCGATCCGCGTCAACCATTGACGAGTGCCGTGTGGGACGGCAACTGGGCAGACCCGATGCGTCGCAGCGCAATCAGTGCCATACAACTGGAGCACTCTGACGTGGTCAGTTTCCATTGCTATGACGAACCGGTGCTCTTCGAAAGCCGGATTGCCGAGCTTTCCCCGCTGGGCCGGCCGATCCTGTGCACCGAGTACATGGCTCGCACTCGCGGCAGCACGATTGACGGAATCTTGCCGATTGCCAAGCGGCGCAATGTCGCCGCGCTCAACTGGGGCCTGGTCACAGGCAAGACCCAGACCTACTTCCCATGGGATTCCTGGGATCATCCCTACAGCGCGATGCCGAAGGTATGGTTCCACGACCTGCTACTGCCCGATGGGCGGCCCTACCAGAACAGCGAGATACAAACGATCCGTGGCCTCGTCGCGTCATCGCGCACGCCGATGACGCCGAGATAACAATTCGTCGACGATCGCAAGCGCGGCGGAGCCGGGCGCAACGGGTCGCCGCGTAACAATTAAGCGCGACGCGCACAGCAAATACCGGGTCCGTTGCCTGGGGCAACTTATGGTCACTTCGTGTACCGTCGAACGGTCCTGAAGCTACCGCTACTCATCGCAGCAGGAACAGCATTGACACCAACGCCGCGTATCGCCGCGGAGCCAAGCCGGTGGTCCGTGGACCGTGCCAATCGCTGGTATCAAGCGCAGGGTTGGCTCGTCGGCGCAAACTACGTGCCCTCCACCGCGATCAATCAGTTGGAGATGTTTCAGGCCGGCACCTTCGATCCCCGTCGCATCGCTGCCGAACTCGCTGTGGCCCGGCAACATGGCCTCAATACGATGCGCGTGTTCCTGCACGATCAACTCTGGGCACAGGACCGCCGGGGCTTCCAAACGCGTCTCGCGCAGTTTGTCGGGATCGCGGCGCGCCACCGGATCAAACCGCTTTTCGTCTTGTTCGACTCCTGCTGGGATCCGCACCCCAGATCCGGCCCGCAGCGCGCACCGAAGCCCGGCGTGCACAACTCGGGGTGGGTGCAAAGCCCCGGCGCGGAACGACTCGGCGACCGGCGCTACATCCCGGTGATGCAGGACTACGTCACGGGGGTGCTGAGCCAATTCCGCAACGACGACCGAATTTTGGGTTGGGATCTCTGGAATGAACCCGACAATCCGGCACGGGAGTACCGCTCGGTGGAACGGAGCGACAAGATCGAACTTGTCGCCAATCTGCTTCCGCAGGTGTTCGGCTGGGCTCGTTCGGTCAATCCCGCTCAGCCGTTGACCAGTGGCGTGTGGAACGGCGAGTGGGGAGATCCGGCAAGCCGCAGCGCAATCAGTAGCATTCAGCTGGACAACTCCGACGTGATCACGTTCCACTGCTATGACCAACCCGCGGCATTCGAGTCCAGGATCGACGAGCTTGCCCCGCAGGGGCGGCCGATGCTGTGCACCGAATACATGGCCCGCTCCCGGGGCAGCACCGTCGACGGCGTCCTGCCAGTCGCCAAGCGGCGCAACGTTGGTGCGATCAATTGGGGGTTTGTCGCCGGCAAGACGCAGACGTATTTGCCTTGGGACTCATGGGATCACCCATACGCAGCAGTACCGAAGGTGTGGTTTCATGACCTGCTGCGTCCGGACGGACGACCTTTTGCCGACGGCGAGATGCAAACGATTCAACGACTGGTTGCCATGTAGCCGGTCGGCACTGGCGTCGAATGGCCAGTTATCGCACGCTTTTTCGCGATTAGCGTGCGCTAACTTCCCACTCGAGGAAGTGGGAGCTAGCCGGCCGCCTCCTGCTCGGCTTCCTCGGCTTCTTCGGCGGCCGCCAGAGCTCCCTGCTGTCCTGCCTGCAGCTGTTGCATTGCCTGCCTGGCGTAGATCATCTGGCTTGTGATGGCCATCTGGCCGCGACTGTGCCCGAGGAATGTGATGAACCAGGCAATGACGGTGGTGAAACGGTTCTTGTGGCCGACCAGGTAGTAGAGGTGCAGCACCAGCCAGGCGAGCCAGGCAATGAAGCCACCGAATTCGATCTTGCCGACCTGCGCGACGGCGCTGAATCGCGATACCGTGGCCATGCTGCCTTTGTCGAAGTACTCGAACGGCTTGCGTGTCGCCGGATCGTCGTGACCCTTGAGCGCGCGTTTGATGCATTTTGTCGCGTAGTGCGCGCCCTGGATCGCGCCTTGCGCCATCCCGGGGACACCGGGCACGGCCATCAGATCGCCGACGACGAAGACGTACGGGTGACCCTTGACCGTCAGGTCGGGCTCCACCACAACCCTTCCCGCGCGGTCGACTTTGGTGCCGTCGGACTGCTCGGCAATCATCATGCCGAGCGGGCTGGCCTGCACGCCGGCCGACCACACCTTGCAGGCGCAGTCGATACGGCGCTCGCCGCCGTCCTTGTCCTTGACCGTGATGCCGCGGTAGTCGACGTTCGTCACCATTGCGTTGAGCTGGATCTCGACGCCCATCTTTTCAAGCCGCCGTTGTGCTTTGGCGCCCAGCTTCTCGCCCATCGGCGGCAGCACGGCCGGCGCCGCGTCGAGCAGGATCACCAGGCACTCGCTCGGGTCGATGGTGCGGAATGCCCCGGCCAGGGTGCGCTCGGCGAGTTCGGCGATCTGGCCGGCCAATTCGACGCCGGTGGGCCCGGCGCCGATGACGACGAAGGTCAGGCGGCGTTCGCGCTCGGCGTGATCCGTCGCGACCTCCGCCGCCTCGAACGCGCCGAGGATACGGCCGCGCAACTCAAGGGCATCGTCGATGGTTTTCATGCCGGGCGCGTAGGTGGCGAAATGATCGTTGCCGAAATAAGACTGCTGAGCACCGGCGGCCACGATGAGGCTGTCGAAGGGGGTCACCGTGTGAGCGGTCATCAGACGCGACGTGACGGTGTTTGCCTGCAGGTCGATCGCCTCGACGTCGCCCAGTATCACCCGGACGTTCTTCTGCTTCCGTAAGACCAGTCGGGTGGTCGGAGCGATCTCTCCTTCGGACAAGATGCCGGTGGCCACCTGATACAGCAGCGGCTGGAACAGGTGGCTGGTCGTTTTCGAGATCAGCGTGACGTCGACGTCGGCCCGCTTGAGCGCCTTGGCCGCGGCCAGGCCACCGAACCCCGACCCGATGATGACGACGCGATAAGGCTGGTCGGCAGTCGGCATATTCATCCTCTCTCAGGCGATTTCGGCGGCTGCAGCGCTGGCCTTGCCCAGGCGGCTCCACGGGCGCACATTGGCCTCGGCCATCTCCATCGCCTTGGCCGTGAACACCCGGAAGCCCAGATGCGGCTTGTATCCATGTATTTCGCGGGTGTCCAGCGCGCGAATGAACGCCAGGATCTGCCGGCTGAAGACTTGTCCGGGCACCAGAATCGGGAATCCCGGCGGATACGGGGTGACGAACGTGGCCGAGACCACCTGTTGCCCGGACTCCATCCGCTCCTCGACCTCGTCGCCGGAAAGATACTCGCAGAACGTGTCGTCGTAGCCGAGGTAGAACGCCCGCCGGACATCGCCGTCGGGAGTGGATTCGTTGCCGTCGTAGTGTTCGGTGAAACACGAATGGAATCCGCTGAAGTCCGGCAAGGGCGCCGACGGACTGGTCAGCCGCAGCACTGCCCGCTCGTGATGAGCGCGGTCGGTCAAACTCATGTCGGCGATCCGGTCGTCGAGCTCCTGGGCCAGCTTGACCAGAACCTCCACCAGGTAGGCCACCGAGCTGCGGGTGGTTCCGATGTTGGTCATGAACAGCACGGTGTTGCGCGACGTCTTGTTGATCTGCACGCCGTAACGGTCCATCAGCTCGGTGCGTTTGAAGGTGTCGCCGTCGATTCCGGTGCCGGCGATGTAGAGCGTGATGCGGCTTGGGTCGAGCACGAACTCGTCCTGCTCCCACGCGGTGGCCATGTTGCGCAGACCGGTGCGCAGCGGCTGGTCCAGACCGGATGGCCGGAACTCCGCCGGGATCATTTCGCCCGTCGACAGGCAATGCATGTACTTACTCAGCAGCGGGTGCTTGTCGATCGCGTCGCGCAGCTGCATGGCGTTCTCCACCTGCTTTTGCACCAGCTCCACGCCTTCCAGGTCCGCCTGGCGTCGCCCGATATCCAGGGAGGCGAGCACCTGGTAGTTCGGCGAGGTCGACGTGTGCGCCATGTAGGCCTCGTGGAAGGGCTCTTCGACCTTCTGGTCGAAATCCTGGTCGTAGACATGGATCATCGACCCCTGCCGCAGCGAAGTCAGCGTCTTGTGCGTGGACTGCGTCGCGTACACCCGTACCCGCGCGCTGGCCGGGTCGGGCAGCAGGCGGGTGTTCAGCAGCGTCTCGTCGTCGGCGCCGGCCATCTTCTCGGCGTAATCCAGGTAGGCCTTACGATGCTCCGGTGAGCGCAGCCGCTCACGGATCATCCGCGCCGCGTGCATGGCGGTGCGTCTGCGGTACACGTGATGGAACCGGGCGAACGCGAACCATGCTTCGTCCCAAAGGAATACGAGGTCCGGCTTGATCGCCAGGCATTCCTCCATCACCCGCTCGACGTCGTAGACGATGCCGTCGAACGTGCAGTTGGTCAGCGTCAACACCTTGACGCGGTCCAGCTTTCCGGCGGCGCGCAGCGCCAGCAGCCGGGATTTGATCTCGCGCAACGGAACCGCGCCGTACATCGAATACTGGTTGAGCGGATACGCGTCCAAATAGGTGACCTGGGCGCCGGCCATCATCAGCCCGTAGTGGTGCGACTGGTGGCAGTTGCGGTCCACCAGCACGATGTCACCGGGAGCCACCAGCGCCTGTTCGACGATCTTGTTGGCGGTCGAGGTGCCGTTGGTGACGAAGTAGGTGTGCTTGGACCCGAAGGTGCGGGCGGCCTGCGCCTGTGCCTCCCGCAGTGGCCCGGTGGGCTCCAGCAGCGAGTCGAGCCCGCCGCACGTGGCTGAGGTTTCGGCCAGGAACACTTCCAGCCCGTAGAAGTCGATCATGTCGGTGATCCAGTGCGAGCCGACGATCGACTTGCCCTGCGAGATCGGCAGCGCGTGGAACACCCCGGTCGGGCGGTGGCTGTATTCGCGCAGCGCCGAGAAGAACGGCGTGCGATAGCGCGCGGCGATCCCCTCCAACAGGGACAGGTGCTGGTCGAGCCCGGCCTCGCCGCCGTGGAAGACCCGCCGGAAGTGGTGGCCGAGCCGGGCGGCGACGTCCTCCACCTCGAGCTCGGTGATCAGGTACAGGTCGATCTCGGGCCGGCTGTCCTTGATGGCCTGGGCCAGGATCGCGGCCCGCTCCTCGGGCGAATGCTCGGCCAGATCCTCGGCGATGTGTGCGTCCACGAAGTGCGACAGCGACGACAGGTCGCGGCGTGAGCGATGAGCGAACCGCCGGGTGATCGCGCATGCCTGCACGCTCGCGTTGAGCCGCGCGGCGATCACCGCCTCGTCGCCGCTGCCGACCACCACGATTTCGTAGACGAACGCGTCGTCCGGCCGACGACGGGCGTGAATCTCGTTGCGCAGCGCGCGTTCCTGCGCCTCGGTCATCGTCGCCACGATCAGCAACTCGAAGTACGGGCGGGCGGACCGGTGCAAGCCGAGCACCTCGAGGGCGCCCTCGTCGGGGCCGAGTGCGTCGGTCTCGCTCTCGAGCGGCGATGTCAGCAGGCCGCTGCGGTACGACTCGGTGACCAGCGCCCGGTTGATCTTCGAGACCGCCCTGCCGAACGCCTCGTAGGCACCGGTGGTGAAGAGTCGCAGCGTCTGCCCGAAAACGTGGATGCCGGGGAAGGCCCAGTACCGTTCGAACGGCCGCAATTGCGCCAGCAGCCCCTCGACCAGACCGGTCAACTCGGTGAGATCGTTGCCGCGCGCCGCGGTGATCGCGAGCCGCCTGCTCGCCTCTTCGAGCCGGCACCAGGCATCGGCGCGGAACTGCCACGCGGTGTTGTAGGCATGCGGAATTACGTCAGCCATCTCAAGCCTCCACCCCGATGGTCGCTATGCCACCAGGCTAGGCCGATGCCGCAGTTCAGGTTGGGTTTTGCGGGACTCAGTCCTTGTGCTCGACGACGCCGGTCGCGTGTTGGGCACGGTTCTCATAAGCCGCCCGCGCGGTGGTGTCGACGTTGAGGAAAACCGTGTCGGTGCCCGCCTTCTTGCCCAGCCAGCGACGGCTCCGCGCCGGCAACAGCAGCGTCAGCATGCCGATGACCCGTGACGAACCCGGAACGGACACTTGGGCTTTCGGTTTGTCGAGGACTTTGACGATCGCCGCGGCGACATCCTCGGGCTGCACCGGCTTGGTCGCGGCCGTGGTGTGGGTGCCCGAAATCAGCTCGGTGTTGGTGAATGTCGGCAGCACAGCGGTGACGTCGACGCCCTGTGAGGCGAATTCGTCGGCCATCGCGGAGGTGAGCCCGACGACCGC
>Ga0070737_10006241_pt1 | contig 10992 bp, 9 predicted proteins | sample Coa_R1_10_FD_66438 | JGI IMG/M metagenome (GOLD analysis project Ga0070737, IMG submission 66438) | Surface soil microbial communities from Centralia Pennsylvania, which are recovering from an underground coalmine fire - Coalmine... | ecosystem: Environmental > Terrestrial > Soil > Unclassified ...
GCTGCGCGGCCGCGGCGGCCGGGGCCCGCCACAGGTGGCAGATCGCCAGCGCGAGCGCGTCCGCGGCGTCCGCGGGCCGGGGGCGCTCGGGCATCCGCAGCAGCCGCATCACCATCGTCGTCACCTGGTCCTTGCCGGCGCGCCCGTTCCCGGTCACCGCCGCCTTGACCTCGCTCGGCGTGTGCAGCGCCACCGGCAGCCCGCGCCGCGCCGCGCACACGATCGCCACCGCGCCGGCCTGGGCGGTGCCCATCACGGTCCGCACGTTGTGCTGGCTGAACACCCGTTCCACCGCCACCGTCTGCGGCCGGTACTCGGTCAGCCAGCGCTCGATCTCCGCCTCGATCGCCAGCAGCCGGGTCGCGATGTCGTCGTCGGCCGCGGTGCGGACCACGCCGACCGCCACCAGGCTCGGCGGGCGGCCCGGCACGCCCTCGACCACGCCGAGCCCGCACCTGGTCAGGCCGGGGTCGACGCCGAACACGCGGGCCGGCCGGCGGGAGGCGTACCGCGGGAACCGCGGCGTCACCGCGTGCACCAGGTCATCGCGCAGGCCACCGTTCCGTCCTCCCGTTGGCGCAAACCAGCCGGCCTGTCGGCGCAAACCGGCCGGCCGGCCCCTCCGCCGGCGAACATCTGTTCGCTAGGACCCTACCGCCTGCTCCCCCGGCTGTCTCCCACCGGCCTGATGTGTCGCCCAGCCGAATATGCCGATCGCGCAATCGACCACGATAGAGCAGGTCGATCGCGCAATCGGCATGCCGGGGTGGGGCTGGGGCGCGGGGGCACCGGGGGGCTTGGGCCCCCGGGGGAGTTCCCATCCCCCGGGGGGCGGGGGCGGGAGCCCCCGGAGGGGGCCCATCCCCGGGGGCTCAGAAGTCGTCGAGCATGAACGCGGTCGCGGCGAACGCGGCGTCGAGGGCGGCGTCGGTGCCCGGTGAGCCGCCGGAGGCCAGCCCGGCCAGGCGGAGGGTCGCCGTCGGCGTCCCCGCGTAGAGCGCGGCGAAGCCGCGCGCGCCGAGCGTGAAAGCGGCGTCCGCGGCGGGGAGGATGCCGCGCTCGTCCGGGATGAGCATGCCCTTGCCGCCGCTGACGGACAGCCGCCAGCTGCCGGAGTTGACGGGGCGCGCATGATCGCTGATGACCAGCGGCACCGAGACGCAGACCGCGGCCGGGAAGCCGCGGGCCGCGATCGCGGCGGGCGCGTCGACGACGCGCAGCATCCACATCGAGCGCTTGGTGATCGTGGCGTCCCGCTCGCGGGTCAGCCACCAGAACGGGTCGTTCGGCGCGACGACCGCCCGGATCGTGCTCGCGATCGAGGCGTGCGAGGCGATGACCGCCCACAGGGCCCGCGCCGACTCCGGGGTCGCCGCCTGCACCCGCTCCACGAACAGCTCCTCGTTGCCGCGCGCCCAGCGGTAGGCGGCGAAGCCGTCGTCGGTGCGGTAGGCATACAGGTCCGGGCGGGCGAGCCACCGCTCGGCGGGACCGGTGTCCCAGGTCACCGGGCCGCTGTCGCGCGCGGCCTCGTGGACGCGCCCGATGGTCTCGATGACCGCGGCCGCGTCGGCCGCCGACGCGCGGCGCACGCCCGGCGCGGCGGCGCCGTGGCCGCCGCTGCCGTGGCCGCCGCTGCCGTGGCCGCCGCTGCCGTGGCCGCCGCTGCCGTGGCCGGCGGTGCCGTGGCCGGTGGTGCCGCTGCCGGCGGCGCCGTGGCCGCTGGCGGCGGCATCCGGCGGCATGAGCGTCCGCAGCGAACGCGCCGGGATGGTCGCCTGGTACCTGCCGCCGGCCAGCTCCCAGCCGAGCGACCGGTAGAGCGGCATCGTGGCCGGGAACAGGACGGACAGCGGGTAGCCCCGCGCGGCGATCGCGTCAAGCGCCGCGGTCATCAGGCGGCGCCCGATGCCGCGGCCGCGGTGTTCGGGGGCGACCTTCACGCTGGCCACCCCGGCGCACGGCACCGCGCGGCCGGCCCACCACTGGCGCATGTCGTGGAATATGGCCGCGCCGGCCGGCGCACCGTCGACGAATGCGCCGAGGAAGGCCTGCTGGCTGACGCGGAGCTCCGCGTCGGCGACCCAGTTCGCCCGCTGTGCCGCGCTGTACGGGCCGAACGCGCGCTCGCCCAGGTCGACCTGGGCCGCCATGTCATCGGCCGGCGTCAGCGGCCGGATCTCCAGGCCGGGCACGGCAGCCGCCCGGTCAGCCGATCTTCTCCATGATGTCGTCGGGCACGGAGTAGTTCGCGTACACGTCCTGCACGTCGTCGGAGTCCTCAAGTGCCTCGATCAGCTTGAACACGCGCCTGGCCTGCTCCTCGTCGAGCTCGATCTCCACGCTCGGCAGGAACGCCGCGTCGGCCGACTCATAGTCGATCCCGGCCTCCTGCAGCGCGGTGCGCACCGCCACCATGTCGCCCGGCTCGGAGATGATCTCGAACGACTCGCCGAGGTCGTTGACCTCCTCGGCGCCGGCGTCGAGGACGGCGGCGAGCACGTCGTCTTCGGTCAGCCCGCCGGTCTTGCCGACGATCACCACGCCCTTGCGGCTGAACAGGTACGACACCGAACCGGGGTCGGCCATCGACCCGCCGTTGCGGGTGAACGCCACCCGCACGTCGCTTGCGGCCCGGTTGCGGTTGTCGGTCAGGCACTGCACGAGCACCGCCACCCCGCCGGGGCCGTACCCCTCATAGGTGATCGTCTCGTACTGGGCGCCGCCCGCCTCCTGGCCGGAGCCGCGGCGGATGGCGCGCTCGATGTTGTCGTTCGGCACCGAGTTCTTCTTGGCCTTCTGGATGGCGTCGAACAGGGTCGGGTTGCCGGCCGGGTCGCCGCCGCCGCTACGCGCTGCCACTTCGACGTTCTTGATCAGCTTGGCGAACAGCTTGCCGCGCTTGGCGTCGACCACCGCCTTCTTGTGCTTGGTGGTGGCCCACTTGGAGTGGCCGCTCATGACGTTCCCTTCACCATCGAAACGAAAAGCTCGTGAATGCGCCGGTCCGGGGTCAGTTCCGGATGGAACGCGGTGGCGAGCAGGGCCCCCTGCCGGACGGCGACGATCCTACCCTCGTCCTCGCCTAGCACGCAGACCCCCGGTCCGGCCTGCTCCACCCAGGGCGCGCGGATGAACACCGCGTGGAACGGCTCGCCGCCCACGCCGAGCGGCACGTCGCGCTCGAACGAGTCCACCTGGCGGCCGAAGGCGTTGCGGCGCACGGTCATGTCAATGCCGCCGAACGTCTGCTGGCCCTCGACGCCGTCCCGCAGGCGGTCGGCGAGCATGATCATCCCGGCGCAGGAGCCGAAGGCGGGGAGCCCGGCGGCGAGGAGCTTGCGGAGCGGGTCCATCAGTTCGAACGCGATGGCGAGCCGCCACAGCGTGGTCGACTCCCCGCCGGGGATCACCAGGCCGTCGCACGCCTCGACCTCGGTGAGGCGGCGCACCGGCGTCGCGCGGGCGCCCGCCTCTTCAAGCGCGCGCAGGTGCTCGCGGACGTCGCCTTGCAGGGCAAGCACACCAATAACCGGCAAAGTACGATTCCTCCCTTTGGCCTCCGCCCGCCGAAGGCACGCGTCACCGCGGCCAGGGGGCAGAGGATCGTTGTGTAGAACAACGTAGCGGGGGCCGCTCTTCCCGGCACCGTGGCCGCGGCGTCCCGCGGGAGCCGGCGGCAGCGGGCCTGCGACCGTGCCGCGAGACGGCGCTGGCGGCGTCCGGGCCGGGGCGGCTGATGTCCGGCTCGGGCTGGCCGCTGTCCTGGCTCACGGCGTCCTGCCGCGAGGTAGCGGGCATGTACCGCCCGCTAGATAGCGGGCACGCACCGGGAACCGGTCGCCGGCCTGTCCCCGCCGAGTCGCCGGCCTGTCCCCCGCCGGGCGGCACGCCGTCCCGGAGGGCACCGCCCGGCGGGCGTACCGGCTGGAATCCGCTTAGCGCCGCCGCTACCAGCCGCGGCCGGCGTAGTGCTGCTCGGCGGGGAGGGTGTCGATGTTGATGCCGACCATCGCCTCGCCGAGGCCGCGGGACGCCTTCGCGACCACGTCCGGGTCGTCGTAGAACGTCGTCGCCTTGACGATCGCCGCGGCGCGCCTGGCCGGGTCGCCGGACTTGAAGATGCCGGAGCCGACGAACACGCCCTCGGCGCCGAGCTGCATCATCATCGCGGCGTCGGCGGGCGTCGCGATGCCGCCGGCGGTGAACAGCACGACGGGGAGCTTGCCCTCCCTGGCGACCTCGGCGACCAGGTCATACGGCGCCTGGAGCTCCTTGGCGGCGGTGAACAGCTCCTCGGGCGCCAGGCCGGCCAGGCGCTTGATCCCGGCGGACAGCGCGCGCATGTGCCGCGTCGCCTCCACGACGTTGCCGGTGCCGGCCTCGCCCTTGGAGCGGATCATCGCGGCGCCCTCGGCGATCCGCCGCAGCGCCTCGCCCAGGTTCGTCGCGCCGCAGACGAACGGCACGGTGAACTTCCACTTGTCCACGTGGTGGGCCTCGTCGGCCGGCGTCAGGACCTCCGACTCGTCGATGTAGTCGACGCCGATCGCCTGGAGCACCTGGGCCTCGGCGAAGTGCCCGATCCGGCACTTGGCCATGACCGGGATCGACACCGCGTTGATGATCGACTCGATCATGTCCGGGTCGCTCATCCGGGCGACGCCGCCCTGCGCGCGGATGTCCGCGGGCACGCGCTCAAGCGCCATCACCGCGACCGCCCCGGCGTCCTCGGCGATCTTGGCCTGCTCCGGCGTCACCACGTCCATGATCACGCCGCCCTTGAGCATCTCCGCCATGCCACGCTTGACCCGCGCGGTGCCCGTCTGCCTCGTCGATTCCTCCGAACGGGCCGTGGCGCCTCTTCCGGCTCCAGACGCTGCGTCAACGGTGGACACTGTCAAAACCTCCCGGTGCGGACGTGCTTGGTTACATGCTAGTCCGGGACGGCGCCCGGAACCTCCCGGCCGCCTGCGGCGGCCCCGTGCCGGCGGGGGCTTCCCGGTGCCGGGTCACGTACCGGCGCCTGCCAGCTCGTCGTCCATCTCGAAGAACTCCGGCTGCGGCGCGTTGCCCGACAGCCGGAACACCCGGGCCAGCGGCCGCCGCCGGGCGTCGATCGTCCGCGCGGCCACGTCGTTGTAGAACTTGCGCGCGATGAACACCTGGTGCGCCGCCGACTCGACGTCGGCGACCAGTTCCCTCGCCGACTCCTTGGCCTCTATCTCGTCGCGGAAGCCGGGCTGGCCGAACGCCGCGCGCAGCGCGCGGGTGAGATCGCTTTCAGCCAGGTCGCGCTCGCCGGGGGCGGCGTCCTTGGCGCGGCGCACCGCGTCGGCGAGCAGCAGGCTGGTGGCCGGGTCGAGCAGCCCCGACGACGCCAGCTCGTAGGCCGCCGAACTGCGCCGCACCAGCGCCAGGTCCAGCGCGGTGCGGGCGGCCTCCACCCGGTTGTGCAGCCGGTCCAGGCGGCCGGCCCGCCAGGAGACGTAGACGCCGCCTATCACGACGACGAACACGATCAAGATGACCAGGGTCAGCATCAATGCCTTGCCTTCTCACTGGGCTCACTGGGCTACGCCGACGGTGGCGCGGCCCATCACCACGGTCTCGTAGACGCTGACCACCTCGCGGGCGACGACGTCCCAGTCGTAGTCGGCCACCGCCGCCAGCGCCGCCACCGAGAGCTCGGCGCGGCGCGCGGGGTCGTCCAGCAGCCGGGCCGCTGCCGCGGCCAGGTCGCCGGCGTCGCCGGCGGCGAACAGTTCCCCGGCGCGGCCGTCGCGCAGCAGCTGCCGGAACGCGTCGATGTCGCTGGCGACGATCGGCACCCCGGCCGCCATCGCCTCGGCGGTGACGATGCCGAAGGACTCGCCGCCGGTGTTCGGCGAGCAGAAGACGTCGACCGAGTGCAGGACGCGGACCTTCTCCTCCTCGGTCACCTCGCCGAGGAAGACGGCCCGGTCCCGCAGCGGCTCCGGCAGCTTGTGCCGCTGCTCGCCGGCGTCGCCGGGGCCGGCGATCAGCAGCCGCAGGCCGGCGCGCTCCGCGGCGAGGATCTCGAAGGCCTTGAGCAGCACCGACAGGCCCTTGCGCGGTTCTTCCATCCGGCCGAGGAAGCCGATCGCGCCGCCCGTCCCCGGCCATCCGTCGAGCGGCTCCGCGTGCCGGTAGCGGCGGGTCGCGACGCCGTTGGGGATGAGCACGGCGTCCCCGCCGAGGTGCTCGACCAGCGTCGTGCGCGCCGCCTCCGACACGGCGATCCGGCCGTCTATCTTCTCCAGCGCGCTGCGCAGCACCGGCTGGGCGGCGAGCAGCACGCGGGACCGCGGCATCGCGGTGTGCACGGTCGCCACGATCGGGCCCGCGGCCACCCAGCAGGCCAGCAGGGACAGGCTCGGCACGGCCGGCTCATGCACGTGCAAGACGTCGAAGCCGCCGTCCTTGAGCCAGCGGCGGACCCGGCTCACCGACAGCGGGCCGAACGCCAGCCGCGCCACCGACCCGTTGTACGGGACCGGCATCGCCTTGCCCGCCGGGACGATGTAGTCCGGCAGCGGCCGGTCGTCGTCGGCCGGGGCGATCACCGACACCTCGTGGCCCATCCCGATGAGCGCCTCGGCCAGGTCCCTGATGTGCTGCTGCACCCCGCCGGGCACGTCCCAGGAGTACGGGCAGGCGATGCCGATCCTCATGCCAGAGTCCTGTTGCTGTTATCGCCCTTCCCCGGCGTGCCGCCCTCGCCCGGCGTGCCGCCCTCGCCCGGCGTGCCGCCCTCGCCCGGCGTGCCGCCCTCCCCTGGATACTTATTGCTGTTATCGTTATCGTCCCTGCTCCCGCTCCGGCCGGGGGCAAGGCGCCCGGGGTCCAGGTCGGCGACGAAGACCCGCTGGAGCATGTGCCAGTCTTCCGGATGCTCCCTGATCGCCTGCTCGAAGACGGCGGCGAGCTGCTGGGTCATCGCGGCCACCTTCTGCCTGCGGTCGCCGTCCGCCGGCACGGCGATCTCGTCATAGACGTGCGCGCCCCACTCCGTGTCGCCGATGAACCAGCAGGCCACAGGCATCAGGGCGGCCCCCGTCTGCACCGCGAGCGCGGCCGGCCCGGCCGGCAGCAGCGCCTTCTCCCCGAAGAAGTCCACCTCGACGCCGGTGTCAGACAGGTCCCGGTCGGCGACGATGCACACCAGCTTCCCGGCCCGCAGCCGCTGCGCCATCACCCCGAACGGGTGCGGCCCGCCGGTCGTCGGCAGCACCTCCATGCCGAGGCTCCGCCGGAACCGCAGGAACCGCTCGTAGACGGAGTCGGGCTTGAGCCGTTCGGCCACGGTGGTGAACGAGCCCGCCCCGTTGAGGTTGATCCACAGGCCGGCGTGCTCGAAGTCGCCCATGTGCGGCAGCGCGTAGATCACCCCCCGGCCCCTCCTCAGGTGCTCCAGGGTCAGGTCGACGTTCGGCTGGTTGACGTGCATCCCGTCCAGGATCCGCTGCCGCGGTATCACCTGGAGCCGGAAGGCCTCCAGGTAATACCGGGCGTAGGAGCGCAGCACCTTCCGGGACAGGGCGCGCAGTTCCTTGCCGTCTACGCTGTGGCGGCCCGGGGAGTCGGCCGCGTTCGTTCGGAGGACCCTGAGCAGGTTTCCCTCCAGAACCTGGACGCCGTGGCCTTGCCGCCGCCACGCGATGTCCGCCCCCAGCATGAACAGGGCGCGCGCCCACGACTCGGGCAGCCGGCACACCAGCGTCCATCCAGCGCCGAACGCCGCGCTGACCAGCCGCTCACGCACCATGCTCCCTCTCAGGCTCCCTCTCAGCCTTCCTCCCCTTAGCGTCCTGGTACACAGCGTGCATCCGCTGCCCCAGCGTGAAAAGGCTCCCCGCCGCGAGCGCCCACAGCCCGATGGGCAGGACGTACGGCACGCCGAGCCCGGACAGGCCGGCCGCGGTCAGCCCGATCAGCAGCCGTTCCGGCCGTTCGATGAGGCCGACGTCGCACGCGAGGCCGAGGCTCTGGGCGCGGGCCCTGACGTACGACACGCACATCCCGCAGGCCAGGCAGAACAGCGTCACGACGGCGAGCACGTGGTCGGCCGGGTCCCGGATGAACCAGATCGTCAGGCCGCCGAACACCGCGGCATCCCCCACCCGGTCCATCGTAGAGTCGAGGAACGCGCCCCACGGCCCGCTGTCGCCCTTGACCCGGGCGAGCATGCCGTCAAGCATGTCGGTGAAGACGAAGACGGTGGCGACGGCGGCGCCCGGGAACAGCTCCCCGATGGGGAACAGCGCGAGCGCGCTGGCGGAAACGCCGGCCGTCCCGGCCACGGTGACCATGTTCGGCGTCACGGGCGTGCGGGCGAGCGCCTGTATCACCGGGTTGAACAGGCGCGTGAAACCGGGTCTGAGGAAGTTCAGCATGGCCGTCAAGATCATACTTGCCTGGAATGTCATGGCCTTCCTCATTGCCTTCCCGGTCACCTTCTCGCCACCCGGCGGATTCGCCGCGGGGGTCTTGTGGTAACGCGGCCGTCGGGTTCAGGCTGTGAGTACGGCAGCTCATCTGTGAGTACGGCAGCTCATCGAGCGCAAGGAGGCGACGAGAGTGACGGGCACTACAGGCGCCGGCAGGGCACCGGCGGCCGGCCAGCCGGGAAGCATTCGCAACGTCGTGCTGGTCGGCCATTCGGGAAGCGGGAAGACGAGCCTGGTCGAGGCCTTGCTCGCGTATACGGGAACCATACAGCGGCCCGGCCGGATCGAGGACGGGTCCACGGTCAGCGACTTCGACGAGGTGGAGATCCGCCAGCAGCGGTCCGTCAACCTGACGCTGGCGCCCTTCGAGCACGAAGGGATCACCGTGAACCTGCTCGACACGCCGGGCTACGCCGATTTCACGGGTGATCTGCGGGCGGGGCTGCGCGCCGCCGACTCCGCGCTGTTCGTCGTCTCCGCCACCGACGGGGTGGACGGGGTGACCCAGATGCTCTGGGAAGAGTGCGCGGCCGTCGGCATGCCGCGCGCCGTCGTCATTACCAAGATCGACCACCAGCGCGCGGACTTCGCCGCCGCGCTGGACGCGTGCCGCACGGCGTTCGGGGACGCGGTCGCGCCGCTGTACCTGCCGGTGGGCGGGTCAGGCAGCGGTTCCGGCGTCACCGGGCTGGCCGGGCTGCTGTCGGGGAAGCTGTACGACTACTCCTCCGGTTCCCGGGTCGTGGCCGAGCCTGGTGATGACGACGCCGCGCGGATGGGGCCCCTGCGGGACGAGCTCATCGAGGGCATCATCACCGAAAGCGAAGACGAGACCCTCATGGACCGCTACCTGAGCGGGGAGCCGGTCGAGACCTCGGTGCTGATCGAAGACCTTGAGAAGGCGGTCGCCCGCGGCAGCTTCTACCCGGTGCTCGCGTGCGCGTCCGGCATGGGCATCGGCATGGCCGAACTGCTGGAGGTGGTGACCCAGGCGTTCCCGTCGCCGCTGGAGCACCCGCTGCCGCCGGTGACCACGCCGGAGGGGAAGCCAGTCTCCGGGCTGACATGCGACCCGGACGGCCCGCTGCTCGCGGAGGTCGTGAAAACCACCTCCGACCCCTACGTCGGCCGGATCAGCCTGGTCCGGGTCTTCTCCGGCACGCTGCGCCCGGATCTGACGGTGCACGTGTCCGGTCACGGGCGCGCCGCTCGCGGGCACCCGGACCACGACGACGACGAGCGCATCGGCGCGCTGACCTCGCCGCTGGGCAAGCAGCAGCGGCCGCTTTCCGCGTGCACGGCGGGGAACATCTGCGCCGTCGCCAAGCTCGGCACCGCCGAGACCGGGGACACGCTGTCCTCCAAGGAGCAGCCGCTGCTGATGGAGCCATGGACGATGCCCGAGCCGCTGCTGCCCATCGCGATCGTCGCCAAGTCCAAGGCCGACGAGGACAAGCTGTCGGCGGCGCTGGCCCGGCTGGTCGCCGAGGATCCCACGATGCGGCTGGAGATGAACTCCGAGACCCACCAGCTCGTGCTGTGGTGCATGGGCGAGGCGCACGCGGACGTGCTGCTCGACCGGCTGTCGTCCCGGTACGGGGTGTCGGTCGACACCGTGCCGCTGCGGGTGCCGCTGCGCGAGACCATCTCGGCCCCGGCCCGGGGACTCGGGCGGAACGTCAAGCAGACCGGCGGGCACGGGGAGTACGGGATCTGCCATATCGAGGTGGAGCCCCTGCCCGGGGGCGACGGGTTCGAGTTCGTCGACAAGATCGTCGGCGGGGTGGTGCCGCGGCAGTTCATCCCGTCGGTGGAAAAGGGCGTACGGGCGCAGCTCGAGCAGGGCGTACTGGCCGGCTACCCGATGACCGGAGTGCGGGTGACGCTGTTCGACGGGAAGGCGCACCCGGTGGACTCCTCGGACATGGCGTTCCAGAAGGCGGGCCGCGCCGCGCTGAAGGACGCCGCGGAGAAGGCGGCACCGATGCTGCTCGAGCCGGTCGACGAGGTGTCCGTCCTGGTGCCCGACGAGTACGTCGGGGCGGTCATGTCGGACCTGTCGGGCAGGCGCGGGCGGGTGCTCGGCACCGAGCCGGTCGGCACCGGGCGGACGCTGATCCGCGCCGAGGTGCCCGAGCTCGAGATCACCCGGTACTCGATCGAGCTGCGGTCGGTCTCGCACGGGACAGGCTCGTTCACCCGGGGGTACCTGCGGCACGAGCCGCTCCCGCAGCACCTCGCCGCCAAGGTGGCCGCCGACTCCCGCCCGGAGTGAAGTCCAGCGCCCGGCGAAGGTCCCTAACCGGAGGCTGGCCGCCGACGTCTTCAGTGCCGTAAGGAATTGCCCCCGCGGAGAGGGAACCCCATGAAGACGTCGCGTATCGCGCTGGTGTCTGGCGTGCTGGCGGCCGCGGTGACGCTGGCGGCCGCGGTGACGCTGGCGGGCTGCGGGCCGGCGGCCTCGAGCGCGGGAAACGGTGCCGCCTCCGGTGCCGCCTCCGCCTCCGGTGCCGCCTCCGCC
>Ga0070737_10006246_pt1 | contig 10987 bp, 11 predicted proteins | sample Coa_R1_10_FD_66438 | JGI IMG/M metagenome (GOLD analysis project Ga0070737, IMG submission 66438) | Surface soil microbial communities from Centralia Pennsylvania, which are recovering from an underground coalmine fire - Coalmine... | ecosystem: Environmental > Terrestrial > Soil > Unclassified...
CGGGCCTGGGTTTGCGAAAATCTCGCCGGCCCCGACGAACGGGTCAGGACGTTTTCAATCAACGAACTAGCCAACTGTATGGATATCGAGCCGCTCAATGTCTTGCTCCTTGTCCGCGAAGAGCCGGCTTGGACGCCCCCGCCGGCGATTCCCTTCATCCATGAGGATGACTTCGCCAAGCGCATGCCAAAAAAAGGCCTCATCACAAAGCGCGAGGTGCGGTTGCTTTCGCTGGCCGCGATGCGGATACGGTGCGACAGCGTGGTCTGGGATATTGGAGCCGGCTCGGGCTCGGTTTCGATAGAGGCGGCGATGCTTGCGCCACACGGACGTGTGTACGCGATTGAAATGGATCCTGAGGGGGTTGAAATCTGCCGCGAGAATCTGCGCGCCCATGCGATTGACAATGTCCGCGTGATCGCCGGACGCGCCCCGGAAGTTCTTGCCGATATCGAAGCGCCCGATGCCGTGTTTGTCGGCGGAAGCAAGGGAAGCATGGACGAGATCGTTGAAACCGCACTGGAGCGGTTGCGTCCCGGCGGCCGACTAGTGGCAAACGCAATCACGCTGGAAAACTCAGCGGAGATCCATGCCGCCTTGCGAAAGCGCGGGATCGTTCCGGAGGTGACTCTGCTGCAGGTTTCGCGCGCTCAACCGCTTGCCCGCTATCTACGTTTTGAGGCGCTCAATCCGATCCAGATATTCGCCGCCGAAAAACCATCAACCGGAGGCAGCTCGCTATGAGATATGGAACGCTGTATGGCGTCGGGGTTGGCCCCGGTGCGCCGGACCTTCTAACTCTCCGCGCGATCGAAACGCTCAAGCATGCCGACGTTATTGCACTGCCACGCAGCTCGGATTACGGCGCGTCGATGGCCTGGCGAATAATCGAACCGGTCATCGGCAAAAGGAGTGATCAGGAACGACTTTTTCTAACCTTCCCGATGAGCAAGGAACCAGTGCGGCTGCGTCAGGCGTGGGACACTGCTTTTGCCAAAATCGGCGAACGGCTTGAAAACGGCCGCTCCGTTGCGTTCGCCACCGAGGGCGATCCCTCATTGTACAGCACGTTCGGCTACCTACTGTGCGAGGCGCAGCGTCGATGGCCGGGCATTCGCGTCGAAGTGGTTCCCGGCGTGTCATCAATAGCCGCCGTGCCCGCCGTGCTCGGTGTCCCGCTCGCCGATGGGCTGGAGCGAATTGCAATTATTCCGGCGAACTACGGCGTCGATGATCTGGTCACCATCCTGAACAGCTTCGATACGACGATTCTCATGAAAATCGGCTCCGAGATGCCGAAGATCGTCGACGCACTGAAGCGCACGGGGCTTCTGCACAAAGCGGCCTACGTGGCCAAGGCCACGATGCCGGAGCAGAGAGTCGCCGCCGACCTGCAAGAGGTTTGCACCGAGCGCGGCGACTGCTTCGCGATGGTGGTGGTCACGCGCCGCGAGCGCAGCGGCGTGCTTGCAGGCGAGGTCTCTCCGAATGCCGTATTGGCGCAGCCGCAAGTGGGATGAAGGTGCCGCGCAAGCCTTTTGCAATTTACGCCATTACCCGCCATGGGCTGGAAATCGCCGCCCGGCTGGCACAGTCCCTCACTGACGCCGACATCTACGTTTCGGAAAAACTGCTGTCGGCGGCGCGCGAGGACCCCCGGATGGTGAACGCCCTGGCGCTGAAGCTGCCGATGGGGCCGGCGCTTGCCGAAACATTCTTCGCTTATGACTGCCACGTGTTCATCGTCAGCATCGGCGCAGTGGTAAGGATGCTCGCGCCGCTCATGCGCGACAAGAAGACCGACCCGGCCGTGATTTGCGTGGACGACGGCGCGCGCTTCGCCGTCTGCGTCCTTTCCGGGCACGTCGGGCGCGGCAACGTTTTCACCGAGCGTGTCGCCGTCGCGCTGAGTGCCCAAGCCGTGGTCACGACCGCCTCCGACGCGATTGGCACCCTCACGGTGGACATCCTCGGACGTGAGCTGGGCTGGACGCTCGACGATCCCGATCGCAACGTGACACGCGGATGCGCCGCCGTGGTCAACGCCGCGCCGGTAATGTTCGTGCAAGAAACCGGAGAACCCGACTGGTGGCCGTTGGATCGGCCGTTGCCGCCCGGGGTTCGCTACTCAACGAGCCTGGACGACGTTGACCCGTGCGCGTTCGAGATTCTCCTGGTCGCCTCAGACCGCGATTTTCGCCAGACGCATCCGCGACACTGGGGAAAGGCGGTGATCTATCGCCCGAGGAGCCTCGTGGTCGGAATCGGTTGCGACAAAAACACGCCGCAAGAGCTGGTGGAGAGGGGGGTCGCGAAGGCGTTCGAAGCCAATCGGCTTTCGCTCAAATCGGTGAGGACGCTCGTCACTATCGACAAAAAGCGCGGCGAGCCGGCGATCGCGGCGCTCGCCGAGCGTCACGGATGGCCGCTCGAATTCCATTCGGCCGACGAGCTCGACGCCGTACCGGGAATTGAGAACCCTTCCGAAACCGTCAGGCGTTACGTCGGCACCCGCGGCGTAGCAGAACCCGCGGCGCTGCTCGGAGCCGGCGCCGAGCGGCTGCTCGTTCCCAAGCAGGTCTATACCGAGCCGGGCGCCGGGCGCTCGATGACGGTAGCAATTGCGCGCATCCCGTTCGCAAAGCGACCTATGGAGGTTGCCGATGTCTGAAGCCAAGGGCGTTCTGTACGTCGTAGGAATTGGGCCGGGTGCGCACGACCACGCGACTACTGCCGCAACCCGTGCGATTGCCGACGCTGAGTTGATTGTTGGCTACACGACCTACATCAAGCTTGTGGCCGATCTGATTCGCGGCAAAGAGATCGTGCGCACGGGGATGACGGAGGAGATTGGCAGGGCGCGGGCGGCGGTCGAACGCGCGCGAGCAGGCGCCAGGGTGGCTTTGATTTCGTCGGGCGACGCCGGCGTGTACGGGATGGCTGGGCTGGTGTTCCAGGTGCTGCGCGATATCGGATGGAAACGCGGCGATTCGCCCGAGCTGCAAATCATACCCGGCATCACTGCGCTCAGTTCGTGCGCCTCGCTGATGGGCGCGCCGCTGGTCCACGATTTCTGCGCCATCTCGCTGTCGGATCTGCTGACGCCGTGGCCTGTGATCGCGCGCCGAATCGAAGCGGCAGCGGCCGCCGATTTCGTGATTGGACTTTACAATCCGGCAAGCGGCCGGCGCACGCGCCAGATCGTCGAAGCGCATTCAATAATCAGCAAGTATCGTCAGCCGACAGCGCCGGTCGCGCTTGTGAAGAGCGCATATCGGAAGCTGCAGCAAACTGTGCTTACCGATCTCAGCCATTTTCTCGACTACGAGATCGGGATGCTCACCACGGTGATCGTGGGATCAAGCAACACTTTCGTGTTTGAGGGTTACATGGTTACGCCGCGCGGCTATTCGAACAAATACACCGCCGACGGCAACCCACTGCCGGGTCAACGGCCGGGCCGTTCTCTGGTGCTGGAACCGCCGGCCGACCATCCGGAGGTTGAATGATGGCTCGGGTTGGACGATTGGCCGGCGCGATTCTCGCCGAGACTGGCGGCAGGTTCTTTCTGATCGGGAATACGAAGGAGCCATGCGATTTCGAAGCTGCCGGCTTCGAGCCGCCCGAGGCAATCGACGCGCTCAAGCGTCCTTACATTGCATTGACTCCACGGCGCCCGGTCGAGATATCCCCGCCCTGCCTGACGCTCGATCTGGAGGACGAATCGCTGGCTGCCACGCTTGCTGAGCGCTTGCTTATCGAGCGCAATGGTTCGGTCAGCGAGCGGCTGTGGCGTCTGTTGATGGATCCGAGCGGACAGGCGGAGTTCCCTCTGAAGCAGCCCGTCGATGTGCGCTGGCTGGGTGAGATTCCCGCGCCGATCTGGAACATCGTCCGGGATACGGTGCTGCGCTGCCTTTAGGAGGAACGATGAAGGTTTACATCATCGGCGCCGGTCCGGGCGACCCCAAGCTGCTGACGATCCGCGCGGCTGAGCTGATCTCGTCCTGCCCGGTGGTGCTCTACACCGGCTCGCTGGTGCCGCGCGACGTAATCGCGATGGCCCGGGCCGACGCCGCCGTGATCGACTCCTCAGGAATGACGCTGGATGAAATTATCGAAGTAATCGTGGCCGCTCGAGATGCCGGTCAGGATGTAGCCCGGGTTCATACCGGCGATCCGCTGATCTTTGGCTCGACCGCGGAGCAGATGCGGCGAATGGATCGGCTGGGGATTGAATACGAGGTGGTGCCTGGCGTGTCGTCCTTCAGCGCGGCGGCCGCGGCGTTGCGCCGGGAGCTGACCCTGCCTGAACTCAGCCAGACCGTGATTTTGACGCGGGCCGAGGGGCGAACGCCGATGCCCGAGGGCGAGAAACTTCGCGATCTTGCGCGCCATCACGCAACCCTGGCTCTTTTCCTAAGCATCACATTGTTGCGCGAAGTCTGCGAGTCGCTGATTCCCGAATACGGCGCAGATTGCCCGGTCGCCGTCGTTTACAAGGCCACGTGCCCTGAACAGAAGATAGTGCTTGGCACGCTCAAAGACATCCTGGAGCGGGTCAGGCGGGCGGGGATAAAGACACAGTCGATAATCATCGTGGGCCGAACGCTCACCGCCACGGATTTTGCCGATTCACGCCTGTACGCCCCCGACTTCAGCCATCGTTTCCGCAGGGCGAAGGTCAAAGCAGGGTAACCGCCAATGTCCGCGCAGGGCATCGTATATCTCGTCGGCGCGGGTCCGGGCGATCCGAACCTGCTCACCCTTCGAGCGTTTGAACTGATTCGCTCGGCGCAGGTTGTCGCCCATGACGAATTGGTATCGCCGGAGATACTTGCACTCATTTCATCCGGCGCCGAGCTGCTCGCGGTGGGCCGCCGGCACGGGCGCGGAAAGATCGATTATCGTCTCCATCCGCTCGTGCTCGAGCGCGCGCGGGCGGGGCGCGTGGTGGTGCGGTTGAAGTCCGGCGACCCGTTGATCTTCGGCCGCGGCGCGGAGGAGGCCGAGGAATTGGCCGACGCCGGGATTCCGTTTGAAATTGTCCCCGGTGTGTCCGCAGCCTTGGGTGCGGCCGCTTACGCAGGCATCCCTCTGACCCATCGCTGCCACGCGCCGCGGGTAACTTTCGCAACCGGCCATCGCGCGGAGCCCGCCGGTCCCGCGCATGAAACTGTCGTCCTGTACATGGCCGCCCACCGGCTGAAGGAAAACCTCGACCGCCTGATTGCCGATGGCTACGACCCGTCAACACCCGCGGCATACATTGCGGCGGCCACCACGCCAAAACAGCTTGTGATTTCGGGAACGCTGGCCAATCTTGCGGACAAAGTCGAGCCCAAGCGCCGGTCCGACCCCGCACTGGTCATCGTGGGCAGTGTGGTGTCGCTGCGCGATCGAATCCTGTGGCTGGAAAAGATGCCGCTGCGGGGGCGCCGCGTGCTCGTCGCGCTCGCCGGTCCGGGACCTTCAAAGATCGCCGCTCAGCTTCGCGCCTTGGGCGCCTACGTACTCGAGAGGCCGGGAGTGGCGGTCGGCGGCAATGCTGACGGCGCTGCGCCTGATTCTGCGTGGGAGCAAGGAATACCCGCCTGCAAGTACTGGTGCAGGACGGAGGCACCCGACGGGGAACTTCCCGAATTGATTGTACTTCCCAATTCAAGCGCAGCGCGCCGGTTGCTCAGCGGGGAAAACGGAAAGTTATTGAGCGCTGTTCCCATGCTTGCGTTTGGCCCCACGACTGAAGCGGCTGCCCGGCTTCATGGAGCACAAAAGGTGTTGTCTCTGCGGGCTAATAGTATCGAATCGGCGGTTTCCAACACGATCCAGGCTCTTCGCAAGCTTGTGGCTCCCAATCTTGAACTGACGCGCGCCGCGAACGGGAAGCTTAAAAACCGAGTGAGCTGGTGAATGAGGTCTGAAATTGTAATACCGCGGATCGTCGTCGCGGGCACGTCGAGCGGCGTCGGCAAGACCACTTTCACCGTGGGACTTGTGCGCGCGCTTCGCTCGCGCGGGTTGAAGGTCGCGGTCTTCAAATGCGGCCCGGACTATTTGGATCCGACCTATCACGCACGCGCCGCTGGTGCGACTTCGCACAACCTCGACGGCTGGATGATGGGCCGCGAGGCGGTTGTTTCCACTTTCGTGCGGGCTTCAGTTGGAGCCGATATCGCGATCATCGAAGGCGTCATGGGCCTGTTTGACGGAGCGTCGGCGACTGACCAGAGCGGATCGACGGCGGAAATCGCAAAATGGCTTGAGGCGCCAGTGCTGCTGGTGGCTGACGCCTCTGGGATGGCCGGTTCAATCGCTGCCGTGGGGCGCGGGTTTGCCGAGTTCGACCGCGAATTGCGGGTTGTCGCGCTAATCTGCAATCGCGTCGGAAGCAAAGGGCATCTTGAGATCCTGCGGGAAGCGTCCGCTCACCCGCCAGTGATTGGAGGGCTGCCGAAAGAGGCGTCGGCGGAATTCCCGGAGCGGCACCTTGGCCTGCGAAGCGCCGATGAGCTTGCTGTCGCTGACGCGCTGTTCTCGCGATGGGGCGAGCTTGTCAACGAATGGTGCGATCTCGACGAAATAATCTCGCTCGCGGCAAAAGCCGGAACTCTGCAAACCGATGCTCTGATCGCCCAGGCAATCCGACGCAAAAGCAAATGTGCCATCGGCGTCGCCTACGACGAGGCCTTCCATTTTTACTACGAGGATAATCTTACGCGGCTTGAGAATGCAGGCGCACGACTGATTCGATTCTCTCCGATACGTGATGTTCGATTGCCCGTCGTCGACGGGCTCTACCTGGGCGGCGGCTATCCCGAGGCGCATGCGGCCGAACTTGAACGCAACGCCGCGATGAGAGAGCAGATCGCCGAGTTTGCCGCGCGAGGCGGCGTAATCTACGCCGAATGCGGCGGGCTGATGTACCTGTGTTCCGAGCTCCAGACGCTGGACGGAAGTATTTACCGGATGTGCGGCGTCGTGCCGGCGCGGACTATCATGTGCGAACGCCTGCAGGCGCTTGGCTACGTTGAAGCCCGGACGCTGAACGACTCAATTCTCGGCCCTGCCGGACTTGGTTTTCGCGGCCATCAATTCCGATATTCCAGGCTCGAATCACTGTCGAGGAATACAGCGCCAGCCTTTGCAATTCGGCGCAGACGCGATGGCGCCGAGATCGAAGAGGGCTTTAGCCTGAACAACGTTATCGCCTCCTACGTGCACGCGCACTGGGCGTCGAATCCAACCATGGCGCAGGCGATGGTGGAGGCGTGCGTTCATGCCGGCGGAAAAACAAACGGGTGAATCCGCCGCTCGCCAACGGACGGCTTTCAAAGAGGAGAAGAAAATGGTGAACAGCAGATCGGCTGTTTCGGGCATCGCGAAGACTCGGGCAGACGCGGAGCTCCGAATCGGGACTACTGCGAAGGCGATGATTGCGGCGATGGCGGCGATTACGCTGGGAGCCGCGATAATCTTCGTCGTCGGATTTTCACACTCCGATCTTCTCCATGCGGCGGCGCATGATGTCCGGCACGCCGCGGGATTTCCCTGCCACTGAGTGCGCATGCTTTCCCGCATGATTTCGACCGCGCTTATCGCCGGCGTGTTCGCAGGCTTGTGCCTGTTCCTGGTCCAACGGTCGTTGACTCTGCCGGTGATCCACAAGGCGGAAACCTTCGAGAAGGCGATGAGCAACGAATCGGCGCCCGATCCGTTCGCGAGTGAACCGATGCGCTCGCTGTTGACATTGCTCGGCGACGTATTTGTGGGAATTGGATTCGGTCTGATTCTGACCGGAGTCTTCGCCCTGACCGGCAGGGAAGGATGGCTGGCCGGTTTGCTTTTCGGCGCCGCCGGTTTTGCCGTGTTCCACGCGGCGCCGGCGATGGTCGTGCCTCCGGCGGTGCCCGGAATGGAGGTGGCGCCGCTCCTGCTCAGGCAAATCGGATGGCTGGCGGCCGCGGTATCGGCCATTGTCGGTATCGCCGCGATTTATAGGGCCAGGGGTCCGGCCAGGCTTGCCGGCATTTTGGTTATTGCGCTGGCGCCGATGGTATTTCGAACCGTGCTGCCGATTGCCCCGGCGCACACGTCGTCGCAGGCGCTTGCGGCTATCGACCAGATTTTCATCATACGGGCGCTCGCGAGCATGCTGACGTTCTGGCTGATAATCGGAATCGCGGCGGGATATTTGTTCGCGAGAAGTCGCAAAAACGCAACCACTCTTGGGTTTGCCGATGGACGGACCTAAGCGCAGGCAGGGTCTCATTCTGCTAAACACGGGCGACGGCAAGGGGAAAACCACGGCTGCGCTCGGTGTCGCATTCCGGGCGCTCGGTCACGGCATGCGGGTTGGAATGCTGCAGTTTATCAAAGGCAAATGGCGTACCGGCGAGCGCAGGCTAGGGGAGAACACGTCAAATCTGACCTGGCTTACGATGGGGCGGGGTTTTACTTGGGAGAGCGAAGACCTGGCCAGGGATCGGGCCGCGGCGGCTGCCGCTTGGGAAACGGCGCGTCAATGGCTCAACGGCAACGATTTCGACCTAATCGTGCTGGACGAGATTACCTACGTCGTCAACTACGGCTTCGTCCCGGTTGAAGAAGTGGTTGCGGCTCTGAAATCGCGGCGTGAAGGACTTCACGTAATCCTGACGGGCCGCGCCGCGCATCCGGAACTGGTGGCGCTTGCCGACCTGGTCACGGAAATGCGCGCCGTGAAACATCCCTACCGCGACGGGGTTCGCGCGCAAAAAGGAATCGAGTTCTGACCACACAATCGATTGGTAATCCGGATAGATATTCGGAAATGCGATGAACACTGCCGCAAAGGCCCGAAGCCTGATGATAATGGGGACTGCCTCGGATGTGGGCAAGAGCGTGGTGGTCACGGGTCTTTGCAGGCTGTTCGCTCGTGCTGGAATGCGCGTCGCTCCGTTCAAGTCGCAGAACATGTCCAACAACGCGGCGGTATGTCCCGGCGGCGGCGAGATCGGGCGCGCCCAGGCGGTCCAAGCCGAAGCCTGCGGCCTCGAGCCGACTGTGGACATGAATCCCGTTCTTCTGAAGCCCGAAAGCGAACGCGGCTGCCAGGTCGTGATCGGCGGACGCGTACAGTTCCGCATGACGACTCGTGAACATAGCCATTATCGGGAACGAGCGTGGCCGGAGATCGTCAAAAGCTACACACGCCTGGCTTCGGATTTCGAATTAATCGTCATCGAGGGCGCCGGCGGCGCAGCCGAAGTTAATCTGCGCGAGCGCGACGTCGTGAACTGGCGCGTGGCGGAACTGGCGGACGCTCCGGTGCTTATCGTCACCGATATCGACAAGGGAGGCGCGCTGGCCGCGCTGGTAGGGACAGTTGAGCTTCTATCGCCTTCCGAGCGCGATCGTGTAAAGGGCTTGGTCATCAACAAGTTTCGCGGTGATCTTGAACTGCTCTCGGACGGCTTGCAGATCATCGAGCAGCGAACCGGCATCAAAATCCTCGGCGTCCTGCCGTATGCGAACGGGCTCGACATTCCGGCCGAAGACAGCGCAAGCCTGAGCGCACGTGATGCCCGTGATACGCGCCCTATCAAGATCGGCGTCGTGCGTCTTCCCCGAATCGCCAATTACACCGACTTCGAGGCGCTCGCGCGCGAGCCCGAAGTTGACTTGCAGTACCTTGAGGACCCGCGGCGCGCAGGCGACTTTGATGTCCTGTGTCTGCCCGGCAGCAAGAGCACGATCGCCGATCTGGCCTGGCTGCGCGAGTCCGGTTGGGAGTGGCGCATTCTCGATCACTACCGCGACGGCGGGCAGGTCTTGGGAGTCTGCGCCGGGTACCAGATGTTAGGGCGTCGCGTCGCCGACCCGGAGCATGTTGAAAGCTCGCTCTCGGAGGCTTCGGGCCTGGGTTTGCTCGATGTCGAGACAGTTTTCGACGATGAGAAGATTACCGCCCTGGTGCGGGCGATAGATCCTTCTTCCGGCAATGAAATTTCCGGTTACGAGATTCATAGCGGCCGCGTCTGCCGACATGCGGGAGCGGTCGCGTTTCGGATTCGGGAACGAGACGGACGAATCGTGGACGAGTCCGAGGGGAGCGTCTCCGACGATGGCCGCGTTCTGGGCACCTCGATTCATGGCCTGTTCGACGAGCCCGGCTTTCGCCGCCAGTATCTCGCGCGGATCGGCCGAGGCAAGGGACTGCGGTCTCTGAATGCCGGCGATTTCGAAAGTGCCAGGACGGTGCGACTGCGTGCGTACGACCGGTTTGCAGACCTTCTCGCGGCCAACCTGGATCTGGCTACGGTTGCGGCTTTATTGGGAATCAAATCCATCGGGCCATTCTCGAACGGCAGGGTCCGCTCGTGAGCTATGCTCTTTACCTGCCGACCCCGTTAATCATCGCCGCCGTGATTCTCGACCTTGTGTGCGGCGATCCCGATTGGCTCCCACATCCGGTCAGGTTGATTGGTCGTGCCGTGGCGTTTGGGGAGCGACTTATTCGGCGGGGCGGTGCGCGTCAGGAACTGGTGGGCGGGGCCTTGCTCGTAACTGGGATTATTGTGCTGTCGGGTGCGACCGTGTGGACGGTCGTGAGAACCCTGCAGGCTATAGCCGCACCTTTGGGTGCGCTCGCCGCGACTCTGATCGCGTGGACCACGCTGGCCGCTCGTGGACTGAACGACGCCGCACAAAGCGTCGAGCGACATCTGCTTCTGGCCGACGAGGCTTCGGCGCGACGCGCGATACCTGCATTGGTGGGTCGCGACCCGCAGGCGTTGGACCGCGAAGGTCTAATTCGGGCGGCCATTGAATCGGTTGCCGAGAACACAAGTGACGGCATTATCGCGCCGTTGTTTTTTCTGTCCGTGGCCGGTCCCGTGGGAGCGATCGTCTACAAGGCGATTAACACGTTGGACTCTATGATCGGTTACAAGGATTCGCGTTACCTGTATTTCGGCAGATGCGCCGCGCGGCTCGACGATATCGC
>Ga0070737_10006249_pt1 | contig 10984 bp, 10 predicted proteins | sample Coa_R1_10_FD_66438 | JGI IMG/M metagenome (GOLD analysis project Ga0070737, IMG submission 66438) | Surface soil microbial communities from Centralia Pennsylvania, which are recovering from an underground coalmine fire - Coalmine... | ecosystem: Environmental > Terrestrial > Soil > Unclassified...
AAAGTATAAGCGACGCCTGCTTGCTGTCGCTTACGCTTCCGGCTCGTTAGACCTTACTTGATCGACATTTCTTGCACAAGGGGAAGAAGATCGCCAAGCTAGCGAACTCTCTTGCGTTGGCGGATAAATTCTGGATAATCGTGTCCAGAGAGAGGATTACCTTAAAACATCCTTTCCAGATGCCAAGATCCAGATATCTATTTATTGAGGATCATATGTTTTCACAAACGGCGGAATATGCTCTTCGGGCGGCGGTATACCTGGCTTCGCAGGAAGGTACGCCGCGGACAACGCAGGAGATCGCCAAAGCCACACAGGTGAAAATCGCCTATCTATCCAAGGTGATGCAGAACTTGGTACGCCAAGGATTGGTGCAATCGCAGCGCGGTTTACACGGCGGCTTCACGCTGGTCCGGCCGGCAGACGAATTGACTGTCCTCGACATTATCCAGGCCGTCGATCCCATCCAGCGCATTAAGAGTTGTCCTTTGGGCATCAAGGGGCACATCAACCTCTGCCCGCTGCATCGCCGTCTCGATCAAGCCATGAAGCTGGTTGAGGACGCGTTGGGTCAATCGACGCTCGCCGAATTGCTCACCGAACCGAACCGCGCTCGCAGCATCCCCATTCCGCTGTGCTCGTGGCCTGAAATGGAATAAGGTCTTGTTTCGCCGCGGGGTGTAGGCACGTGCGCTGATGACTCGCGGCGAAACCATGCGGCACGAAAACTGCATCTTCTTTCGTCGGTTTCGTTTACGGATTCAGACAGAGGAGAAGCAATCGTGTCTACTGCCCAAAAGGCGATCCCCTCGGACATCCCCGCGCGTCTCGATCGTCTACCCTGGAGTCGTTTTCATTGGCTGTTGGTCGTGGCCCTGGGCATCACCTGGGTCCTCGATGGTCTGGAAGTTACCGTTGTCGGTTCGATCGGTCCGATGCTCAAGCACCCCAATACGCTGGGTTTGACAGACGGGGAAGTTGGCCTGGCTGGCTCATTTTATCTCGCCGGGGCCATAATCGGCGCCCTGGTGTTTGGCCATCTCACCGATCGTCTCGGCCGCAAGCGTCTGTTCACCATCACGCTAGGGATCTACATGGCCGGATCGGCCTTGACCGCTTGTTCGTGGGGGATTGGGAGCTTCGCGCTGTTTCGCTTCGTGACAGGGATGGCGATCGGCGGCGAATATTCGGCGATCAATTCGGCTATCGATGAATTGATTCCGGCCCGTGTGCGCGGCCGTGTCGACTTGATTGTCAATGGCACCTTCTGGATCGGTGCAACGGTTGGGGCATTGGCTGGCCTGGTGTTCCTTAATCCTGCTGTCCTGCCGGTGTGGCTGGGTTGGCGGTTGGCCTTCGGCATCGGCGCCCTGGTCGGCGTGGTGATGGTAGTGGCGCGTCACTACGTTCCGGAAAGTCCGCGTTGGCTCTTGACGCACGGGCGCGGCGAGGAAGCCCATCGTATCATGGACGCGATCGAGAAGCTGGCAGTCGGCGAAGAAAGACAGGCCAAGCTGCCAGCTGTCGAGCAACGCATCTCGGTCCGTCCTGTTGCCATCGGTTTTGGCGTCATTTTACATACTATCTTGGTCCGCTATCGCAGCCGTGCCCTGCTCGGTCTTGTCCTTATTGCCTCGCAGGCGTTCCTTTACAACGGCATTTATCTTACATATCCGTTGGTCCTGGATCGCTTTTTCCACGTCGCTGCACAGCGCGTGCCCGGCTATGCTCTGCTTTTCAACGTGAGCAATTTCTTGGGGCCACTACTCTTGGGCCATCTGTTCGATACACTCGGACGGCGCATCATGATTACGGCCTCCTACGCTCTGTCCGGACTGATGATTATCGGCATCGAATGTTTTTTTCTTGTGGGCGATCTGACGGCCCAATCGCAAACCTTGTCGTTCGCGGCGACCTGTTTTTTTGCTTCGGCAGCGGCCAGCGCCGGCTACTTGACGGTTAGTGAGGTTTTTCCTCTGGAAATGCGGGCGTTGGCCATCGCTTTGTTTTATGTGATTGGCACCGCCGTCGGCGGCTTGTTGGCCCCTACGTTCTTCGGTACCTTGCTCGAGACGAATCGACGCGGGGCGCTCGCCGTGGGTTATTTGATCGGGGCTGGCCTTATGCTTGTGGCGGCAGCGACGGAGTGGTTCCTCGGCGTGGATAGTGAACGCAAAGCGCTGGAGGAAGTAGCTTCGCCGCTATCGGCTGAATAAAGCGAACGGCCAGCATCAGCCAGCTGGTGCAGCCTTCTTCTGCTGTTTGGGAAAGAGAAGGCCCGTCAAACTTCCCCCAGCGGCAAACAGGACACGCAAGGACAGATCCAAAACATGTCTGCTGCCGCTGCTTCGATCTTGGTTATCCACGACTGACTCGATTTCAATTTGGCGGCGATTGGTAATCAGGAAAGGCTTTCCGAGCGTTCATAGCGCATGCGGAAGATTGGTTTGCCCTGTTTGCGGAACTTGCGTTCGAAGTTTGTAAGATAATCAAGATCGTGTAAAGGTTCTTTTTCTGAAGGCGGCGGCAGCGGCCGCAGGGCGGGTTGCGCGTCGAGCAAAGCAGACATAACGGCGGCGTATTCCTCCACATCGGTGGCGGCGTGCAGCTGGCCGCCTGGACGCAGCACGCGAGCGCACTCGGCCACGAACTCAGCAGTGAAGACACGACGCTTGTGATGGCGCTTCTTCCACCACGGATCGGGAAAATAGATATGGACCGCTTGCAGCGACGCTGCAGCCACACAACGCGGCAAGAACAGACGCACATCGGCACAAGCGAGGCGCACATTGCCCAAGCCGCGTTTGGCCAAGCGCGTCGCCGTGAACAGCTGATACTTGCGAACGATTTCCACGCCGACGAAGTTGATCTCTGGATGCGCCTGTGCCGCCGTCAGCAAGAATAGCCCTTTGCCAAAACCTACTTCCAGCTCGACAGGATGATTGTTGCCAAACACCTCGCGCCAATCGAGTAGCGAACTAGAAGCGACAGAGGACGGGAGCGGTGTCTCGCCGGTGGTTCGGTCACGTTCGCTTCCGGCCTGTCGCCCTCTCTCTTCCGCTAACAGGTACGGGGCGAGCTGTTCCAATGGCAAACGAGAACGACGGCGCACGCTCACGCCCCCTCCGTCCGGGATAGACGAACCAGAGGCACACCGATGATGTCGGCGTGGAAGACCATCGTGGAGCCGACGAAGCCTTGCACGTTAAAAATACACTGGCGGCGGTGCATTTTGACGCCCTTGCCGATGAGGACCAGGCGGTCGCCGGGCCGCACCGGTCCGCGAAAACGCACGTTTTCCATGCCGCCGAAGCCGAGGAAATCGCCCTGCATCAAGCCGTTGGCCATGATGTAATACGAACACAGCTGCGCCGCCGCCTCGCACATCAGCACGCCCGGCATGAGCGGATAATCCGGCATGTGGCCACGCACCCAGAACTCTTCCGCCGTCACTTCTTTATAGCCAGCGATCAAGTTCTGCTCCGTGTCCATATGCACAATCGCTGTCAGTTGCTCCATCTCGAAGCGCTGCGGGTTAACACGCTCAATCTCCCTGCGTCCGGCCAGCACTCGGTTGAAATTCAGCTGGGCGGGATCAAAATGTAATTCGGGAGGCATATGTTTATCCCTTACCCCCTGTACGCTTGACTCGTAAGACGTCCGCGATCTGACTCAATCGTGTCACCATCACATCAGGGCGGCTGGAAGGTTCCTTAAGCTGCTCGGCGCTGGCCTGTAACGATATTCGATCACGGGCGAATAAGGCGGTGCGCATGCCCAGGCGGCGGGCCGGCGCCAGATCGCGTGTAATACTCGTGCCTACGTGCAAAACCTCGTGGGGCGAAAGCCCTTGCTGTGCCAGCGCATGGAGGGCATGGCGAAACAGGCGCTCGGAAGGCTTGCGGCCGCGTATCTCATAAGAGAGAAAAACCAGGTCGTTATCGAGTATTTTGTCGAGTACCAGGCTGCTGTCCTGAGCGGCCAAGCCACGCTGAAGCTGGACGCGCGTGAAGCATTGCCCGTCGGCCAAGAGACCCTGCTTCAACCCTTTTTCGGCGATAAGCCGCATCGCTTCGGCGGCATATTTGTAACAGGCGGTGCCCTGCAGGCTGGCATGGAAGAAATAAGCGACTTTGCGGCTAAACTCGTTGAGCGAGCCGTAGAAAGTGGCGTCAAACTTGTAATCCTTTTGAAACAGCTTTTTGATGAGCGCCTCCCAGATGCGATCCGAGGCGACTTCCGGATACTTCTCGGTGCCGCCGGGGACGGCGCGTTGCTCGATCAAGACTGAATCATAAAGCTGTTTCATGTACTCGGCGGGCTGGCCGGGCTTGCGCGACATCGACGCCCACATCTTGAATTCCTGGATGGTTTTATCCAGGGCCACGTTCATGACGAACTCTTGCGGATGCTCGAACCACAGTTCGCCGCCCGCAATGCGCAGCAGGGTGCCGTAGACATTCCACAACACGGCACGTACTTCCGGCAACGGCACGAGATGCTCCCGGGCTTTAATCCGGTCTTCTTCCGGAGGCGCCGGCCAAACCAGGTCATGCCGTGTATCCAGATACGCCGCGTATTGTTCCAGTGTCAGGGGCATACGTAACAAACTAACAGGAGAAATGAAGACGTGCAAGAGACAGAGAGTTTTTTGGCGACACTGCCAACCGCTCGCGATTTCGGACGAAAATTTCTGAAGTTCCCCGTATTCTCTGCCGAAGCATACCGATAGCAACCGAGCCATAACCATAACAGTAATTTCAAAACCTCCTGAGCGAGGAGCTTACGCTCTCTGAGATTTCGCTCAGAGAGCTTATGCCTTCTGCTCCGATTGGAAACGACTACTAAGGGAGCGGTTGGACTTGCTGCCTCCTTACGGTCGCGGCTCAGATAGCAAGGAGAGCGCCGCCGTGCGTCGAGGTCATACACGGTCTCTATCGCCGTCGCGGCGTTTCATCGCCGATCTGTTGTGGGCCAGCCGGGCGGTTGAAGCGGTGACGTTTGAGCGGTGCATGCATCTGGCGCCCCTGGTTGCAGCCCGTCTGGAGAGTGCAACTCGTTTCGGCTGGTGCGCCATTTTCACTAAGGCTTACGCACACGTCTGCATCCGCCGGCCGGAGCTTCGCCGTGCCTATTTGTCTTTCCCTTGGCCACAGCTGTACGAGTCGGCGGAGAATGTCGCCGCCGTCGCTGTCGAACGCGATCTGGAGGGCGAGAAAGCAGTGCTCATCGCTCACCTGAGCAACCCGGAGCGCCGCAGTCTGGCCGAGATCGAGGCATGGCTGCAACGCTGCCGGCACGCTCCGCTCGAACAGATTGGTTCCTTTCGCCGTATCCTGCTGGTCACGCGCTTGCCCCGGCCGCTGCGCCGCCTGGCCTGGTTCGTCGGCCTGAACTGGGGCCGGCAGCGTAGCCGTAACTTTGGGACGTTCGGCGTATCGGTGACTGCCGGAATGGGAGCGGCTGCTGTAGGCATCCGTGGCCCGCTGACCACGATCCTGCATTATGGCGTCTTTAAACCCGATGGCACGATCGATGTGCGCCTGACCTTTGACCATCGCGTTCTCGACGGCGGCAACGTGGCCCGCGCTCTGTGCGAGTTAGAAGACGTCCTCCACAGCGAAATCCTGGCCGAACTGCGAAAAGATCACATTGAGGAACAGTCTCTCCCAAGCGTTGCGTGAAACGCCTCAACCCTTCTTCGGTACGCCTGTTGCCATGGATGGCGCCAACCAAAATGAACAAGCGGAGAGAAAGGAGTCCTTCCCTCAAGTGGACTTGAAGCGAAAAGCAACCTCATCGAGGAAATGCTTCAAACTGTTATCTTCCTTCCCAGCCCGGTAAAAATCCATCGCTTCCACCAACTCGCGTGCGAACTCGATGCCGCCTAGAAGCGATGGATGGCCCGCTTCTGTGATAGCATTCGCCAGAAGGGTCTTGTACACGCCGCGTTGACATTTTTGCCTGCCTGGAGCTGAGGCGCTACCGACAACCTGATGGAAGGCGGCTAGATCAGCGAAATACCATCGCTCCACGTGTGGATCAGGACAAGCACAGATTGTTCGGTCGCGGAACTCGTCCTCCAAGCGTGTTTGGATATTTGTCCGCGTTTCTTGAAAGCTGTTGCAATTGGCATCGATAGCAACGACCAATAGGTCGGGAAGAGTCATGCTGTTCACTCCTTTGAGAACACTTTTCTGGTAGAGGGACAATTCTCCCAGAACGCGCCCAGGCCCGCCTCGGGCCTGACGGACACGCACGTCAACCGTTTTCCCTTGTTCGCGGCCGATCCGTTCGAGCAGCGGTCGCAACAATTCCTCGTGGCCGCGGTCTTCCACGAACAGGTCAATCACGAGGCGGCTACTCATCGAGCATTCCCCGTAATATAAGTCCCTCGAAAATGCCATCTTCCGTGGGTGCTGTAAGCGATTCAGCTATCTGCACATGGGAGAAGAGAGGGGCAGACAAATTGAAGGGGTGGACCTCGGTCCCGTTGGGACCGCGGCGAACGTTCAGTAGGATTATGTCTTTGGGATAGTCCCTTGCTTGTTTCAAAATCGCGTCGCAAAAAAGGGCAGAATGAGTCGTAACGATGACTTGGCGCCCTTGATCGATGGCAAGCGATGTAAGCAAGCGAGCGATCAATTCCAGCCGACGCGGGTGGACGCCATTCTCCGGTTCCTCGAACGCTACTAACGATCGCCCCCATGGGTTTGCCCCGATCGCACACAGCGCCAGTACGCGCAATGTTCCTTCGGAGATGATGCGGGACGAAAAATCGGTCCCGTACTGGCGAACCTGGATGTCGAGTGTGCCGCGTCGCTTATCGAGATCGACCGTTAGGTCCTCGACGCTTGGAATGAGGGAACGGAGAGTGCGCTTGACTGCCGCAAATCGTTTTTCGTCCTCGCCGCGAAGACGGTAGAGAAAAGGTGCAATGTCCTCGCCAAGCACGCCAATGTCTCGCACATCGGCCGGCGACTTGGCTGACCGCATCGCCACGCGGGGATCCAGGTAATGGATTCGCCAGCGCTCGAGTTCCTTACGGCAGTGTTCAATAGCGCGATACTCAGCACCGCCAAGCCGCTGATCCGAAAGCAAGGCATGATTCAAACCGAGTGGCTCTTGACGGGGGTGCGCCGGTTTGCTCTTTCGCCGCACCCGTACCTGATCTGCGACGCGTTCGATCGATGGGTTGCCCTTCGGCTCCCCCCGTCTGCTCAAAACGGCGAGGTACTCATCGTTTACCGCTAAACTCCCCGATTGCGGTTGAATCGTCACACCAACTCGGTAACGGTAAAGGGCCTTTCCGATGCCCAGGTCCGCTTCCAGAGAAAAACACGCCCTCTTTTGACTCAACAACGCCGGCAACCCACCCGTCGGAAACGCGAACAACTCCACCGGGTAGCCGCGGATCGGCTCAGAGAGAGCGTCTGACAAGGTTCGGCTGGTTCCGAGGCGCGAAAGGGTCTGGACCGCCTCGAGAAGATTGCTTTTCCCCGCTGCATTGGGGCCAAAGAGAACAGCCAGACGCGGGAACTCTACCGTCACATCCAATAAAGATTTGAAGTTTTTTACTGCCAACCGCCTGAGCATCGCCTTCCTCCCCATCAAACGATAGAGGTATCGATCGACGGAATCCGCTCTTTGATAACTTGGGACTGGCCCAAAAAGTATGCGGATACGAACAGAGACTCACAAACGCTGCTCGAACACACGCAAACCCTCGCGGTACGCCTGTTGCCATGCGGAATTTGGCATTACGGGAGTACGGAACTTGACCAGCCGCGCCACAGCATCGGCCACCGTGTAGGGCGTTTTAATCTTGCGTGCTTTCCGCTGATGCGATTCATAGGCCGCCAGAGCCGTCACGGCGGCACCTAACGCCGGTCCCTCCGAGGACTGCAAACGTTCTAGCGGACGTTCCAACACGGTCGCCAGGATTTCGCACATCAACTCGCTCCGAGCGATGCCGCCGGAAACAGTGAGGCGTGTGATTTTCTGCCCCGCTGCTTCATGTTCGCGCACGGCCAGCGCGATCAGGTATGCCAGCGCTTCCAGCGCCGCCCGGAACTTCTTGCCCGGCTCCTTCGGCTCGTTTGGGATCCATTCCAACCGCGGCTCGCGGACGCCCAGCGACGGCTCCGGTGCCATGAAGGGCAGCACCATCGTTCTCTCCGCGCCCGGTGGACAGGCGCGGGCTGTGCGCTCCAGTTGCTCCCAATCCGGCCGAGGGCCGAGGACACGATCGAGGAACTGTGCTCCGTTGTTATAGCAGCGCATCCACAGATACGGGCCCCAATTCAGCCGCATGGCGTCGAGCGTGCCGCCAGTCGGCAGTTTGGAGGATGACGAATTGACGACGGCAGAGTTCCCCAAAACGATCGCCACCTGGCCGGCATCGACAGCGCCGCCGCCGACCAGGCCAGCCGCCTGATCGTCCGAAGTGGGGAAAAGGAGCGGCCCGCGCTTGCGCAGATCGATGCGCGCGAACAGTTTTGCCGACGGCAACAGTTCGCCGAGCGGTTCGTCCGCTTCCACAATGGGCGGCAAGTGCTTCCAGGCTAATTGGCGCAATTTTGGATCACTCAAAGCACCAAGCATGAAACGCGACCATTTGCAGCTGCGCAGGTTCATGATGCCGGTCGAGGCAGCGGCGGAAACACTGATGGCGTCGAAATTGCCGGTGAGGTAGCCAGCCGCCAGTGGGCCGTGCGGCAACAGGCGTTTGGTGCGTTGCCAGGCCTCCAGCGGCAGACAATCCTCGTCTTTAATCAGATGGCTGAGTGTATAGCGAATAGCCCACGGTCCGCCGATAGCCCTGATGACTTTCTCCTGTCCGCCCAGCCGTTCCAATCCGCGCGCATGATACGGAGCGAGACTGTGATCGTTCCAACAGATAGCGCGCCGTATCTGCACGGCGTTGGCGTCGATGCGGCCGGCAGTGTGGTGGGTGGCCGAGATACCACCCGCTATCCACCGTGCTGCTTGTTTTTCTCCTAATTGCGCTCCCAAAAGGCGCAGACTGGCCAGGGCCTGACCTTCCAGCTGCATCAAGTTCAGCTCAGACACGCCGCCGTCGGTCCACAGGTCTGTGGGTAAACGCACCTCGGCGAGCTTGTTGCCGTCGAGGTCGAAAGCCAGGCACTTGACGGCGCCGGTGCTGAAGTCCCAGCCTGCTACGATGCCATCGGCACGTACACAGCGAAGCGGCTCGGCCATTGCTGCTGTCTCCCTGAATAAGAACACGATCGAGACGGTCTATTGGATGGCGTTGGTATATCAGGGCCGTGCCGGATCGCCAGCGCGGACGTACAATGATTTGGCATGGGTTTCGCCACCTCCAGTGAAGAAAGGATTGCTTATGAAGGCTTGTCAAGTCCTTGAGGCGGGATTGAACGGCACTCAGTTCCTGACCAATGAGTATCTGAAAGATCTGTCGGACGCCGATCTGCTGGTTCGGCCTGTGTCGGGCGCCAACCACATCGCCTGGCAACTCGGTCACCTCATCATTTCCGAGATACACCTGGTCCGTAGTCAGCTGCCCAATGCAGCTTATCCGGAGTTGCCAGCCGGCTTCGCCGAGCAGCACGGCAAGGAAACAGCGGCACAAGAGCCGCCCAAGGGGTTCCTCACCAAACAGCAATATGTTGATCTTTTCAACCGGATCCGTGAAGCAACCAAGGCGACGGTCGCCAAACTGTCGGATGCCGACCTGGACCGACCGAGCAGTGGCAACATGGCCCAGTTCGCGCCGACGTTGGGCGCATTTTTGATGCTGGTCTCCAACCATACGCTGATGCATGCAGGACAGTTCAGTGTTGTGCGCCGCAAGCTGGGCAAGCCGGTTTTGTTCTGATATCTCGGCGAGCGGGGCCGCGTTAGCATCCTGAGCGGGGCGTTGCTAACGCGATCTCGCTTGCCAACCCTGAGAACTGAGATGAGCGCTACCGAAACTATCCGTACTCCCGAATATAATGTCACCGGCCAGGACTACTCCGAGCGCCAGCACTTTCGCTATATGGGGCCGCCGCTGATCGATATTCACGCTCACGTCATGCGGCCGCGCAATTTCGACAAGCCGGATATCATTGTCGAAGACAATGTCAACCAGGCTCGTATGATGCTCGATGTTGCCGCAGAGTTCGGCATCGCCCGCACGTATACCATGTGTCCTGTGGAAGACATTCCACTCTTGCGCGATGCTTTCGGCGATCGTCTGGGTTTCAACGGCGTCATTAACAAGAAGAAGGATGAGCCGGACGAATCGGCGTATCGACTGCTTGAGCGCTATTTGGAACAAGGCATCGAGATCCTCAAATTCTGGGCGGCGCCGCGCGGCCGAGAGCGCGGCCTGTTCGTCGATGCTCCCTGGCGTATCGAAACGGCTCGCCGTGCCCGCGCCGCTGGTATCCGTATCATTATGGTCCACGTCGCCGATCCTGATATCTGGTTCCACAAAGTCTACACCGACACAACTCGCTACGGCACAAAAGCCGACCAATATCCGCCCTTTTGCCGCATGATCGAGATGTTCCCGGACCTGACCTGGATTGCCGCTCACATGGGCGGCGACCCCGAACATCCCGATCATTTGGAGGAGTTGCTCGAACGTTATCCCAACCTGTACTTGGATACCAGCGCGGCCAAGTGGCAAATCCGCGAAGTCTCGGCTCGCCGCGACGTCATCCGCGGGTTGATCTGCCGGCATCCCACACGCTTCCTGTACGGCTCCGATCTGGTGACGCGGCCCGGCCTGGTACGTGAACACTACGTCAGCCGTTATTGGTGCCAACGCACGCTCTGGGAGAGTGACTGGGAGGGGCCAAGTCCCATCCAAGATCCCGATTTCACGCCTTCATCCCCCTCTACCCCCACCCCTTTGGGGGGTGTAGGAGGGGACACGCCGATGTTGCGCGGCCTGGCCTTGCCGCCGGATGTGTTGGAGCAAGTCTATCGGACGAATGCCCTGCGTTTGCTAAAA
>Ga0070737_10006250_pt1 | contig 10984 bp, 7 predicted proteins | sample Coa_R1_10_FD_66438 | JGI IMG/M metagenome (GOLD analysis project Ga0070737, IMG submission 66438) | Surface soil microbial communities from Centralia Pennsylvania, which are recovering from an underground coalmine fire - Coalmine... | ecosystem: Environmental > Terrestrial > Soil > Unclassified ...
GCCGCATCCCCCACCAAAATGTAGCGGTACCCATATGTCCTACTCAGGTATCTGATAGGAATCGGGCCCCCAGTGATCCCCAGCATACCTTCGTAACCGTATTTCCTGCATACCGTCTGAAAGAATTCTTTTGCACCGGAACCAAGTGTTCCCACACCTACCCTTGTTATGTCCCCCGTGGGAACCGCCCAGGCAAAAAACCCCCTCGTGACCTCATCACCAAGATATACGTCTACATCATCCTGGCTATCCATTTGAAATGGAACGTCTGCCTGGAATGTGGAAACCACTGTTTTGGGCTTCTCACCGTGGAGGGTCTTGCGGACAATGCTGTTTGCGCCGTCCGCTCCTACAACCAACCTTGAATCCAACTGATCGGTCTCGCCATCTCTCCTGAAGTTTATCCTGAAACCCTCCTCAATGCGGGACAAATCCGAAACCCTTGATCCCAGGAATAAGTCAGCGCCGGCATCAATGGCCATCTGGGCCACATCCTTGTCAAAAGAGTCCCGGTATATTACAACGGTTTCCTCACCCTTTGTTATATGTATTGGGCTGCTTCCCGGGAAGAATATCCTGGCACCGTGCACAGTGTTTGCAATGGAATCACTTTTAACAAACTGGAATACTCTCCTGGTAACTACTCCGGTGCATTCCACCGGCCTCCCGACCTCATTGTGCTCCTCAAGTATAGCAACTTTGAGCCCCTTGGACGCAAGTCTGTAGCCGATGAAGGAACCCGAGGGCCCCGCGCCGACTACCGCGACATCGTACACTTTTGGCGATGTTGAGTCATTAGATAATCTTTGGCTTCCAGACTTCAGGAAGGTGTGTTGCCGCTTCGTGAAAAATTTAGAATCTTACGACTGCAAGCCGATAGCTCAAAGCGAGCCCAGGTATCATGACCTGAGACTCAGGAAAATCAATTTTCAGGATCTGATGTGTTAAAAAGGAGAATGGTTGTTCTGATCCCATTCAGATTCATTAACGTTGTCCGGTGAAAGTCTCACTTACTATTCAGTTATTTATACGTAGATAAATTACAATGTAAGATGAAAAGGGTAAGACCCAGTGAACTAAGAGTCATAGTAAATAAGGTGGCAATTGAAGGAAGACTTCCTGTCATGATCTGGGGCGCACCGGGTATTGGCAAGTCAGAAATTGTCAGGGATTGTGCCCTGGAACATGATCTTTCGGTTCTTGATCTCAGGCTTAACTATTACGAAGAGACTGATCTCCTAGGTATCCCTATGAAGACGGAATCCGGCATGAGATTTCTAAAGTACAACAGGCTCCCGACCAAAGGGAATGGGATATGGTTTTTCGATGAGCTTACCCACGCCAGGACACAGATCCAGGGTCTTATTTTTGAACTAATAAACGACTGCAGGATAGAGGACTATGAGGTGCCATCGGGGTGGCGGAGATTCATAGGGGCGTCAAATCTTCCCTGGCACAGAAGCATCTCAAATCCAATGCCTGCTGGGCTCAGAAACAGGTTTACAGGAGGGCATTATGAGCTTGTCCCCGATTTGGAAGACTGGGTTGCTTGGGCACTGTCGCATGACATAGATGAGCGTCTAATAGCGGCTCTTCAGTACCTTGACAGGAATGATCCCAAGGGATGGCTGTTCAGAAGCGGTAATGAAGGGGTTGAGCTTTCCCCAAGGATCTGGGCTACCGGAGTCAATTATGCCATGAGAAGCATGAATGGACCGGAGGCTTTGAATGCGATATCCGGCATGATTGGTGATGACAACGCTCTTGAGTTCATGGAAGTTGTGAAGAGAATATCGCAGCTGCCGGATATCGATCGGATCTTGAGGGGAAATTCCGACTGGAAACCCCAAGGGAAGGATGTATCCGAGATTTACTTGGTGGTTAATGGCATAATCAAGAGGTGCCTTGCAAACAGCTCAATGCTGCCGGCAGGCCTCAAGGCTGCCTCAGGTTTTGGAAACGAATATTTTTACCTTCTCGTCTCGCTGCTGCTCAGGAACTTCAAACGTGAGGATGTCGTCAAAGGCTTGATTGATTCCGGAACCTACAGTATCGTGGAACAGATGTTATGAATCCGCTAGAAACTGATGCTCTGGACAGGCTTAAGAGGGTGCTGATGCTCAGGTATCCTTTCTTCGGATCTGTACTGAACCAGCTAAGCGTAAGAGTATCAGGCGATGGGCAGAACATAGAAATTGGGAATGAAGGCCTCATCATCGGTTCACAGATTCTTGATGCTTCTGCTCAAAGCATCTACCTGTTTTGCAAGTTTATACTGCGCGTGGCACTCGATCACGGAATAAGAGGCCAGAAGGCAAACCGATTCCTCTGGAACATGGCTTCTGAACTCACCTGCAATTCCATCCTGCTCAAGGACGGGATTGCCAGAAACATTCCCGGGCTGCTTTATTTAAGAGAGGTGGACGGATGGTCAGTCGAGGAGGTTTATGCATACCTGTGCAGAAAATCCGGAACCCAGACAAATTCCGGGAACATGGAGTCACAGGAAAAGATGATTGCAGGACTTGCGGAGTCACTTAATCTGAATAGAGCCCTTATCAGTTCTCTTGAAACCCAGGAGATGCCTTCGTGGTCCAATTACAGAAGCAAGATGAGGGAAATTGTGAAAAGGACTGCAGCACTTGCAGCTTTCCCTGGTCAAAATACGGTGGCGGAGATAATTAGGTTCCGTGGAAGGGACGCGAGGCTTAAGATTTTCGATTCCGTTCTTGAGAACCTAATTGGTACAAATGTCAGAAAAACTTTGAGAAAACCTGACCGCAAATATTCGGATCTGGACATTATCTTACCGTCAGACCGGCTCGAAGCGAGTCAGTTAGTCGTTGCCATTGATGTATCTGCGTCGATTCCGGATCACATACTGGAGGAACTTCTTTCGGAAGCAGCCTGGATGGTGAGCACGCTTTCCCCAGAAACAAAAATAAGGGTGATACAGGTCGATGCAGACATAAGGTCAGATCATACTTACAGCGGTGGCCAGATCGACATGGACTTCTTCACAAGGACAGGACGTGGGGGGACTGACTTCACTGTTCTGTTTGAAACACTGGGAAAGGAGGGGAATGAACACCCTTTAATTGTAATGACAGATGGAAACGCCAAGGTGCCACAAATAGAGCCTGCCAGTTTCCAAGTTGTTTGGCTCTACACGTACAGGAAATTGCCATGGGGGGAAAATGTTTGGCTCCCAGTATGAGCTTCTCACGAATCGTTGAACACATTGCGGGGTTTCTGAATAAGCCCGGATCTCCTGAACTTGTGGAGATTGGGGGATTTCAATCATCTGGCATTGCATCTGCCGACATCGGAAATGCCAAGGGGTTCAAGTATGCCTACAACCTGGCCATTCCGTTATATCTAAGGCTGAAGATACCTGCTGTCTGCAGCATTTCAACAGCTGATCGCAAGATCTCCATAGAGTTTACAGAATTGCGGATGTATGAGCTAGAAATCTGGATGCTGAACACCATTTCCAAAGATGGCAGATATTTCAGGATAAAGTTGAGCGAAATCCTGTCATTTCAGCTGGACAACCTTACCCTGGAGAGGGTTAATTATTACAGAACAATGATCCGACTGTCCGAATTTATTGAAGACTGATCAGAGAACTACTAATAGATACGTTTCCATTCATACAAGATAAAAGATGGATGCATATGCCCCCGGAAGCCCTGGTATTGTACCGAGATGGACATCAAGCGCTAAGACCGGCGTTGGAACAGCGGTATCATTCAGATCAAAGGTCTGGTACACCCTTTCACATGGTATCCTCAATGAGATCTATTACCCGAGGGTGGACCAGGCAAACACAAGGGACGTGGAATTTTTAATATCAGACGGAAGCAGTTTCTTTTCCGAGGAAAAAAGGGATACAGTTTCTTCTATTGAGCCTTTTTCCGATGGTGTCCCAGGATTCAGGATTGTGAACAGGTGCCGGAAGGGAATGTACGTAATAGAGAAGGAGGTTTTCTCTGATCCTGACAGAGATGTGCTTCTTATGAACGTCCGTTTCAGGAATCTTTCAGAGGTGCCTCTGACAGTATACCTGCTGGTGGCCCCCCACATCAAGAACCGGGGATATGGAAACGATGGCTGGGTTGACTACTACAAGGGCGAAATGATGCTGTTCGCTAGCAGGGAGGATACAGCCCTGGCAGTTGCATGCAGGCCGGGTTTCCGAAAGGGCACTGCTGGGTTTGTCGGATACTCGGACGGTTGGCAGGAGATCAGGAGAAATTTCTGCCTGAAGAATGTCTATACCAGTGCGATGAACGGAAATGTGGCTCTCACTGGAGAGATAGATATTCCTCCGGGCAAGGGTGCGCATAATTTCTGCATTGCCATTGCTTTCGGAAGGGCTCCTCCTGCTGCGGCTATATCTGCCAGGGCATCACTTGCAGTGGAACCTGAAAAGCTCAAGGATAAATTCATCGGGGAATGGGAAGACTATCAGTCTCAGATTCAGGATCTGAGATATAAGGACGTTGGAGCTCTTTATAAGACCAGTGTGGCTGTTATCAAGGTTCATCAGTCAAAGTCGGTAAGCGGGGGAATTGCGGCCAGCTTGTCTATCCCATGGGGATTTGCCAAGGGTGACTTCGACATGGGAGGTTACCACTTGATCTGGCCAAGGGATCTGGTGGAAAGTGCAGTAGGATTGCTTGCAGCTGGAGATGTCAGCGGCTCCATTGAGGTTCTTGGCTTTCTTATGGCGACTCAGGAGGGCGACGGACACTGGCCCCAGAATATGTGGATTGATGGTACCCCCTACTGGACAGGTATCCAGTTGGACGAGGTCGCTTTCCCTGTTATCCTTGTGGATCTCCTGAAGGATCATCTGGATAGCAGCGGGATCAACCCCCTCCAGATGGTGCTCAAGGCTGTCTCCTATATCGCAAAACACGGACCGGTAACTGGCCAGGACAGGTGGGAAGAGGATTCCGGATACTCCTGTTTCACTATTGCTGCGGAGGTTGCGGGTCTGATAGTAGGTGCGAATTATCTCAGAAAGCATGGTCTGAGTGAGGAGGCTTTATATCTGGAGGATGTGGCTGATTTCTGGAATGAGAATATTGAGAAATGGACATACACAACAACGGGTTCGTGCTGCACCCGCTTCGGCGTCGAGGGCTACTATGTCAGAATATCGCCTCCAATGTCCAGCGAATCTTCAAGCCCATTTTCCGGATATGTTCCCATCAGAAATAGGCCTCCGTCTGATGCATCAAGGAAACCTGAAGAAATAGTTAGTCCTGATTTTCTTGCTCTCGTGAGGTTTGGCCTGAGGTCTGCAAAAGATCCGAGGATCCTGAACACATTAAAGGTAGTTGACCGCCTTCTGAAGACAGAAACCAAGACTGGGCCGGTATGGCACAGGTACAACGACGACGGCTATGGTGAGCATGAAGACGGGAGCCCGTTTGACGGGACAGGCGTCGGCCGCGGATGGCCGCTAATTGCCGGGGAAAGGGCGCATTATGAGCTTGCCGCCGGAAACATAGATTACGCTATTGAGCTTGTGCGAACAATGGAGAGACAGGCCGGAACTGGAGGGATGATTCCGGAACAAGTCTGGGACAAGGATGATATCCCGAAAAGGCGACTATTCAATGGCAGACCTTCCGGCTCCGCAATGCCCCTGGTTTGGGCTCATTCTGAATACATAAAAATCATAAAATCCCTCAATCTAGGGAAAATATTCGACCTGCCGGAAGCCGTTGCAAGGCGCTACATATCTGAGCAGAGACGCAGCAGGATCTCAATCTGGTCATTCGCCAACAAAATAAGGAGCGCCAGTGCAGCCAGGCCTGTTAGGATTCAGACAGATGCAGATGCAGACATAATATGGACCACAGATTCGTGGAAAACTGTGAATAAAGGGCGAACCAGCTACAGCCGCCTGGGAGTCTGGTATCTTGATTTGCGGGAAGACCAGTTCTCACAGGGGAAGGCGCTGGAATTCACTTTCTTCTGGAGAGAATCGCAGAAATGGGAGGGTCTCAACTTTCAGATTCTACTAGAATGAAACAATTAATAGGAATACCTAAATTCTGACCATCTGTATATGAAAGTAACCATAATGACTGATGTGTCTCAGGAGGTGCTGGATCGCTGTTCACGGGAACTTGGCACAAAGGTGACCAAGCTCGATCCGAAAGAGGCGGATGTGCAGATTATATACAGAAATTTCGAGATCACTCCGAGCCTGAAGCTGATCCAGACCATCTCAGCAGGTGTGGACCATCTGAATTTTCACAAAATACCGGAAAATGTTCTGGTATGCAGCAACGCAGGGGCCTTTGCAGAACCAGTGGCTGAGCATGCCATGGCTATGCTTCTGTCATGGAAGAAGAAAATATGCGGATTCCACAACATGACACAGTCCGGAGTTTACAGGAAGGAGCCGGTGTCCACCATCCTTGGAAAAACAGTCGGTATAATTGGGCATGGAGGCATTGGAAGGAGCTTTGCCAGGATGGCAAAGGGATTCGGAATGAGGGTTATTGCCTACACCAGAACTCCACGCGAGGACACCTCTGTAGACAGATTCGTGAACAGCCTGGAGGAGGTGGTATCGCTTTCGGATATAATCCTAATCTCGCTGCCCCTCACAAGGCAGACCCGGGGCATAATTAACGGAAAACTACTCGGAAACTTCAGGGGCGACACCATAATCAATGTTGGGAGGGCAGATGTGGTCAACAGGCAGGATATGCTTGCCTTTCTTGAAAACCGCCCGGATGCGGCGTATCTCACCGACGTATGGTGGGATGAACCAAATGTTAAGTTTCCGATTCCAAGGAATGTTATGCTTACCCCCCATGTCGGCGGTATTTCAAAGGAACTGGAGGGTATGGCCATAATGAAGGCCGTTGAAAATGTGAAAAGGTACATGGAGGGCAGGCCAGGAAACGTGGTGAACCGCTCAGAATACTTATAAAAGCCAGAAAGTTCCCAGCCAATAGTTGTACCTGTATTTACCTGACCCGGCTTTTCAGTTTCAGTTGAATTCAAAGAGGTTCTTCTGAGCTTTTTCCGGCTGCTTCTTCGGCTCTGGGGATTCTGATGTGAAATTTGTAAGGTTTGTCTGCTTTTCCATTGCCTCCCTGTAGTCATCGGCAATCCCCTCAAGCACTCTGTCAAGTGTCTCCTCAATCCGTCTGGCATAGTAGTCCCAGTCCGGAGTGAATTCGAATGGTGCACCATCAATATAGGGTTCCACTTCCTGCGGAGTCTTCTTGCTGTTTGTCACGATCCATGAAACCTTCATGCCTGGAATGAACGTTTCTCCCCGTTCCATCAGTTTCTTGGCAACCCTTACATTTGCCAGGGATTTTTCCTCCTTGTACTCGTTGAAGTCCTTCACGGTTCTTGATATCACAAGATCCTCAATGTTTATGCTTGCATCCCCGCGCCTTACCTTTTCAACGATCTCCTTCGCATATCTGGCCGCCCCTTCTATATCCCTGCTGAGGATTAGGTCAAACACTCTGGATAGCGCCTGGCTCTGGAGATCAAAGGAATCGGTTCTTCTCACCTCATAGCCCCTTACGAGTATCTCGCCCTTCTGGCTCTCCGGATATACTATTCTGCCTGCATACCTCTTCTTAGCCCCGTGGGAGAAGAGTGGATCCATTACCTTTTCAAATTCCAGTGTAACACCAAGCTCCCCTGAGAGACGCTCGCTCAGATCTCTGCCTATCCTGATTGCATCATCGTGGGCTGCGGCTCCTGATTCAATGAAAATGGAGTCTGTATCGCCATAGATTACCTTGTAGTTCTCGCCCTGCAATCTACCTATTAGATCAGTGATGGTCTTTCTGGCATATGCCGTAACAGCACTCCCTATGTCAAGATTGGTGAATCTGTAAAATGAGGAGGCAAGGACTCCGTAGAACGTATTCATTAGGATCTTAATGGCTCCCTGGATGCCATCCAGATATTCCCTCTCATCCGGCAGTGCAGACTTCATCCTTCTCTTCACGGCATCCCTCTGATCCATCAGCTCCTTGAGCAGCCTGGGTACAAGCCCTCTCTTCACAGACGGGTCAAGGAATTTCACTCCGTTCGGGGCAACGATGGTTCCATTTGGATCGTAGGTGGTGAAGCATATGTTGTATTTCATGATCATCGAAGGGTACATGCTCTTGAAATCCAGGACAATGACATTATCATAGATGCCTGCACCTATGGAGTGAACGTAACCCCCCTCAATGGGTGCTTCCTTCAGATTGTGGTTTGTCATCGGGACTCCGATATTTTCCCTATCGGCCTTCCGGATCAGCAGGCTGTCAACATAGTTGCTGGTTCCCCCGTTTGCCACATCATCGAAGGGCAGCTTTGTCACCGTGGACATGAACATGTTGCGGTCAACCATTCTGAGCTTGTTGAATATCCTTAGAGTCAGATCAGCGTCCTTTATGCAGTATTCAATTACCTCCTGCTGCCTGTTTCTCCATTCCTCTTCAATCTTCAGCCTGTTTATGTTGTCCTTTCCCTCTCCAAGAAGCTCTTTTGCAACATAATTGAGCGTCTCATGTTTAGGGTGAAGCACCTTCTTGACTGCCCACCAGGTGTCTGAAATTGTCCTCCCGTGAAGCCTCCAGTACTGCCCCATTACCCTGTGGGGTTCGGTCTTGTCCCTCCCTATTGCCATCCTGATGCCGTACTTCTCCATCCTATGTTTTATTACAGGGAGATCGTAGCCATCAATGTTGTAACCTGTCAATATATCTGGATCCTCGGTCTGAACAACCTTTACAAATTCCTTGAGGAGATCTGGCTCCCTGCCGGTAACATGGCCCTTCTTCCATTGTGTGCCGTCAAAGATGGAATACCCTATAACGAAAATCTCACCATAGAGGTCGTTTCCAGATGTCTGAATGGCATTTTCAACGTCAAAACTTAGTATTTTCAGTCTTGGAGCAAAATCGTCCGTGTTCCTGATACTATTGATTTTAACGACCAGATCGGTGGTGTACCTCTTCCTGTCGGACTCAATCTCCTCGCAGTCAATCTCCACTGACGGGCCCAGATCCATGTCGTATATGAACCTGTGATGGAAAGGAATGTCTGCAGCCAAGATCCGGTATTTCTTTCCACATTTTTCCCTTAGCTCCGGAACCTTCCAGGGGGACCTCACTATGATGCGTTTCACACTCCTGTTCTGGCCGTCTACCCACAAAGAAAGATCCTTCTCCGACACATACTCCGGGTCTGATCTGTATACAGCAAGGCAGCTTTCCCCAGGCTCAACGATGTCAAAATACGGAGAGAAGCCAAAGTAAAGGGCAGTAACAGATCTCCCGTCATCTGTCCTGCCGTAGAGCTCTATTGCGACATCCTCTCTTCTGTAGGATGCTACGAGGATTCGCATTTTGATTTGCATAATATCAGAATTTCTATCAGGCTTAAGTTTTTCCTATAGCCATAGATGGCTCCCTCAGGCCTGTTACAGCATAAAGCAAAACAGCGGACAGAGCAGCCAGTAAGAGTGCCACAATCATGAAGTTCAAGGAAGATTGGGAAAGAGATGAAATGTAAAGGAGGCCAGCCACTGCGGATCCAGTGAACTGGCCAAGATACTGAAGGGATCTGAGGAGGCCGATTGATGAGCCGTAATTGCCGGCTGAGGCCATCCTCGAGGCAATCGGGGTGAACACAATTTCATATATTGAGAATCCAAGAATGAAAACTGTCGTCCCAGAAAACAGGCTGACATTGATTGGCAGAGTGTAAGAGAAGATAAGAGGGGCACTTGCTGCAAGAAAGATCAGGGACAGCAAACCCAGCAGGACAGTATGTCCCCTGTCGGCGACAGAGGCCAGCATTACAGCAATACCGCCTCCAACAATGACCGGAATGATAAAAAAGAGCAGGAAGTCAGATCCAGCAGCAGCTATTCTCAGAGGAACAAAGTAGAAGAACATCATCACGAAAGCTGAAGCAAGGAATCCTACCAGCGAGAGCCCTATAATGCGGCTTCCGATACCTTTATGATTTTGCGGGAATTTAGAAGCAGGCCTGATGGTTTCCAGCCTGAACACAGGAATAATCCCTATTGCAGTCAGGGCAGCTATCATCAGAAAGATATATTTTCCACCAATGAGGAGGAACACCTCGGGACCAAAGGCTGTTCCCAGAAGAAAGCCCAGCCCAACCGGTATCCCAAGGATCGCCATTGCCCTGCTCCGCTGCTCATTGGCTACGTTCTCCTGTACCATTGCAATGGAAGCTGCATTTATGGTTCCGGCACCTGCGACCAGCCTTCCGGCAATCAGGCCATAAATATTGATGGGGTTGAAGCATAACAGGTTTCCAGCTATGAAGGGAATAGCTGCTATGAAAATGGCCCTCTTTCGTCCAATTGAGTCCGACAATCTGCCCATAGGAAACTGGAAAACTGCCATGGTCAGACCATAGGCCCCCAAAGCAATTCCTGCAAGGATATTTGAGGCACCTAGGTGATCCGCGTAAAGCGCTACGATCGGATTCGCCATGAATATTCCGAAAGTTCTCAGCGTTTCCAGGAATGCAACCGTCAGCAGCAGGTGACGTTGATCTGTACTGAATGTACGCAGCATATTGTGAACCGTCTGTTATTCCTGCGATTGAAATATTCTTTTTGATGAGAAGTTGGAAAAGCAATTAGGATCTAGCTTATGCTGATGCTGACCATTAAGCCGCGCTGGCGAGTCACGATGGCGTCTGCCAAACGTTCCACCGGTACAGAAACAATTAGTCTGAATGCCGTTATTATACTGGCTTTGTGCAATGAAAAATTTGATTCCTATCGATGTGCAGTTATGCATATTTGAGATGCCGGATTTAAAAATTTTGAAAAGAGGTTAGGTGCGAATAATCACAGGATTTCTTAATCTTGCAGGAAGATCGCAAAAAAATTCATTAGCCCTCCCCCATTAAGTGATTGTGTCCTTTTCCACAGACTCTGGGATTTTTAAAA